>Ga0081540_1002514_pt1 | contig 14897 bp, 15 predicted proteins | sample TabmetS2T1R1_FD_71024 | JGI IMG/M metagenome (GOLD analysis project Ga0081540, IMG submission 71024) | Tabebuia heterophylla rhizosphere microbial communities from the University of Puerto Rico - S2T1R1 | ecosystem: Host-associated > Plants > Roots > Rhizosphere ... | reverse complement strand
CGCCGTCCCCAGGAGCAGGCCACGCGCACACGGAACGGGCGGCTCCGGTACTACGTCCGCTATCGCGATCCGTCCGAACGCCAGATCGTTAAGGTCTTCGACCGCAAGGTCGACGCCGACCGGTACCTGATCTCTGTCGAGAACGCGAAGATCACCGGCAAGTACGTCGACCCACGCCGCGCAGCGTTGACGCTTGGTCAATGGTCTCGCGAATGGCTCGCTGCACAGAACCACCTGAAGCCGTCAACGCGGGCACGTTACGAAGGCATCGTTAGCAAGCAGATCTTGCCTCGATGGGCAAGCGTGCGGCTCTTTGACATCTCTCACGCGGACATCGTCGCCTGGATCAACGAGCTAACCCTCGCACCGGCAACCGTGCGATATGTCCACCGCGTGCTCGCTCTCATGCTGGAGCTGGCGGTCCAAGACGGCCGGATGGCTAGAAACGTCGCGAAGGGAGTGAAGCTGCCGAGACCGCAGCCAACCGAGAAGCGGTACCTCACACACGAACAGGTCGCGGCACTTGCCGATGCGTGCGGAAACCACCGCCTCGTTGTGTTAGTCCTTGGGTACTGCGGTCTTCGTTGGGGCGAGCTCGCCGCCCTGCGCGTCAAGCGGGTGGACTTGCTGCGGCGCCGGATCGAGGTCGCTGCGGCCGTCACCGAAGTGCGCGGCACGCTTGTCTGGGGCACGCCGAAGAACAATCAGGGACGCTCTGTTCCCATGCCCCGCAAACTGGTCGACGATCTTGTCATCCATCTGGCGGGCAAGACACCGGACGATCTGGTCTTCACCGGCGGCCGCGGCGGCGTGCTCCGTAACCTCAACTGGCGTCGCGACGTGTTCGACGCTGCCGCCGAATCGGTCGGACTGGCGGGACTCACACCGCACGAGCTGCGGCACACCGCCGCCGGTCTACGTGGGGTCGTGGATCAGGTGGTCACCGTCAAATCCGGGTGCGGGCTGTCGTTAACGCAGTGACCGGAACGCCGCGCGCATCTCTTCTGAAAACAGTTGCGGCTCTTCCCAGGCGGCGAAGTGCCCGCCCTTCTCTGCCTCGTTGAAGTAGACGAGGTTGTGGTAAGCGTGCTTCACCCAGTGCCGCGGCGGTTGGAAGAGCTCGTCCGGGAACACGGTGTAGCCGACGGGGAGCTTGACGTGAGGCGGCGGATGCTTGAACGCGACCATTCCGCTTCGTCCGCCCTCCCAGTACAGCCGCGCGGCAGAGGCCGACGTGTTCGTCACCCAGTACAGCGTGATGTTGTCGAGGACGTTGTCCCGCGTGAGGCCGCCCGTAGGCTTTCCCTCGAGGAAGGCCCGGGAGATCTTCGCGTAGCTGTCGGCGTCGTGGTCGAGCATCCACGCCGCCATGCCGATCGGTGAATCCAGCAACGGGTAGCCGATCGTCTGCGGGTGCTCGCCCATCTCGGCGATGTAGCCGCGCATGAAGACGCCGACGACCTTGCTGAGCTGTTCCCGATCCTCGCCGGAGAACGCGAGCCTCAGATTGATGGAAGCCATCAGGAGCTCTCGCGGGGCGGCAGACAGGAGGTTGAAGTGAACGCCGAGTAGCCCGTCGGGTGCCTGGCGGGCCATCGCGTCGGTCACGCCGGCGCCCTGGTCGCCGCCCTGGGCGACGTAGCGCGTGTAGCCGAGCCGGCTCATCAGCTCCGCCCACGCCTCGCCGATACGAGCGGAGTCCCAGCCGGCCTCGGCGGGCTGCTCGGAGAACCCGTACCCGGGGATCGACGGGATGACGAGGTCGAACGCGTCCTCGGCCGTCCCGCCGTGCGCGGTTGGGTCGGTGAGCGGGCCGACGATCCCGAGCATTTCGATCACCGAGCCCGGCCAGCCGTGTGTGATGATCAGCGGCAGCGCGTTCTCATGCCGCGACTTGACGTGGATGAAGTGGATGCCGAGCCCCTCGATCTCGGTCTTGAACTGCGGCAGCGCGTTCAGTTCCGCCTCGCATTTGCGCCAGTCGTAATCGGCCGCCCAGTAGCGCGCCAGCTCCTGCAACATCGCCAGCTGTACGCCCTGCGACCAATCGTCGACCAGCTCCTTGTGCGGCCAGCGCGTCGCCGCGACGCGCGCACGCAGCGCCTCGATCTCCGCCTCGGGAATCTCGACCGTGAACGGCCGGATCGCCGCGGCACCTGCTGACTCTTCGGTCGTGACAGACATGTGGGCCCCCTCGATAGCTAGCGGAAGCGCAGGCGCGTCCCGCTGGTCAAGCCTTCCCTACCCGGATCCGGGCCGCCCGAATAGGAGATCGGTGTGGTGAATGGCGTCATCCGGATCCGGCAACAACTCGAATGGGTCAGTGGGCGGTTTCGGCTAAGCTCCTGAGAAGATAGTCGCGGGCCTCCGGGAACTCCCGCTGATCGGCATGGCGGTTGACGCATTTACGAGTCGGCACAGATGCGGATTCACCAACCAGGCAAGCCCGCGCGATGCCGAGACCGTGCAGGAGCCTAGACGGTGGACGGCCAGCATGGATGAGCGAGAAGGGCGCCTCGCACCCGCTGTCGACCTCTACTGGATCCCCCTGGGCGCAGGTGCACATTTCGTCCGCTTCAGCGGGAAGCTCTACGAGGCGCTGAAGGCGCTGGCCGAGCATCGCCCGCGACTGGCTCTCTACCACTCCGCGCTGCAGATCTGGCTCCCAGACGATCGATTCGTCATCGAGTGCGCGGCGATCCTGAACCTGCGAGGGGAAGAACGCGGGGTGGTGGCCGGAGGGTCGGTCGGGATGAGCTGGCTCGGCCGATTTCGGCACTTCCGGTACGAGATCCGCCGTTGGCGGGGAGGTTCCATCCCCGATCTGGCCTTCGCGCCGTCGGATCCGGTCCGGGTGACGACAGACGTCGTTCGCGCGCAGCGCCTTCTCGATCTGACGCCCTCAGTCCCGACCCCCGTGTGGGGTCGGGACGAGTTGCGAACCGGTGAAATGTGGAACTCAAACTCGGTGATCTCGTGGCTTCTGGCACGCGCCGGCATTGACACCGATGGGTTGGAGCCCCCTATCGGCGGCCGAGCTCCCGGTTGGGACGCCGGTCTGGTGGTAGCAGGACGGCAGATGCAACACCGAACACCTTGAAGAGCGATACTGGATGAGCATCCCGCGCAGACCCTGGTGGCGGGCGCGCCAGCGGTGCCGCGCAGCGGCGTCGCTCTTGGTCTTGACACGGCTCAATTCAGCAGCGCGAGGCGGGGATTGCTTGTTCCTGGCGGTCACGCTGGCCCTGGCGTCACGCCCGGCGGATGCGGTTGCCCCACACCCTGGTGGGGCTCACCCGGATAAAGTGCGCTGGCACTCCCTCGATCCACGGCTCCAGCCCGGCATCGAGGAACGACGCGCTCTCAGCCTCGGTATCGAGATGATGCGCCGCCCCGCCTATCAGCACGTGCCACCCCTCACGCGCTTCTAGATCGAATTGGTCGGCCTCCACGGCGACCTGATACTCGGCTTGCGGGATACCAGTACGCAGCTCGTCGTCAAAGAGGACGGGGTCCCACGTGCCGAAGACAATCGACCCTGCGTCGATCTTGTACACGACCGGCAGCGCTGTGAGCCCGTACCGGCTGGTGTAGACCAGACGCCCGAGCCGCCCGCTGGCGAGCAGCTCCATGCACTCGGCCTCGCTCAGGCGCTCCACCACGCGCCAGGCACCCGCTCCGGGGCCGGGCGAACCAGAACCGCTGGGAGAGCTTACGTCGGCTTCGTCATCCGGCATAGCTCCACACGATAGCCGCACCCGTCTGGCCGCCTCCTGCCTGTGGCCAGAACTTCGCGAACGAACGAGCATGGACCGATGGAGGAGGCACAGCGGTTGCTGGACCAGCTCGTGGCTGCCGGGGCGCCAGGCGCGGCCGCGTGGATCAACGACGGGCACGGCCACGTCCAGGCCGCTAGCGGCGTGGCCGACGTGCGGGCCCGCCGGCCGATGCGACCCGGGCTGCACTTCCGGGCAGGCAGCCTCACCAAGTCGCTCGTCGCCACGGTCGTGCTGCAACTGGTCGCGGAGAGCCGATTGTCGCTGTCGGACACCCTGGAGCGATGGCTGCCGGCAATCCTGCCCTATGGCGACCGGGTCACCATCCACCAGCTGCTCAACCACACCAGCGGCGTTCCCCACGACTGGGCGACCATCGAACGGACGCTGTATGAGTCCCCGCAGGGACGCCACCACGCGTGGACCCCACAAGCGTTGGTCGCACTGGTTGCCGACCAGCCACCGAGCTTCCCGCCCGGCACGTCCTGGTCGTACTCCAACACCGGCTACGTCCTGCTCGGCCTGATCGTGGAGGCGGCCACCGGCAATACGCTCGCTGGTGAGCTGGGCCGGTGCATCGTCGGACCGCTTGGGCTGCGCGACACCTTGCTGCCAGGCAACTCCCCGGATATCCCGAGCCCGGCGTCGCGCGGTTACAGTCTCCCGCTCAGCCGACACAGGGAAGTGATCACCGGCCCGCTGCTGGACTTCACGGCCCAGAACCCTTCGTGGGCTTGGGCGGCGGGCGCGCTGGTGTCCACCCTTGAGGACCTGACCCACTTCTTCCGGGCGCTGCTGGCTGGCCGACTGCTGCCGCCCAGGCTGCTGGCCGAGATGCTGTCGGCCGTCACGGTCCCACCTGGTTCCGTCCCGCTGCCGCTGTACGACCGCTATGGCCTGGGGCTGCTAGAGGTCGAAACGCCTGCCGGGCGCCTTGTCGGTAACGCCGGCGGAATCCCTGGCTTCTTGAGCATCGTCCTCAGCACGCCCAATGGCCGCCGGCAGCTTGGGGTCATGATCAATGTGCTGCCCGCCCCAGGCCCCGTCTACGAGGCGTTCACGCAGGTGTTCCGACGGCTCGGCGCGCGGCTTCTCTCCTAGATCGGCGCGGCGGCGTATGCCTGATCCATCAGGCCGAGTACGGGCGTGGTCCTCGCTGAGATCGTCTTGGTGTTGCTACTGGCCCGCTGATCGGGCCTGCGGTGCGGGCTGAGTAGCGTGTGAGCATGCTCGTTGCTGAGGATCTTCTGCTGCTCGTCACCGACGATGCCAGCGGTTGGTTGTCTGTGCCCGCGGCGACCTGACCAGCCACCTGATGGTGATGCACCCTAACCAGCTGATGGTCAAGATTGGCACCGTCAGGGCACTGGTGGCTGAGCAGTTCCCCGCCTGGGCGAAGCTGCCCATTCGGGCGGTGGCGTCGCAGGGAACAGTCAACGCGTTGTTTCGTATCGGGGACCGGCTCGCAGCCCGATTCCCGCTCCAGCTAGGCGACGCCGCCGAGATGCATCGGCACCTCAAGTCAGAAGCGGAGACAGCCCGTGAGCTGGCTCGGGGTACGCGCTTTCCGACGCCGGAGCCCGTCGCGCTGGGGGAGCCTGGCCCCGGCTATCCGCTTCCCTGGTCGGTGCAGACGTGGGTGCCTGGCGTCGTCGCCACCGAGGCTGACCCAGGTGAGTCCGTCGCCTTTGCTCATGACCTTGCTGAGTTCATCGGCAGCGTCCGGGCCATCGATAGCCGTGGCCGGACCTTCGCAGGCTCGGGGCGCGGCGGTGAGCTGACGTCCCAAGACGAGTGGATCGACACGTGCTTCTCGCGCAGCGAGGGATTGCTGGACGTACCGCGACTTCGGCAGATGTGGCAAGTTCTGCGGGCGGTGCCCAGAGGCGCTGCCGGGGACGTCATGACCCACGGCGATCTGGTCCCGGGAAACGTGCTGGTGGCAGACGGGCGCCTTGCGGGCGTCATTGATGTTGAGGACGCCGGACCGGCTGATCCCGCGCTTGACCTTGTTGGTGCCTGGCATCTCCTCGAAGCTGGACCGCGCGAGGTTGTGCGCGTTGACCTTGGCTGCGATGACCCGGAGTGGGACCGTGGCAAGGCGTGGGCATTCGCCCAGGCCGTGGGCCTCGTCTGGTACTACGTCGTCAGCAACCCCACCATGTCCGCCCTCGGGCGCCGGACTCTTGATCGGCTTGTCCATTCGGGCTAAGGAGCAAGGCAGTATCCGTGACCTGCTTGATCATGACGGTGCGGACCGTTGAGCTGGGCGCGCCCGGGGAGATTCGAACCCGCAGCCTTCTGATCCGCAGCAGGATCGAGGGGTGCTAGCGACGATGCACCATCACAGGCCGAAGATCGGGTGGTCACCGTTCGACCTCAGTCCGGACGGGCCATCAGCGTCGTGCGCGGCGAACTGGTCCGGGTCGTCGATGTTGATGGCCACCAGGTCGGGGACATGTGGGCGATCGATGCCGCTGATCGGGGCCGGTGGCTGTCGGCAAGCCATACACGCGACCGGTGCGAGCGGCTGTTCCCGGCCGTGGGCGAGCCATTGCGCGATCAGTACGGCCAGCCGATCCTCCAATTGGCCGCCGACACCTCGCCGGGCGTGCACTAGCGCTGCAGGCCGAACGCCTGCTTGCAAAGCGACGTATCCGCCCGTACTAGCCACGCTGACCTGGCCCGGCAGTTGGAGGTATTCATGGCGTCCATGGAACTGGCCGACCGGTGAATGCCGCCAGCCGGTCGATGGCGGATGCGTCGTCTCGGATCGGCTGCGGGTCGGCGAAACGTCCGGCGCGCGGTTGGCTGGCCAGCTGGGCCCGAACGAGTGTGAGCGCCTGCTCGACGAGATCGTCGGGCAGTTCGGCCGCCACGCCGGTGGCCTGGACAAGATCCCACCCGTGCGCGAGCAGATCCACAATGCGCCACTGCAGTCGCTCGGCGCCAGTGGCAACGCCTACGGGCGTTACCTGGCTCCGCTCCAGAGCCCCTGGCAGGGCCGCAGCGGTCTGCAACGCCGCGGCGGATCGACGGTAAGCTCCGGCCGGATCGGCGCCGAGGCGGTCGGCCCCACGCTCGGGCATCGGGCTCCCCTCGAACAGCGCCACGAACACAAGGTTCAATCCGACGAGATGATTGACCAGATCTCGCACGTTCCACTCCGTACACGGGGTCGGCGCCATCCACTGGCCGACGGCTATGCGGTCGACCAGGTCGCCGATAACTGCGGATGCACGTGCGAGATCATCAACGATTGCAGAGCTTGTCACCCAGCGAGGCTACGACACGACCGATCCAACGCCACTTCCTCTTAGTTCTGACCAGCCATATGTGGTGGGCCGCGGCTCAGCACTGCGCGTAGACAGCTCATGGGCCCACGGATGTCTCCTGAGTGCTCGCGGGTGCCGGCATGGGCGGACTGCTTCTGGCACGGACGTGGCACGGCTCATGAGTCACATGTCAGCCTGGGAGATCCTCCGGGCGCTTTGCTGCGAGCTTGCCGTGCACCAAGCCGGTGGACTGTCCGACCTCGATGAGGTATCCGTCCGGGTCCCGCATGTAGCAGCGGATCTCCGCGCCGCGGTCGATCGGCGGCGTCACGAACTCTGCGCCCTTCGCCTTCCACTCCTGGTAGCAGGCCTGGATGTCAGCGACCCGCAGGTTCAAGAAGATCGAGGTGGTGTCGCCGGGCTGGTAGTCGACCACGGAGATGCCTGGCTTGTCGGGGGTCGGCGGGCCGCCGGGGTTCATGATGATCCACGAATTGGACAGCTTGACCATGCACGGGTTCTCGTCCAAGACGACGGTGCCACCCAGGACGCGGGAGTAGAAGTCCCGGGACCGCGCGACCTTGCGGACGGTGATGAACAACGTCACCACAAAGCCCTCGGCGGGCGCGGGGAGGTTGGCGAAGTCGATGCGGGGCGCGGGTTCTGTCATTGGTTGCTCCACTCCGGCGGCGTTGGCGGCCAGCGGCTTACCGAGCGGCGGCCCTGGTCATCAACCCTTCCCTCGAGTGGCCCGGGCAGACGCCCTCCTCTTCTCGGATCAGCACCCGCAGGGAGAACTACCAGCAGCCAGACGTGACCTGTCAGGCACTCGCGCGATCCCGTGAACGGGACAACTCCCGCCCAATCACTCGCGCCCACTCCCGGCTCAGGTAGCCAAGGGTCATGCTCTACTTGAACCCAAGGGGCAGCCCCAGTCCGGTCTAACTGCCTGATCGCCTAGTAGCCGCCTCCGCCACCACCGCCGGCGTACACGATGATCAGGACGACCACGATGACAACAATCACCAAGAGCGTGATTACCATGAGCCAGCGGGCGCGGCTCCACGATCGCATCTACCCTCCACGGAATGTAGGCACGGAATCCCCTTCTGCGCTCTCGAGAGTTTGCGCTGACTAAGTGGTCTTACCCGCCGACCCAGCTGCGGCACACGATCCAGCCGAACCGAATCGAGCCGTGGACCTCGCAGCGTCCTCATGGGGCATGTCCGCCGCAAGGAGGACGACCCGGCCTTCAGCGGGGCGAATGCGGGCACGGTTCCCTCATCCACCTGTGCATATGATCGGCGGCATGGCACTGCGACTTGTCCAGGTGAATTTCAAGGCTCGGGATGACTCGGCGCTCGGCCGGTTCTGGGCGGAGGCGCTCGGCTGGGGTGTTTCCAGCGAGGGACCCGGTGTGACCAACGTTGAACCCGTGGGCTTCGTCTGGCCGGACCCCGCCGCCGTCTGCGTCGATGTCGTCACTGTCCCGGACCCCGAAACGGTGAAGTACCGCGTGCACCTCGATCTCGCCACCACCTCCGCGGCCCATCAGGCGGAGTTGGTCGCGCGCCTGAAGGATCTCGGTGCGACGTCCGCCGATGTGGGCCAGGGCGACGTCCCATGGACGGTCCTGGCCGACCCAGAGGGCAACGTGTTCTGCGTGCTGGAGCCTCGGGAGATCTACCAGGACACCGGGCCGATCGCTGCGGTTGTGGTCGACTGCGCTGATCCGCGGGCCATGGCCCGGTTCTGGGACGAGGCTTTGGACTGGACGCTGCACGAGGTGACCGACGATTATGCGCAGCTGCGTTCGTCCAAGGGTGTCGGCCCGTATCTGGAGTTCCTTCGCACGCGCGGCGCGAAGACCGTGTGGAACCGCATTCATCTCGACGTGCTGCCGTACCCCGCTGATGATCAAGAGGCGGAGGTGGCTCGGCTACGGGCTCTGGGCGCCGCCGACGCCGACGTCGGCCAGGGCGATGTTCCGTGGAAGGTCCTGGCCGACCCGGAGGGCAACGAGTTCTGCGTCCTCGCCCCGCGCTGACTCAGACCTTCGCCTGCGGGCCCGTACAACGGCTCCTCGGCGGCGTCGTTGGCATCTTCCCGTGCAGCGAGGCTGTCGCCGCCTGGCCTGCGCTGTCGTGACGTTGACCTGCGGCTAGCGGCCGTCCCGGCCGGGCCACCTCACTCCAGCAGCCCTGACCGCTTGATGCTTCGCAGGTCAAGGATCAGGTGAGGCTAGACAGCGGCGCTGGGCAGGGACGCAGGAGGCGATCACGCCAAGTGCGCGTTACGGTAGCCGTCCACCGTTGAGCCCACCCAGATCCGAGGAGGTTCCCATGGCGGTCCCGATCGCCGCCCGCGATGTAGCTGCCGTCGTCGGTGCCCTGTTGGTGCTTACCGCGGCCGTCAGCGTCGTCGGCACCCTGATTGTGCCCCGTTCGGTCGCCAGCTGGCTGACCCGTTGGGTCGGCGTGACCGTCGGGGGCGCGTTCAATCTCATTACCAGCCCGATCGCCAGTTACAAGCAGCGGGACCGGATCCTGGCCGCTGAGGCGGCGACGTTCCTGCTCTGCCAGCTGGCGGCGTGGCTGCTCATGTCCTTCATCGGGTACACGTTGCTGGTATGGCCGTTCACGTCTGACGGCATAACCTCCGCGGTGTCCCTGGCCAGTCCCGCGGTGTTCGGGCCCAACGAAGCGCTGGGTGCGGCGGAGCGGATCATCGCTGATCTGGCAGCGGGGACAGCGCTCATCATCGTCACCTTGCAGATCGCCTACCTGCCCACCTTGTACTCAGCGTTCAACCGGCGCGAGGACGAGGTGTCGCTGCTGAACGCGCGGGCCGGTGTCCCGTCCTGGGGGCCGGAACTGCTGGCCCGTACTCATTACGCGCTGGGCTCGGGCAGTTCGACGATCGGCACGCTGCCCGACCTGTACGAGCGCTGGGAGGGCTGGGCGTCCGACCTCGCCGAGAGCCATACCACCTACCTGCCGCTGGTGTGGTTCCGCTCCCCCCGCCCGCTGTCATCGTGGGTGATCTCGCTGCTGGCGGTGCTGGATTCAGCCGCGCTGTACCTTGCCCTGTCGCCGCAGTCGGCGCCGGTCGTCCAGGCCCGGCTGTGCTTGCGTTCCGGGTTCATTTGCCTCAGAGAGATAGCTCAGGCGATGGGATTCGGCATACCCGACGAGCCTGATCCGGACGCCGGGATCACCCTCAGCTACCAGGAATTCCTTGACGCGGTCGCTAGGCTGCGCAAGGTCGACTTCCCCATCGAGCGTGACCCCGCTGACGCATGGCCCGATTTCGTCGGCTGGCGGGTCAACTATGAGCCGGCTGCCTACACGATCGCCTACGCCCTCGATCTCGTGCCCGCGATGTGGTCGGGCCCGCGCCGCCGGCCCACGCCGACGATTACGCCGTTCCGCCCGCCGCCTGGCCGGGCCAAGTGATCAGTAAGGACCTCCGAGGCTCTCCCGAGGTTGTGCGTTCCGGTGGCTCCCAAGTTGGCTCACAGAACCGGCGGGGCAGCTCGCCCGTAGGCTTCGGGTTCATGCTGAACCCTGACGCTGCTGCCTGTGCTCACCTTGCGGGGCGAGCGGGTATGCCAGCGTCTGAGAGCGCGCCCAGGGTAAGGCAGGCCTGCTGTATCTGTCATCGGTCGCGGCCGTGGGTCACGCTTGCAGCAGGAGTTTCCCCTCGACAGTGCGGCTGGCGAGCCTGATGTGCGCCTGTGCCGCTTGGCGGAGGGGGAAGCGGCCGACGATCCGCGGGTTGAACAGGCCGCGGCTGACTTCGTGCAAGACGGCGGCGAGGGCGCGGGCCCGCGCTGGCGGGCTGCTGAGGTAGTGGCTGGCCGCGACCCAGCGCAAGGTCAGCGAGCCCGCGCCGCCACCGGGGCCGGTGATGCCTGACAGGCGGCCGGGGTCAAAGGGACGGACCGGCCCGCTGGACTGGCCGTAAAGCACCAGGGTGCCGCGGGTGGCGAGCATGGCCAGGCTCATCTCGAAGGTGTCACGGCCGGTGGCGTCATACACGACATCCGCGCCCCGCCCGCTGCTCGCCGCCATTACGGCAGCCACCGGGTCGGATGTGTCTCGCAACGCGATGGCGTGCCTGGCGCCGAGTGCTTTAGCCACCGCTGCCTTGCCTGCTGTGGAGGCGACGGCGATGACCTCAGCGCCCGCGGCAGTTGCGCGCTGAACCACGGCGCCGCCGGTCGCGCCAGCGGCCGCGTGCACGACCACGACGTCGCCCGGGCCAACCCGCTGTGCCGCACTGGTCAGTACATAAGCCGTCGTCCCGCTCATGGCGACCGCGGCCGCGATGTCCAGCGGCGTATCCGGCGGCAGCGGCACGACGAACTCAAGCGGGACGGCGGTCAGCTCGGCGTATACCCCGGCGAGGTGACCGAAGTGCGCTACCGGCGTGCCCACCAGGCCGGCGTCAGCGCCGCGGCCGACCGCGACGACGGTGCCAGCTGCCTCGGTGCCGGGAACCAGCGGCAGCGTCACGGGGTAGGGGCGGCCTTCCCGGTGCTGCAGGTCGACATAGTTGACCCCGATCCAGTGGTTGCGCACCAGCACCTCACCGCTGGCCGGGAGCGGGTCAGCCCGTTCCACCGGGACAAGCTCTTCCGGGCCGCCATGCCGGGAGATCTCAACAGCCAGCACCGGCTGCCTCCCTTGAGCCAATGCCTGCTGAGCCGCGCGCGGGCAGGCAGCGGATCAGCCAGAGGCCAGCCGTCATCGCTTCTCGCAGGAGCACCGTGGAACCCCTTACGGAGCCTGGGCGCCCCGCCTCATCACACCGCCGCACCCTGCCACTTCATAACGTGCCTATCCACCACCGAAGCCGTCCCCGCCGCCGAGCGGCCAGAAGCCGACTGGGGCGAGTTCGTCATCGGTGACGAATTCAGCCGCCGCTGACTTTGGCCCCGCGCAGAGCCGGGGGACTGAGAGACCACCTAATAGTCTGCCTGGTTCTGTCCGTCTTCTCCGCAGGCCGTCGCCGCGAACTTAGCCATCCGCCGACCGGAGGTGAGCCTGGGTGGACCTAAAGCACGACCTCATGCTTTGGTGCGGGACCGACTCACAGACGAGGATCTAGAGGAGGTCAAGGCGCGATTCAGGGCAGGAACCCAAGCATGAGCTAGCCGACAAGTTTGGGATCAGCCTGAGCAGTCTCAAGACAGCACTGAGACAGCGCAGCGTGACACGATACAGGCTCGATGGCTCGTCGCCGGTGGGGTGCTTATCTGTTCGGCACCCGCGGGGCGGGGTGGCGAGCGATGTTGGTGGTCCGCCTGGTCGATGAGGGCTCTGCGGGGGTGCGCTTCGTCCGCCGGGTCGGGTCGTCAGACTGCGGGCTGGCCGTGATTCGCCATGACACTCAAGATCGTTTGCAGGTAATCGGTCGGGTTGGCGCCGAGCTCAAATCCAACGCCGACATGCCCGGCAGAAGTGGGGATGACCAACATCTCGAAGTGGCCGTACCCGACGATGAGGTACCGCAGCCCGCCGCAGTCGATGTTGCCGCGCCGGGTGGCGAGGGTGAGCAGGGTGGGGTTGACCAGCAACTCCTCGTACAGGTCGCTGTTGCTGCTGGACGCGTTCTGCAGATCAGGCCGAGATCGCATCTGTAGTTGCTGACCGTGAGCGGCAGCGACATAGCGAATGTCGGGCGATATCGCGAAGACATCATCATGCAGATCGTTCATCGACTTCCCTCCAGTGGCCTGCTCGGACAGTGGTGTTGGGCCGCGGCGATAGCATGGCTGTCCCAGCGCACTGAACACGATAATCTTCATGCCGCTGCCACGACCGAGCGGAACGCGGCATCACCGGTCACGGTGTGCCATCCATCCCAGCGGCACGAGAGCGCGTCTCCCGCGCCATACGGCCGACCTACGCCAGATGGCGCTCGATGGCCTGTCGAATGGCGTCGCTGCTCGCCACGGGGTCCGAATCGACCTCGAAGGAGACGCACACGTGTCCGCCCGGGATCGGCAACACGTATGCGTTGAAGTACCCGTAGCCGATGATGAGGTGACGAAGCCCGCCGCAGTCGAGGTCGCCGCGCTGGGTGGCCAGGGTCAGCAGGGTCGGGTTGACGAGCAGTTCCTCGAATCGGTTACTGACGTCGCTGGAGGCAACGTCCACGCCGACCCGCTGCTGCATAGCGATGTCTTGACCGCGGCCGACGGCGACATACCGAATCGAGCCGGTGATCGCGAACATGTCGGCGAAGAAGGGCCCAAAGTCGGTGCGACCTGCACCTGTTGAGGGGACGTTCGTCATCAGCCCACCGTAACCGCGCAGCGCCACCGCGCAAGACCATCCCGCGAGAGCGAGGAGACCAGAAGACGTCAGGGCGCTGACGCCCGCTCAGCCGATGAGCGGTCGTGGACGTCAATAGTCGATCGCACCGCTCCAGTGACCATGGGGATCGAAGGCTTCGCCTACGTGGCCGAGGTCTCGGCCGCCCTCCTTGACCCACGCCCGATTGGCACAACAACCCGGCCGTCAGAGGTCGTCGACTCGGTAGACGACTCCTGTGACCGACAGGACATACGCGGTGGCGCCGACGAACTCCACCGACGTGGGCCGGTCCAGCACGAGTTCGTTGCCGCGACCGTCCACGACCGGCGTCAGGTTGCCGTGGCGTCCCACGACGACCAACCGGCCCGTGTTCGGCAGGGCCCGCGAGCCCTCAGCGACACCATCCCACTGACCCTGAGAAAGGCCGTAGAGCTTGCCGTGCGGTCCCCGCTCGACGTCGATGAGCATGCTCGCCCCGCTGGCTACCTCGCGCGGCTCGCGTCCCGCGCGCAGCGCGACGATCTTGCCGTCCTCGGGATTGTGCGGGATCGGGCCGAGCTGGGTGACGTAGACGCGGCCGAAGGCGGTCTCGAGTCCGGTCGGCACCACGTTCCCGAAAGCGGCGACCTCGTGGATCGAACCGTGCCGACTGACCCACAGCACGCGGTTGTGGTGCCCATCGGTCACCAGGAATCCGCCGCGGTAGGGCTCCAGCGCGAACTGCACGCCGGTGTCGATGAAGAACGCCGGCTCAGGCGGGTTGTCCACCGACCATTGGCCGAGATCGGCAACAAGCGTGTTGGACCCGTCGCGTTCGATCCGGTAGAGGCCGTTGGTCACCGCGGGGTCCCCGAACGGTTCACCGAAGATCGTCCCGCTCACGAGCGTGACGAGTACGTACGCCGTGCGACCTGAGAACGCGATGTCGATCGGTCCCCCGGTGTCATCCGGGAACGCCTTCGGTGGCAGCCCGTCGGCGTACGTGGTCACGTGTCCGGAGCGGCGGTCGATGCGAAGCACCGCACCGGCCACGCCGTCCGTGACATAGAGCGCCCGGTCGGGACCGATCGTGCTCCCGATGACGAAGTCGTCGCTGCCGACCTCGGCAAGTGGCGTCACGACCGGGCCTTGCCGATCGTGGGCGCTGGCCGTCGGCGCGGCCACCGCGACCGATTGTCCAGCTGCGACTAGTCCAGCTGCGACGATGAGCAGACCGATCCGACGCACGACATCTATAGCTCGCCTTCTCTCGTGGGGTCGGTACTCCGATTCGCCACGATGAAGGTGCCGAATCTGGCGCGGCATCACCCGGCCCATCAGCCGGCGGGCTTCGGTTCCCAGGATTTTCTCACGGACGCTCATGAACTAACCCCCCATGATCATTTGCCGATCTGCGCGGCCGCAGTCAGCAGCCACCACGAGTGGACGCGACGCGCCACCCACAACTCTTGGCCCGTTATGATCCCACCCCCACAGATGTGCTGCGCACGGACAAGCCTTATGGCGCGAGCACAACTCGCCCT
>Ga0081540_1002513_pt1 | contig 14905 bp, 16 predicted proteins | sample TabmetS2T1R1_FD_71024 | JGI IMG/M metagenome (GOLD analysis project Ga0081540, IMG submission 71024) | Tabebuia heterophylla rhizosphere microbial communities from the University of Puerto Rico - S2T1R1 | ecosystem: Host-associated > Plants > Roots > Rhizosphere ... | reverse complement strand
CCGCCGCCTCGAACGGCGGGGCACGCAGGACGAGATCGACCGGCTTGCCGACACGCTCAACGCGATGCTGACACGCCTGGAGGCCGCGTTCGCCGAGATGCAGCGCTTCACCGCCGACGCCGCGCACGAGCTCCGGACGCCGCTCACCGCGCTGCGGGGCGGCATCGAGATCGCGCTGCGCGCCGAGCGCTCGCCGGATGAGTACCGGCGCGTCCTCGCCTCGAGCATCGAGGAGGTCGATCAGCTCATTCGGCTCGCCGAGGATCTCCTGCTGCTGTCACGGTCGACGGTCGGTCCCGCGACGGTCCACCAGGCCGTCGATCTCGAGCCGCTCTGTCTGGAGGCGCTCGAGATGGGCGTGCGTCTCGCCAAGGGCAAAGGCGTCAACGTCAGCATGGGCGCCACGGCGCCCGCCACCGTGCGGGGCGACGCCGGCGCGCTCCGGCGCGCACTCTTGAACCTGGTCGACAACGCCGTCAAGTACACGCCGGCCGGCGGAAGCGTCGTGATCTCGCTCGAGCGCACCGCCGAGCGGGTGGCGCTCGGCGTCGAGGACACCGGTATCGGGATCGATCCCAGCGATGCCGCGCGAATCTTCGAGCCGTTCGTGCGGCTCGATGCCGGCCGCAGCCGCGACACGGGCGGCAGCGGGCTCGGTCTGGCCATCGCCCGCACGAGGTCGTCCCAGGAGCCGCCGAGCGCGGCGAAGTCCTCCGCGCTGGAAATCGTCTCGAATGTCACTCCGGATGGAGCGGACGAGCTCACGCAAATGAAGATTCCCCGAGCGGGGCTCGTTGAGCCTTCACGCTCGCGAGGAACCTCTGCACTTCGTCCTCGTTGCGCAGGATCTCGACCTGTTGACGTCCCTCGCGCCGGGCGAGGTCGGCGAGCACCTCTGGCCGGACGCTCCTCCGATACGCCCGGACGAAGCTGACGAACCTCGGAAACGCCCGGTAGAACGGCGCCGGCTTGCAGTCCGCAGGCATCTCCGGGTGATCTCCGGAGTCGAACCTGCGTTTCGTGACGCGCCAGATGGACCTGAGGGGCGAGACGTCCATGAAGACGATCGTGTCCGCGGCGTCGAGCCAGAGGTCGGGCTTGAGCCTGCCTTCCTGGACACCGTCCACGATCCAGGCCTCACGCTCGACCTCCCGGAGCTGAATCTCGTGCCATTCGGGATCCGGCGTGGCGACCCAGCCCGGCTTCCAGTAGAGCGGGTCGAGGTGGATCACCGGCAGATCGAGGAGCTCGGAGAGCTCACGACCGATCCAGGACTTGCCCGCGCCGGCCGAGCCGAGGAGTGCGATGCGCCTCACGGCATGGGATTGAACCAGTCCAGCCCGCGGCGATGGCTCGCGGCCGCTGGACTTGGGTATCTGAGTCGTTGAAGAGAGGAGAGACTTGGCGACGGGGATGCACGATCCGGGGGGATTGGTGGTGCGGTCGCCTGCCGCTCCGGCTCGGATCTCGCTCGCTGCGCTCCTCGCGCGAGTCGACGCGAGAGCCGTCGCCGAGATCGGGCGGGCGGCGACGATTTTCCTGCCCGTCTTCGTCCTGACGGCGGCCCAGCACGCTCCCAACGTCGCGGCGCTCCTGTTCACGGTGTCGATCGTCACGGCGACCTGGTTCGTCACGCTGCGGAGCGCTTTCGGAGCGGTGCCGTTCACCCTCGGGGCGGCCGTTCCCGCCTTCGTCGGGACCCTCACCGGTCTCGTCGTCGTCTCGGCCGGCAACTTCTGGGTTCCCATTCCCGGCACCAGGCTGACCCTCTCGACGCTCGCGGCGATGGCCCTCTCCGTCTTCGCTCTCTCGGCCCTCTGGGAAGCCGCCTGGCGCCGGCAGTTCGCGGCCACGAGGCGCGTGCTCGTCGTCGGGACGAGCAGCTGGGCGAAGGATCTCTCGGAGAGCGCCCAGCACGCGACGGACGTCCCGTTCAAGGTCGTCGGCATCGTCGACGACGCAGCGAGGAGCGAACCGAACACGGACGTGCCGGTCCTCGGCAAGGTTGCCGATCTCTCGGAGATCGTCGAGGCCCAGCGCCCGGATCTGATCGTGCTCACCGAGGGCAACGGCTCCGGCCGCGCGCTCGAGTCGCTGCTCGATGTCGCGTCGAGCGGCTTCAAGGTCGTCGGCGTCACGCACTTCTTCGAGCACGTCTTCGGCTGGGTCCCGGTCCGGCACCTCACCTCCGCGTGGTTCATGAGCATCCTGCACCTCCACCAGCGGACTTACAGCCGTTTCACGAAGCGCGCGCTCGACGTCTTCGGCGCGTGTGTCGGGATGCTCCTCGCGATCCCGCTCGTTCCGTTCATCGTCGTGCTGGTGCGCCGTACGCCCGGCCCGGTGATCTATCGCCAGGTCCGGGTCGGCGAGAGCGGCCGCCTGTTCACGATCTTCAAGTTCCGGACGATGGAGGAGACTGCGGAGGCGCCCGGGATGCCGGTCTACGCAGAGGAGGACGACCCGAGAGTGACTCCGGCCGGGCGCTTCCTGCGGCGCACGCACCTCGACGAGCTGCCCCAGCTCTGGAACGTCCTCAAGGGGGAGATGTCGATCGTCGGCCCGCGCCCCGAGCGGCCCGAGTTCGTCCGGGTGCTCGAGACTTCGGTTCCGTTCCAGGCCAGGCGCGTGCTGATCAAGCCCGGGATCACGGGGTGGGCCCAGCTCCGGTGCGACTACGCGTCCGACTCGGAGAGCGCCGCCGACCGGCTCTCGTACGACCTCTGGTACCTGCGCCACCGGAATCTCACGGTCGACCTCGCGATCTGCGCGAAGACGTTTTCCGCCCTGCTCTTCCACCCGGGACGCTGAGTTGGCCGCGGACCGCAGTAAGCTTCATAGCTGCGGTCAATGGCTGGGGAGCAGAAGCCGGAGCGGCGGGTGGCCTACTTCGATGCGGATGGCAATCGCACCGAGGACCCGGCTCGGGCCGTGCGCGGCGAGATTCTCGAGCAGGACTCGGAAGGGCGGCGCAGGCGCACCTGGTTCCTCTTCGAGGAGGTGGAGCTCAAATGGCTGCCCGTGAGCGAGGGCGCCTTCCTGCTCTGGGTTCTCCTCGCGCTCGCCCTGATCTGGGTGGTGATCGGGCTCGCCTTCGGGTTGATCTAGCGTCGGCGGCGACCGGGGAGGCCTGAACGCGTGGCTGGTTCCTCGCTCCTCTGGGACGCGTTTGCGTCGCGCACCGCGGGGCTCGGAGAACGGCCCGCCGTCCAGGCTCCGGGGGTCGGGTTGGGGTTCGCGGACCTCTGGCGGGAGGCCGAGCGGCTCGCGACGGTCTTCCTCGAGGCCGGTGTTCGCGAAGGTGGAGTCACCGGGCTCGCGCTGGACAACTCGGAGCTGTTTCCGCCTGTCTTCCTAGCCCTGTGCCGGCTCGACGCGACGATCGCCCTGCTTCCCCCGCAGTACGGCCGCACCGAGCTGACGGCGGTCGCGTCCGGCGTCTCGCTGTCCGGGATCGTCACCGACGCGGAGACCGGGCCGCGGATCGCCTCTGCGATCCAAGTCGCGAGCGCGTCGTCGGAGAGAGGCGTGCAGGTGCTGATGCCCGCATCCGTGAACGGAGCGGGGGCGGTGATGGACGACGAGCCGCTCCTCAAGTTCAGCTCGGGCTCGACCGCCAAGCCCAAGGCTATCGCTCTGACCGCGGCCAACGTCCTCGCCGAGGCGGACAACGTCGCCGCCACGCTCGAGCTTGGCCCGGGCGACAGGATCCTGTCCGGCGTTCCGCTGTTCCATAGCTACGGGCTCGACCTCGGCCTGCTGCCGACCCTCTACTGGGGAACGACACTCGTGCTCGAGGATTCGTTCGTTCCCCGGCGGACGATGCGCAGGCTCGCAGACGGGGTTTCCGCCTTTCTCGGCGTGCCGGCGCAGTACCGGGCTTTCCTCTCCGCGCAAATCGAGACGCCGCCCGACCTCTCGTCCGTCCGCTGGCTGCTGTCGTGCACGGCGCCTCTCGCGCCGGAGACGGTGACGGAGTTCGGCGGGCGCTTCGGCGTACCGATCTGCCAGCACTACGGCAGCTCCGAGACGGGCGCCGTCACGAACCATGTTCCCGCGGAGGTCGCCGGTCGTCCGGCGTCCGTGGGCCGGCCGCTGTCAGGGGTCGAGATCGAGGTGGACGAGGACGGGGAGGTCGTCGTCGAGAGCGCTGCGGTCGCGCGACGCTACGTGCTCGGAGCTCCGCCGGGCGAGTCGCCGCTTCGCGACGGCGTCTTCCGGACCGGCGACCTCGGACGCATCGATTCCGGCGGCTTCCTGACGATCGACGGGCGCCGCGACGCGATGATCAACGTCGGCGGGCTGAAGGTCTCGCCCGCCGAGGTTGCAGCGACCCTGGAGCGGCACTCCGCCGTCCGCGAGGCTGCGGTGCTCGGCTTCCCGGACGGGCGCGGCGAGGAGGTCGTCTACGCGGTCGTCGAGAGCTCGGGCCCCGTGGGCGAGGACGAGCTGATCGTCTGGTGCCGCGAAGGCCTGGCCGCGCACAAGGTGCCGCGCCGCATCGAGATTCGAGACGCGCTGCCGCGAACGGCCACCGGCAAGGTGCGCCTGGGAGTCGATGATCTCCACACGTGAGCCTGCGGCGGCTCAGCGGGAGATTGCGAGGATCGTCCGCGACGAGCTCCTGCTCGGGAGCGAGCGCGAGATCCCTCTCGACCAGCCGTTGGGCGAGCTCGGGCTGGGCCTCGACTCCCTTGCGCTGGTCAACCTGCTGACCGCCGTCGAGGCGTCCTTCGGGGTCGAGCTCTCGGACGACATCTGGACCGAGCGGGGGCCGCTCTCCGTGAACGACCTGGCCGAGATCGTGCAGGGGACGAGGCCCGCGGGGGCTCCGATTCCCTCCGTGGAGGCGGAATCGGCGGTCCTGCACGGCCGGATGGAGCGACTGGAGCAACGGCTTCGAGGGCGGGGCTCGGCCGGCCGAGCCGCCTTGGCGGCGATCCGGATCGCTGCTCCGGTCAGGCGCTTTCTCTTCGTGCGCACCCACCATGTCCTCCTCAGGCGCCGCCTCGATGATGAGACCTCGACGGAGCTCGCACCGCCTCCCGGGATCGAGCTCCGCATTCTTCTCCCGGACGAACGACCCGATCTCTCGCAGCTCTGGGCGTCCGTCCATGCTCGGCACATGACGAGCGTCTTTCGGCGGGAGATCGAGCGGGGCGCGATCGCGCTCGTCGCCTGTTCCGGCGACAAGGTGGTGGCCATCGACCTGCTCTCCGGAAACGGAGGGCTGGACGTCGAAGTCGACACCCCGGAGGCCTGCTTCGGCTTCTTCCTGGAGGAGGCGCGCGCCGCGCGCGGCAGGGGCATCGGACTGGCCCTCACCGCCTACTCGTTCCGCGTCGCGCGAGAGCGAGGCTTTCGGACTCAGTTCACGCACGTCTGGAAGCGGAACACGGCGATGCTCGCCGCGGTGACGCAGCTGCTCGGGTTCGGGATCGTCGGGAGCGCTCGGCGGACTCAGGTTTTCGGGGTCAGCCGCTGGTCGTGGGAGGTCGGCGGCAAGCGCGGCCGCGGTCCGAGGCTCGTGCTCTGAGCGCCTACTCGTTCGGCGGCGGCGCGTCCGGGTAGCGCGGCAGGCCGTCGTCGGGCAGCTCGTCCCAGGGCGCGCGCGAGTCGACGTAGGCGTGGCGCATCGGCCGCACCTCCGGGTCGTCGTCGAGCGCGCCGAGACGGATGGCCGCCATCTGGCCTCCGGGCCACTCGCCGCCGAAGAGGCTCGAGCCGCAGACCGAGCAGAACGCCTTGACGCGACCGCCGGGCGGCTCGTAGACGCGGATCAGCTCCTCGCCGTCGAGCACGTGCACCTGACTCCTCGGGACATGGCCGACGATCGACCCGAACGTGCCCGAGTGCTTGCGGCAGCGCGAGCAGTGGCAGTAGACCGCGCGCGTGAAGGGAAGCTCGACCTCGAAGCGCACGCCCCCGCAGAGGCAGCTGCCGGCGACCGTCTCGGCCATGGGGCGAGTCTACGTAGGCTCAGGGCGTGCGGCGAGCGCTCAAGCCGAAGCTGAGTGGAAGGGAGCTTCGACATGATTCGAACGAGCGCGACCAGGCGGTCCCGCCGGCGAAGCCGCCGGGGCCTCGCTGGTCGGTGCCGGCGAGGCGGCACCTTAGCGACCGGCCGGCACTCGGCGTGCTCCTCGGTGCGGTCACGATCGCGTTCTCCGGGATCCTCTTCCGCAAGTCGCAGGTCTCGCCGACGACCGGTGCGTTCTTCCGCTGCTTGTGGGCTCTGCCCTTTCTGTGGCCGCTTTCCGTGTGGGAGGACCGGCGAATCGGCCCGCGGCCGTGGACGCTGCGCCGCGCGGCCTGGATCGGCGGGGTCTTCTTCGCGGCCGACCTCGTGCTCTGGCACTACTCGATCGAGTACGTCGGAGCGGGGCTGGCGACGGTGCTCGGCAACACGCAGGTGGTGCTGGTGGGGCTCCTCGCGTGGGCGATCTTCCGCGAGCGTCCCGCGCGCAACTCGCTCCTCGCAATCCCGGTCGCGATGGTCGGCATCGTCCTCATCTCGGGCGTGCTCGAGAGCGGCGCCTACGGCAGCAACCCGAAGCTAGGCGCGATCTACGGCCTGCTGACCGGGATCGCCTACTCCGGCTTCCTGCTCGCGCTGCGCTGGGGATCGGGGGAGCGGGGACGCGTCGCGGGGCCGCTCTACGACGCGACGCTCGCGGCTGCGATCTGCGTCGTCCCGATCGGGCTCGTCCTCGGAAATCTCGACTTCACGCCCGGGCTCGAGGCGCAGGGCTGGCTGATCACGCTCGCGCTCAGCTCGCAGGTCGTCGGCTGGCTCCTGATCACCGTCTCGCTCGGACGCCTCCCGACCGCGCTCACCTCGGTGCTGCTCACGCTCCAGCCGCTCCTGGCGGTGATCTTCGCCGCGCTGCTGATCGACGAGAGGCCCTCGCCGCTGCAGCTGCTCGGCGCCGCGTTCATCCTGTGCGGCCTACTGATCGCCTCAGCCGGCCGGCGCGAGGAGGCCCCGCTCGAGACCGTGCCGGAGCACTGACTGATCTTGTCTCTCTTCCGGCACGAACGGCGTCGGACCGCGCTCCTAGACTCGACGCGATGGCGAAGGCTCAGGCCGTTCACTTCTCCTGCGCCGAGTGCGGCTACTCGACCGGGCGCTGGCTTGGGCGCTGCCCCCGCTGCGGGAGCTTCGGCACGCTCGCGGAGGAGGCCCCGCCGGCCACGGGCGGGAGCGCCGAGGCGAAGCCGATCCTGCGACTGGCCGAGGTCGAGGTCGAGGAGGCGTCGCGGATCTCGACCGGCGTCCCTGAGCTCGACCGGGTGTTGGGCGGCGGGCTCGTCCCCGCGTCGCTCGTTCTCGTCGGCGGCGAGCCTGGCGTCGGGAAGTCGACCCTATTGCTGAGCGCGCTCGCCGCGATCTCCCGCGACCGGCGCGCGCTGCTCGTCACCGGCGAGGAGTCGACGGCACAGGTCAAGCTGCGCGCCGCGCGTCTCGGAGGCGCGGAGAAGGTCGAGATCCTGGCCGAGACGAACCTCGATGCGGTCTGCGCGACGCTCGAGCGCGAGCGGCCTGACGTGTGCGTGATCGACTCGATCCAGACGCTCTACTCGGCGGAGGTCGGCTCCGCGCCGGGCTCCGTCGCCCAGGTGCGCGAGGCGGCCGCACGGCTGCTCCGCGTGGGCAAGGAATCAGGGGTCGCGCTCTTCCTCGTCGGGCACGTGACGAAGGACGGCTCGGTGGCCGGCCCGCGCGTGCTCGAGCACCTTGTCGACTGCGTGCTCCAGTTCGAGGGCGACCGGTACCACGCGCACCGTGTCCTGCGTGCGGCGAAGAACCGCTTCGGCTCGACGAACGAACTCGGCGTGTTCGAGATGACCGGCACCGGGCTTCGGGGTGTCCCCGACCCGTCCGCGGTCTTCGGCCAGAGCGACGGCGAGGTCGGCGCGGCTGTCGCGTGCGCGCTCGAGGGCACGCGGCCGCTCCTGCTCGAGATCCAGGCGCTCGTCTCCCAGACCGACCTCGCGATGCCTCGCCGGGTGGGGACTGGCGTCGACCCGAAGCGGCTCGCGATGATCGTCGCCGTGCTCTCCCGGCACGCGGGTCTCGCGCTTGGGCAGGCGGACGTCTTCGTCAACGTCGCTGGCGGGGTGCGCATCGACGAGCCCGGAGCCGATCTGGCCGTCGCGCTGGCGATTGCGTCGGCCGCGAAGGGCGTGCCGCTGAAGGCCTCCACGGCCTCGTTCGGCGAAGTCGGCCTCACCGGGCGGCTCAGGCCCGCGACCCAGGCGGAGCGGCGTGCGCAGGAGTGCGCCAAGCTCGGCCTGGGCGCCGTGATCGTGCCGAAAGGCACGGACGCCCGCGCGAACGTCTCGCTCGTCGAGGCGGACACGCTCCGCCGGGCCGTGTCAGCCGCCCTCGACGAGGCCGAACCGGCGGCCGCGTAGTTCGCTCTGAGCAGGAGTTTTTCGTCCGGAAGCCCGAAAAAGTGGCCTTTTCCAGCATCTTTTGCTATCCTGGATCACACGCGCCGGCGGTCGTCCACCCGCCGGCCGCTTGTCGTAAATCCACAAGGAACGGGGAGGTCGGGCTTGTACAAAGTCGGCGATAAGGTCGTGTATCCGCACCACGGCGCGGGCACCGTGGTCAAGAAGGAAAAGCGGACCGTGCTCGGAGAAGAGCGCGAATACCTACAGATTCAGATCCTGCACAACGACATGACCGTGCAGGTACCGACCGAGAACGCCGACCGCGTCGGCCTCCGGAAAGTCATCGACGAGACAACCGTCGAGCAGGTGCTCAAGGCCCTGCGCGGCAGCGGCACGACGATGCCGAAGAACTGGAACCGTAGGTTCAAGCACAACCGCGACAAGATGAAGACCGGCGACATCTTCGAGCTCGCAGAGGTCGTCCGGAACCTCTCGCTGCGCGACCACGAGAAGGGCCTCTCGACCGGCGAGAAGCAGATGTTCGTCAAGGCGAAGAAGATCCTCGTCTCCGAGCTCATGTACGCGAAGGGCATGGACGAGGAAGAGGCCGCCGAGTGGCTCGACGACATCCTCGCGGGCGTCGGCACCAAGAAGCCTCGCGCCAAGGTCGCGGCGAAGGCCTAGTCGGATCTAACGGAACCCGTCGGTCGCGCGGGTGATCTCCCGCGCGACCGCGTCCGTCGGCATGTGGCCGGCCTCGCCGAGGACGACGAGGCCGGCGCGCGGCCAGGCGCGGCTGAGCGCGTAGGCGTTCTCGAGCGGCGCCTGGAAGTCGAAGCGCCCGTGGATCAGCGCGCCTGGGATGTCCTGCAGGCGGTCGGCGTTGCGCAGGAGGATCCCGTCCTCGAGGAACGCGTCGTTGAGGACGTAGTGCGTAACGATGCGCGCGAAGGCGTTGGCATAGTCGGGATCCTTGAAGCGGTCGGCGAGCCCGTCCGTCGGCGGCCACGCGGGCGTCGCGGACTCCCAGAGGCACCAGGCCTCGGTCGCGCGCCGGCGCACCTCGGGGTCGGGGTCGCCGAGCAGCTCGTGATACGTCTCGACCACGTCGCCCTCGGATAGGCCGTCGACGAGGCGCGCCCACTGCTCGGGGAAGAACCTGGCGAGGCCGCCGCGGAAGAGCCAGTCGAACTCGGCGTGCCGGCCCGTCGTGACCGCGCACAGCACGATCTCCGTCACGCGCTCCGGATGCTCCTCGGCGTAGGCGAGCCCCAGCGTGCTGCCCCAGGATCCGCCGAGCACGAGCCAGCGGTCGATGCCGAGGTGCGCCCGGAGGAGCTCGGCGTCCGCGATCAGATGCTGCGTCGTGTTGGCGCGGAGGTCGGTCGCGGGGTCGCTCGCATGCGGCGTGCTCCGGCCGCAGTTGCGCTGGTCGAAGAGGACGGCGAGGTACGCGTCCGGGTCGAAGAGCGTGCGCCACCAGGGCGAGCAGCCCGAGCCGGGGCCGCCGTGGAACACGACGGCCGGCTTGCCACCGGGGTTGCCGCAGAGCTCCCAGTGGACGAGGTTGCCCTCGCCGACGTCAAGCAGTCCGCTGTCGAACGGATCGGATTCCGGGTAGCCCGCCACCTCGTTCCCATTCTCCCCCTAGTAACCTCGGCGCGCGATGAGCGTCTGGGCGATCCTGGCGGCGGCGGGGACCGGTGAGCGGCTCGGGCTGGACCGCCCGAAGGCGTTCGCGCCGCTGAACGACCGTCCGCTCGTCACGGAGCCGATCGAGCGGCTGGACGCTTCCGAGTGGATCGAGGGGATCGTGATCGCGGCGCCCCCCGGTTGGGAGGAGCCGTGCATCCTCGTCGCCGAGGAGGTCGCGGCGGGCAAGGTCGCCAAAGCAGTCACCGGCGGTGAGACGCGCGCGGAGTCGGTTCGCGCGGCCCTTGCCGAGGTGCCGGACGAGGCGACCGTCGTCCTCGTTCACGACGCAGCGCGCCCGCTGATCACGGACGAGGTGGTCGAGCGGGTGATCGCCGCGCTCCCGGACGGCTGGGACGGAGCAGTCCCGACGCTGCCGATCGCCGACACCGTCAAGCGCGTCGACGGCGAATCCGTCGCGGAGACACTGGATCGAGAGACCCTCGTCACGGCACAAACCCCGCAAGCCTTCGTCGCCCCGGCCCTCAGAGGCGCCTTCTCGACCTTGCAAGACAGCGGTACCAAGTCCACGGATTGCGCCTCGCTCGTGGAAGGAAACGGCGGCCGGGTGCGCGCCGTCGAGGGCGATCCACGGCTGCTCAAGGTGACGACGCCGGCCGACCTGGAGCTCGTCGCGTCATGGCTCTAGCAGTCGTGTTCGACGTCGGGTACACGCTCCTCGACGAGGACCGGGCCTGGAAGGAGACTGCCGCCCGGCTCGGGTGTCCGGACTCGGTGTTCTTCGCGTTGCTCGGAGCCGTCATCGAGCGCCGCGGGCACCATCGCGACGTGTTCCGGCTGCTCGGTCATGACCAACTGGATCCCGTGCCGTTCGCGCCGCAGGACTTCTACGAGGACGCGATCCCGTGCCTGCGCTCCATGAAGGATCTTGGGCTCGTGGTCGGGATCGCCGGCAACTTCAGCGCCGAGATCGAGTCGTTCCTCGGCCGGGAGACCGACGTCGACTTCGTCGCCTCGTCGGAGCGCTGGGGCGTCGAGAAACCGAGCCATGAGTTCTTCGACAGGATCGTGTCCGAGGTGGGCCTCCCTCCGGGCGAGATCCGGTACGTGGGCGACCGCCTCGACAATGACGTCGTTCCGGCGACGAGCGCGGGGATGGCCGCGCACTTCGTCGTCCGCGGCCCGTGGGCGTTCGTGCAGAAAGACTGGCCCGAAGCCCAGCTCGCCACGTCCCGCAGCGACGATCTGGCCTCTCTGGTGCCCGCGTGAGCGACCTGCGCATCGGGCTCGGGGTCGACGCGCACCGGTTCCAGGACGGGATCGCGCTCGTGCTGGCCGGCGTCGACTTCCCGGGCGAGCCCGGGCTCGCGGGGCACTCCGACGGAGACGTCGTCGCCCACGCGCTGATCGACGCGATCCTCGGCGCTGCCGGCAAGGGCGATATCGGCGAGCTGTTTCCCTCCGCAGACCCGCAATGGCTCGACGTCTCCTCGATCCGGCTCCTCCAGCGGAGCTACGAGGTCGTGCGAATGGGCGGCTTCGAGCTCGTGAACGCGGACTGCATCCTGGTCGGCGAGCGACCGCGCATCTCCGAGGTGCGGGTCGCGATGGGCGCCCGTCTCGCGGGAGCGATGGGACTCGACATAGACCGCGTCACCGTGCGCGCCACGACCACCGACGGGCTCGGCTTCACGGGCCGCGGCGAGGGGCTGGCGGCCCAGGCAGTTGCGCTTCTGAGACGCTCGGGCTGACGTGTCGCTCCAGTTCCCGACCCGCGCCGAGCGGACCGGCTCGCAACCGCACATCGCCGGCCTCCAGGAGAAACTCTGGCCCGAATTCATGTACCACGACGCGGTGCTCGAGCGGCTCTTCGGGCGCGTCATCTCCGATTACCCCGAGTTCCAGTTCTACGCCTGGGACGACGAGCGCGAGGAGGTCGTCGGCGTCGGGAACGCGCTTCCGGCGATCTGGGACGGCGCCGCACCGACGCTGCCCGATCGCGGTATCGACGCTGTCGTCGAGGCGCGCTTCGCCGACGAACCGGAGACGCCGAACGTGCTCTGCGCGCTCCAGATCCTGATCGCGCCCGAGTATCGCGGCCAGGCTCTGAGCAGCCGCATGATCTCGCGCATGGCCGAGATCGGCCGCGCGAACGGACTCGACACGCTGATCGCACCGGTCCGGCCCAACCTCAAGCACAGCTACCCGCTGACGCCGATCGACCGCTACATCGAGTGGCGTCGCTCTGACGGCCGGCTCTTCGACCCCTGGCTCCGCACGCACGAGCGCCTCGGCGCCGAGATCGCGAAAGTCGCGCCGGAATCGTCGCGCGTTCCCGGAACCGTCGCCCAATGGGAGGAGTGGACGGAGCTCGCGTTCCCGGAGAGCGGCTCGTACGTCGTGCCGGGAGCGCTCGTGCCGGTCGAAATCGACCGCGAACGGGACGAAGGCCTCTACGTCGAGCCCAACGTCTGGATGGTGCACCCGCCCGCGAGCTAGGCGGCGACGGGCAGCGTGAACGAGACGCGTGTGCCGCCTTCGGGACGGCACTCGGCCCAGATACGGCCGCCGTGTGCCTCGACCAGCCCGCGTGCGATCGCAAGCCCGAGCCCCGCGCCGCCGTCGCCCGGCGCGCGAGCCCCATCACCGCGCCAGAAGCGCTCGAACATGCGCGCCGCGGCCTCGGGCGTCAACCCGTCGCCCGTGTCCTCGACCACGATCCGCACTTCCTGCGGATCCGCTTCGGCAAGAACTGCGACCGAGCCGTCGGGCGGCGTATGCCGGACAGCGTTCGTGAGCAGGTTGTAGAGCACGCGCTCGACCTGCTCGGGGGCGCAGTGCGCCGAGACGCCGTTCGCCACCCGCGCCTCGACGCTGACGTTTCGCGACCGCGCCTCGGCCCCGAGCCCGCGCACGCACGTCTCGACCAGCGCGGCGAGCTCCGCCTTCCGCAGCTCGAGCGTCAGGACTCCGGCGTCGATGCGGGCGAGCTCGAACAGGTCCTCGACGAGCCTCGCGAGCGCCCGCACCTGCTCGGCCATCGACGCGAGGTACGCCTCCGGAGGCGCCAGCCCGTCCTCGACCGCCTCGAGCATCGCCTGGAGCGAGGCGATCGGCGTGCGCAGGTCGTGGCTCGCCCACGCGACGAGCTCTCGGCGCGCGTCGAAGAGGGACGACAGATTCGCAGCCATCTCGTTGAACGACCGTGCGAGCTCAGCGAGCTCTGCGGGGCCCTCCTCGGGAGCCCGCGCGGCGAGATCGCCGGCCGCGAGCGAGGCGGACGCCTGGCCGAGCCGGTCGATCCCCTGGCCGATCGGCCTCGCAACCAGCAGCGCCACCACGAGCGCAGTCGAGGCCGAAGCCGCCGTCACCGCGAGGATCTTCACGTCGTCGCCCATGTGGAACATGACCCAGCCGGACAGGAGCACGACCAGCAGCGGCAGGAGCACGGCGAGCAGCGCGAGGCCGACGAGCTGCAGGCGCACGGTCGGCAACTGGCGGAGGAGCACCGCCACGACGAGCCCCACGGCCAGCGTGCTCAGCGCGACGAGGACGGCCAGCGCGATCACGGCGAGAACCTGTAACCGACGCCCCAGACCGTCTCCAGATGCCGCGGCCGCGAGGGATCGTCCTCGATCTTCTCGCGGAGCCGCCGCATGTGGACCGTCACCGTCCCGGTGTCGACGGCTGACGCGTAGCCCCAGACCCGCCGCATCAGATGCTCGCGGGCGAACACTCGTCGCGGATGCCTCGCCATGAACCAGAGTAGGTCGAACTCGCGGGCGGTCAGGCGGAGCGGCTCTCCATCCCTCGACACGTCTCGGCTCGCCGAGTCGATGACGAGCCCGTCGAACGAGAGCCTCTCCTCGGCCACGACGTCGAGCTGCGCACGGCGCAGCACGGTCCTGACGCGCGCCGCGAGCTCCCGCGGCGAGAACGGCTTCGTCACGTAGTCGTCCGCGCCGAGCTCGAGTCCGACGATCCGGTCCGACTCCTCGCCGCGCGCGGTGAGCATGATCACCGGCACCTGCGAGCGCGCGCGGAGCCGGCGGCACAGTTCGAGGCCGTCGACGCCCGGGAGCATGAGATCGAGCACGACGAGGTCGGGCGTCTCCGCCTCGAGCAGCTCGTGTGCGCGGTTTCCGTCCGCGGCCTCGAGCGTGCGGAACCCGTCGCGCTTCAGGTAGCTGACGACGATCTCGCGGATCGTGGGCTCGTCGTCGACGACGAGGACGGTGGTCATATCCAAACCCTTCCCGTTTCCCGGTTAAGAGAGTCTGAACTCAATGGCGGCCCCCACGCAGTTGGGGGCTCGCTCATGTGTCCACTCACTTATCCGGAAGGCTGACGACGCCGCTTCGCACCTGCACGAGGCCGTCCGTAGCCAACGCGGCGACCGCCTCCTCGTCCAGCGAGCCGTGCAGGCGTGGCCGCTCTGCGACGAGCCTGAGCGCCGCTGCTCGCCGCTGGCGGAACGAGCCTTCGAAGCGGCCCTGCTTGCGGAGCGGCTCATAGCGACGGCCGCGCGAGGGGCACGCGCCCGCGAGCGGACATGCGTCGCAGCGGGGGACTCGCGCGAGGCAGACCGTTGCGCCGAGGTCCATGAGCGCGTGCGCCGAGGCCGGGCCGAACGCGCCGCCGGTTCGGTCGAGGACGCGGCGAACGTTGACGTCCACCGGGAGCACGTCGCGCTCGAACGCGAAGCGGGCGACCGCATCGGCCGTGTAGCGACCGACTCCGGGAAGCTCGGTCAGGTCCCCCGGCCAGCCTTCCGCCGCGACCAGGCGTGCCGCCCGGTGCAGGTTGAGCGCGCGCCGGTTGTAACCCAGCCCCTGCCACTCGCGGATCGCCT
>Ga0081540_1002512_pt1 | contig 14912 bp, 12 predicted proteins | sample TabmetS2T1R1_FD_71024 | JGI IMG/M metagenome (GOLD analysis project Ga0081540, IMG submission 71024) | Tabebuia heterophylla rhizosphere microbial communities from the University of Puerto Rico - S2T1R1 | ecosystem: Host-associated > Plants > Roots > Rhizosphere ... | reverse complement strand
CTGCCAGCGCGGCTCCCACTGCACCAGATGCGCAGCAACCGCGGCAGCGACGGCAAACGCCGGATAGACCGGCGCAAACCAGTTGGCCTCGACGCGGGCATGCAGCGAATGCCAGACGAAATAGGCGACGATGATCCAGAACATCGTATTGACGAGCGCGCGCGCCGGCAGTGCACCGGCGCGGCGGCGGAACAGCGCATAAAGCCCCATCGCGCCGAGGATCCAGACCAGCGGCGTCGCGAACGCGATCTGCGTCGGAATCAACTCGGCGATGTAGACCGGGCGGAAATCCTCGATCCGCGCCCGCCCCATCTGCTTGATGAAGGAAACCCAATGGTGGTCGGCATTCCAGAGGATGACCGGCGCAAACAGCAATAGCGCGACCAGCCCGCCGAGATAAAGCCATGGCGCGGCCAGCCAGTGCCGCAGCTTGGGAACGGCGATCAGCCAGATGACGATCGCGGGTCCGAAGAACAGCGCGGTGTATTTCGACAGCAGCGCGCAGCCGGCCGCGGCGCCGACCGCGAGCCACCACACGCCTCGGCCGGTCTGCAGCACCTTGGCGAGCGCAAACAGCAAGAGGCTGGAAGCTACCAGGAGCGGCGCGTCCGGCGTGACGATCATGGTGCCGACCGCGGCCATCAGCGTGACGTTGAGAAGGATCGCCGACGAGGCGGCGACGCGCCGGCTGCCGAACAGGATGGCGCCCGCCTGATAGATCGCCCAGCTCATCGGCAGCGCCAGCAGGATCGAAACCAGCCGTACCCCGAATTCAGTATCCCCCGCGATCAACGTGCCGAGCCGGATCACCACTGCAACCATCGGCGGATGATCGTAATAGCCGCCGGCGAGATGTTTCGACCACATCCAGTAATAGGCTTCGTCGAAGGTGATCGGCGTGAACGCCGCGGCCACCAGGCGCAGCGTAACGAGCCCCAGGATCGCCAGACCCGTATTGAGGGCAACCCGTCCCTCGTTCGAGTTCATTTTCCGGTCATCGCTTGCGCCAGACGAACAGTCCGGACATGGCGTAGTTCCAGACCACGCCCATCAGCGCGCCGGCAAGCCCCGCGAGCCACCAGATCGGTTCCTGGTCGAAGACCGCGAACGCGACGCCGACATTGGCGAGCAGCCCGACGCCGCAGACGAGATAGAACAGCAACAGGCCGCGCAGGATGGCAAATCCCTTCAGCCGCTGGTCGCGGTAGGTAAGGAAATTGTTCAGAATGAAATTGCTGGTCATCGCGATCAGCGCGCCGGCCGCCTGTGCCTCCGCAAACGGCTCCCTGAAGATTTCATGCGCGATGAACAGCGCCGCGAGATGCACGACAAGGCCGGTGCCCCCGACCATCGCGAACAGCAGGAAACGCAGCGACACCACGTCGTGCGTCAGCTTCGCCAGCACCAGGCCGACGAAATCCAGCGCCACCATGGAATCGAGCTTGCTCTCGCCGTGCTGGCGCGAACCGAACGTGAAGGGAATTTCGACGGTGCGCAGCTTGCCCTGCGCGGTCGCAATGATGTCGAGCAGGATCTTGAAGCCCTGGGTCGATAGCTGCGGCGCCAGTTGCTCGAAGCGGTCGCGGCGGATCATGAAGAAGCCGCTCATGGGATCGGCGACCTCGACCTTCAGGACGCGCCGGGCGACCTCGGTTGCAAGCTGGCTGGCCCCGGCCCGCTGCTTGTTGAAACTGTCGGCGCTGCCGCCTTCGATATAGCGGCTGCCGATCACGAGTTCCGCCTCGCCGCTCCGCAGCAGCGCGACCATCTTCGGCAATTGCGTCTCGTCGTGCTGCAGATCGGCGTCGATGACAGCCGCATAGGGGGCGCTCGAGGTCAAAATGCCTTCGATGCATGCACCCGAAAGGCCGCGCCGCCCGATCCGGCGGATGCAGCGGACACGGGAATCCTTCCGCGCCAGCCCCCGCACCACTTCCCAGGTCCCGTCAGGGGAATTGTCATCGACAAAAACCACTTCCCAGGAAATGCCTGATAGCGTGGCCTCGAGCCGCCGGTACAGCACGGTGACGTTGTCGCGCTCGTTGAAGGTCGGCACAACGACCGAAAGCTCAGGCAAACCAGCCTGCGACGGGGTTTCAGGGCCCGGTTTGATGGCTTCATTCATGAGCGCCAGCGTATATCCGCAGCCGGCTGACATGCCAAGGCGGGCTTCAAGAACGAGGTGACTGGACGGTGAAAACGGGAGCGAAATCGACCCGGGCGTCTGCCCGGCGTGAGCGAATCAGTAGCCGCCGCAGGATCGGGTCCTGGGCCAGCTTCGCCTGAAAATGCCAACGACCACGAACAGAGGGCGCGCGTACATCCGGCGCAGCCAAACTATTCATGGTCGTCCCAGCGCCGGAGCTTCGAAGCGTCAACGTCGCCGTTAGATGCAAAATAGGAACATCCGGGGCATTCCGCAAGGGGTGATCCCGTGCCTAATTCGGAACTTCCCGAATCACCGGCCCGCGCGGGGCCGGCGCCGCCGGAACCGGCTGCGCCTGCGCCGGTTGCTGTATATTGGCCGGCCTGGCGGGCTTTCCGAACTGGCCAATCGGCCCGTAGGCGATTGCAACCACCATCACAATCGACGCGATGATGGCTCCCAAAAGACCGGCGACTGACTGCGAATTCATACTCAACTACCCCCACGCCTGACCGGGAACTGATATCACGGAAAAAGCGCGCGGAGGAATAGTCTCGGGCGTCAGCCACCGGACAAAAACCGGCCGCTGACACCGACCTTCAAAATCTCACCACGCGAGCGCCGCGTGACGGACAAGCAAGAACCGCGATTCCATCGTAAACTAGACAGAGTCTCGACCTTCGGGTCGACAGGGAAGAGGGGAAAAAGATGTCGACGACAGATGGGACCAAATCGGCCGGGAAATCCGGGCGACGCAAGGGCAAGGGAGAGCGGCGTAAAAAAGCTGTTTCCCAAGAGGCAGTTTCCAAAGAGAGTTTGCCTGAGACGGCGGCGCCGGCTCAACTGCAGAGTCCGGATCAGGATCAAGAGCTGCAGCAGCCGCAGCCCGAACACGCAGAGAGCCCGAAGGCGGATCAGCAGACCGCCGTCGAGGAGCCTATCGTCGCCGCATCGCCTGAGCCGCCGCCGGCCGTCGAGGAGCCCGTCGTCGCGTCGCCCGAGCCGCAGCCGGCCGCCGCGCCCTCGCCTTCCGAGCCCCCGCCCGCCGAGTCCATCTCAGCTGAGCCCTCGCCTGAGCTCGTCCCAGCCGAGCCCGCGTCAGCCGAACCGTCACCAGCCGAGCCCGCGCCGGTAAGTCTGCAGACCATCGCGAATGCCTATCGCGACTACACCAGGAAATCCATCGAGGAGTTCGGATCGTTTGTCGAACAGCTCAGCGGCGTTCGCTCACTCGACAAGGCAGTGACGGTTCAGACCGAGTTCGTGAAGCGGGCTTATGAAACCTCGGTCGCCGAGTCGCAGAAGATATGCGAACTCCACAACCGCCTTGCCAAGCAAACCCTCGACCCGTTCAAGGGACTGACGGGCAAGGCGCCCGCGACGCACGGCAAGTCCTGAGCTTCATGCGAGACCGGTTTGACGCAAACGAGTGGAAGCGAGAGGCTCCGGTTTTCCGGAGCCTTTTTTGTTTGTTGCGGGATTACGCCTATGAGCCGGCGCCCTGCCCCTGACTTCGTTTCGACGCCGGCCCGGCCCCGCGCATGTAGTGCCGTTCCGGCCGGTAGCGGCCGGCCCAGACCCGCATGATCTTGCCGGTGAAGGCCGAGATCCAATGAAAGATGGCCATCGATCGGTCCTTTCGTCCTGCAATCCCTGCAAGTTACGCGCCAAGCTGGCCGGTCAGCCGCTGGTGAAACGAGGTGCTGCGCTGGTCGAGCCCGGCGAAGGTGACGGTGGCGCCGTGGTCGCGGTACTTCGTCTCGATCGAGTCCAGCGCCGCGACGCTCGATGCATCCCAGATCTGGGAATGGGTGAGATCGATCAGGACGCGCTTGGGATCGTCGCCGTAGGAGAAGCGCTCGACGAGATCGTTGCTTGAACCGAAGAACAGCGGCCCGTGGACGCTGTAGCGGACCGATTGGCCGTCCTGGCTCACGGTGCGCTCAGCGCGAATCACATGCGCGACCCGCCGCGCGAACAGGATCATCGCCAGCACCACGCCGACGGCGATACCGATCGCGAGATTGCCGGTAACGACCGTTACCGCAACGGTCGTCACCATGACCAGCGTTTCCGGGATCGGCATCCGCTTGAACGTCGTCAGCCTGACGCTGTGCCAATCGATCGTCTTGAGCGCGGCGATCATCATGACGGCGGCCAGCGCCACCATCGGTATCTGCGCCATCAGGTCGCTGAGCGCCGTCACCAGCACCAGCAGCACGATCGCGGCCACTGCCGTCGAAATGCGGGTGCGGCCCTGCCCGATCTTCACGTTGACGACGGTTTGCGCAATCATCGCGCAGCCGCCGATGCCGCCGTAGAATCCGGCGGCGATGTTGGCGATGCCGAGCGCCCAGGATTCCTTGCCCTTGTGCGAGCGCGTGTCGGTCAGGTCGTCGACCAGCTTGGCCGTCAGCAGCGTCTCGAGCAGGCCGACAAAGGCGACGCTGATGGCGGTCGGCCAGATGATGCGCAACGTGTTGAGATCAAGCGGAACGGCAAAAGCGGTGATGCCCGGCAGCCCCGGCGCCATCGTGCCCTCGCCGCCGACATTGGGAACCGTGAGGTGCCCCAAGATCACGATCGATGTCACCACGATGATGGCGACCAGCGGCGCCGGCATGGCGGTCGTAATCCGCGGCATCACGAGGACGATCGCGATCGTCAATGCGAACAGCGGATAGACCAGCCACGGAACGTTGAAAATGTGAGGCACCTGCGCGGCGAAGATCAGAATTCCGAGCGCGTTGACGAATCCAATCATCACCGAGCGCGGGATGAAGCGCGTCAGCCGCGCCAGTCCGGCAAGCCCGAAGACGATCTGGACAATGCCGGCGAGGATGATGGTCGGCAGGATATAGCCGACCCCATGCACCTTCACCATCGGCCCGATTACCAGCGCGATCGAACCGGCCGCTGCGGTGACCATCGCAGGCCTGCCGCCGAGAACGGACATCACAAGGCACAGCACGATCGAGGCGACCAGCGCCACCTTGGGATCGACGCCCGATACGAACGAGAATGAAATGACCTCAGGGATCAGCGCCAGCGCCGTGATGACGCCGGCCAGCGATTCCCGGATGAAGAGGTTTGGCGCGCGAAGCACCGCAAGGGGCGACGGCGAGTCTTCGAATTCTGATTGTGTGACGGCGGGGCTGGACATTTGCATGGGATAAATCCGGAAGATGTTGACTGCTCTTTCGAGTTGGGGGCTGGCTCTCGTCAGTTGCCCGGCGGTTTGCGCACGACGCAGCGGAAGCCGATATGACAGGTTGAGGAATCGACCGTTTCGCCCTGACGGGCCGACGGCCGATACCGCAGACAGTAGTTGGGCGCGCAGAGATGCGAGCCGCCCTTCACGACGCGGCGCGTCGATCGGTCATCGCCCGCATTCGGATGGCAGCAGGATTGCGGCGGCTGATCAGGCGCCGCGTCATAAGGGCTCGACGTCCATTCCCAGACATTGCCGACCATGTCGAACAGGCCGTAGCCATTGGCCGGAAACGCGTCGACCGGCGAGGTGCCCTCATATCCGTCCTCATTGAGATTTTCGTGCGGAAAATGACCCTGCCAGGTGTTGGCCAAAAAGCGTCCTTCCGGATTGGCGGCATCGCCCCACGGATAGGCCTTGCCTTCGAGACCGCCGCGGGCGGCAAACTCCCACTCCGCTTCGGTCGGCAACTCCTTGCCGCACCAGGCCGCATAGGCGAGTGCGTCCTCATAGGCGACGTGTACGACGGGATGATCGTCGCGGCCGGCGATCGAACTGTCGGGCCCTTCCGGATGCCGCCAGTCCGCGCCGGGACGGTATTCCCACCAGGCGAGGTTGTTGCGCAGGCTGACCGGGCGGTCCGGTTTGACGAACACCAGCGAGCCCGGCACCAGCAGCGCGGGATCGGCATCGGGATACATCGCCGGGTTCGGCGGACGTTCGGAATAGGTGATGTATCCGCTCGCATCGACGAACTTCCGGAATTCGCCGTTGCTCACGGGGTGGATGTCCATCCAGAAGCCCTCGACGAAGGCCGGACGGACCGGGCGTTCTTCCCGATAGAAACTGTTGGAGCCCATCAGGAAGCCGCCGCCCGGAATCCAGTTCATGGATTCCAGCTTGACCGCATCAGGCGCATTGCCCGATTTGGCCTTGCCGGAGAGAGCGCAGCAGCCCTCTCCCCGGCGTTTGCCGGCTGCACCATGCGCGATCGTTTCCGCTGTCGTCGGTGCAGTCATCGCTACTTACGCCTTTGCGTGCTGCTTGGGCACGAAATCGAGCGGGGCGCCGGGCGGAATCAGTTCTTCCTTTTTGGCGCTCTCCTCAAAATCCCTGATGATGCGTTGGGCGTGCTGCATCACCCACCAACGGACATAGCGCTGGTTGACGGCTTCACGCTCCTTCGGATCTTCCTGCAGATGCGTGATGCGGGCAAAGCCGAGCGGCAATTCCGGATCGTGGAAATGCTGCTGCCGCTTGAAGTTGATCTTGAAGTCCTTCCACTTCACGGCGTGCAATTCATCCTTCAGCCAGACGATGCAGGACTCGCGGTTCGACGTCGGCTGCTTGCCGAGGAAGAACGGGCTCTGGTCGACGCCGTCGATCAGCCGGTCGCGCGGCTTCTCACAGCCGGTCATCGACAACAGCGTGGTGAACATGTCGGTGACATGCACCATCTCGTTGCTTTCGATGCCTGCCGGGATGCGGTTCGGCCAGCGGATCAGCAGCGGGGTGCGGATGCCGCCTTCCGCCGAGCTGAAATAGGAGCCGTCGAAGAAGCCGCCGGTGCCACGGCCGGCGAGATGATCCTCGGCGCCGTTGTCGCCGCACATCACGACGATGGTGTTGTCGGCAACGCCGAGTTCGTCCAGCTTGTCGAGCAGCACGCCGAAATCGTGATCCAGCATCAGCAGGCAGTCGCCCCAGTCGCCATTGGTGCTCTTGCCGACGAATTCGTCGCGCGGGCTCATCGGGAAGTGCATCAGCGAGTGGTTGAAGTAGCAGTAGAACGGCTTGTCCGCCTTGACGGACTTTTCCATGAACTTGAGCGCGCGCTTCTGGTACTCGAGGTCGCAGGTCTTCTTGGTCTCCATGGTGAGCTGCTCGTCCTTGAGCGGCCATGCACCCTTGCCCTTGACGCCCTCATGCATGTGCGAGAAGCCGTCGCGCTCCGCCACGTAATGCGGGTCGGTCAGCCACATGCATTCGTCATAGGTGCGCAACGGCCCGTACCATTCGTCAAAACCGTGATCGGTCGGGAAACGGCCGTCTTCCGCGCCGATGTGCCACTTGCCGTAGATCGAGGTGGCGTAGCCGGCTTCCGACAGGATCGAGCCGATGGTGCGCTCCCACTTGACGATGCCGCCGCCATTGCCGCCGAGCGCGATGGTGTGGTTGCCCGAACGGATCGGGAAGCGGCCGGTCATCAGCGCCGAGCGGGTCGGCGTGCACTGCGGCTCGACGACATAGTGCGTCAGCTTGACGCCTTGCTTGGCGAAATTGTCCATGCGCTTGGTATCGGCGCCGCGCAGAATGCCGCCGCCGTAACAGCCGAGCTCGCCCATGCCGAGATTGTCGACGTGGAAAAACAGTATGTTTGGTTTGTTTGCCATTGAATTCTCCGATCTGTGACGCAGGCGCAGGTCGTCGTTGACGCGCGCGTTTCCGTGCGTCTCTCCTTGGTTGATGTCGTTGATTGGTGTTTCGCGCCTGTTCGGCCGCGACGTTCAAAATACAGTCAGAAGATTTCGCCTACTCCTTTCGGTCCCACTTTCATTCCAAAGCCTGAAAGGCCTCGATCCTTGATTTCCGGCGCCATTGCCGCGAGCGACTCTTCCCGGATCAGGCCCTTGAGCTCCTGCACTAGGTTCATGAATTCCGGCGTGTCGGTCATCTCGGCCCTGCGCGGACGCGGCAGCGGCACCTTGATTTCCGCCTTGATGCGCCCCGGCCGCGCCGTCATGACGTAGATGCGGTCGGAGAGGAAAATCGATTCCTCGATATCGTGGGTGATGAACAGCACCGAGATCTTGAACTGCTGCCAGATGTTGGTCAGGATTTCCTGCATCACGACGCGGGTTTGCGTGTCGAGCGCGCCGAACGGCTCATCCATCAGCAAGACCTGCGGACTGGTCGCCAGCGCGCGGACGATGCCGATGCGCTGCTTCATGCCGCCGGAGAGCTGGTCCGGATAATGGTTCTCGAACGACAGCAGCCCGGCGAGATCGAGCAGCGCCCGCGCCGTGGTGTTGCGTTTGCTTTGGTCGACACCCGCCATCTTGAGACCGAACTCGACGTTCTTGCGAACCGACAGCCATGGAAACAGCGAGTATTGCTGGAACACCACGCCGCGGTCCGAGCCGGGTTTTGTAATTGCCTTGCCGTCGAGCTTTGCTTCGCCGCTCGTTGGCTTGACGAAGCCGGCCACGATGCTGAGTAACGTCGACTTGCCGCAGCCAGACGGCCCGATCAGCGAGACGAATTCGCCCGGCTGCACGTTGAGCGACACGCTCTCGACCGCCACGACCTTATTGTCGTTGGCGCCGAAGATCACGCCCATCTCGCGAACGTCGATGAAGCCCTTCTGGGTTTCAGCCATTGCCATCGTCATCGCTTGCCTCCCGGTGCGAATGCCAGCCATGGCATCAGGAGGCTGCCAACCATCCGGATGATGCCGCTGCAAGCCAGTCCAAGGAAACCGATGGTGATCATGCCCAGCACGATCGCCGGATAATCCACCAGCGAATAGGCTTCCCAGGTGAAGTAGCCGACACCGAACTGACCCGAGATCATCTCGGCGGCGATCAGCGATACCCATGCCACGCCCATGCCGACCGCAAGGCCAGTGAAGATGTGCGGCAGCGAGCCCGGCAGGATCACGTTCAGGAACAGGCGGAACTCGCTGGCGCCGAGGCAGCGCGCCGCCCGTATCAACACGCCGTCGAGCGAATGCACGCCGTGAATGGTGTTGAGCAGGATCGGAAAGAAGGCGCCGATGAAGGTGATGAAGACGATGCTGGCCTCGTTGTTCGGCCACAGCATGATCGACATCGGGACCCAGGCGATCGCAGGGATCGGCCGCATGATCTCGATGACCGGCATGAACAGGTCACGCACACGCTGATACTTGCCGATCGCGAGCCCGAGCGGCACGCCGATCGCCATGGCGATGAAGAAGCCGAGCAGGATGCGCCGCACGCTGATGGCGATGTTGACGAGGTACTTGTTGGACAGCCCGACTTGCGTCAGCTGCTGATACACTTCGTAGGGCGTCGGAACGTTCTTGAAGCGAATGTAGAACTCGAGCCGATACCTGGTTCCGAGATACCAGAACAGGAACAGGGCTCCGATGGAAATGCAGGCAAGTGCGGCGGTGATGATCCGGTCGCGCGTGATCCTGGCGAGCAGGCTCCGAAGTACCTCGGTCAGCGAAACCGTCGGAACCGGCTCCGGCGCCGACACCGGAAGCTCCGAAGCGGCAACCGGAGCAGGCGCGTTGGCCGTCGCCTCCGCGGCGGGAATTTCCGCTGCGGAAGGCTTCACGGCGGCCGGCGCCGGCTCGGAATGCTTGTCCACCATCGGGAGCGCTACGATCTTCGCACTTGCCAGGCTGCCCATCAGTCCACCCTATTGTCCGACATTGATGGCCGCGAGCACTTCGGCGTAGGTCGCCAGCTTGCCGCCGTTCTTGGACGCATAGGCTTCCGCATCCTTCTTGAGCAGGAACGGCACCACGTCCGGCTTCTTCGGATCCTGGCCGCCGACCGAATAGAACGCGGCGTCGGCGAACACCTTGATGCCGAGCTGATGATCGACGAGATAGACAGCGTTGAACTTCTTGCCTTCGGCACCGTATTTCTTCACGCCGAGCAGCGTGCAGACCGGCGAGCTGAACGGCACGATGTCGCCGCCCTGGATCCAGATCTCGCCGGTTTTCCTGGGGTCGTTGACCGGCGCATTGCAGATCGGGTCGGTGCCGGTGACATTGTAGGTATCGAACGAGGCGAGCTGCTTGTCGTAGTCGAGCCCCTGCTCCTTGAAGGCCTGCCGGACATACTTGTCGTTGACCCAGGCGCCGATGTTGAGCTCCTTGATCATGTTCAGCTTCTGCAGGATAGCGTAGTTGTTTCCGACCGACTCGACCCATTGCGGCTTGATGGTCGCATCGAGCGTGTGCACGCCACCTGGCCCCAGGAAGATGTAGATCACTTCCTTGTTGATCTTGGTCCATTCCTCGATCTTCTCGGCCGCGAGCTTGGGATTCTTGCGCATCCAGTCGTTCGCCTCCATCAACGCATTGATGTAGGCCACCACGATTTCCGGATATTTTTCGCCGAAATCCTTGCGTATGACGACGCCGTGGAATGTCGGGGTCTTGGTCTCGGCGCCGTCATAGATCTTGCGGGCAAAGCCCTTGAACGGCAGCAGCTCAGCGAACGGCACGAAGTCGCCATGCGCGTCGATGCGTTTTTCCTGCAGATTGGTGCTGCCGACTTCCGGCGATTGCGACACCAGACTCCAGAAATCCGGCGGCAATCCGCGCTTCTGCAGCGACGTCAGCATCATGCCGTGAGCGGCGGAGCCGAACGGCACCGACACGTTCTTGCCCTTGAGGTCGGCGAGTTCGTAGAACGGCGAGTCCTTGTGGACGACGATGCCGTTGCCGCCGCCGACCGCGTTGTAGGCGATGATGGCGACGAGCTGGGTTTCGTTCTTGGTGGCCTGCCCCGTGGCGCCGTTCACCATCAGCGGATAGTCGCCCATCATGCCGATCTGGATGTTGTTGGCCATCATGCCGTTGGTGATCGGCGGGCCCGACGTCGCGTTCTGCCAGCTCAGCTTGTATTGAATGTCCTTGTACTTGCCGCTCTTCGGCAAGTGTTTCTCCAGCAAGCCAAGCTCCTTCAGAACGACGCCACCCGTCACCGTATTGGTGGTCGTGTTCTGCGTGCCGATGCCGATTTCGAGGGTTTCGGCGCTAGCGGTCGCAGGCGCAAACCCGATGGTTGCGGCGACGAGCAAGGTAAGGAAGCCAGAGAGTTTGGACGCAGGGCCGATGGTCATTAGACAAATCCTCTTCGAACTGAACTGTGCTTTATGACGTGCATCGCCCACGCGGAGGCCCCCGGCCACGGAGGAGCGGCTGGGTGCTCGGCGGTGAGCAGGCTGACTGGCTTGACGGAGTTGATGGTGCAAGCGATATGCCACGGGACCCGTGCTGACGACCTGCAGCGGGTTCGGTTCGCGGTGGCCCGGATCGCGAACGAAAGGACTAAAGAAGGAAGTTGACGTCATTTGCCGTGAACTCGCTTGCTTCCATTCCGGACGCCAAAACGTCCGGTAAGCGAACTCTGAATGGCGCCCTTTGAATCCGAAACGACGAACGCGTCGAAGCAGCAACGTATTGCGAAGAAATATCCGGATGCTCAATTAATGGACAGAAAAGCCGTCTGATTTGGCTATCGGACGAGCGATCTGGCTATAAATTAGCCACGCCATCCAGCGTAGGCTCTGTCCGGAAAGCGCGGAATCGTCTGATATTGGCAGTGTCATCGGCGGCTTGACGCGGGCTTGCGGCCTCTCGCCAGTCCTCAGGCCTCGTCGGAAGCCGCGACCTTGGCGAGCTTTCCATCGCGGATTTCGCTCAGCATGTCGGCGTTCTTGATTACGAGATTGGAGCCGTGCGCCGTGAGGATTCCAAGCTCGGTGAACCTCTTGAGGCTGATGGTGACGGACTGGCGCGTCACGCCGGTCATGTGCGCGAGGTCGGCGTGGGTGAATGATGCGGCGATCAACACCCCTTCGCGCTCTTCCACGCCATAGAGATTCATCAGATGTAGCAGAAGCTGCGCCAACCTTTCGGTCGGCGAGCGCGTCCCGAGCATTTGCGCCAGCGCGGAATAGCATTGGCCCTTGAAGGTGAGGCCCTCGATGATACCGATGGCGAGCGCCGGAATCGTCAACACCATCCGGCGCAGCACGTCGCCCGGCAAATGCAGTACCGTGCTGTTGACGGCCGCAATGCCCGACCAGACGTGCAGGCCCTGCTTGAAGACTTCCGGGCCGCCGACGAAATTGCCGGAGTGCCAGTAGGCCAGCGTGATCTCGCGGCCCGAGGGCGCGGTATAGAACACCTTGATGCGCCCGCTCTCGATCAGGAAGATGCCGTCTTGCGGACTGCCCTGGCTGAACAGCTGCGCACCGCGATAGAGCACCCGGCGCCTTCCGGAGCCCAGCACGTGCGCGATTTCAGTTTCCGTCAGCCCGCTGAACAAGTATGGCGGCCCGCTCCGCTGCGTCCCACCGTCGGTCATCAGCAGCGCGCCGAACTGCGCTGGCGCGCCGGGCTTGCCCGGAGCCTGCGCCGGTTGCGGTGGATGATGCTTGCCGACCATGGATCCGTTCGAAGCCAAACCTAAATCCTAACTGTGTCGATACAGATGAAGAGTTCGTTCCAACCATCGTTGGCGTCAGTGCAATCTCTGCAATTGGCACGCCAAATCTATGTCCATTCTCCGTCGATGGGATATCTCTGTCCATATGTCGCGCCGCCCCCTGTTTGTAACCCGTGTTTCCAGGAATTGATCGCCTGCTGCGACAATCTGGCCAATCAGCGCCGATTTGGTTAACATCCACCAGACCCCTCCCCCTGTTTTCCGATGAGCCCTCCCGTGAGCAAGCCTTCGAAATCGACCGCAAAAAATGGCGGAAACATTTATATCGGCATCGGCGGCTGGACCTTCGAGCCGTGGCGCGGCGTGTTTTATCCCGAAAAACTCGCGCAGGCGAAGGAGCTGTCCTACGCCGCCTCGAAGCTGACCTCGATCGAGATCAACGGCACTTACTACGGCTCGCAGAAGCCGGAGAGTTTTCGCAAATGGGCGCGCGAGGTGCCCGACGGATTCGTGTTCTCGTTGAAGGGCCCGCGCTTCGCCACCAACCGTCGCGTGCTGGCGGAAGCCGGCGATTCCGTAAAACGATTCTACGATTCCGGCGTGGCAGAACTCGGCGACCGGCTCGGTCCGGTGCTCTGGCAGTTCGCGCCGACCAAAAAATTCGACGAGGCCGATTTCGGCAAGTTTCTCGAACTGTTGCCGCGCAAACTCGAAGGGCGCGCGCTACGGCACGTGGTCGAGGTGCGGCATGACAGTTTCCGCGTGCCGGAGTTCATCGCATTGCTGCGCAAGTTCGAGATACCCGTCGTGTTCGCCGAGCACGGCAAATATCCGGCGATCGCCGACGTGGTCGGCGACTTCGTCTATGCGCGGCTGCAGAAGGGCAATGACGAACTCAAGACCTGCTATCCGCCGAAGCAGCTCGACGCCTGGGCCAAGCGCTTTCAGGCCTGGGCCGGCGGCGGCGAGCCCGACGATCTGCCGCGTGTCGACAAGGCCACGCCCGCGAAGGCGCCGCGCGACGTGTTCGCTTACGTCATCCACGAGGGCAAGGTGCGCGCACCGGCCGGCGCGATGGAATTGATCGAGCGTGTGAAGTAGCCATAGCGTTTTCGAGCGAAGTGGGAACCGGTTCGCGTAAAGAAAACGCGTCAAACAAGAGTCTTCAGTCCAGCTTGATGCCGGCCTCGCGGATCAGTTTGGTCCAGTTGTCGTATTCGGAGGCGACGAAGGCGTCGAGCTTGTCGTCCGGCAGATCCCACACCTCCCCGCCGCTCTTTTCAAAACGCTCCTTCAGTTCAGGCAGCGAGGCGCGGATATCGCGGCGCAATCTTGCGATGACGTCCGGCGGGGTTTTTGCAGGCGCGAATATCCCGAGCCAGGAATCGACATCGAGACCGGATACACCGGCTTCCGACATCGTCGGCACGTCGGGCGCCAGCGGGCTGCGCTTCGACGACAGCACCGCAATGCCCCTCGCCTGCCCCGACTGCACGTAGGGCAGTCCGGCGGCAATGGAATCAAAGAACAGATCGATGCGGCCCGCGAGCAGATCGGTGAAGGCCGGCGGCGAACCCTTGTAGGGTATCTCCTGAAATTTTACGCCGGCCGCCTTCATGAAGGCCGCGGCCACCAGATGCTGGCCGGTGCCGACGCCGGCTGTCGCGACCGAAATCGAGCCCGGGTTGGCCTTGGCGGCGGCGACGATGTCCGCCAGCTTGCTATGCGGCAAATCCTTGCGGCCGACCATCACGTAACCGAACTTGTAGATCAGCGCGACCGGCACGAAATCCTTGCGGGGATCGTAAGCGAGCTTCGAATACAGCGCCGAATTGAACGCCATGTTGGAGAGCCCCCCGACCACCAGCGTGTAGCCATCCGGCTCGCTCTGGCTTGCCGCCTGCGTGCCGACCACGGTTCCGGCGCCCGGCTTGTTCTCGACGACGAAGCCCTGCCCCATCCGCTTCGACAGCGCATCGGCGAGATGCCGCCCGACCAGATCATAGCTGCCGCCGGGTCCGATCGGCACGATGATTTTCACGGGACGGTCGGGATAGCCGGTCTGGGCGTGCGCTGCCGCAATGCCGCCAACGAGAAGCGCGAGCAGCCATGCGAGTGAGCGACCAATGCGGTACATGCTGTTTCCCCCAGAGCGTGAGCTTCGACATGCTCTTTCGCGGAACTATGCGACACGCCACTTCCGGCCGCAACGCAGATGTAGCAATCGATCGACCATTACCGTAGCCTTGCACCAGCGACATAATGTCTGGATCGATATGGCCCGCAGGACCAAACGCCTCTTCACCATCGGCTATGAGCAGACGCCGGCCAAGGCGGTGCTCGACGAATTGGAGAGCGTCGGCGTCAAGTTGCTGGTTGA
>Ga0081540_1002511_pt1 | contig 14913 bp, 16 predicted proteins | sample TabmetS2T1R1_FD_71024 | JGI IMG/M metagenome (GOLD analysis project Ga0081540, IMG submission 71024) | Tabebuia heterophylla rhizosphere microbial communities from the University of Puerto Rico - S2T1R1 | ecosystem: Host-associated > Plants > Roots > Rhizosphere ... | reverse complement strand
TCGAGGGCTGGCAGATCGATCGCGTGCGCAGTGAGCTCAAGACCGACCGCTATTTCCACGGCGTCTATTATCCGAAGGCGTTCCAGATCGACGGCCGCAAATATGTCCACGGCCTCGCTTCGCTGGCGCGGCGCGCGTCGCCGCCCGACTACACGCTGGTGCAGCGTGTCTCGCGCGATCGCCTCCTCGAGGGCGACAGCCTGACGGTGGAGGTGGAGGTGACGGCCCACTCGCCGATTCCCCTCATGGAGCTGCTCGATCCCCTCACCGATGCGGGCACGGTGGTCTCGGGGAAGCCGCGCGCCGTGCTCGCCATCCCGCGCGGCGAGACGGCCCGCTGGAGCTACGAGATCCGCTATCCCATCCGCGGCATCCACGATCTCGGCCTCATCGTCGCTCGCGTCAACGACCGTTGGGGCGTGCGCAGCTGTGAGCGGCGGCACGTCGAGCGGCAGCGCGTGCGGGTGCATCCGCGTGCGTCCCCGCTTCGCAGCCTGCCGCGCCCCCTGCGGACCCAGACCTCCGTGGGTGACTATGTGTCGCCACTCTTCGGCGAGGGGATCGAGCCCGGCGACATCCGCGAGTTCGCCCCAGGGGACCGCGTTCGCCAGGTGAACTGGCGCGCTTCGCTCCGCCTGGGCACGCTCTACGTGACGCAGCACCATCGCGAGCGGAACGCCGACGTGGTGCTGATGGTGGACACCCTCGCGCAGGTCGGGACGCCGCTCCTCACCACCCTCGATGCCGCGGTGCGCGCGGCCACGTCGCTCGCCGCTGCCTACCTCGCCCGCAAGGACCGCGTCGGACTCGTCATCTACGGCGGGCTGATCGATTGGGTGCGGCCGGGCTCGGGGCGGAGCCACCATCATCGCCTCGCCGACAGCCTGCTCCGCGCCGACGTCGTCTTCACCTACGTGGCCAAGGATCTCAAGCTCGTGCCGCCGCGGGTCCTGCCCGCTCGCGCCTTCGTCATCGCCCTCACGCCTCTCCTCGACCGGCGCTTCACCCAGGCCGTCCTGGACCTGGTAGCGCGCGGCTTCGACGTGGCCGTGCTCGTAGTCTCACCTGTCGACCTCGTGCGCTCCAGCCTCGGATCGGCGCCCGTCGACCATCTCGCATGCCGGCTGTGGACCCTCGAGCGCCGAGCGCGGCTCGCCGATCTGCGTCGGCAGGGGCTGCCCGTCATGGAATGGGATCCGGCAGCGCCATTGGACGCAACGGTGGCCGGGCTCGACCGGCGCCGCCATCGCGCAGTGGTCAGGCGATGAGGTGGATCACGCCTCTCGGCTGCGCCCTCGCGCTGCTCCTGCTCACCCTGCGCACGGCCCCCATCGAGCCGCTGATCGCCATCGGGCTCGTGGCGCTGGCGCTGGTCGTGGTGGCCCTCCTCATGCCCTGGCGCTGGCCCGTCGTCACCGCGGCCTGCCTCTTTCTCACGGGCCACGCGCTCGCGCTCTGGGGCATGGATGCGCCCATCGACATTCCGGGCGGCTTGGGCTTCGGGTTGGCGCTGCTCTTCCTGCTCCACGCCGGGCACGCGGGGCGCGCCATGCGCGGGGCGAGCGTGGGAGCGCGGGTGCTGCGCGAGCAGATCGCCCGATGGGTCCGCTTCGCGGTCGTGACGCTGCTCGCGGCCATGCTGGGGATGGGCCTCGCCGCGCCGCTCAGCGGCCTCCTGCCCGCGGCTCTCGCGCCGCTCCTCGCCGCGGCAAGCGCCGTGGGCGTGGTCGTCGCCCTCGCCCTGGGGGCGACGCGCGTGGGCCGCGGGAGAGATTCTGCGCCACCGGCCTGACCCCGGGTGGCGTTTCTCGCGCCGTCGCCTAGCGCGCGATCAGGATCTTCTTCACCCAGCCGCTGCCCTTGCCCGACTCGATCTGGAGGAAGCCGTCCTCCTCCTTGCCGAGGAAGATCATCTCCTCGCCTTTGCCGAGGGTTGTGACGACCTGGCCGGTATCGGACGGCTTGGACATGATCTTCACGTTCCCGATCTTGGGGTGGAGCACGTCGCCCTCGTTGAAGACGGAGCCGCCCTTCTTCTGCCCGCCCGCCGCCGCTTCCTGTGAGAGCGTGCCCACGTTGCGCTGCAGGCTCGGATTGGCCCGTACGGCGCGCACGATATTGTTGTAGTTGTCGGCGAAGCTGGCCGCGATGACCTTGCCCTCGTTAGTGTTGGAGTACCCGCCGAGTCCCGCTCCGGCCGCCACGCCAGCGCCCACGCCCCCGAGCATCCCGCCCAGGCGGAAGTCGGCTTTGCTCGCATTGCCCTCGGCCGCGGCGACCTGGACGCCCGAGCGACTATCGGCGAGGAGCATGCTGGTCTGCGCTTCCTTGAACTTGAGGCCGCCCGCGACGGCGCCCCCGATCGCCCCTACCGCGGCGCCGCCGCGACCGAAGAGGGCGCCGATACCGCCCAGCCCGCCCCCCACGCCGCCCGCGTTGTTCTCCGAGAAGGCTATGTTCGGGGTGAGGACGTAGTCTGCGGAGACCATCTGGCCGCCGCCCATGTTCGAGTCCTGGCGGAGCTCGCCGGACTTGTCGAGGGCGCGCTCCTGCATCATGTTCCTCATGCCCATCCCGCGCTCCACCACGATGAAGCAGTTCGACTGCTGGACCATGAGGCGGATGAGGCCCACCGGCGACCCGAGCTGATACTTCGCCAGGGCCCGGCCCACGTAGTCTTGCGGCTCCACCACCGCCACTGCCCCCATTGGCTTGTCACACCGCTCGAGGTCGGAGGCGGCATTCGGCGTTCCGCTCGGTCCCGCCGAGCCCTGGACGGCGTTGGTGCCGTCGCCCTTTTTCATGTCGGTGATGCCCTGGGCGTGGGCGGGGACGGCGGAGGCGAGAGCTCCCGCGAGGAGCAGGGAAAGGGCCATGGCATAGCGCAGGCTGAGCATCAAGAACCTCCATGGATGAGCAATATTGCGGAGGATATTGCGTCGGGCGGGCGGCGCCAGTCAAGAGAAGAGTCGCGGCGCCGGGACGGCCGCCCGAGAGCTTCGCGTCACGGTCCGCGGCAGGTGAATCGGACGCCGCGGGAGCCCGGCGCGACAGGGACCCATCAGGAGAGCTGATGAGGGTGCCAATACCTATGCATTGGACACATGGAGCTCCGGCGCCTATCCTGGCGTCCAGGGTGACGTGAGAGTTCCGTCGGAGAAGGAGGCTCACATGACCACGACCACGAGTCTCAGCGCGCGCGAAGCCGCGCTTCAGGCATCGCAAGATCGCGTGCTCGGCGCCACCCGTGACCGCGAGACGCTGCTCGCGCAGGCGACGGGCGTCCGCATGATCGCGGCGTGGGCGCTCGTCGCCGCGCCGCGCGATCCCGTCCGTCATCTGGAGGCCGCTCACGATCGCGCCCGGAATCATCTCGTTCGGCTCACCGACCACGAGGCCTCGCGCGAGGTCATCTCCGTCATGACCAACGAGCTCTTCGACCGGCTCACCGCCGATCCGCCCGCACCGCTCAGGAGCTCGGCCGGCATCCATCGATACAGCTACACGCCGCGCAAGGTTCTCCGCCGCGTCCTCGATCACTTCCTGGATCACCTGAACCAGATCGACCAGTGGCTCGTTTGGCGTCGTGACGGCATCGCCCCCACCCCAACCGACGGGTGGGTCCCCTCGACGGTGACGCTGCCCGACGACCGCCTGCCCCTGACTCGCTCCGATCTCGACGCATGGCTCTGGCGCATCGACCAGTCCGCTCGGCTCCTCGTCCAGCGCGCCGCCGGGCTGACCCCTGCCGAGCTCGACTGGCAGCCGCCGGACCGAGGCTGGCCGCTGCGTCGCGTTTTCCACCACGTCGCGCGCTCCGAGCTCCTCTACTCGGCGTCGCTCGACGAGGCGCTCCGGGGAGACGATCCCCGGGACCGGTATGTCGAAGCGTGTCGGCGCCTCGGCGAAGCGGTGCAGGCGGCGGACGCCCGTGGGGACGATCCCGCCGTCGTCTATCCGGGTCTCTACGGCGTGCTGCGTCGCGCCGACGAGGTCATCGACGACGCGCTGCTCTTCGAGAGCGAGCTCCTGGCGGGCTGAGCGGAGGACGATCGGGGGGGCGATCGAAGAACACGAGCCGTGGCACGACGCGGCCGCGGGCGATGTCGAGGATCGCGTACGAGTAGCGCGGCTGCCGCCGCTTGTCGGTCGGCGAGCCAGGGTTGACCAGCCAGAGCCCGCCGCGCCGCTCGCAGATCGGCTGATGGCTGTGCCCGAAGCAGATCACGTCCACCCTGTCTTCCGCGAAGGCGCCCGCGCTCCGATCGATGGTGGTCCCGCGCCGCCCGTCGCCGTGTACGAGGCCGAGGCGCACGCCGCCCACGGGCACTATCTTGCGCCGGCCGAAGCGTGCCACGAGCTCTGGTGGGTCGTTGTTGCCAGCCACGGCCTCCAGAGGCGCGAGTGCCTCGAAGAGCTCGGGGATGCCGGCGCCTGTGAAATCACCGAGGTGCACGATGAGCTCCACGCCCTCGCTGCGAAGGCCGTCGCGAAGCGAATCTGGAAGCTCGGCGCCGAAGCGAGGGAGATGGGTGTCGGCCACTACGCCGACCTTCATGCCCTCACCGTAGCATGGCAGCCGCGGGCGGCATCACGTGTGCCACACTGATTGGGCCGTTCGTGCGGCCCTCCGCTTCGTCGAGAAGGAGGGAGGAGCGCGGCTGAGCCCCCGGCGCGCCGGCTGAGCCTGAAGCGCGTTCGTCCTCCGGACGCTCCCGGATTCCGCGGCGCTCGGCGCTCGTTTCACCGGCTGCCTCCACAGATCGCGCCGAGGCGCTCGATGCTCGCGATCGCGCGATCCGCTGTGAACCACACTCCGAGCTCAGTGACGCCTGCTTCCAGGTAGGCTTGCACGCCCTCGAGACATTCGCGGGGAGTTCCCGCCACCGAGTAGTGAGCGGCCACGCGGTCAGGGAGAACGGTCTCGCCACTCTCGCCACTGTCCAGGCGGCCCATCATCCGAAGGAATTCCGCGGGGTCGACCCCGTTGTAATCGCGCAGGGCCGATTGCGTCGCCGGCGAGGCCTTGCCTCCGCGCCAGAACGCTGAGAGCATCGAGCCCACCAGGTTCCTGGCGAGCCGACGCGCCTCGTTCCCGTCGGCTTCTATCGCGCATGGCGCGTACTGGATCACCTCGGACGGTCGCGACCGACCGGCCGCCTGGGCCGCTGCGGCCATGACGTCGACTGCGCGCCGAGTGTAGGCGGGCGGGCACATGTTCGAGATCATCAGGCCGTCGGCGAGCTCGCCGGCGAGCCGGAGGGCCTGGTCGCCCACCGCGGCCATGAGGATGGGCATGCTCGCGCGGCGGAGCGGGAATTCGAGCCGAACCTTCTCGGCCTTGAAGATCTTGCCCGCGTAGTCGACCTCCTCGCCGCGGAGGAGCGGGCGGATGATCTGCATTGCGTCGCGCACGGCGGCGATGGGACGGTGAGCCGGCAATCCCATCTGCGCGATCTTGATGCCGGCTCCGATGCCGAGCACGGCGCGGCCGCCGGAAAGCTCGTCGAGCGCGCCCATCTCCATGGCGACGAGCGTGGGATGGCGGTTGAACGGATTGAAGACGCCGATGCCGATGCGGATGGTCGTGGTGGCCAGGGCGCAGGCGGTCATGGCGGGCAGCACGCCGCGGTTGAACGGGTTCTCCGCGAACCACACGGTGCTGAAGCCTGCGCGCTCGGCGGCGCGCGCCTGCTCCACGCAGGCCGCGGCAGGCAGGCCGCCGTGCAGGCGCAGGGCGACGCGCATCGGCTAATGCGCCTCCGACGAGGATTCGCTATGCGCCATGTGGCCCCGCAGAGTGCCGGGGCAAATTGCAGCCGACCGAGAACGTGGCCCTTCGAGCTGAGCCGCTCTGGGGCGAGGCGAGGGCTGAGTCGATCTGGCGAAGTCAAGTTGGCCCGGCACTAGATGCCGCCGGGGCGCGCCCCCGAGCTCGCCTCCGAGAAGTGCACGTGGATGGTCTTCCAGTCGCCGCCTTCCCGCACCATCACCATGGTCGAGCGCGAGATGAAGGACTTGTCCACGTGCTCGGGCGGCCGCTCCGCCGCAGGTCCTTTCCACCGGCGCTGCGTGCGGCGATGGCAGGTCGCGACGGCCAGGTCACCGCGGATGACCACCTTGATGTCATAGGGCTCCCACAGTCCCGAGTCGATGCGGTCGTGGTAGTACTTCCAGAGCTCCGTCCAGTGAGCGAGCCCCACATAGGTGTGGCCATTCATGTTGAAGAACACGCTGTCGGAGCGGTGGCTCCAGATCTTGTCGAGGGCGGCCCAATCGAACGTGGCGTTGGCTTCGAGGTACGCTTGCTGGAGCTCGAGCACGCGGCGGCGGTCGGCTTCCGAGCCGCCGTCGAAGATGACCTCCGTGGTCACGGCTGCCCTCCTCTCCTCGCGGCCGGTTCGACCTGCTCCACGGTGGGGGCATGGCCGGCCAGGGTGGTCCGGCGCACGTCGCGGACCTCGTCACGGTCGAAGCGCCGCCCGCGGTGCATGGTGCAGCGGTTGTCCCACATCACGAGATCGTGGACTTGCCAGGCGTGCGAGTACACGAACTCGCGCTGGGTGGCGTGCTCCGTGAGATCGCGCAGGAACATGCGCGCCTCCGGCACCGTCCAGCCCTCGATCGCGCCCGCGTGAGAGGAGAGGAAGAGCGACTTGCGGCCGGTGATGGGATGTACGCGCACCAGGCGCTGGCGCACGGGGGCGAAGGCCGCGAGCTCCTCTGCGGTGAGGTCGACCATGCCGATCGCCTCGCGCGAGTAGCGGAGGGAATGCTCGCAGATCAGGTCGTCGATCTCCGCCTTGGTGCGCGCGTCGAGGGCGTCGTAGGCGGCGCGCATGTCCGCGAACTCGGTGTTGGCGCCCCAGGAGGGGATGACCCGCCCGGAGAGGAGGGAGTATTTGGCGGGGATGGGGCGGAAGGAGCTGTCGGAGTGCCAGAGGCGATCGCCCAGCTTGAAGAACCACACCCGATCCTCGGCCGACATGATCTTGCCGTGCTTGTCCAGGTTGGAGAAGTCCGCGATGCCCGGACCAAGGCGGTGGTCCTCCGGCTTCCGGATGTGGCCCGGCGTCTGGTAGTTCTCCAGCGTGCCGAAATTGAGGGTGAAGGCGATCTGCTGCTCGTCGGTGAGGGCCTGGTCGCGGAAGACGAGGACGGCGTGTCGATCCATGCCCGCCTCGATGGCCGCTACGTTTTCGCGGCTGATGGGCCGAGCGATGTCGATGCCCGAGACGAGGCCGGCGAACGAGCCGCGGAGCGGCTGGATCGAGATGGTCATGACCGGTTCTCCGCGAGAGCTTTGAGGTTCAGGAGCTGGCGGCGCATCATCACCAGGTCGCCCCACGGGAGGAGGCGGCGCATGACGAAGCCGGTGACGCCGCGAGGGTAGCGCACGCGGACCTTCACGAGGAGGCGACAGCGCTCCGGCGCCTCGGGCAGGATCAGATACGTCACCGCCACGTCGCCGAAGAGGCTGAAGGCACCCGTGGCGTGCTTGACGCGCAGGGTGACGTGGCGATCCCTCGCGAAGTCGACCACCGTGAAGACGCGCATCATGCTCTGTCCGATGGCGAGGCGCTCCAGGCCAGGGGTGAGGGTGCGTGGGCTCCGGCGGCCCCAGTGGTCGATCCAGTCATAGGAGTAGGGCGCCGCGCGCAGCTGACAGAGCCAGCGGTAGAGCCGATCCGGCGTCCCACGGACGGTGACGGCGCGGAAGTACGCGGCATCGGGCTCCGGCACGTAGCTGTCGCACGGGAAGGGCAGTCGCCGCTCCGCCTCATCGGTCCCCCACGTGTAGGCAACCGACACCGCCGCTACTTCTTCCCCGACAGCTCCTGACGGGCAAGGACGGCGCCCGCCGCCAGGGCGCGCACCTTCTGATTGCACATGTAGCGGGGCGACCAGCCAAAGCCGCAGTCGGGATTGACGTAGAGCTTTTCGGGCCTGCACACGCCGAGCACGCGCTTGATGCGCGTGGCCACGTCCTCCGGGCTCTCCGGGTAGAAGCCCTTCACGTCGATGACGCCCGCCCCCAGCTCGCGGTCCTGGCCGTACTCCTTCCATAGGTCGAGCTCGGAGAACTCGCGCCCCGCGAACTCCAGGACGAGCTGATCCGCGCGCGCCTTGAGCACTCCCGGGAAATACGGGCGATAGCTCCGGTCGAAGCGCGAGCGGCCGAAGCGATTGCCGAAGCAGATGTGGAAGGCGAGCTTGGCCTTCACGCCCTCCGTGGCCATGTTGTAGAGCCGCGCCATCTCCTCGCCGGAGACGTTGCCGCGCGCGGGCTCGTCGAGCTGGATGAAGTCGGCGCCCGCCGCCACCAGGCCCTTGAGCTCCTCGTTGATCACCTCGGCGAAGCGCTCGGCCACGTCCACGACGCCCTTGTACATCCGGCCCGGGTGGATGCGGGAGCCGAAGGTGAGAGGCCCCGCACAGGTGGCCTTGGTCGCTTTCGTGGTGTGCGCCTTCAGGTACTCGAACTCCTTGACGATGCCGAGCCCGCCTTCCGGCGTCTCGATACGCCCCACCGCCTCGTAGCGCGTCTGCTGATCGTAGCCCCACGGCCCCGCCTTGCGGCGCACCGGCAGGGGAGAGATGCCCTTGATGATGGCGTAGTAGGAATCGACGTAGCCGTCCAGGCGTCGGACTTCGCCGTCGGTGATGATGTCGAGCCCCGCACGCTCCATGTCCCGGATGGCGGTGTCGGCGGCGTCGTCGAACATCTCCTCCAGGTCGCCGGGACCGTACTCGCCCGCCTCGACTTTCTTCACGGTGGCGAACCACCAGCCGGGCTTGCCGTGGGAGCCGATGACGGCGGAGGGAATGAGGGGCAGGGAAGCCATCAGGCGTGTCCTCCTGTTGCGCGGAGGGCGGCGGCATCCGTTCGAACGTCGTCCGGCCGTCCCGCGAAGATGATCTCGCCGCGCTCGATGACGTAGAGCCGCGTGGCGAAGTCCGGCACGTGGTGGATGTTGGATTCGGCGATGAGAATGGCGCGGCCGCGCTGGGTGATCTCCGCGATGCCGCGGGCCACCGTGGGCACGATGGCGGGCGAGAGGCCCTCGAAGGGCTCGTCGAGAAGGAGTATGTCGGGATCGAGGGCAAGGGCTCGCGCGATGGAGAGCATCTTCCGCTCGCCCCCCGACATCTCGGGTCCCTTGCGGGCCGCGTATCTCTTCAGCACGGGGAAGATCTCGTAGGCGAGGGCCAGTCGTTCAGCCGCAGGCCGGCCTTCCGGGCGCGTCCACGTGGAGATCTCGATGTTCTCTGCCACTGTCAGGTCTCCGAAGATGCCGCTCTCCTCCGGCGCGAACCCGAGCCCGAGCTGCGCGATCTTGTGCGTGGGCTGCTCGTGCAGCGCCACGTCGCGGAAGCGGACGGCGCCGCTCCGTGGCCGATGGTAGCCCATGATCGTCCGCAGTGTCGTGGTCTTGCCCGCCCCGTTCCGCCCTACCAGGCACACCACCTCGCGCTCGCGCACCTCGAGGGAGACACGCCGGAGGATGTGGCTCGCCTGGATGAATACGTCGACGTCGTGAAGCGCGAGCACGCTAGGAGCTCTCCCTCACGTCACGTCCCCCTCACCCTGCCCTCTCCCCCTCCGGGGGCGAGGGTTTCGAGCTTCTCCCTCTCCCCTCAGGGGAGAGGGCAGGGTGAGGGGCGGGGATCGTAGCCCCGCGTCGCCGCCCCACCACCATGTCCATCACCTGCGCGTCCGCCTCGATCTGCGCTGGCGTGGCGTCGGCCAGCACCTTGCCCTGGTGCAGCGCGATGATGCGGTCCGAGTAGCCGAAGACGATGTCCATGTCGTGCTCGACCTGGATGATCGCGCGGAGCCCCATGCGCTTCGCGGCGCCCACCAGGATCTCCATCACCGCATGCTTGTCCGCCGTGGACACCCCGCTCGTGGGCTCGTCGAGCAGGATGATCTCCGGCTTGAGCGCGAAGGCCGAGGCCACGTCGAGGAGCTTCTTGTCGCCCTGGGGCAGCTCGCGCGTGGGCGTGTGAGCTTTCTCGTGGAGATTGAAGAGCGCGGCCACCTCCAGCGCTTCTCTCTGGACGCGGCCATCTCCCGCCAGCGAAGCGAAGAAGCGTGACCCGAGGCCGAGGCGAGACACCACCGCCGCCTGCAGCGTCTCCAGCACGGTGAGCTCGGGAAAGATCTGGACGAGCTGGAAGCTCCGGGCCATGCCGAGCCTCGTCAAGGTGACGGCGCCGATGCCGCCGATGTCGCGATCCTTGAAGCGCACGCTCCCTCCGCTCGGGGCGAGCACGCCCGTGAGCACGTTGATCAGCGTGGACTTGCCCGCGCCGTTGGGCCCGATGATGGAGACGAACTCGCCCTCGCGGACGGACAGGCTCACCCCGTCCAGCGCCACGAAGGCGCCGTAGAGCCGACGCACATTTCGCGCCTCGAGGATCATCCGCGCGAGACCTCCGCGGGCATGCGCCGCGCGAAGAGGCCCATGAGCCCGCCGGGGGCGAAGATGACGAGCACGGCCAGTACGGCGCCGAAGACGAGCCGCCAGTACGGGAAGACGGACATCACGGTGTCCTGGAGGAAGATGAAGACGAAGGCGCCCAGGAGCGGTCCGAAGAACGAGGCGAAGCCGCCCAGCAGCACCATGAAGACGATGTTGCCCGAGTGGGTCCAGTAGGCGAGCGTCGGATCGACGTTTCCGGTCGGCGTCGCAAGCAGCGCGCCGCCTACCGCCGCGTAGACCGCGGAAATCATGAAGGCGTACCAGCGGAAGCGCGGCACGCTCACCCCGAGGCTCTCCGCCTTGAGCGGATTGTCGCGGATAGTCCGGAGACAGAGACCGAATGGTGAGCGCACGATGCGCCACATGAGGAGGGTGGCCAGCGCGAGCACGGCGACGGAGAAGTAGTAGTACGGCCCGATCAGGTACGCGGTTTTCGAGAACCCCTCCCAGCTCTGGCCGAGGAGATACGGGCGAAGCATGCGCATCCCCTCGTCGCCGCCGGTGAGCCGGTAGAACTTCAGCAGGAAGGTGTAGAAGACCATGCCGAAGGCGAGCGTGAGCATGCCGAAGTAGATCTTGACGTATCGCACGCAGAGCGCGCCCACCGGCGCGGCGACCACGGCCGCGGCGAGGGCGGCGGCGAGGAGGATCAGCTCCATCTGGCGCATCCCGAAGCGCGTGGTCAGCACTGCCCCGCTGTAGGCGCCGATGCCGATGAAGAGCGCGTGCCCGAATGACACGAGGCCGGTGTAGCCAAAGAGGAGGTTGAGCCCCAGCAGCACGACGCCATAAGCCATGAAGGGCAGCATGAGAGTGACGTAGTAGGCGGGGGCGACGAGAGGCAGCGCTACTATGGCCACGGCGACCAGGACGAGGATAAGGGCCGCCCTCACGCCGTGACGGCTCCGAAGAGCCCGCGCGGGCGCCAGAGGAGCACGGCGATGACGATCAAGTAGATCAGCAGCATCTCGAGCTCGGGATACACGGAGATGGCCACGGAACGGAGGATGCCCACCACGAGGGCGCCCACGAAGGCGCCGCGCATGCTGCCGAGGCCGCCGATGACCACCACCGCGAAGGCCTCCACGATCAGCTCGATGCCCATCTCGCTCATGGCCGCGGTGGCGGGGATGACGAGGGCCCCGCCGAGGGTACCCAGCATGGTGCCGAGGGTGAAGACGCGCACGTACACCGAGCGCATGTCCACGCCGAGCGCTTCCGCCATCTCGCGGTTGTCCGCAGAGGCGCGGATGATGCGGCCGAAGGCGGTGCGGGTGAGGAGCCAGCCGATGGCGAGCGCGATGGCGAGGCTCGCCGCGATCACGATGAGGTTGTAGACGGGCACGGTGGCGCCGAGGAGGCGCGCCTGGCCGTAGCTCAGATAGAGCCCGCCCGTGGAGACGGGCGCTGTCCCCCACGTCATGCGGATCAGGTCCTCCAGCATGAGCACGAGGGCGAAGGTGAGGAGGAGCTGGAAGGTCTCGTCGCGGTCGTACACGAAGCGCAAGAGCCCGCGCTCGACGACGATACCGATGAGACCGACGGCGAGCCCGCCCAGCGCGAGGGGCACGATGAAGAGGGCCGGCGAACCGCCGTGCCCCGTGAAGTAGCCGACGGCGGAGACGCCGGCGTAAGCCCCCAGCGCGTAGAAGGAGCCACAGGCGAGGTTGAAGATCTTTTGCACGCCGAATACGACCTGGAGGCCCGCGGCGACGAGAAAGAGGATAGCGGCGTGGAACACACCGCCCATCAGGATGTTGACGAGGTTCGCGGTCACGGCGGGGGAGTTTACTCGATGACGCGGTCAGCGCGGCCGAGCAGCGATGGGGGAATGGTGAGGCCAAGGGCCTTCGCGGTCCGGAGATTGATCACCAGCTCGAACTTCGAGGGCTGCTCGACGGGGAGGTCGCCCGGCTTGGCCCCCTTGAGGATGCGGTCGACGTAGGCGGCTACGCGCTGGGCAAGCGCGGACTGTGAGCTGCCGTACGACATGAGCCCGCCGTCCTCCACTTGCTCGGGCCACTCGTAGATAGCCGGAAGCCGATGCTTCGCGGCCAGCTCGATGATTTGCTTCCGGTCGCGCATGAAGAAGGGCGTGGCGCCGACGAGGAGGGCCGCGGCCCGCTCGCCCGCGATCGTGGCGAAAGCATTGGCGTAGTCGCCACTCTGAACCTCAACGGTGAAGAGCTTGATCCCCAGCGCGGCCGCAGCCTTCTGAGCCTCCGGCACTTGAGGCCGGAAGCTGAGATCGTCGGGGGCGAGGAAGGCGATAGCCGCGGCTCGGGGGACCGCTTCCTTGAGCAGCTCCAGCCTCTTGCCCGCGAGCGAGACCCCGGGCCCGACCACGATGCCGGTGATGTTTCCGCCAGGCCGCGCGAGGCTCGCCACGAATCCCGCCGCGACCGGGTCGAAGCTGCCATACATGACGACCGGGATCGTCTTTGTCGCATCCCTGGCCGCGCGAATGGCCGCCGAGCCGACCGCCACGATGACGTCCACCCGGATCTGCACGAGTTCTCGCGCCAGGAGGGGAAGCCTGTCTAGCTTGCCCTGGGCATACCGCGTCTCCACTTTGAGATTCTGGCCGTCGACCCAGCCGAGCTCGCGGAGGGCCTTGGCAAGCGTCGGCCCCGTCTCCTGGTCTGGAGACGGCGGCGCGGTCGCTCTCAGAATGCCGAGGCGATAGACACGCCCGGCCTGTTGGGCTTCGGCTCCCATCGGCACCGCGACAAGGCTCGCCACGACTGCGCCGACGAACCTACGGCGCTCCACTACTCGATCACCCGGTCGGCGCGGCCGAGAAGCGCCTGTGGAAGCGTTAGGCGTCGCCCGAATTCGGGTCTGACGGGCCCGTAGGCCATGAGCCCACCGGCGTCTGTGAAGCGGGACGAGATGGAGATGGCCGGGAGCCGATGTCTGAGCGCAAAGTCGGCGATCTGCTTCTGACAGCGCTCGAAGAGCGGCGACGACAGCTGGACAAGGGCTCGCGATTCGCCCTTGACGTCGGCTTCGAGCTTCTGATCCAGCTCGCTCGAGCTACGGACCTCGAAGACCTGGAGTTCGATCTTCAGCTGCTCAGCCGCAGCCGTGCCGATGAACGTGCGTCGATTCACTATTGAATCACCCGATCCGCCCGCGCCAGGATCGAGGGTGGGAACGTGAGCCCGAGCGCCGTGGCGGTCTTGAGATTGATCACGAGCTCGAACTTGGTCGGCTGCTCGATCGGCAGGTCGGCGGGCTTGGCGCCCTTGAAAATGCGATCGACGTACACCGCCACCTGCCGGGCAAGCTCCAATTGAATGCCGCCATACGACATCAGGCCTCCGTCCTCCACGTGCTCGCGCCATTCGTAGAGAGCGGGCAGGCGGTACTTCGCGGCGAGCTCGATGATTCGCTTCCGGCCCTGGGCGTTGGCGAAATACGAGTGCGCGGGGACGAAGAGGGCGGCGGCCCGCTGGGCCGTGATCGTGGCAAAGGCGCGGTCGTAGTCACCGTCCTGAACCTCGACCACGACCAACTGGACGCCGAGGGACGGTGCCGCCTTCCGAGCCTCTTCCACCTGAACCCGGGCGCTCGTCTCGTCGAGAGAGAGGAGAGCGATCCGCGTGGCCCTCGGCACTGCCTCCTTGAGCAATCCCAGTCGCTTGCCCGCCAGCGTGCCTTCTGCGGCGATCAGTACGCCGGTGATGTTCCCTCCGGGCCGTGCGAGACTCCGTGCGAAACCCAACGCGACCGGATCCAGCTGGTTGAACATGACGATCGGTATCGTCGTGGTCGCATCCTTTGCCGCCCGCACGGACAGGGTTCCGATGGCGAAGATGACGTCCACGCGGAGCTGCACCAGCTCGCGGGCCAGGCTGGGGAGCCGGTCAGGATTGCCCTCGGCGAGGCGTATCTCGATGGACAGGTTCTGGCCTTCGACGTAGCCCAGATCGCGGAGGGCCGTCGAGACTCTGTTCGACAGGCTCATTCGGTCGGAAGGCAGCCTGGGGCCCGGCCCGAGGATACCCAGGCGGTACACGCGCGCCGTCTGCTGCGCCTCGGCGGCAAGCGGCGCGGTGATGAGGCTCCCGAGAACGGCTCCGACGAACTCCCGCCTGTCCACTACTGGACCACCTGGTCGACTCGTAGGCGGTCAGATCTTCCAGCCGTTGATCCACTCGATGAGCTTGGAGCCGGCGGGCTTCATGGCCGTCTTGGTCGACACCGTCTCGATTGGATTGATGGTCACGAAGTCGTAGCTGTTCTTGTGGGTGGTGATGCCCTGGTAGAAGTTGCACATCTGCACGTGATCCGGGCGCCACGAGCGCGTGCCGGAGAGGGATTCCGCCTCCAGACCCTCGAGCGCCTTGGCCACCTGCGCCTTGGTCGGCCACTGCTTCGTTTGCCCGTAGACCTTCTCGCACGCCACCTTGTAGGACTCGGC
>Ga0081540_1002510_pt1 | contig 14916 bp, 14 predicted proteins | sample TabmetS2T1R1_FD_71024 | JGI IMG/M metagenome (GOLD analysis project Ga0081540, IMG submission 71024) | Tabebuia heterophylla rhizosphere microbial communities from the University of Puerto Rico - S2T1R1 | ecosystem: Host-associated > Plants > Roots > Rhizosphere ... | reverse complement strand
GGGCCCCTTGGCGGCGTCAAACACGGGCGGCGGCCGCGCGCGATCGAACGTGATGTAGTTGGTGATGTCGCCCAGCGCGTTGATGGGGCGCAAGCCGATCGCCATGAGGCGCCGCTGCAGCCATTCGGGCGCCGGCCCGTTGCGGACGCCGCGCACGAGTCTGAGCGCAAAGCCGGGACACAGGGACGGCGTTGCACCGAAGTCGAGCGACACCGAGACCGGTGACGGGAATGAACCCTTCACCGGCTTGATCGTCGGGTCGAGGAAGCGGCCCATGTCGGAAGCAGAGAGATCGCGGGCGATGCCGTGGACGCCGGTGCAGTCGGGCCGGTTCGGCGTGAGATTGATCTCGATCACCGGGTCGGTGAGCCCGGCCCATGCGGCGTAATTCTCGCCCACGGGCGCATCGGCCGGCAGGTCGATGATGCCCTCGTGGTCATCGGAAATCTGCAGCTCCGCTTCCGAGACCAGCATCCCGCGGCTTTCGACCCCGCGGATCGTGCCGACGCCGAGCGTGATGTTCTTGCCCGGGATGAATGAGCCGGGCGGCGAGAAAACGCCTTTCATCCCGGTCCGCGCGTTGGGGGCGCCGCATACGACCTGGACCGGATCGCCGCTGCCGGTATCCACGATGCAGACGCGCAGCCGGTCGGCATTCGGGTGCTGCTTGGCCTCGATCACGCGCGCGATGGTGAAGGGAGCCAGCAGCTTGCCCTTATCCTCGACGCGCTCGACCTCGAGGCCGATCATCGTCAGCTTGTGGGTGATGGCCTCCACGGACGCATCGGTGTCGAGATGCTCCTTGAGCCAGCTCAGCGTAAATTTCATCGCGCGGCCTCACCGGCTCGCGCTCGCCCGTGCTGACGCCCCGCTATCCAGGTGGCCTCCGTCACGGGCTCAATCCTCCGGCCAGCGTCGGGAAATCGAGGGGGCGGAAGCCATAGTGCGAGAGCCAGCGCACGTCCGCTTCGAAGAACGGGCGCAGGTCGGGCATGCCGTATTTGAGCATGGCGATGCGATCGATCCCCAGGCCCCAGGCGAAGCCCTGGTACTCGTCGGGATCAAGTCCGCAATTGCGCAGCACGTTGGGATGCACCATCCCGCAGCCGAGGATCTCCAGCCAGTCGTCGCCCTCACCGAAACGGATTTCACCCTTGTCGCGGCGGCACTGGATGTCGACCTCGAGCGAGGGCTCGGTGAACGGGAAGTACTGCGGGCGGAAGCGCATCTTGACCGGATCCACCTCGAAGAATGCCTTGCAGAACTCCTCGAGAATCCATTTCAGGTGGCCGAGGTGCGACCGTTTGTCGATCACCAGACCCTCCACCTGATGGAACATGGGCGTGTGGGTCTGGTCCGAGTCGCAGCGGTAGGTGCGGCCGGGAATGATCACGCGGATCGGCGGCTTCTGCGCCAGCATGGTGCGGATCTGCACCGGCGACGTGTGGGTGCGCAGCAGCAGCCGTGAGCCGTCCGGCTTCGGATTGAAGAAGAACGTGTCGTGCATCTCCCGCGCCGGATGGCTCTCGGGAAAATTGAGCATGGTGAAGTTGTAGGCATCGGTCTCGATGTCGGGACCTTCGGCCACGGCAAATCCCATGTCGGCGAAGATCGCGGTGAGCTCGTCGACCACCTGGGTGATCGGGTGCACGCGTCCGATCTCGGCCGGCGGCTCGCGCACCGGCAGGGTGACGTCGATGGTCTCGGTGTTGAGGCGCTGATCGAGCGCTGCGTTCTTGAGTGCCTGCCGTCGCGCCAGGATCGCTTCGTTGACGCGATCCTTGACGCCGTTGATGAGCGGGCCCTTGTCCTTGCGCTCCTCCGGGCTCATGGTGCCAAGAGTCTTCAAGAGCTCGGAGACCGCCCCTTTCTTGCCCAGCGCGGAGACGCGCACCGCCTCGAGCGCTGCCTCATCGCTGGCGGCAGCGAGCGACGTCATGATTTGCGCTTCAAGTTCCGCGATATCCGGCATGGCCGACCTCGTTGGAGCGCGGTTGTGGCTGGCCCGCGCGGGAAAGGTCAAGTCCTGCGCGGCGCTGTCGCCGCGGCGGCTGAGCCGTCATGACCGCGTGAGACACTGATCGTCATGAGGCGGAAGGGGGGAATGCCGATGCGCTGTCGTCCGATTGGTCCGATCGTGCTCATTCTGGCCGCGATGGCGATTGCGGGCGCCGGGGCGGCACCCAAGCCGGCGGAGCCGGAGGCATGTCCGATCGAGGACTTCACCGAAGACGCCCGGGAGAAGCTGCTGCAAGACGCGTCGTCGTGCGACAAGGCGCTGGACCTGTTCCGGGCTTGCTCGCTGGGCGCCAGCGGCGACGTGGCGCTCGGCGCAATCGTCGTCGAGAAGTGCGAGGCCGGCTTTCTCAACCGGCTGACCCGGGAGCAACGCCGCACCTACGATCGCGAGCAGGGGCGCTGCCAAAACAAGTACCGGCGCGAATCGGGGACGATGTACCGGTCGTTCGAGGCCTTCTGCGGCGCCGAGCTCGCCCGCAACTATGCGCGTCGATACCCGGCGCCCAAAGGCGCGGCACCGGCGCAGAAGTGAGTCATTCGGGCTTTTGTGGCCCCTGCCGGCTACGCCGCCAGGGCCGCTTTCGCCTGGCCGACGATCGCCTCGAACGCGCCCGGCTCGTGGATCGCGAGATCCGACAGCACCTTGCGGTCCACCGTCACGCCGGCCTTGCCCAGGCCGTCGATGAAGCGGCTGTAGGTGAGGCCGAACGGTCGGACCGCCGCATTGAGGCGCTGTATCCACAAGGCGCGGAACGTCCGCTTTTTGCGTTTGCGGTCGCGATAGGCGTATTGGGCGGCCTTATCCACCGCCTGCTTGGCGACGCGGATCGTATTCTTGCGGCGGCCGTAGAAGCCCTTGGCGGCTTTCAGGACCTTCTTGTGCTTGGCATGGGCGGTGACGCCTCGCTTGACGCGGGCCATGGCGGATCTCCTTCTAGGACAATTGCATGTTCAAACCGGGTGACCGCGAACGCAGTCAGCCGTTTGGCAGGAAGTATTTTTTGATGTTGTCGCCGTCGGCTTTGAACATGATGCGCGTGCCGCGCAGCTGCCGGATCTGCTTGGTGGTCCGCTTGATCATGCCGTGCCGCTTGCCGGCATGCGCGGACACCACCTTGCCGGTGCCCGTAATCTTGAAGCGCTTCTTGGCGCCCGCCTTGGTCTTCATCTTGGGCATTTGGCTCTCCTTTGCCGGTCGAAGCCGGGGCGCGAAAAAGCCCACCTTCACCGGACCATTGCTCGTCTGAGCGTGCTGATTGAGCACTTCGCCACCGCCACGGCAGCCCTTTAGCCGGGCAGCGGGAGTGCGGCCTTATGACAGAGGCGGCCGCCTATGGCAACCGCCGCGGGCAGGCTGCACCGGCCTGGCGCAGCCGAGAGGCCGCAACGGGAAGATGACCGGGCGACAGGCCCAGGCGCGCGCTTTCTCTGGAACTGGCGTCCGCTTCAGCGCGGCGCCAGCACCATGATCATCTGCCGGCCTTCGAATTTGGGCTCCTGCTCGACCTTGGCGAGCATGGAGGTGTCGGTCTTCACGCGCTCCAGCAGCTGCACGCCGAGCTCCTGATGCGCCATCTCGCGGCCGCGGAAGCGCAACGTCACCTTGACCTTGTCGCCTTCCTCGAAGAACCGCCGCATGGATCGCATCTTCACGTCGTAGTCGTGATCGTCGATCATGGGACGGATCTTGATCTCCTTGATCTCGACGATCTTCTGCTTCTTGCGCGCTTCGGCGGCCTTTTTCTGTGCCTGATATTTGAATTTGCCGACGTCGAGAATTTTCGCGACGGGCGGAGAGGAGTTGGGCGCAATCTCGACGAGGTCGAGGCCCGCCTCCTGCGCCATGGCGATGGCGCTCTGGATATCGACGACGCCTTTGTTGGCGCCGCTCGCATCGATCAGCTGAACCTCGCGGACGCGGATCTCCTCGTTGACGCGCGGCCCCTCCTTTTGGACGGGCTGCTGCAGGGGTTTCATTGGGCGACGAATGGCGAAGGTCTCCTCTGCCGTTGAAACGATCCTCATGGCAGGGGAGCCGGCCAGCATGACCCGCAGTCACCGTCCGGTGACCGCCAGAATCGTCCGTCGCCCTTGCTACTCGGAACTCATGAAGATCGGTACAAAACCGTCCCAAGTCAACGCCGAAGCGCAATGAAAAGCCGGGCGTTGCCATGGTGCCACACAACCGCGAGCCGCCGGCAATGGGCAGAGGGGCTTTTCAGCGCTCGCCCTCGAGCAGGGAGGCGTAGATCGCCAGGACGGCTCCGGCCACTCGTGCCGGTGAAAACCGGTTTTCCGCCCGCCGCCGCGACCGAGTTCCGATCGCCTGCCGGACCGGACCGTCGAGGGCGAGGGCAGCTGCCACCGCGCGGGCAAGCTCGATCGGATCGGACGGGTTGATAAGCCAGCCGGTCCGCTCTTCGTCGGCCACGCGCGGCGGCGCCAACACGGTTTCGGGCAGGTCGCCGAGGCCCGACGTGACGACCGGCTTGCCCATCGCCTGGGCCTCGGCGGCAATGCGGTTGAAGGTGGCCGGCTCGCTGCAGGGCACGATCGCCAGATCGGCAATCGCGTAGGCGGCCGGCATGTCGGGACAGTTCCGAATGCGGCGGACGATCCCTCCGATCCCTTGCGCCTCGATCCGTTCGCTGATGGCGCGGGCATGCTCCTCGTCATCGGCACCGTCGCCGACGATGACGAAGGCCACCCCGCGCATGCCGCCGTTGACCAGGATGCGGACGGCATCGACCACCGTCATCTGGCTATGCGCCGAGTCGAGGCTCCCGGGCACGAGAATGACGCGCCAGCCAGGCCGGATGCCCCAGGCGTGACGCAGCGCGGCCATGCGTTCCCCACCGACGGCCCCGGGGTCGAAACGGGCCGTGTCGATGCTGGGCGGGATGGCGGCGATGCGCTCGGGTGGGATCCCGTGGCGTTGCTTGATCAGCTCGGCCGCGTATTCGGACTCCGCTATGACCTGCTGCCCGCGTGCCAGGGCGCCTTGGTACAGTGAGGCAAGCTTCATGCGGGGAGACGGAGCGCCGGGATAGCTGGTGATCAGCCAGGCGCCGGTGTCGTGGGCGGCACCGTACGCGCTCCGGGCGAGGGGGCCGCTATAGGCATGCACGATGTCGATCCGTTCGCCGGCGATCAGGTTGCTTAACACGCGGCCATTGCTGCGCAGCTTGATCGGGTTGCGGGTGGAGCCCGAAAACCGCACCCACTCGCCACCGAGTGCCTGCAACTGCCCGACGAGCATGCCGGGACTGCCCGCGATCATGGCGCGCGCTCCCGAGCGCAGGAGCGCCGAAGCGACATTGACCGCCGCGCGCGCTTCCGGCTTGTCCGCCAGGCTCGGCACGATCTGGAGCACGGTGGCGCCGGGAAGCCGGCGCGCCAGCATGCGTCCTTCATCCACGCTCACGACGGCGTTCCCCCAACCAGCGGTAGCGTGCGCAACACCTTGCTTGCCTTTGTGTCCCGGCTGCGGCCAAACACGAGCGGCAATCGAGGGCCGCCATGACCAATTCTGAGCCAGGATACCTGACCGTCGGAGCCGGTGCGACCGCGCGGCGCGTGGCGGTGAGATATCAACAGGGCGCGGGGCCGGGTCTGTTCTGGCTGGGCGGGTTCAACTCCGACATGAAAGGGACCAAGGCGCAGGCGCTGGCGCGGTGGGCGGCCGACAATGGCCGCGCCTGCCTGCGCTTCGACTATTCCGGTCATGGCGAATCGGATGGAACGCCAACCGACGGCACCATCGGGCGGTGGCTTGAGGAAAGCCTCGCCGTGTTCGCCGCCTATTGCGGCGGCCCTCAGATCATCGTCGGCTCGTCGATGGGTGGCTGGATCGCGCTCTTGTTGCTGCGCGAGCTGCGCCGCGCCGCCGCCGCATCGGTGAACGCCAATGCAGGTTCTGCCGCCGGCCTGATCCTGATCGCACCGGCCGTGGACTTCACCGAAACCCTGATGTGGGAGAAATTTCCGCGGCAGGTGAAGCGCGAGATCATGGAGAATGGGGTATGGGCGCGGCCCTCCGCCTATTCGGACAAGCCGTATCTGATCACGCGGCAGCTCATCGAAGAGGGGCGCAATCACCTCCTGCTTGGCGGCATGATCGAGCCGGGCTGTCCTGTGCGCATCCTGCAGGGCGTTGCCGATCCGGACGTGCCATGGGGTCACGCCGTCGAGCTCGTTTCGCGCATCGCCCGCGACGACGTCGTGCTGACCCTGGTGAAGGATGGTGACCATCGGCTCTCGCGCGACGAGGATATCGAGCGGCTGCTCGCCGCCGTTGCCGAATTCTGATGCACGGCGAACGGCTTCCGGGCTGCTTTTGGCGAGGAACCGACGCCACGGCTGCGGCGTTTTGAATCCAGTAACGGTCATCGGAGAGGGAGCAGACCGCGCTAGATCGGGAGCGACTGAAATGCCTGCGCCGCTGGAACTTTCTCGCCCGGAGACGACGCCACGCGACGAGTCCCTGCCCGATACACGGGTTCAGACCATCCCCCTTCCGCCGCGGCCATGGACCAAGATCATCGCGGCCTTTGCCGGCGGCGTTGCCTGCACGTTCCTTCTCACCACCTTCATCACGTTTTCATCGACGCCGAACAAGCCCAAGACCGAGGTCGGAATAGGCAGGGTGACGCAGCGCGCGCCGGGCGCACAACCGGCCAAGTCGGAGCCAACCCCGCCGCCTGCCGCGAAAGCATCCGATGCGAAAGCATCCGATGCGGCGTCCCATACGCCGGAAGCAGTCACCGATCGTAAGCCTGCCAGCGATGACCCAGCCGGTGAGAGCGCTGCCGCCAACGAGACCACCGATGCCAATTCTGCCGGCAAAAGCGATCCGTCCTGTGCGCAGCACTCCTGGCCCTACGTGAACCACGGTTGCGCCGGAGCGGATCCGCAAGGGACCCGGTCGGTGCGGGTGATTTCGCCGGACCGCGGCGCGCCCACGACGCTGACGACGACGGCACCGGCGCAACCGTCGGCCCGCCCCACGCCACGCACGACCGACGGCTCGGCGACCCCCGATGCGCGGACCGCCAAGGTGCCGAGCCGCGAGACGACCGGTTCATCGCCGTCGCAAGCCAGCGTCGCCTTGCAGCCGCTGCCGCCGCTCCGAACTGAAAGCCCGGCCCCGGCAGCCGTCGACACCTCAACCGCCAAGCCCAAGCCTGAGAGCGTGGCGCGTACCGAAGAGTCGACGCCGAGCAACGCGGGCAGCACCGAAATGGTGAAGCGTGTTCCGCTCGAATCATCGTCAAGGGAAGAGGATGCGCGGCGGACGACCCGCTCGCGTGATCGCCACGAGCGGCGGCAAGACGCGACGCGGAAGGAGCGCGGCAAACGTGATACGCGAGAGGCACGCGAGACGCGCGGCCGTGACCTCAACGAGCCGCGTGATGTCCGCGAGAGCCGCGAGCTTCGGGACGTCCGCGAAACTCGTGACAGCCGCGACAGCCGCGATGATCGCGAGGCGGCCGAAGACGATGCGCCACGGTCGCGTACTGGCCAGGACGAAAGCAGCGCCACGCGCTCTCGCGCTGCCAACGATAAGGGCACACGGGAGAAGCGCTCGCGCGAGGCGGCCACCGAGGATGATGACGGCTACACCCTCGTGCGGTCGCAGCGAACGCGTGATGGTCGCCGCGTGACAGTGTCCGAGCGGCCGATCGAGCAGGAAGCCAAGGAACCTGTGCGCGAGCGCGCGCCGTCGACGCCCTTTTTCTTCAATCCGTCCGGCACCGGTGGGTATTGACCTTCGTCAGATGTCCTCAAAAGGCAGGCCGACATAGTTTTCGGCGAGCGACGTCATGGCGGCGCGCGAGCCGGTGACGTAGTCGAGCTCCGCCAGCTGCACTTGGCGGTCGAACTCCGGCTGGTCGTCGAACCGGTGCAGCATCGACGTCATCCACCACGAGAAGCGTTGCCCTTTCCACACCCGCCGCAGGCAGATGTCGGAATAGCGGTCGAGCAGGTCTTCGCGGCCGTGTCGATAATATTCGACCAGGGCGCGCGCGAGCACGCGCACGTCGGCGGCCGCGAGGTTCAGGCCCTTGGCGCCGGTGGGCGGCACGATATGTGCCGCATCGCCGGCCAGGAACAATCGGCCGTGACGCATCGGCGCGGCAACGAAGCTGCGCATCGGGGTCACCGCCTTTTGCGTCACCTTGCCTTCGGCGAGCCGGCCGCCTTCGTCGCCCAGCCGCAGCTGCAGCTCCTCCCATATGCGTGCGTCCGGCCAGTTCTTGATGTCGTCATCCGGCGTGCACTGCAGGTAGAGCCGGCTGAGCTGGGGCGAGCGCATGGTGAACAGGGCAAAGCCTCGCGCGTGGTGCACATAGATGAGTTCATGGGAGATCGGCGGCGATTCCGACAGGATGCCGACCCACGCAAACGGATACTCCCGGTCGTAGAAGGTGAGCGCGCCGGCCGGGATGGCCGGCCGGCACATGCCGTGAAACCCGTCGCAGCCGGCGATGAAATCGCAGGCGAGCACCTTTTCTTCGTCACCCTGACGAAAACGGATGCTCGGCTTGGTCGTGTCGATTCCCTCCAGCCCCACCGCCTCGGCTTCGAACAGAATGTCATCTCCGGCCGCCAGCCGCGCCGCGATCAGATCCTTCATCACCTCGTTCTGGCCGTAGATGGTGACGACCTTGCCGGTCAGCTCGGTCAGCGGAATGCGGTGGCTGCGTCCGGAGAAGCGCAAGGACAGGCCCTCGTGAACGAGGCCTTTCCGGTGCAGACGGGCAGCGAGGCCGAGGTCGGTCATGAGGTCGACCGTGCCCTGCTCGAGGAGGCCGGCGCGAACGCGCTCGACGACGTAGCGGCGGCTTCGGTTCTCCAGCACGACGGATTCGATGCCGTCGCGGCGCAGGAGATGCGCCAGCAGCAGCCCGGCCGGTCCGGCGCCGACAATTCCCACCTGAGCGCGCATCGAGCTCATCGGCCGGGAAGCACCAGGACTTTCGGTTTCGCCGGAAGCGTCGTCTTCGACAGCAGGGTGGACGGCGTCTCGTTGAATTCGACGTCCCACTGCTCCTTGGCGCGGCCCAAGAACCGGTTGAGCGTATAGGCGCTGAAGAAGTGCATCGGGATCATCAGCGACGCCTTCAGGCTGATCAGCACTTCCATCATGCCGTCGAGGTCGAGCGTCGCGCTGCCGTCCACCGGCACGAAGACCACATCCACGCGGCCCATCTCGTTGAGCTGCTGCTGGTTCAGCGTGTGATGCAAGTGGCCGAGATGCGCGATGCACATCTGTGCCGTCTCGAAGATGAAGATCGAATTGCCGTGGCGTTCGGTGCCGCCGCTGACCCAGTCCCGGATGTTGGTCGGGACGTTGCGCACGCGAACGTCCTGCAGGGAGACGTCATGGCGCGCCGGCTGGTCCGGGCTCGGCCCCCAGCCGCGCAGCACGTGCTTGATGGAAGGATCGGGCCGGTCCGTGTAGTGCGTCGAATGCGCGTGGTTCATCGTGACGATGTCCGGTATCACCGGCGGACGCACATAGTCGTTGTAATCGGTAGCGATGCGGACGAGCCGCGGCGTTTCGATCAGGAAGGTCGAGTGCCCGGCATAGGTCACGCGCACCTCGTCGCTGCCGCGCGCAACACGAAGCGCCGCCGGGGTCAGGCGCGGCGTATCTGACGCGACCAGGCCGGGGCAGCGGTCGGCCAGCTCGGGCGTCGGCGGCGGAGATTGCGCGGCAGCGCCCCACGCCGATGCCGCAAGCATGATGACGGCCGCTTGAAACGCCAATGCAGGATGGCTGGCACCGGCCATCGGGTCCTCCGCGCTGATCAACTGCTATGCCAGACATAGCGGGCGGCCGGAAATGTGCCACGGTTTTCAGCGCCGGACCAAGTCTGGCGGACGATGCATTTGACGCATGCCGGCGCGGGCCCGCTCGGGCCCCGATGCGCGCGAACAAAAATCTGAATCGGGCAGGGCGCGGCCGCATGGGCGCGGCGCGCGAATGGCTCGCTTCGGTCCCGACGCGCGTCGGATCAACGCGGGGGAGCGATCAGCCCCTTGCTGGTGACGACGACCCAGCGGCCGTCCTGGCGCCGGATCTCCTCGACGCGGCCGGCACCGGCCAGGGTTGAGCCCGGTTCCACCTCGATGATGCCGCGGCGGCCTTCCACCAGGGCCACGCCATCGAACACTTTGCGGACGACGTAGTCTTCCAGAATGACGGGCTTTGGCTTGGCTTCCGGCGGCGTGACCGAGCCGGTCACATCGCCGTGCGTCGGCGCGGCAGCGCGTTTCTCGAGCCGCTCCACCGCCTCGCCGATCTTGGCAATCTTCGTGATCGGCTCCGCCTGCGCGCGCTCGGTGCGCTCGAGGCGCTCGTTGATCTTGCTGAACTGTGTGGTGGTGGTCTTGGTGGATTGCTCAGTGGCGGCGCGCAGCGCCGCGATGTCGCTGCTGAGCTGTGCCGCGATGGCCTTGAGCCCCTGAACGTCCGCCCCTTCGCTAGCCGGCGCCGGTGCCGCCGCGAAGACCATGTTGATCGCAGCCGGCACGCCGACCGCGCCTGCCGCCCCGCCCACTGCGGCGGCAAGCGCCAGCGTGGCAGCGAGAAGCGGAAACTTCGACCTGTGCTTGTCGTTGGCGGCAACAGCCGGCTTGGGCTTTGCTTTGGTGGCGACCACCCGCGTCTGATGCTCACGCAGGAAGGGCGGCGGCGCGGCCGCGGGCGTGGATTGAGGCAATTGAGTCACAGGCGGCGCCTTGACGTCGGCCTTCGCCTCTTCGGTCTGTTCGACGGGGGCAAGCGCAGGAGCGTCGCTGACGGTGGGCGGCGCCACCTCGGCGGCAACCGGCGTCGCGCTGCTCTCTTCACGGGTCTCGTTACGCTCGGACATGGCGAGTCCTCGGAATTTTGCGGTTTACAGATGGTAAGCAGGCTTGCTTACCATCTGGTTACCGAGGCACGTCGCGCCGGCTGACGCGTATTGGCTGTGATCGCTGAGGGCCGCGGCTTCTACACGGGCAAACCGTTTTCCTGTGCCAGCGCCTTGAGCGAGACCTCCGGTCGTGCACCCAGGTGCTGGATCACCTCGGCGGCCGCCAGCGCCCCGAGCCGGGCGGCCGTCACATGGCTCTGACGCCGCGCGAGGCCGAACAGGAACCCGGCCGCGAACAGGTCGCCGGCGCCCGTCGTGTCGGCGACACGGGCAACCGGGAACGCCGGCACGCTCTCGACCTTCTCCCGCGTCGCCACCACGCATCCCTTCTCGCTGCGAGTGACGACCGCGAGCCGCGCATCCTTACGCAATGCGGCAAGGCCCGTATCGAAATCGGCGGTCTGGTACAGGCTGCGCAGCTCCGCTTCGTTGGCGAACAGGATGTCGATCGTGCCCGAACGGATCAGCTCGATGAACTCGTCGCGCCAGCGATCGACGCAAAAGGCATCGGACAGCGTCAGCGCCACCCGCCGCTTGGCGTCATGCGCGATGGCGGCGGCTTGCAGGAATGCGTCCTTGGCGTTCTGCGGGTCCCAGAGATAGCCCTCGAGGTAGACGATCTCGGCGGCGGCGATCGTTGCGCTGTCGACATCGCCGGGGCCGAGATTCTGTGCCGCACCGAGAAAGGTATTCATGGTGCGCTCGCCGTCCGGCGTCACCAGGATGTAGGAGCGCGCAGTCGATGGCCCGTCCGGCGCCAGCGGCGTATCGAAAGCCACCCCGGCCGCCCGAATATCGTGGGCGAAGACGCGACCCAGCGTATCGTCCTTGACCTTCCCGACAAAAGCCGCGCGTGCGCCAAAACTTGCCACGCCGGCGATCGTGTTGGCGGCCGAGCCGCCGGAAATTTCCACCGCCGGTCCCATGGCCTCGTAGATGTGCTCGGCCTGCTCCTCGACGATGAGCGACATCGTTCCCTTGCGCATCTCGTGACGGACGAGGAAGTCATCGTCGGTGCGAGCGATCACGTCCACGATCGCGTTGCCGATGCCGAGCACGTCGAAGCGGGTCTCAACCATGGAATCTCGCTGTTCTGGAGGGCGCGGCACTATAGCTGGCGTCACGGCCACGGCAACCGTCGCTGAGCGTGCGCGCCGGGGAGTACCCCTTGCACCGTGCGCCACCAGCATGGCATGGGACGCCGCTCAGACAACGGGGCCACGATGGCGTTCAAGGAGCGCGTGTTTTCCGGCGTGCAGCCGACCGGGAACCTGCATCTCGGCAATTATCTCGGGGCGATCGTCCGGTTCGTCGCGCTGCAGGAGAACTACGACTGCATCTATTGCGTGGTCGACCTGCACGCCATCACCGTGTGGCAGGACCCGAACGAGCTGCCGCGCAACATCCGCGAAGTCACGGCCGCCTTCATCGCTGCCGGCATCGACCCGCGGAAGCACATCATCTTCAACCAGAGCCAGGTTTCGGAGCACGCGGAGCTCGCCTGGATCTTCAACTGCATCGCGCGCATCGGCTGGCTCAACCGGATGACGCAATTCAAGGAGAAAGCCGGCAAGGATCGGGAGAATGCGTCGGTCGGCCTCTATGCCTATCCGTGTCTGATGGCCGCCGACATCCTTGCCTATCGCGCCACCCATGTGCCGGTCGGCGAGGACCAGAAGCAGCATCTGGAGCTCGCCCGCGACATCGCGCAGAAGTTCAACAACGATTTCGCCGCGTCGATCGCCGGACATGGTTTCGGCGACACCTTCTTTCCGCTCACCGAGCCGCTGATCCAGGGACCCGCCACGCGCGTGATGTCGTTGCGCGACGGCACCAAGAAGATGTCGAAGTCGGATCCGTCCGATCAGTCCCGCATCAACCTCACCGACGACGACGACCAGATCGCGCAAAAGATCCGCCGCGCCAAGACGGATCCCGAGCCGCTGCCGCACGACCAGGCCGGGCTGGCGCAACGGCCCGAAGCCGCGAATCTGATCGGCATCTACGCGGCTCTGGCCGATACCACGCCGGCCGAGGTGCTGAACAAGTTCGGCGGCGCCCAGTTCTCCACGTTCAAGGCCGCCCTCATCGAGCTTCTCACGGCCAAGCTCGGTCCGGTGCGCAAGGAACTCAAACTATTGCTGCAAGATCCGGCCTATATCGATGCCGTGCTCGCGGAGGGTTCGCAGCGGGCACAGGCCATTGCGGCCGAAACCATGAAGGCCGTGAAGGACATTGTCGGCTTCGTGCGCCGGGCATGATGGCGAAGCACCTGACCGTCGTTCCATCCCTTGTGGCCGGGCCGCTCTCCATGGCAGCATCACGGCCCAGTGCCGCCGATTTGAAGTTCCTGCACCGCCTGCCGCAAACTCGTCCAGGAACTTCAAATCGAAAAGCGGCACTAGGATAATGACACTTGCTAGTGCCCCTTTGCTTCCGAAGTTCGTGTCAGGGGTTGCCGCGATGTTTCACGAACTTCGGAAGAGGGGCGCTAGTAGGGTGCGACGTACCACGTGGGTCTGGCGGAAGCCCGGGGAGGCCCCATGAGCCGCAAGCGCCGCAGCCACGAAGCGGGACACAAGCGGAAGTATCTCGTCGTCATCGACGATACGCCGGAATGCGACCGCGCGGTCTATTGGGCAAGCCAGCGTGCGGCGCGCACCAATTCCACGCTGGTCATGCTGCGCGTGATCGAGACGCAGGACCGCAACCAGCAATGGCTGGGGGTCGCCGACATCATGAAGGCGGAGGCGCACGAGGCCGCCAACGCCGCTCTCGACAAGTTTTCCTCGCGCGCCAATGGGGTTGCCGGTCTCACGCCGGAGCGCGCCATCCGCGAAGGCGACATCGCCGACGAGATCCTCAACCTTATCGAGGCCGACGAGGACATTGCCATCCTGGTGCTGGCGGCGGCCGCCGGGAAGGAGGGACCCGGACCGCTGGTTTCGGGCATGGCGAAGACGGCCGGCGCCTATCCGATACCGGTCGCCATCGTGCCGGGACACCTGAGCGACGAAGAGCTCGACGCCATGTCGTGAGGGTTTGCCGGCGCGCGGTCAGTCGATTTTGACCCCGGCCGCTTTCACCACTGCCGCCCAATTGGCCATGTCCTGCGCGACAAGCTGGCCGAAATCCGCCGGCGTTCCGATCCGCGCTTCGAACCCGATCTTGGCCAGATCGGCCTTCACCTGCTCGGACGCCAATGCTTCATTGGTTCCTGCGTTGAGGGTTGCGACGATCTCCGGCGGCGTGCCGGCCGGCGCCGCCAGACCGAACCAGGCGAGAAATGTCTGGCCGGGAAATCCGCTTTCCGACAGCGTCGGCACGTCCGCAAGCTCGGGCCGTCGCGCCGCGCTGGTCACGGCCAGCGGTTTGAGCTTTCCCTCCTGAATGTAGGGCAGCAGGGGATGCATGATTTCGATGCCCAGTTGGGTATGCCCGCCGAGCAGGTCGTTCAAGGCCGGTCCGCCGCCGCGATGAGGGAGGTAGACGACATCGATCGCGGCCTTGGCTTTCAGCCATTCGCCGATGATGTGGGGCGGCGTCCCGAGCCCGCTGCCATAGGCAATTTTTCCCGGGTTCGCCTTTGCGTAGGTGATGAACTCCTGCAGGGTCGCGGCCGGGATGTCCGGACGCACCACGATGACGTCGGGAGCGCTGGCGAGAAATGCGATCGGTGCGAAGCTCTGGACCGGATCGTAGCCGACATTGCGGTAAATCGCCGGGCCGATGGCAAAGGGGCCGTTGGTCGCTACCAGAATGGTGTAGCCATCGGGATCTGCGGTCGTTGCCGCTTTGGTGGCGAGCGTCCCGCCGCTGCCGGTGCGAGTTTCCACCACCACGTTGGTTCGCAGGCGCGATGCCAAGTGCTGCGCGACCAACCGCGTGATCAGGTCGGTCGCTCCGCCCGGCGCGAACGGCACGATCATCTTGATCGGCCGCGACGGGTATGGCTGGGCGCCTGCCGGCGCCG
>Ga0081540_1002509_pt1 | contig 14917 bp, 16 predicted proteins | sample TabmetS2T1R1_FD_71024 | JGI IMG/M metagenome (GOLD analysis project Ga0081540, IMG submission 71024) | Tabebuia heterophylla rhizosphere microbial communities from the University of Puerto Rico - S2T1R1 | ecosystem: Host-associated > Plants > Roots > Rhizosphere ... | reverse complement strand
AGCAACACGGCCGCCGTGACCAGAAGGGCAAGGGCGGCCAGCCAAAAGATCGCCGGGCGGGCGGGCGGGCTCGATGGGAAGTTGGGCATGGCGGCGTTGCCTATTCTGTCGCCCCCCGCGCGTATGGCTCGCTCAGGTGTACCGCCGCGGCAATCCGGGAATGCCCTGACGACACGCCGGGACTGTGATTGGGGGGCGCCAGCCAATGTCGGGAGGCGGCAACGGCGGCCCTGCGCAGCTGCTGCGAAGCCCAGGTCCGCGGCCGCCCGCCCGCCCCGCCCCGGGGATGGCCACCTTGCCCGGGCCCGCGGCTGAACGCTCTTGCCGGCCGGGGCCGGGCGAGACATGCTCCGATCCCCAACGCAGGAGCCGCGGCCCGTGAACCTCGATTTTCTGGTCACCTCATTGATCGTTGTCGCCTCGCCCGGCATCGGCGTTCTCTATACGCTGGCGGCCGGGCTCTCCCGCGGTTGGCGCGCAAGCGTCATCGCGGCCTTCGGATGCACCCTGGGCATCGTTCCGCACATGCTGGCGGCCGTGCTGGGCCTAGCCGCCCTCCTGCACACCAGCGCGCTGGCGTTCCAACTCCTCAAATATCTGGGGGTCGCCTATCTCTTGTACATGGCCTGGAGTTCGCTCAAGGAGCAGGGCGCGCTCAAGATCGAGCATGAGATCGGCGCCCGCTCGGCAACGCAGGTGATCGTTTCCGCCATCCTGGTCAATATCCTCAATCCAAAACTGTCGATTTTCTTTCTGGCCTTCCTGCCGCAGTTCGTCAGCGCCGAAGAGCCCCAGCCTTTGGCCCGCATGCTCACCCTCAGCGCGGTCTTTATGCTGCTGACGTTTGTTGTGTTCGTCGGCTACGGCGTTTTTGCCGCCTCGGTCCGAACGCACTTAATTTCGCGCCCGCGGGTGCTAACCTGGTTGCGCCGCAGCTTCGCGGCTGCCTTTGCAGCACTCGGGGCCAAACTCGCGCTCGCCGACCGCTGAAGCGGCCGCCCCGCGCAAGTTGTGCTCACGGGTTCCAAAGATCGGAAAACCTCGAGCCGCGCGCTTGCGCGTCGCGCTGGCCGCGCCCGCGAAGCTCTGCCTGTTAGGCTCATCTCCAAGCTTAACGAGTTGAGCCTCCCGTCACGCCTGTGCCCCTTCGCGCGCGGCCATGCCGGGGCTAACGGGCAATCCCGCGACGGTCATGCAGATAACCCTTCGCGGCGGTAGCACGAAAATCGAGTGATCCGTCGACGGATGCTATAGGTCTCGCCCGTTCCATCGATGGATCGCGCTCGGGACACTGTGAGAGGCATTGTTATGCTCAAAGCTGTCCTCGTAGCGTCAGCGCTGATGCTGGCCGCGTTTGTCGGATCTGCACCGCAAGCGTCGGCAGGCGTTCAACCCCAACTCAGCAAAGCCCCGACCGACGTGGTGGGTACGGTTGGCTGGCGTCATTACGGCCAATACCATCATCGCCCCTTCCGCCACCGCCACTTCGGTCACTTCCATCGGCGGGGGTTTGTCATCGGGGCTCCGATCTATGCCTATAGTTACGGCGGCTGCAGCTGGCTGCGCCATCGCGCCCTCGTGACGGGCAGCCCCTATTGGTGGCATCGCTACCGGTTGTGCCGGCGCGGCTGGTAGGCGCGTGGAGGCCGCGCGCCCCGCGCGGCCTCCGTCCGTCACCGGTCCGCGGCGATCAGAGCGCGGCGGCCGCCGCGGCCGCCTCCAGGCCCGCATCGTAGTTCCAGATCCAAGCGCGCTCTTGCGACTGGGCGGCGAGCTGCTGGTCGCGCGCACCAAGGTCGCTGCTGGCTCCGTCATAGCGCGCGCCATTGACGCGGGCGCTGAGCTGGACGCGCGCTGTCCGCGCCCGTCGCAACGTTTCGTAGATGCTGAGCGCCCGTGGGGCTGAGCTCCGGTCCGCGCGCGCCAGTACCGTCGCCAATGCGACCGCATCCTCGATGGCTTGGTTGGCACCCTGGCCGACGTGCGGCAGCATCGGATGCGCGGCATCCCCGAGCAACGTCAGGCGGCCACGCGTCCAGGCCGGCAGCGGCTCGCGGTCGTAGAGACCCCAGCGAAAGGTCATGCTGGCGTGCGCCGTGATGGCCGCAACCATCGGGTCCCAGCCCGCAAAAGCCCGGGCCAGCGCGGCGGGATCTCCCGCCGCCGACCAGGACTCCCGCATCTGTTCGTCCGTTCGCACGAACCCGACGTAGTTGATGAGTTCGTCGCAGCGCACCGGATAGACGAGAAAATGCTTGCCCGTCCCCAGCCAGTTGCGCATGGCGCCGGGCGGCCAGGCGACGCTCGCGGCCGGAATAAGACCGCGATAGGCGACCGAGCCCGATGGCAGCGGGGCGGCCGGCGCGACGACGAATTCCTGCAGCTTCGAATGAATGCCATCGGCGGCAATGACAACATCGGCGACCTCGCGTCGGCCATTGGCGAACGTGACGATTGCCTCCTGCTCATCCTGCTCGAAGCCCACGCATTTGTGGTCGGTCGCCAGCACGTCCGGGCGCAGGCGCTCGACGAATAAATGCAGCAGATCGGCACGGTGCATGCCGTAGAATTCGATGGCGTTGCCGAGCTCGGGCGGCCACATGCTGGCGATGAAGCTGCCGTCCGAGCGGCGGTACTGTGGATCGCGCCAGCGCGCACCCCACCGGCGCAACGCCTCTCCAAACCCAAGCTGCCGCAACATGCGGATGCCGTTGGGCTGCAGGGCCACCCCGGCACCGACCTCGGCCAGAGCTGGTGCCTGCTCGAACAGGCGCACGGCGATTTCGCGCTGATGAAGCGCGCAGGCCGCGGCAGCGCCGCCGATGCCACCGCCAACAATCGCTACACGCAACGGCTTTTTGAGCACGGCAGCCACCATCGCTCACGTCACTCGGGAGCCTTGAGTTTAGCCTGCTCTCCAACGCCATCCCAGAGCACCCGCGCACGCCATTGGCGCCATCGCCGACGCAGAGTTGCCGGTGGAACCAGCGCGCCGAACCAGGCCAAGGACGCGAAAGTCGGCGATGTCGTCCGATAAATCATCGGCACGCGGGCCAAATCAGCAATGCCCAGCATCCAAGGAGGTGCAGACCCCGATAGGAGGCCTCGGAAATTTGCGGTGAAGTTGCCCCTTGAGCCTCAGCGGCCCGATCCGTTGCAGGCACAAGCTGCCGGGCTGGCCTCGTGCACGCACGCCAATTGGAGCGGAAACTCGAAAAAAATCGACAACAGCAAGGACGCCGGATGCAAGTCGCCGACCTGGTACTTCCCGTCTTTGCAGTCATCGTCACCGGCTGGCTGGCCGGCTGGCTCGGTTACATCCCGCGCACTCTGGCCGATGGGCTCGTGCATTTCGCCTATAACGTGGCGATGCCGGCGCTGCTGGTCATCACAATCGCGCAGGAGCCGGCGCGTAATCTTCTAGAGTGGCGCTTCCTGATAGCGTTTGGCGGCGGCTCCATCCTGTCATTCGCACTGGTGTTCCTGGTCATTCGCAGCGCCTGGGGATGCGATCTCGCCAGCAGTACGATCCAAGGCATGGCGGCGGCCATGACCAACACCGGATTTGTGGCATTGCCGATCCTGCACTCTATCTACGGTCAGCCCGCGGTTCTGCCCGCCGCGATCGCGACGGTGTTCGTGGCGGCAGTGATGTTTCCCGCCAGCGTTATCCTACTGGAGAGCGCCCACGGCGGCCGCCACCGGTCGTCGGCGCGCCCCGTCCTGCTGCTAAAGCAAATCACGCTCAATCCGATGGTGCTGTCGACCCTGCTGGGTCTGGCGTGGGCAATTGCAGGCTGGCCCATTCCGCTGCCGATCGCGACCTATCTCAACATCTTCGCCGCTGCGCTCACCCCCTGCGCGCTGTTCGCCATCGGCTTAGGCCTGACGGCCGCAGGCATGCGCTCGAAGCTCAAGGCCTCCATGGCCCTGACGGTCGTTAAGCTCGTGATTATGCCGCTCATCGTTTACGGCCTGTGCGTCGCCTCGGGCCTCAATCCACTCTACACGATTGCGGCCGTTATCTGTGCCGCCGTGCCGACGGCCAAGACGGTGTTCATTCTCGCCGGTGAGTACAAGGTCGAGGAGGAGCTGGTCACCGCCACCGTTTCGATCACAACGCTGCTGTCGGTGCTCACGCTGCTCGCCTGGCTCTACGCCCTTTCGGGTCTCTCAGCCCAGGTGCAGCGAACCGCCGCGGCCCTGATCTCTACGGGGCAAATCTGATCGAAGTGCCTCTGCGCCGATCGCTTGCCGTCATACCTTGAACCCGAGTGAGATGCCGGACCCGATCGAAGGGTCTTCGACCGTCGGCGCTAAGGCAGTTTGTGCGCCCCGCACGGGAAGTCCCGGGCTGCCGGAAGGGCGGCGAACACGTAAAGCAAGTCCGCATCGATTTTTGGCGCCGCCTGCGGCCAACGCGCACCAGGCCTGGCAAGGCTCGGCCTGCCTGCCAGCCCCTGACGCCAATCGACTTGGCCGACCCTCGCGCGCAAGGCGCGCACGCCGGCCGCCCGCGCAGCGCTGGCAACATGGGGTCCAGCCCCTTGAGTGATTATAAGTGATTAGCTCACCACACCACGCCGCAACACCCGCACATTCCGCCGGGGCGTGACCCCGATGAGCGGAGCAAAGGTGCCTCCCCGCGCAGCTGGTGTGCTTATTGTGACAGCGGCCCGCCGCACCCCTCTCTGCGCCTCGACGCTCGGCTGGCGCGCGCGCTCCGCCGACGCGCTTCAGCGGATGGCCGTTCCCGGGCGGCCCTGGGGACCATGGCCGCCGGCCAACTAAGACCTTGCAAAAGGAGGGCTTGCGCTCGTTGTCTTCGCAATGAGCGTAACGGTGGCATGCCACAATCTGGCGGCCGCTTGCGACCGCGCCCGCGTCCAAGCTCAGGATCGGCAAAAATGTAGCTGGACATTGGGCGGCTAACTGCGCTTCTTGCTGGCAATTGCTCTATACCGGTCAGCGCTTCGGCGCAGCGGGTCACCGATGTGGGGGGTGCCATGGACTCATTTCCGATCAAGACGGGCGTGTTTGCCTTGCTTGCCGCCGTGCTCGGGGCCATCACGCTTGGGCTGATGACCCACGCGCAGCAACTCGACAAGCACGGCACGATCGTCATTGCCGCGGGCAATCCCCAATACGCTGAGCTCGCCCAACGCTACAAAGAGGTCCTCGCCAAGTTTGGCGTGCAGCTGGTCGTGCGCCAAACCGTTCCATTCAAGGAAAAGGATGGCCGCACGAGCACGCGACCGCTGGAAGGCCGCATTACCCTGCGTGCCTTGGTCGACGATCAGTCCGGCATCACCGCGGGCTTCGTCAAAGGTGACCTGGTCGGGAGCCTGCAAGGCAGCCTCGCCACCGAAAAACAGAAGGACCGCCACTCGGAATATTCAAAGCTGCTCTCGGTCGGACGCCTGTTTCACGAGCCGATCTGGGTCTTCACGCGCGGCGACTTGCCGATCACGTCTTTGCGCGATCTGAAAGGCAAGCGCATCATGATTGGCACGCGCGATAGCGGTGCGCGCGGTGTCACCAGACAACTGTTGAAAGCCAATGGCGTAATCGAAAAGGAAAACGCGACCTTCATCGATCAGGATCTTCCGGCCGATGCCGGGCCGCTGCTATCGGGCACGGCCGATGCCGGTATCGTCATCACGGCCGCCGACACCGAAAAGGTTCAAGAACTCCTGCGCGTTCCCAACATCCGCCTGATGGACTTTGCCCGCGAGGCGGAAGCCTACATTAACCGCTTTCCCGCCCTGTCCAAAGTCGTGCTGCGCCAGGGAGCCGTGGATTTCGATCCTTTGATGCCCACCGAAGACATCACCCTGCTCTCGACCGCGGTCGCCTTGGTGGTGCGCCCCGACATGCAGTCGGCGTTGATTTCATTGCTCACCCATGCCGTGGTGCACAGTCCAAAGTCGCCGTTTGATAAAAACGGCGATCCGGTTCTGTTTTATCGGGCCGGCGAGTTTCCCACCGCCAACGACCCCGAATTCGAGGTGCCAAATGCCGCCCGGGTTCTCTATAAGACCGGCGAGCTTCCGGTGGTGCTCAAGAGCCTGGCGCCAAATGCGACAAGCCTCGGCGTGCCCTTCAGCTATACGGCGTTCCTCAATGAGCATTGGACGACGCTGGTCGGCATGCTCGGCATGCTGGCCCTGCTGCTGCCCCTGACCCGGGCGCTACCGGGTATTTATGTCTGGATGGTGCGCCGACGCCTGGTCTACTGGTACCGGCAGCTGAAGGCGCTGGAGCGGAAACTGGACAATGGCGATGCAAAATTCGACGCTCAAGCCATGCAGGCAGAGTTCGACCGCATCGACACGCACGTGAGGACCATCAGCGTCCCGCCCTATTATTCAAATCAGCTCTATGACCTGCGCGGCCACATCGAACTGGTGCGGCAGCGTCTGGACATCAAGCCGCAACCGATCCGCATGGCGGCCGAATAACCAACAGCGCGCACCGCTGGCCGCTATCGCCGGCCAGCTCACGCCCTGCCGGATTGTCGACCGCCTTGGCGGCCGTTGCGTTGCGGCCTGCAGCCTCGCCGTTTCGCGCGGATCCCATGACTTGCCCGCCCATGCCAGCTTGAGCCCGTCGCTGCTGAAGGAGGCGTGCGGCTCTCAGGGCGCGCGCGTCTTGCGCTTGGGCATCCCTCGAAAAGCTAGAATTCGTCTGGCGCAAGGAAGTGGCGTTTATTGTAAGATGACGCGTTCCCTATAAAATGCGAAATCTTCGGGACAAATAACGGGGGCGTCGTCGAAGGGATGTGTACGCCTTTATCGGCTGCGTAATTATGCGAGACATTAAGTTCAGGGCCTGGGAATCGGTTAACCGTCAGATGAATTATGACCCGCGCTTCATTGCCTGGGAAAGCGCGGCCGGCATGCCCCTTTATGCAATTAACCGCGCCAACAAGGAACCCGACGTGGTCTTAATGGAATACACCGGGCTCCAGGACAAGAACGGCCGGGACATCTATGAGGGCGACATTCTCAAGGGAAGCAATGGCGGTCTCGTCAAATGCGAGGACGCGCTGCGCGTGCTTTACAGCTCTGCCGATTTGGCGCGACAGCTCGAGGTGGTCGGCAATATTTACGAGAACCCCGAGCTCTTAAAGAAATAATTTCAGGCGCAATCGCCTCGCCCGCGCTTTTCCGCCAGCGGCTCAACGCCATCTTTGCCAGGCCAGGCCGTAGAGCTTGACGACAAACTTGGGGGCGCAAGCCGCCGCGCCGCGCTGGTCACTCTTTGCGCGGGCTCGACTTTGGCCGGCGCTTTGCTGTTGCCGCCGCGCTCGGCGTTGTCGCCGACTTCTTCAGCCATTCGCGGCGCGCGTCCGTACGCAGGGCGTCGTTTTCCAGGCGCAGTCCACGGTCGCCCGCCTCGCTCCGCTGTGCCAGCGACGGCGAGGCCGCGGCGCCCAACAGCAGGCAGGCCACGGCCGCAGCAATGCTGATGATTGGCTTCATGCTCGTCTCCGAGAACACTAGAAGGCCATGTCCAGTCTCGGTCCTATTTCGAGGTCGCGATAGTGCCGGAGCGGCACATTCGATGTGCGCCACTCATAGCTCGCGGCGGCCGTCAGCGAAATGTTGCTGGCAATGCTGTAGCGCAATCCGAGCGAGGTAGAATAAATAATGTCCTGCCGTCCCTCGTTCAGGCCGTCGGTAAACCAAAAGGCCTCCACGAATGGCGTTGAGATGAGAGACCAGCGCGACGTGATCTTGGCTTCGAACGGCAGCAGCAGATCGAGCCGATAGCGCCGTGCTTCCGGGACGTCGGCAAACCGGTAGGACAGCTGCGCGATCGGCGCGACGGTAAATGGCCCGTAGCTGAAGTCGCGCGTCGTTGAAATCTGCAGATCCTCGGCGATGAAGAGCAGGTCCTGGTAGATGCCGCCGTATTCGAAGCGGTGCTCAAAGCTGACACTGGTCCGCCAATCCCAGATGGTCTTTGAGAGGCGCGCCCCCAGCAGGGCAAAGGTCTCGTTGCCAACGTCTGCTTCGCCGAAGGCAGAAAAGGAGGAGCGCCCATAGAGGCGATAGGAAATATCCGACGTCAGTTTTCCATCGAGGCGCAGCGTCACGTCGGGCTCGGCATAAACCTCGCGCCGCCGATCGTCCCGGCTATAGAGCGCATTGTTGGTATAGGTCGGAGAAAAGGAGACGAGCACGCTCCATTGCGGCCGCTGCGCCGCCTCCTCGGCGGCCAGCGTTTGTTGCATCCCCAGCAGCCCGAAGGCGCTGGCCAAAGCGTTCAGCTTCCGCACCAACTTTCGTCCTCAGCTCGTGAGGGAAATCTCTGACCGGCACCGCGGGCGACAACGCGCAAATGGAAGGGGAAAATGCGCGAGGATTGTGACAAACGACTCAAAACACCTGGGGTTTCGAGCTTACGCTGTCCTTGGCTGCAAAGGGAGGGAGCTTTTTGCGCGGGCGGCCTTTGCGCGTCCGCTTCGCCGGCGTTCGAGCGGCTGCGCCGGCGACCCGCGCGGCGCGATGCCTCGCCCGCTCGGCTACCCCAACCAGGACGCACGCATACGTCAGCGGACGACAGCCCGCGACATTCAGGGTTCTCATGCATGTACAAGCCGCGTTCGGCCGGCGCACACACGAGTTCGCGGGGCGCGCGAGCCCCCGTGTCGTGCCAAATTCCAGGCTAAATCAAGGAGTGTGAACCCATGCCCGAACTCGACCGCCGGAGCATCCTCGGAGCCATGCTGGGTGGTATCGCCGTCGCCGGGCTCGGCAGCCCGTTGGTTGCAACCACAACGCAGGCCGCACCGCATCCCGGCGTTGCCGCCACGAGATCGGGAGCGGGCAGCGTCAAGAAGGCACAAGTCGTTGTGGTCGGGCCGCGTCGGCGGCGGCGTTGGCGGTGCTGGTGGCGCCGCGGCCGTCGCGTTTGCGGCTGGCGCTGGTAGGCTTGCCCGCGGCCAAGAGCGCGGCCGCGCGCCGCACGCACTTCCAACGCCTAACCGAGCCCTAGCTTAGGCGCTCCGCGGCAAGGGTGAGTGCGCGCGCTTATCGGGGTTTCCCTCGATGTCAAATGGCCGCAAAGGCGGCGAGAATGCCATCAGGTGAAACGAAAGGGGGTGAAAGATCAGCGCGTGTCATGGCACGCATACTTATTGTCGACGATCAATATCTAGTACGGGTCGGGATTCGCAGAATTGTTCGTGCTCACCCCAACCTAAAGGTGGTTGGCGAAGCCGGAGACGGGCAAGAGGCCGTCGCCAAGGCCATCGAAACCAAGCCCGACGTGATCCTGCTCGAGTATTTGTTGCCCCTGATCACCGGCCTGGAGGTCGTGCGCCGCGTGCGCGCGCTGCGACCCGAAACCGAATTCTTGATGTTCACGCTGCACGACAACGAGGTGCTGATCGAGCAGGCCCTGAAGGCCGGCGTGCGCGGCTACCTGTTCAAATCGGATCCGAGCCGTGACCTGATCGCTGCGCTAACCGCGCTCGCCGCCCATCAGCCGTACTTTACCGGCAAGGTCTCCCTGCTCCTGCTCGAGGCGCTGCTGGCGACGCCCGATGAGGGCTCGATTATTACCAACCGGCAGCGCTGCATCGTGCAATTGATCGCCGAGGGTTATCAGACCAAACAAATCGCCAAAATTCTGGGCATCGGCCTCAAGACCGTGGAGACGCATCGCGCCCATATTATGCACCGGCTCGATCTTTCCTCCTCGGCAGCCCTGGTGCGCTATGCCGTGCGAGCCCGGCTTGCGGAGGCTTGAGGCCTCAGCAACGCCCGTGCCGATCAGCGCTGGATGCCGGCCATCTCTTCCAGCACGGCGCACACAGACGCCGTGTCGTGGGCGCCATGGCCGCGCTCAAGGCCCGAGCGATAGATGGTTTCGGTAGCGCTAAACAGCGGTGTCGGGCAACCGAGCCCGGCGGCAAAGGCACCGATTACCGCCATGTCCTTTTGCCAAACCGAGCAGCGCATGCTGGCGGGCTCGTAGCAGTTGTCGGCCATCAGCGGCGCGCGCAGCTCGAACACGCGGGACGTTCCCGCTCCGGCCGCAATCACCTCGACGATTTGCTGCGGCGCCAGCCCGGCCTTCATCCCAAGCACCATGGCCTCGGCGCTGGCGACGTTGTGAATGGCAACCAACAAATTGGCGACGAACTTCATTTTGGTGGCGTTGCCATAAGCACCGAGATTGAAATACTTGCGACCGAGACCGAGAAACAGCGGACCGAGACGCTCGATTTCGCGGCCGCTGCCGCTGGCATAGACGACCAGGTCCTTGTCTCGGGCCTGCGCGCCGGTACCGGACAGAGGGCAGTCCAGTGCAAGGTGACCCTTGGCGGCCAGCACCGCGGCAAACGCCTGCTTGTCTTCGAGCGAAAGCGTGCTCATTTCCAGGACCACGACGCGCCGAGGTGCCGCTGCGGCGATCGTCTCGGCGGTCGCAATCGCAGCCCGCGCGCTGGGCAGAGAGGTGATGATGTCTGAGGCTGCCGCGGCAACGGCGGCCGCCTCGTCGACCACCTCGATGCCCTTCTGCCTGGCCGCCGCCATCGCCCTGGCGTCGATATCGTAGCCGATGACGCGCCAGCCGCCGGCCGCGAGATTGCTGGCTATGGCCCCGCCCATCAGGCCAAGACCAATGACGCCGATCGCGCGCTGGGGCGCATCGGGCTTATGCAAGGTGTCGGCCATCCTGCTCTCCTCCTGCGGCTCGCCTTGAGGTGCTGCCGTTTTGCCATGGTACCGATCGCGGCGAGGATTGGACAAGCCTGGGACCGCCGAGGACGACGCCGGCTCTGCGCGGTCGCCACCGCATGCCTGTTGGCGCCTGGCAAGCCGGCGACCAGGCATGGGCACGCGCGTCGCTCGCTCCGCGACCCCACGAGAGGGCTGCAGCCGCCAAGGACGTCACGGCGCCGCCGCACCGCCACCCACCGAACCGACGGTTTCGATGCCCGGCGGTGGCGCCGCCACCACCACGGTTGTGCTTGCGAAGGTGGCGTGGAGCAGAAGGCCGATGAGGCAGAACAGCACCACGAGGATGGCCGCCGTCTCAAGCGCGCGGCCGCGGCCGATCGGGTTTGCCGTTTTTCGCTGCATGAGCTCCTCCAACAGCAGCAGGTCGATTTGCTGCATCGGATCGCTGGGCAGGGGCTGCCTGATTGAGCTGGCGATGCCGTTAGCCACGGGCGGCGACCGCAAATGACCGCGAACGTGGCATTGGGGCGCAGCGCACGCGCTCGGCGCCGCGCCCCGCAACCTCCCGCACCCTTAACGGCGACGCGGTCAGGCACGCAGACTGCCCGCCCGCCGCGACGGCGCCCCAGGGCCCGCCGGCGCTCAAGCTGGAGGGTCTTGCCTGCGCCTTGAGCGCCCCGCACCTGGCGCCCGAAACAAGAAGTGCACGGATGGCGACAATCGTTAAAGCTAAGGCCACACAACCTCCTGGTAAGCCGGCAAAGGCTCCGCACACCTGTCCGGCCCGGCGAACCTTGTGCCGCACCGGTTTCGCGCACATCAGGACTGAGGCATCCGTCCCCGACCCGCGCGTCCCCGGCCGGACCTGTCGTTGCTGGGCCCTGACAGCCGAGACTCGGGGCAACGATCGCGCATTCCCGGGTCTGGCGCCGGATCGGCATTTTATTTTTGCGCTGCGGCGGGAATAAATTCCCTGCTGTTGGGATCTCAGTGTAAATGGACCATGGCCCGGGGTTGCTGGGAACCGGAATGGTCGGAAAGACACCATTTGAAGAACTGGTGACGCCACACTTGCAGGCGGCGTTCAACTTGGCCTACTGGATTGTGCGGAGCCGTGAGGAAGCCGAGGATGTCGTCCAGGACGCCTACATGCGGGCTTTCCGGGCCTTCTCCGGCTTCCGTGGTGCCGCGGCGAAGCCATGGCTCCTCGCTATCGTTCGCAACGTTGCCTACCGCGCCTTGCAAAATCGGAAACGGGCCGCGAACGTGATTTTCTTCAGCGAAGATCTCAAGCACAGGGACAAGGAGGCCCTGAGCGAAGCGGTGTCGGCGGAACCCTCCGCCGAAAGCGTCCTGATGGCGGCCGAGCAAAAGAGAAGACTGCTGGCGGCCCTGGCGGCGCTTTCCGTGGATTATCGTGAAGTGATCGTTCTGCGCGAATTGGAGGGCTTAACCTATAATGAGATCGCCGAGGCGATCGAAGCGCCGGTTGGCACGGTAATGTCGCGGCTGTCACGGGCGCGCGCGGAGTTGCGCGAACGCTTGGCACGGCAGCTTGCCCAGGATGAACCCAGTGCACTGTAGAGAGGCGCACGAGGTCCTGAGCGCCCTTCTCGACGACGAAGGCGTCGCCGCGCAGCATGAGGCTGCGCGAGCGCACATTGAAGGCTGTTCGCTGTGTGCGGAGGTCGCGCGCGACTATCGCCGGATCGGCGATAAACTGCGCACGGTCGCCCGTATGCCCGCACCGCCCGATCTTGCCGACAAGGTGCTGGCCCGGCTCGCGTCCGAACCACAACCGGCCAATGACAATCGACGCTTTCATTGGCGCGGCTTTGCGCAACAAGCCGCCACGCTCGTCGTCGTCTGTGGACTGTCGGGCCTGGTGGGCTGGCATCTAGCCCAATCCAATTTCGAGCAGCGGCGCTTGGAACGCGACGTCGTGGCGGCCCACGTGCGCTCGTTGCTGCAGGACAGCACCGTGCAAATCGCCTCATCGGAAAGCCATACCGTCAAACCCTGGTTCAACGGTCGCGTCGAGTTTGCCCCGACGGTGAAGGACCTGACGGCCGAGGGCTTTCCTCTGATCGGCGGCCGCCTCGATTTTGTCGACAATCGGCGGATCGCAACCCTGGTCTATAAGCGCCGCCGTCACGTCATCAACGTCTTCATGTGGCCCGCGGACGGACCGAACCCAAAGCCGCCGGTGTCCTCGATGCTGCAGGGCTACAATACGGTCACCTGGACCGCCGGCGGCATCACCTTCTGGGCCGTATCCGATCTCAACGCCAAAGAGCTGGGCCAGCTGCAGGGCCTGCTCTAGCGCGCTTGCGCGCCCTTAGCGTTGGCACTTTGCCGCGATCCTGAAAGTGCCATTGCCTTGTGCGGCTGCGAACGACAACGCCCGACCAGGCTGGGCCGGGCGCCGGTTTCGTCGCTCGTGTTAGTGGGCGGCGTGCCGTGAGGCTTGCGGCGCGATCGCGGCGCTCAGCAAGCCGCTTTTCTCGTTTTGGACGATAAGGCCGACCAGGGTCTCGCGTTCGGCCTTCAGCTCTTCCATACGCACGAAGCGGCTTTCGCCGAGTTTGTTTCTCACCAAGCCACTGTACTCGATGTTGACGTCCCTCAACCGGCGTCGGATTGCAATCATGTCGGTGCGAGTCATGGTCCACCTTCCCTCGATTGGTCCCACACCCCCGCACGATTCGTGTGACACGATCGCGGCGCTGAGACGGCCGAGGCCGATGTTTGCCGTGTCGGAAAATCAAAATTTTCGCTGACCGCCGATCGGCTGTGCACACATTAATGCCGCGAATCAATGTGCCAATGTGATGCGGGCTTTCGGGAGGAAAGTGTGAAAAGAACATCCTTGAACCGCACCTTTGCCAAGCGAAATCCAGCACGCGTCTTCAATAGCCCCTCTGACATTGTCGACGAAATGCTGCTCACACGCGGCGAAAAGATCGGCACCCTGGATCGCTGGCGTCAAAGTATTCTCGACCAACTTGAAGACCACAACGCAGATGTGCACGGCTGCGGAGCCGTCTCGCAACTGCTTGGTCAGATCGAGGAAGCCAAGCACCGCCTGAGCACGAGCCTGTCGTCATAGGTTGCTTCGCGTTCATTCGACGAGAGTCGCTGGCAAAGAGGGGTGGCGGTCAACGCCGCCACTCATGCTGGTTTTGCGCGCCAGGAGAACAACCAAGGGTCGGCTTTGCAAGCCGCCGCTGTGCTTTTGCCGTTGCGCCCCTTAGTTGGTCGACTTGAACAGCGTCGCATAGCGCTGCACGTCGTCCTTTAGGATCTGCTCGAAGCGATCGGGTGAGGTGCTGATGAGCACCGCGCCTTGCGGTTCGAAGCGCGACTTGACGTCGGGCATCCGCACCACCTCGGCGATGTCGCGGCTGGCCTTGTCGATGATCGCTTTCGGCGTGCCCGCCGGCGCCAACACCCCAAACCAGGAATCGTACTCGAACTCCGGCAGCCCGGCTTCCTTGAAGGTCGGCACATCGGGCAGCACGGTCAAGCGATCGGGACCGGTGACGGCCAGCGCCCGCAGGCGGCCACCTTGGATCAGGTCGCCCGCCGCCGAAAAGAAAGAAAACCCCAGCGCGACATCGCCGCGGATGATGGCGGTGTGGGTTTCGGGCAGGCCCTTGAAGGGCAAGTGCACGATATCGGTCTTGGTCGTTTGCCTGAACAGCGCTCCGGCGATGCCCGTCGTGCTGCCCAAGCCCGCCGAACTGTAGTTGAGATCGCCCGGCTTGGAGCGGGCCAGCTCCACCAGTTCCCGCACGGTTTTCGGCGCGGAGTCGGGCGGCACCACCAGGATCAGCGGCGTGACGGCCACCTGCGTCACGCCGACAAAGTCGCGCACCGGATCGAAGGCCAAGTTCTTGTTGAGGTGCCCGATGACGGTATGTCCGTTCGAGGACAGCATCAGTGTATAGCCGTCGGGGGACGCCTTGGCCACGCTGGCGGTGCCGGCGAGTCCCGGCCGGTTCTCGACCACCACCTCCTTGTTCCAACGCTGTTGCAGCTTTTCGGCGACCACGCGTGCCAACAGGTCGGTCATGCTGCCGGCCGAGAATGGCACGACCAAGCGCACCATTTGCTCGGGATACTTGCCGGCGTCCTGCGCCAGGGCCGCAGAGGTGAAAGCAAGTGCGGCGAGGAGGCTGAGCAGCAGGTTGGCTAACTGACGCATACGAACGTCCCCT
>Ga0081540_1002508_pt1 | contig 14918 bp, 19 predicted proteins | sample TabmetS2T1R1_FD_71024 | JGI IMG/M metagenome (GOLD analysis project Ga0081540, IMG submission 71024) | Tabebuia heterophylla rhizosphere microbial communities from the University of Puerto Rico - S2T1R1 | ecosystem: Host-associated > Plants > Roots > Rhizosphere ... | reverse complement strand
TATCGCTGGCTCGCTTCGATATGCCGGCAGCAAGCGGTCCGGCATCCCGAGACAAGCTGGAAATGGTTAAGCGAAGCGCAACGATTTGAACACCTAGCGGCAACAGCCTCTGACCTCGGGCTGGAGCAACCTTTCGCGCCCAGCAAGCTCGCTAAGCTGGCTAGGCGCTCTCGTGCATGAGCCACGCAGGCTCGAACCTGCACGGCCGCGCCGGGTTGCGACCAAGGAGCGAGCAGCGTGCCACTTACTTAGCCAAAATGACGCGCGCCCTGCTTTTTACATCACGCACATGAGGGAAGGGGCATCCCAGTTGACGGGCTTTGTTCTTGACGGGATGGACAGACCGGGCGAGAGCGACTGACGCGCGATAAGGCGAAGCGCCAGCTCTCACTAGCGCTCTCAACTTCTCGCAATCTTCCGGCGTCCAGCCCTTTTTTCCTCGCGCCATGAATACACAATCACGCGCATTGGAGCTTTGTTCCCGAGGGCTTGACCTAGTTGGTGCGAACGGACGTCAGGAGTTTGTCCTGACAGACGAGCCTCGCGGAAGGCGCTCTCCCGATCTTCGCCTGCGGAGTCGTTATCCCCTTAGGCGGGCTGGCAAGCGCGCGCACAACTTCTTCCATGAGGCCGTGACGCTTAGCGACGTTAAGCAGCGATCGACTTGGATGCGCCCGTCCTGCACTCGCTCGACGGTGTTCGCGATTTCGGAACCTGCGGCTTCCTCCTTCGTTCCATAAACTCGAAGCCAGGAACGGAGGAAATGAAAATGATCACTAGGACATTTATCCTCGCTAGCTGTGCCACGATCGTCTTGAGCATGGCAACAGCTCAGGCGGGTCCGTGCAACACGGGCGGCAAGTCGGCCCAGGATGCTGGTTCCGGACCCACACCGGGTCACACGGGACAAACCATTGGCAGTACTGGCTCGGCAAATACTGAGCATCCTCCGACGAGCACTATGAATCGCGCGACAGGAGACGTAGCCGCATCGTCCCAAGACGCCCAAAGACAGACGCAGGGACAGCCCACAGCGGCGCAACAGGGTCAAGGCTCTCAATCTTCAGGGAATACGGCGGATCAGGGCTGCTAAACCTGACCAGCGATCTGTTGTTTCAGAATCAAGAAGGGTGGCGAGTAAGCGATACGCTCCTGGCCGCGCCGATGCTCGACCGTCATGAAGTGAAGGAGGCACAGATGCCAAAGAAGCCACTCAAACCTGACGATTTCCCGATCTCCACCGACAAAAGCAAGCTGATAACGGATGGAGGAGAAGAGGTCGCGGACGCAACGTCCCCGCCGGTGGCCGAAGATTTAGCCGAGCGGCTCAATGAGGACGCGGAGCGCAAAGAACAAGACCGCTGGGCCTTTTAAGAGATGTTCCATGCGCAGGAATTTGCCGGTCTCGTCCTAGCGGGAAGCTGAAACCTTGCCTGCGCCGCTAGGGAGCGTGAGCGTTTGCTTGAATCCAACACGCCACCTAACAAAGCGCGCCAAGCAGTTTGTGAACGGCCGCGACTCGGAGCTTTGGCATCGCGACCGGAGGATTGCGATCTTCAAGCACGAAACGAATTAAGGCCGCGTCAGTTGGTGGCTCGGATTAGCTACTTTGCGTCCCTCTATGCACGCGCCATCGCGTGATCGATTGCAGACTCAAGGTCTTTAACTGCATATGGCTTCCGAAGGCGAGGAGTTTGATGGTACCTCGCTGAGACTGAAGGCGAGCTGTAACCGGTCGCAAGGATGAATGGTATCCGGCGAGCGATTATCGCTTCGGCCACCGGATCAATCATCGTACCGTTCAAATTGACGTCGAGAATGGCAAGATCGAAATCGGCTGATCGTGCCAGTATGAGAGAGCGATCCAATTCGCCAGCTTCCGCGACAACTACGTGCCCGAGGTCTTCCAGCATGTCCGATACCATCATGCGGATGAGCACCTCATCATCGATGAGGAGCACTCTCAATACCGCGCGCTCGTTCATCTGTTTACATCATTTGGCTTGAAGAAAATTGTTTCAAAATCCCTTGAATGGATCCAACTCCCGAGCGCATAGGGGGTTCCCTTAGGGCAACCAGCCTGCCTGGGTCCGCGTCGTGGGTTAGGGCTGATGCGTCTCCCCGGCCACACCCAAGTATCGGCTCGCCTCCAATAATGCACTTCTCCGCAATGCGGGCATTTGACTGGAAACGCGACGCTGGGCATCGGGAGCATTAACTAATAGATCAGCACCATCAGCCGTTGCACAATCGCGCCTAGGCAGACGAGTATCACAAGCAACTTGAGCAGATTTGCCAGCCGAGCGTCGGGGGCGAACTTGGCGCCGGATGGCCTCCGAAAGCGTCGGCGTTCGTCTACTTCTGTTTGAACGCGGCGAGCTATGGTGTGGCGTTCTTCTTGCCGACGATGATCAAGAACTTTGGCGTGAGCAACTTTCAGACCGGCCTGCTATCCGCTGTACCCTTCTTGTTTGGCGCCGTCGGGATGGTCTTGCTGAGCCGCAACTCCGACCGCACCTTGAAGCGTCGGGAGCACGTTTGCTTCGCCATGCTCCTCGCCGCGATCGGCCTCGCGGGCGCGGGCCTGGTGTCCGCCCCGGCGCTGGTGCTCGGCTTGCTTTGCCTGAGCCAGATCGGCGTGTCCGCGACGCCCCCTCTGATGTGGCCGATACCGAGCGCCTTCCTGACGGGCACTTCCGCTGCGGCCGGGATCGCCGCGATCAATTCGCTCGGCAATCTGTCCGGGTTCGCCGGACCCTACATGATGGGCTACCTCAAAGACGCGACCGGCAACTTCACGGCCGGGCTGCTGGTCCTAGGTGGCTGCGCCCTTGTCGGCAGCATTGTAGCCCTCACGTTCAAGGTCAATCCGCATATAGAGGTCGCGGGCGCTACGCCGGGTCGGCCGGCGCCGGCGCCAGCCCACTAATAGGACCAGCCCATCGTGAGCGGGATGGTAGAACGGACGAGGAGCAGGGAAGGTAGGGATTTTCGCTCCTGACCTCATAGCGGGTATGTGCCATCGCGCCGCACCTGCGACGCAGCATTTGCATCCGATTGAGTGTGACGACCATCGAGACCTGATTCTCTGCGCCCGTCTCCCCAAGCGGCGACGAGGATGAGGCGGCGGGCGGCGGAAGTTCATAGCGGGAGCTGCGGCGCTTCTCGTTTCGCCAGGGCGTTCGAGGGCGCAGGGGATCCCTCGCCGGGTTTGGCACGGTGGGGCAACGTCGAAAATTTGCCGATCAGTGGCAGCGCCATGTGTGCCCGGAAATTGCATATGTTTATTTGGGTGCACCTACTTCATATCGGGCGACAAGCTCCATTTCGCCAGACAAAGCCGTAGGGGCACGCACGAGGCGCGACCACGACCGGACGCGCAACGACTACAGGCGCGACTGGGGCCACCACGACAGCACCTCTATTGGCGACGCAGCCTCCGTAGGGTCCCCGATGGAAACCGGCCCCGCATCCGCCCGCAGCATTGGCATCGCCGAGACTTGCGGTGGCGAATAGTACTGCAAAGAACAGAGTTCTCATGTTTTTCTCCGTTACTAGATCCGTCAGGACGGCCCGGTGCAGGTGCGTTGGTGCGCTACGATGGATTGCGCTGCGCTCCGATGAGAGGCCTTGGGGTGGACGCGCCAAAGCCTGCACCGGAGCGCCGCACCGCGCCGAGCCGGAGGGGCCGCTGCGGTATCATCAGGTAGGCATGCTGCCTGACGCTACCCTTGACTTGTATCAAGGACTGCCGCGCATTCGATTGCAGATTTTCGTCACGCCTCGCGCCATAGCATCACATCGCAAAGAACAGGATGCACATCGCCAGGCCGGTTAGGACGAGGGTCGCCACTAAGGATAGCCGGTGCGTCCTGTCGTAAGCCATGACGACAGGATGGGCCTGCTCGGGAGAAGTCGCGTTTGATTTGGGTCAATGGAAAGGTGCGCGCATTCGCCTCGGCGGATAGGACCGGGACCGGCTTATCAGTGCGCGAAAACGACCAGCCCGATCAAAGCCACTGGTAGCACCCCAACGACGATAACGATGAAGCGGAACAACCAATCGCTACCCATAGAGGCAGTCTACATCTGCAAGGTGAACAATAAAAGGCGCTCGGTAAAATAGACAACGACACTGTCCCATTGGTTTCCAGCAACCGGTCCTTGGAGCATGGATAGATGGGCAGTTGGAATTGCAATTCCGTTGAGTGTGCTGGCGGTGATGCTTGTGGCGTTCGCGCGCTTTTGCGCCTTGAGGGCGAAATGAGTGACTACGACGACAGCGAATTGAAACCTGGCATGCGGATACGGCTGTCTGCCCTGGGCAGGGCCCGCAGCCCCAGGATGCAAGTCCACACCGGCGTCATCGTGGGCAAAACATACGGCAGTGAAAGCGTGCGCGTCATAATGGATGGCAGCAAGTCACCAATCACGCTGCATGAAAGCTACATCGAGCGGCAATAAGGACCGATCATGCGCGCCAAAGGCTGCTCTGCATCCTATTTCGCCGCGCTTTAGCCAACAGTCGGCTATCACACCGAGACGATGCCTATACGCCAGCCCCCTGATTGGTTAGATTTCGCCCGGAGGCGGGAAAATGGTGGCGCGCGGACGAGAAACAGCAAAAGCAAAAGCGCCTGAGCGGGCCAAGTCAATCCGCAAACCCCAAACTACTCGCCCCAAGTCTCGCAAGACGATGTCCGGCGAACGACGGGCTGACAAGCCCAAGTCCGAGACTGCGAGGCTAGAAAGCCTTCTTCGCGACGCCGAGGATCGCCAGACCGCCACTGCCGAAATTCTTAAGGTCATCGCCAGTTCGCCTGACGATGTGCAGCCAGTATTCCAGGCCATCGCCGAGCGATCGAATCGGCTGGTCAATGGGCGGTCGACCACGGTGCTTAGCATTGTCCACAATACCGTGCACCTGTCGGCATTCACGAAGACCACTCCAAGCGCCGACGCAGAGCTGACGGCTTGGTTCCCCAGAGAGTTGTCCGCACTTCCTTATGGCGACCATATCCGTCGAGGTGAGATCTTCCGTCTTCCTGATACTGAGGCGGACCCGGTACTGCGGGATATTGCACGATCGCGCGGCTACCGAAGCATAGTGTTTGTTCCCCTGCTGCACGACGGGTTTGCGATCGGCATGATCGGCCAAACCAAGCGTGAATCCGGCCCATTCGCTGAAAATCACGTCGAGTTGCTGAAGACATTTGCCGACCAGGCTGTGATCGCCATTTCAAACGTCCGGCTGTTTCAGGAAGTTCAGAAACGCACGAGGGAGTTGTCGACGTCTCTCGAGGATCTCCACTTCGCTCAGGACCGCCTGGTGCAGACGGAAAAGCTCGCCGCACTCGGACGGCTGGTTGCCGGGGTCGCACACGAGATTAATACTCCTATCGGCACCTGCTTGACCGTCGCCTCGACTTTGGAGAGCAAAAGGGCGACGTTTGCTACAGAAGCCGCCCGGGAAACTCTGAGGCGATCCACCCTAACCGAGTTTCTAGAGGCAAGTCGCGAGGCCTCATTGCAGTTGATGGCAAACCTCAACCAAGCGGCAGGACTGATCCAATCGTTCAAGCAGGTCGCCACCGACCAAAACTACACTGATGCCCGCGTCTTCGATCTCGGTGAGTTAACCGAGCAGATCGCCAAGAGTTTACGGCCCGGGCTGCGGAAGCGATCGGTTACATTCAACGTAACCTGCCAACCAAATCTTGTTTTTAACAGTCATCCGGGACCGTACGGACAGGTTCTGACTAACCTCTTCCTAAACGCTACAGCTCATGCGTTTCCCGACGCCACGTCAGGCACTATCTCAATTAACGTTCAGGCCGCAGGTGATGACGCCGCAGAGGTTCTCTTTTCAGACGACGGCTGCGGTATGACTTCTGACGTGAGGCGAAAGGCCTTCGATCCATTCTTCACGACCAGTCGCGATCAAGGCAACGCTGGTCTTGGCCTCCATATCGTTCATTCAATTGTCACGACTTGCTTGGGTGGCACGCTTGATCTCGACAGCGAACCCGGCAAGGGAACGAAAATCAAACTGCGGCTGCCACTTGTGGCGCCGGTCGGTGCCGCGCCTGAAGCCTACTAATCACCGCCTTGGCTGTATTGGTGTCGAGGGCAAGCAGTTTCAACAGTCAGACGAGTTTCCGCCATAGCATTGAGCAAGAACAGTCAGCCTGGGCGGACGTAGGCCGTTGGCGATAGTCGCAGCTGACGTAGCAGGCCATTCGCGCCTGGTGTGTGTCGACGAGGTAGGCACCGCCCTGTCCGCTTCTGGGTCAACAGCCGACATTGGATCGCGAGCATCGCTAAGGGTCGAAGCGGAAATCGCGACGATTTGGATTTTGGAGATAATCCATTGAATTCGCTGGCGATCCCGGCATGACTCGAACATGCGACCTACGGTTTAGGAAGACGTCGACCACCAAGCAATATCAATCACTTGGAGCGAGCTATGGTTCGACGCACCATCACTCACTACAACGACTCCAATGACTTGCTCCCTCTCTTAGCGACGAGCCTGGAATAGAGCCTATAACGAGGTCGCACTCCTTCCGGTCTACCTCCAACTCCGGACATGCCGCTGCATCGCACTAAACGACGCTAAGGGCCAAAACCGGAAGTCACTGCTGTCGCTACGAGCCGCGTCTGCTACGGTCATTCGGGCAGTCCAAGGCATCTTCCACACCGCCTTAAGAAACTATTAACTCAAATCGCCCTAGACTTTAGTCAGACAGCGGACCAATGGCGACTGGTCGACACGACACTAGACCTTCAACCCCTCCGCTGATCATTTCAGAAAATCCAAGTTTACTTGCTCATCTGGCTGCCATTAGGAGCAGAGCAGCAAATGACGACTATTGTTAAATTAAGAACTCGTTCCGCCAACAAAATTAGCAAGCAAAGCGCTGGCGCGGCGGCGTTGTTAGCGTCTCTTTCACGTGGATTGGACCTGACAGCCCAAGCAGACTTCAAAAGTAAAGAAGACCTACAGCAGGCACTCTATTTCATTTCCTCGCGCTATCGAATGTGCACATGCGCCATTTCATTGGCCAAACCAAGGGCGATGAAAGTCGGCGCGGATGCTGGCTCAAACAGATCGCATAGAGGAGCTTGTTGAAGACGCTGGACGAAGAGCGGCAGTCCTTTGAAATACTGTATCCCTTTGGATCGAATCAATGGTCGGGACCCGCACACATCCCCGTTTTCGACTGTCGAAGGCCGCAGAGATCAAACCCGGTGTGCCCCTGCCCCAGAGCGATTGTCGCGATTGTCGAGAGATTGTTGTTAACGTGCGCGTCGTCGCCAATCGCTCGGCCTCTCGCCGGTCAGCTTCCTGAATGCCGCAGCGAAGGCGGTCTGCGAGGAATAGCCAAGCGCGGCTGCGATCGACACGATCGAGTCGTCGGTGTCGCGCAGCATTTTCATAGCCTGCTCAAGCTGGTGCTGGCGTAACCAGGCGTGAGGCGAAAGCCCCGTGCTTTCCTTGAAGGCGCGGCAGAAGTGGAAGCGCGACAGGCCGGCCTCCGCGGCCAGCGCTCCGAGCGAAACGTCAGCATCGCTGTCCGAACGCAAACGTTCGATGGCGCGACCTAGCACCTTCGGCGACAGCCCGCCCATGATGGGCCGGAACGTTGCAGGTGAGCCGGCGTGCGCCGCGAGCAGGCGCGTAGCCAGAAGATCCGTCAATTGGCGCCTGAACAGCGTATCCAGCGCCGCGCAGCCTTCCAGGGCGTCGGCCGCGCTTAGCAGCAATCGGGATGTAATGGGGTCGGGATGAGCACTTCGCTCTACAAGTTCGCTGGGAGCGGCTGCTCCGGCTTCGTGGGCTACGCGCTCCAGTGTTGTCTGCGGAAGGTAGAGCTGAAGGACACTCAAAGGCTGATAGATATCCCATCGTGAGGATGAACCGGCCGGAATGACCGTCAATGTCCCGGGGCGCGTCATTCCGTTCACAAACGCTTTCCCGTCGCGGCGCTCGAACCGCACTGGCTCGGCGGGAAAAGCCATGATGACGTGATCGACCATGGGCTTGACGACGTCGTGCAGGGGATCATGCCTCCAGAAGGTGATCACGCCGCTGGATGGGTCTGAAGCCACGCGCAGCGGCGCCGTCTTGAGCACGCGCGTCATTTCCTCATCGGCGTGAGGGTGCTCGCCGATCGGCAAATCGCGCTGTTGTGCCTGGCAAGTGTCCGGCTGGTTCTGCGAAATTTCTCGCAAGCGTAGGTTGCTCATGGACCCGTCCTCGTCGTTGAGCGGCACCTTGATTGAGCTTTCGGCGCACGTTCGAGGGCCTGTACAGGTCCGTCGTCTTTCCCAAAAGCCACGATGCTTTGTCCGATTCTGCTGCAAGCCGCCGTTGTCCCGGCGCGCCTCGGGCGCACGCGGCGGGCCTTCCGAACGATGGCGAATGATCGGCTTGCTCACGCGCGTGTCCTCGCGACAGGGAGGCGTCGTTGCCTCACCTATGCTCGCAAGAATGACGGCAAACGCCGCGTGGCGGTATCGTACACTCTGTCGGGTCTTACTGGTTGAGCGGGTAGCTCGACCTGTACCTTGGGATACTATGGTACGGGTTGTGCGCAACTGCGAGCGCGATCGCGTCCCACCTCGGTAGCCCCGCGATATCCCCGATAGAGCGCGGCGATTGCAGAGGGGATTGGCACTCGATCCAAAATTCTCGCGTCGCCGATATTAAGGACTACCCACTACTGTTGCCCGGAGACGCCGCCGCAGTGCTCACGAAGCGATCCTGTACCGATTTGGGCGTCGGCTCGACCACCGATGCGTTGGGGCTGCCCAGCTGAGCAATCATGTCGGTAGTGATGAGATTGGTCAGTCGCAATTCCTCCCGAGACAGTTCATGTAAATCTTCCAACGGCGGCACGTTCAGCGATAGTGCCAAACAGATCGCCCGCGCCGCCCATGTCGAAGGTGTATTTGGCAAGACGTCCGATATCGCGCTCCACGGTCATGAGATCATCTGCGCTGTAGCCACGATCGCTCCCAGGGATTTGTGGAGGAAACGCTGGGCCACCCGGCGAACGGCCGTGCGGTATCGGGAGAGTCCGACCTTGATCGTGACCGCATTGACTACCTCACCATCGCTCACCGCACCGGACGGCCCGCGGTGCGGTCCGTGGGCATTCGTCGCAAGGATGGTGGGTAAGCGTTCAAGGAGCTTCCGCTATCTGACAAGCAGCGGAAGTGATCTGCTCAAGCTGAGAGTTTTCTGCCTCCCTTGCTGATAACCCTAGGTAGTAGACAGGCGGCTCAGGCCCGTTATTCGCTGCCCGATGGGAGCGCGAAGGGCATGCATGGATTTCCATAGGTGCCGGCCGGGATGAGGCGGCGATAGTTTGCCGAATGAATTGGGAAATCCGGAGCTTGGGCTGGAGTGCTAGGCTAGCCTCCAAGACCGCGGCGGCAGGCGCGCCACGGCAGGAGCTGCTGATCATGGAACCCATGCCGTTTCAACAACGTCTAGCGATTCCGCTCGGAGTGTGTGCGATCGGGATTGCCGTGTCCTGGCTGGCGGGGACTCCGTTTGGCCTGTTGGCTCCGATGGCTGCTATCTTCCTCTTTGCTCGCGGCCGCGCCGTATTGCCGCTTCATGCGGCTTCGGTGATCGGATTGGCCGGCACACTATTCGTCGCTGCATTTCATGGGGAGGCGGCGCACGACCTCGCCGTGACATGGGCGGCGTTCTTTGCTGTCGCGCTTTGCATCGGAGCAATCCTCACGTCCAGCGCGGCCGATGAGATGCGCGCACAGGAAGCACTCCGCGACCGGGAGCGGGAGCTTTCCCAGCTCGTCAACCTTGGGCCGATGCTCCTCTGGCGTGTGACCGCCGAAGGCCACGCGACGTTCTACAACAAGCGCCTGATCGACTTTTTGGGCGTAAACGTAGCCGACATAGACAAGCCCGGCATGAGCCGGCTGGCGGCCCACATTCAGACGCTCATCCATCCCGATGATGCCGAGAGGGCATTGGAAGAGTCTCTACATTCCCTCGCGACTGGTGAGAACTTCCACTCAAAGTATCGTCTGCGCCGTGCTGACGGCGTATATCGCTGGGTGGAGAGTCGCGTCGAACCAATCCGCGATGAAGGCGAACGCATCGTCCAGTGGTATGGCGTCGCCTTCGATATCGACGATCAGATGCGCGCCGAAGAAGCGTTGCGGCAAGCCCACGCCAAGCTCGCCCAGGCGACGCAGGCTGCCGGCCTCGCAGAGCTTTCGGCTTCGATCGCACACGAGGTGAATCAGCCGCTGGCTGCGATCGTCGCCAACTCTCACGCTTGCCATCGCTGGCTGTCGGCTAATCCTCCTAACGTCGAGCGCGCGAAGATCACGGCCGAGCGCATTATCCGGGACGCCAATTCCGCGGCCGATGTCGTGAGCCGCATCCGCGCGCTGTTCAGACAATCTGTGGAGCCGAGAAGCAGGACGCCGCTCTCCGGCGCTATTGCCGAAGCGAGCAGCCTCATGGCCGAGGAGGCTGCGCGGCGCCGCGTTCGTCTGGAGATCGACGTTGAACGCAACCTTCCGCTTGTCGCGTTCGATCGCGTCCAAATTCAGCAGGTGCTGATCAATCTTATCCGAAACGGCTTCGATGCGATGGATTCGACACCGGACGATCGAGTTCTTGGCATGCGGGTGCGCCGACATGGACATTTGATCCAGACCGAGATCAACGATCGCGGCGTGGGCGTGGAGTTTCCCGACAAGATATTCGAACCGTTCTTCACGACGAAGGAAAACGGGATGGGCATGGGGCTGGCCATCTGCCGTTCGATAATCGAGTCGCATGGCGGACGGTTGTGGGCTGAGAAGAACGAGCCGCGTGGAGCAAGGTTCATCTTCACGTTGCCGCAAGAATTGAAAACGGCGCAGTAATGACTGAGGGCCATATTGTATTCATCGTTGACGACGATGCGCGCATCCGGGAGGCGCTGAGCGAGTTGCTGGAATCACACGGGATACGCGCTATCACCTATGGCTCGGCCGGCGAATATGTGCGGGCCGACAAACCTGATTTGCCCGCGAGCCTCATCCTCGACGTGGAGCTGCCGGACATCAACGGCCTCGATTTGCAGAAGCAGATCGCCGACGGAGATCATCCACCGATCATCTTCATCACCGGACACGGCGACATTCCGTCTTCCGTGCGCGCCATCAAGGATGGCGCAGTGGACTTTCTCACCAAACCGTTCAGCGATGATGCTCTGATGAGAGCTGTCCAGGCCGGATTGGCTCGGGACCGACAAGCACGCCTTGAGCGCGCCGAACTAGCCGTGCTGCGGGACCGCTACGCGGCACTAACGCCGCGGGAGCGCGAGGTGTTGCCGCTGGTCATCAGCGGACTCCTGAACAAACAAGCCGCGGCGGAGTTGGGGATTAGTGAAGTCATGCTCCAGATTCATCGACGGAACGTGATGCAGAAGATGGACGCTGCTTCGCTCGCCGACCTCGTGCGGATGGCGGAAAAGCTTCAGATTCCGGTCACACATTCTCGCCGCACCGGAGGTGGGTGACCCGTGAGTGAAAGAAGGCACATCATTGCAATCGTCGATGACGATCCGAGACTCTTGGAGTCGTTGGAGAACATGCTCGAATCGGTGGGCCACGCGGTTCGCACGTTCTCATCGGCCAAGGCGCTGATCGAGTTCGGACTATCCGGCGTCGACTGCCTCATCACCGACATCGGCATGCCCGCTGTGGACGGCTTTGAACTTCTTGATCTCGTCAAGAAGGCGCAGCCGGACCTTCCGGTGTTCTTGATCACGGGCCGCCACGAGATCGGCGATCAGCAACGGGCAAACGCGAAAGACATCAGCGGTTTCTTCCGCAAACCGTTCGACGGCCCGACACTGCTGGCAGCTGTAGACGGCGCTTTGGGTACGAGGAGAAGGTGAGATAAAGAGATAAAAGAGAGGTGTGCACCATGTCGGCTCAAATCAGGAGAACGACCCCATTCGAGCCTCATCCGAGTGAAGAGCCGCCGCTTGTTATCATCGTTGACGACGACGCCAGGATTCGCGAGAGCCTTCACGAACTCATGGTCTCGGCAGGCATGCAATCGGCAGGCTTCGCCTCGATCCGAGATCTGCTCGAGGCTGGCGTGATTGATAGGCCAGGCTGCCTCATTCTCGACGTGCGAATGCCTGGTGCCAGCGGTCTCGACTTGCAAGATCAACTCGCGGCGAGTGGGAATTCCAAGCCGATCATTTTCCTGACCGGCCACGGCGACATCCCGATGACTGTGCAGGCCATGAAGTCAGGCGCCGTGGATTTTCTAACTAAGCCTGTTCGCGACCAGACACTGCTCGACGCCGTCATGGCGGCGATCGAACGGGACGCCGAACAGCGAGTCAGGGCCAGCGTGGTCAGAGACAATGTTGAGCGATTGGAAACACTGACGCTGCGGGAGCGCGAGGTCTTCGCGAAAGTTGCGCGGGGCCGCCTCAACAAGCAGATCGCCTTCGATCTTGGCATCAGCGAGGTAACTGTGAAGCTTCACCGCAGTAACGTGATGCGAAAGATGCAAGCAGCCTCGATCGGCGACCTTATCCGGGCGTGGGAGATGTTGTCGCCGGAACTTCGAGAGGGGAAGTTAGCCTAGACCAGGATTGCGGCCTAAAAAAATAAAGAACGAGCCATGGGCTGGTGCTCGATAATGTCGGACGTTTGATTGCCCGGTTGCAGAAGCCGCCCGCTGCGCGATCGTCTACGCGATAGCGCGTCCTGTTCGTACTATTCCAAAGCACAGCTTAATCTATCCGCTGAACCAGCAGAACCAGACTCGCTGCACGATACCTGCACGCGGCATTCGCCATCATTATTTCCGGCACAAAGTGAGGCAACGGCGCCGCACCTCATCGGCCCACAGCTGGGTCCGCGTGGAATGGGCGCCTTCCTAACGCGAGCACATGCTCATGAGCAACCCGATCATGCGCGATTCGTTGAAGGCTCTGATAGTCGCGCCTGGGGCGCGCCAGGGCGATTTGCCGACCGTCGACCGACGTCCTGCCGATGTGGAGATGGCGCGCGTCCTCAAGACCACACCGCTTCGCATGGCCTCGGACCCGCCCATTGGCGCCATCGCCTATTGGGAGCATGGAGCTCTCCACGACGTGGTCGAGCCTATGGCTGAGCACGTCGTCGTGACTTACCCCGTCGGCTCTCAGCGGCTAGAGCGGCGCACCGGCAAAACAGTTGCAATTGGAACGGCGCGGCCCGGAGTTGTGACGGTCATTCCGGCCGGCTCAACCTCCCGGTGGGACATTCACCAGCCCATGAACGTCGTTCAACTCTATCTTCCGCAGGCAACGCTCGAGCGGATCTCAGGCGAAGCCGACAAGGTCGCACCCGGCGACCTCCTCGAGCGAACGGCACATCCCGACTCCATGACATCCCGGTTGCTCCTGAGTGCGGTGGATGTCCTGGAGGGCCGCGAGCTCCTGGACGTCCTGTTCAGGCAGCAGGTGATGGTTCTCCTCGCCACGCGCCTCCTCGCGGCGCACGCCGGTTCGTTAACCGCGCTCCAGCCGGTCGCGGGTGGGCTGTCACCGAAGGTGCTACGCCGCGCCATCGAACGCTTGCGCTCGGATAATGATGCAGACGTCTCGCTGGCTGCCCTGGCCTCCGATGCCGGGCTGTCGCGCTTCCACTTCTGCCGCGCCTTCAAGAAAAGCACCGGGCTCTCGCCTTGCGCCTGGCTGCGTCGGCATCAACTCGAGCAGGCAATGAAGATGTTGCGTGAAACTGACACATCGGTTGCGTCGATTGCAGCGGCGCTGGGTTATGCCTCGCAGTCAGCCTTTGCTGCGGCATTCAGGCGGTTGACCAACGAAACCCCGAGCAATTGGCGACGGCGCGCACGTTAACAGCAATCGCACTACAATCGCGACAATCGCTCTGGGGCAGCGGCACACCGTGTCTGGTAGCGGTCTGCAATTCAACGGAGACGCATCATGATACTGGGTATGAGCTTGGCGACGTTCACGATGGTCCACGTGTTCGTCAGCCTGATTGCAATCGTGACGGGCCTGGTCGTGATGTTCGGGATGCTCAGCTCCAGGCGGATGCCGGGCCTGACTGCGATATTCCTTGTATTCACCATCCTGACCAGCGTGACCGGGTTCATGTTTCCGTTCAGCGGAGTCACGCCGGGGATCTTGATCGGCATTCTCTCTCTGGTCCTGCTGGCGATCGCCTGCTTTGCGCGCTACGGCACGAAGCTCGACGGCGCCTGGCGCTGGATTTACGCGCTGACCGCGCTGGCTTCGCTTTATCTCAACATGTTCGTGCTGGTGATTCAGTCCTTCCTGAAGGTGCCGGCTCTGCATGCTCTGGCGCCAAGCGCTCCGCCGGCCGAGCCGCCATTCGCCGTCGCCCAAGGGATCGTGCTGGTGTTCTTTGTCGTGGTGATCATCGCCGTGATCCGGCGATACCGGCCGGTCTTAGCTCCTGAACCAGTGCGGAAACTGAGTCACCCGTCCACCGACAAATCGATCAGCTTTGCTGACCAATCGACGGAGCTCTAACCATGCCGCGCCGCATGATATTGTTACGTGTGCGAGGGGTGGGACTTGTCACGCTTCTGACACGAGCAATCGAAACAGCTGTGGTCGGTGGTCGACGAGCCACCAGCACCAAGAAACTGAGCGCGTAACGACAACGGAGGATCAACCATGAAAATCGTAGTGATCGGCGGTACCGGCCTGATCGGCTCCAAGACCGTCGCCATTCTTCGCCAGGGCGGCCACGAGGTTGTTGCCGCCTCGCCGCGAGGCGGTGTCAACACCATCACCGGCGAGGGTCTCAAAGAGGCCATGGCCGGCACGCAGGTGGTGATCGACCTCGCCAATTCGCCCTCATTTGAAGACAAGGCAGTGCTG
>Ga0081540_1002507_pt1 | contig 14921 bp, 12 predicted proteins | sample TabmetS2T1R1_FD_71024 | JGI IMG/M metagenome (GOLD analysis project Ga0081540, IMG submission 71024) | Tabebuia heterophylla rhizosphere microbial communities from the University of Puerto Rico - S2T1R1 | ecosystem: Host-associated > Plants > Roots > Rhizosphere ... | reverse complement strand
TCGCAGCCACCGCCGAGCGCGTACCCGTGCACGGCGGCGATCACCGGCTGCGGCAGGCCCAGCAGGCCGCCGAACGCGGCCCGGAAGACCTCACGCTGCGCCATCAGCCCGGTGTCACCCAGGTTGTTCCGTTCCTTCAGGTCGGCTCCCACGCAGAACGCGCGCGTGCCAGCGGCCGACAGCACGATGGCGCGGGTATGGGGATTGGCCGCGAGCTCGGCGCACGCCTGGGCCAGCCGGGTCGCCATCGCGGTGTTGATCGCGTTCAGCACCTCCGGCCTGTCCAGAATGATCTCGCACACTCCGGCATGCCCGGCCAGGTGGGGCTGCATCGTGACGCCGTCCATGCCCCCAGCGTACGGGCCTGGCCGTCATGTCCCTGGCTCGTCCCGGGCCAGCCGGGCGTGCTCGTCCTCGACCAGCTGGAACAGGGTCGCCTGTACGTTCTCGACCTGCGGGATCTCGGTGAGCACGAGCTGCCCGTGCTCACCGGCCGACTCGACCACGAGCGTGCCGCTACCGAGCAGCCGGTCGATCACCCCGTGCGAGAAGGAGACGTCGCTGATCCTGATCAGCGGGAAGTCGCGGCCGGACCGGGACAAGATGCCCTCGCGCAGCCGCAGCCGGCGGGTGGTGAGCTCGTAGGTGGTGGTCTGCCAGCGAAGGAACGGGATCGCGAACCAGGCCACGACCGCGGCGACGGCGATCACGCCGGCCGCGATCCGGCCCGTATCGCCCCGCGATCCCTGCGGGATCGACACCGCCAGCAGCGCCGCGGCGACCACGACAACCAGCAGGAGAAGGGTCGGCCGCAGCAGGATCTTCCAGTGCGGGTGAAGGAGAAGGACGCTGCGTTCTCCCTCGGAGAGCTCGGTCTCGTCGGCCATGCGCCTCATGCTGGCACGGAACGCGGTGAAATGCCCTGTTCGCCGGCCGGCGCCCGCCCGGGCGGTGCCTGGCCGGCCGGCCGGGTATCCGCCGACCGCAGGTGAACCACGTCGCCCGCGCTGACGCGAACCAGGCCTGTGCCGGTGCGGATCTCCAGACGGCCGGCCGCGTCGACGCCGGCGGCCGTGCCGGTCAGGCTCTGGCCGGCGGGCAGCGTGACCATCACCGCCGCGCCCACCGTGCCGCTGTGGCGCAGGTATTCCTGGCGCAGCCCGCAGCCATCGGGGTCGCCGGGCTGAGGCTGGTCCAGCCAGGCACGGTACCGGTGGGCCAGTTCGCGCAGCACGCCGGTGAGCAGCCGTTCCCGTATCTCCGGCCCGGCGCCCGGCGCCTCCCGGAGCACCGAGGTCGCGGTGGGCCCGGGCAGTTCGCCGCGCCGCTGGAAGACGTTGATGCCGATTCCGATCACGACTGCCCCGGCCCGGCGTTCGGCCAGGATCCCGGCGAGCTTGGCATCGCCGGCGAGGACATCGTTCGGCCATTTCAGCCGGGCGTCCACCCCTGCCGTGTCCCGCAGCGCCGACGCGACCGCGACCCCGGCGAGCAGCGGCAGCCAGCCGAGCAGGGTGGCCGGCACGCCGGTGGGCCGCAGCAGCACCGAGAAGGTGAGGGCGCAGCCCGGCGGGCTGACCCAGGTCCGCCCCATCCGGCCGCGCCCCGCGGTCTGCGCCTCGGCCACCAGCACCAGGCCCCCCGGGGCGCCCGAGCGCGCCTCGGCGAGCAGGTCGGCGTTGGTGGACCCGGTTTCCGCCACCACCTTGACCTCCCGCCACACACCCGGCCGGGATGCGACCGCGCCGTTCAGCCTGGCCGCGTCGAGCGCGGGCCAGTGTCGTTCGTCGCCGGGAGGCGATTCGGTTGCGTTCACGAGCTGCCGTCCGGTTCGGTGGCGTTGGGACCCGGGGCCGTCCGGCTGAGCCGGCGACCGGTGTCAAGGTTAGGGCCTCGCCCGGTGTGCCCGCGGCGCCCGCCGGCCGAGGGCGTCCCTGGTCACGGCGAGCGTCCCGCCGGCCACCGCCCCGCCCGCGAGCACCACGCAGGTCACCGCGGCAGCGTGGGCGGATGCCATCCGGAAGTCGCCCGCCGCTGCGTGCAGCGGCAGCCGCCCGGCCAGGTTCAGGTAGAGCGTGCCGAACGTGGCGACGCCGACCACGAGCGCGAGCTGGTTGACCGTCACGATGATGCCGGTCGCGTCGGCGGCGTCCGCGATGGGCACCCGCATCAGCACCGCGGTCATCAAGGGGCTGAACGAGGCTGCCATGCCGGCCCCGGTCAGCGCCGTCGCGGCGTAGAGCCAGGCGCCGCCGTCCCCGCCGCCGCGCAGCAGCAGCGCCATCGCGAGCAGGCCGGCCGCGTTGGCGGCGAAACCACCGAGGATCAGCGCCGGCCGGCCACCGGCGCCGATCCGCTGCCAGTTGAGGCTGACCAGGGCGAACGCAAGGCCCGCCGGAGCGAACGTGAGCCCGGCCCGCAGCGCCGACTCACCGAGCCCGCCCTGCAGGTGCAGGGCCAGCATGAAAAAGAAGCCGCCGAACACGGCCAGGACCGCGAACAGTGCGGCGATCCCCATGGCCACGCCAGGCAGCCGCAGCACCCGGCCGGGGATCAGCGGCGATCCGCCCGCCGCCGCCACCCGCCGCTCCACCACGGCGAAGGCGGCGAGGCCCAGCCCGCTGGCCGCCAGGCAGGCCCAGCCCCATGCGGGCCAGTGCTCGGACTGCCCGAGCACCAGCGGGAGTATCAGGGCCAGCACGGCCGGTGTCAGGATCGCGAGCCCGGCCGGGTCCAGTCCCCGGCCCCGCTCGCCGCGCCCGCGGGGCAGGAGCCGGCTGCCCGCGATCAGCAGCGCCGCGCCGATCGGCACGTTCAGCAGGAACACCGGCCGCCAGGTGCTGCCCCACAGATCCGCACTGACCAGCAGCCCCCCGACCACCTGGCCGGCCACGGCCCCTCCGGCCAGGACCGCTGCGTACAGGCGCATCGGCCTCGCGCGGGCCGGGCCGGGGAAGGACCGCTGGATGAGGCTGAGCACCTGGGGGATCATGGCCGCGGCGCCGGTCCCCTGCACAAACCGCAGCGCCACCAGCAGCTCGGTCGAGCCGGCCAGGCCGCAGCCCAGCGAGGCGAGGGTGAACACGGCCACGCCGAACAGGAACATCGTCCGGTGACCGACGATGTCGCCGAGCCGGGCACCGGTCACCAGCAGCACCGCGTAGGTGATCACGTAGCCGGCGATGACGAGCTGCAGGCCGGCCCCGGACGCGTGCAGGTCGGCATGAATCGAGGGGGCGGCGACGTTGACGACGGAGGCGTCGAGCAGCGCCATGAACTGACCGGTGAGGACGATCGCCAGGATGGCGCCGGGGCTCGCCGCGCGGCGCCCGGCCGGGCGGGCAGGGCGGACGGTGGTGAGGGCGTCGGTCATGCAACCAAGCCTGCCGCCATCTCAGTGCCAGTACCAAGAGCCTGGCTATCCTGGTACCAGCACTACCTGGCAACCGCCGGCCGGCACCGGCAGGATGGGCGTATGGGCACCGTGACGGCAGCCAACGGGCAGCAGAGGCGCGCCGAGCTGGCCGCGTTCCTCCGCAGCAGGCGCGAACGGATCAGCCCCGAACAGGCCGGGCTCCCGCCCGGTACCCGGCGGCGCACCCCAGGCCTGCGCCGCGAGGAGGTCGCGCAGCTGGCCGGTGTCGGCGTGACCTGGTACACGTGGCTGGAGCAGGGCCGCCAGATCAACGCCAGCACCCAGGTGCTCGGTGCGGTCGCGCGGACCTTGCGGCTCGACCCCGCCGAACAGGAGCACCTCTTCCGGCTTGCCGACATCCCGGACGCCGCCGGCGCGGCGGGGGCCGGCGGGGCGGGCTGCGAGCAGGTCCCGGCCGAGGTTAAGCAGATCCTGGACACGCTGGTACCCCTGCCCGCCAGCGTGCTCAACGAGCGGTTCGACCTGCTCGCCTGGAACGACGGGTACGCGGCCCTGTGGCCGACGGTCATCGGCGCCCAGCCCTGCGAGCGGAACGTCCTCTGGCTGACGTTCCTGCACGCGGAGTGCTGCCACCCGTACGTGAACCGGGACGAGCAGCTGTCCACCCTGGTGGCCCAGTTGCGCGGGGCGTACGGCCGTCACCTGGGTGAGCCCGCCTGGACCGGGTTCGTCCGCCAGCTGCAGGCGCGCAGCCCGCACTTCGCCCGGCTGTGGGCCAAGCACCACGTGGCGAGCCAGGCCACCTACCTCAAGATCTTCCGGCACCCGGCGCACGAGCGGCTGGCCATGACCACCACCAGCCTGGCCGTGCTCGCCGTCCCCGGCACCCGGGTGGTTGTCTACACACCGGCCGACGAGGTCACCCGGCACGCGGTCGCCGGGCTGCTGCGTGGCGAGGGCACGGACGCCCGTTTCCCCTGCTGGGCTTCCCACCAGCGGCAGCGGTCGGAGCTGGAGCGGGCCCGCTACCCCGCCCGCTGACCTGCCACACCCGGCTTCCTGGTCTGAGCTGGAGCAACCGCCTCCTGTACTGTCGGTGACAGCATGCCGGGCTCGAAGGGGATCAGGCGCCGCGCCGCCGACAGTCATGTTCCTTCCGATCGTCATCATCAGCGTGTTCGTCGTCATCGTCGGCGGCAGCATAGGGCTGGCGATCGCCGGCCTCTGGTCAAGCGGCAGGGCTACCAAGGAGACGACCGTGGCCAGCGACACACAGACACAGCGCACGTTGACGCCGCAACGCTCCCGCAACGGGCGGTCCCGGGGGAATGGCCGCCAGGCCGAGCCGCTGCCCGCGGACGCGACGGTCACCTTCGGCACGGAGAGCGAGGCGGCGGAGATCGATGACATCCTCTCCGCCCTCGACCGCGACCTGGTCGGGCTGCTGCCGATCAAGAAGAAGGTGCAGGAGATCGCCGCGCTCCTTCTGGTCGACCGCGCGCGGCAGAAGTTCGGCCTCGAGGCACCCCGGCCGAACCTGCACATGTGCTTCACCGGCCCCCCCGGCACGGGGAAGACGACCGTGGCGCTGCGGATGGCCGACCTCCTGCACCGGCTCGGCTACCTCGAGCAGGGACAGCTGGTGCACGCCATGCGCGACGACCTGGTCGGCCAGTTCATCGGGCACACCGCCCCGAGGACCAAGCGGACGATCGACCGGGCGAAGGGCGGGGTCCTGTTCATCGACGAGGCCTACTACCTGTACCGGGGCGTTGACTCGCAGGACTACGGCCAGGAAGCGATCGACATCCTGCTCCAGGTGATGGAGAACGAGCGCGACAAGCTCGTCGTGATCCTCGCGGGCTACAAGGACCGCATGGACAAGTTCTTCAGCTCGAACCCGGGGATGAGCTCCCGGATCGCGCACCACCTCGATTTCGCCGCCTATGACGTGGACGAGCTGGTGTCCATCGGACAGGGAATGCTGGAGCAGGCGCGCTACTACCTCTCCCGGGAGGCAGAGGTGACGTACCGCAGTTACGTCACGCGGCACATGCAGGAGCCACGGTTCGCCAACGCCCGGAGCGTTCGCAACGACCTGGAGAGCGCCCGGCTGCGCCACGCGCATCGCCTGACCTCCGACCCGGGCCGCAACTGGACCCGGGACGATCTCATGCGCCTCGAGCCCATCGACATCCTCGGCGGCCACGCCGACCTGCTGCCGAACGAAGCCAGTTCTGAGCCTCGCCGCCCCTGACCTGACGTGATCATGACCTCAGTACACACCTGACTACCCCCAGATCATGATCACGACCTGGGACGGGGACGCATCCCCCTGCCGCCAGGTGGAGAACCACACCTCATCGGCGTGGCGGCTACCCTGAGGCGCATGAGCAGCGAGGTTCCCGACCAGCCGGATCCGCACACCACCGCTGGCAAAATCGCCATGCTGCTGCGGCACCGGGACGAGGCCATTCACGCCGGGTCGGCGCGCGCGGTGGAGCGGCAGCACGCGAAGGGCAAGATGACCGCGCGGGAGCGGGTCGACCGGCTGCTCGACCCGGGCTCCTTCACCGAACTCGACGAGCTGGCCCGGCACCGGGCCACCGACTTCGGGGTAGCGGCCAACCGCCCGTACGGGGACGGCGTGGTGACCGGTTTCGGCACGGTGGACGGACGGCCGGTGTGCGTGTACAGCCAGGACTTCACCGTGTTCGGCGGCTCGCTGGGCGAGGTGTACGGCGAGAAGATCGTCAAGCTCATGGATCATGCGCTCAAGACGGGGTGCCCGATCGTCGGCATCAACGACGGCGGCGGCGCGCGGATCCAGGAGGGCGTGGTCGCGCTCGGGCTGTTCGGCGAGATCTTCCACCGCAACGTGATCGCCTCGGGCGTGATCCCGCAGATCTCCCTGATCATGGGGCCGTGCGCGGGCGGCGCGGTCTACTCCCCCGCGCTCACGGACTTCACGCTGATGGTCGACCAGACCTCGCACATGTTCATCACCGGCCCGGACGTCATCAAGACGGTGACCGGGGAGGAGGTCTCCTTCGAGGAGCTCGGCGGCGCCCACGCGCACAACGTCAAGTCCGGGGTCGCCCACTACCAGGCCAAGGACGAGGACGACTGCCTGGACTTCGCCCGCGAGCTTCTGTCCTACCTGCCCTCCAACAACCTGGACGACGCGCCGGTGCCGCCAGGCGCCGGGCCCGTGGCCGCCGGGTGGGCGGCCAACGGCCCGGGCGGCGCGGACCCGGACCCGGTACTGGAGATCACCGACGAGGACACCGCGCTCGACAGCCTCATCCCCGACTCCCCGAACCAGCCCTACGACGCCCACACCGTCATCGCCCACGTCCTCGACGACATGGAGTTCCTGGAAGTCCACGCCGGCTTCGCGCCCAACATCCTGGTCGGCTTCGGCCGCGTCGAAGGCGCGACGGTCGGCGTGGTCGCCAATCAGCCGATGCACCTGGCCGGGGTCCTGGACATCGACGCGTCGGAGAAGGCGGCGCGGTTCGTCCGCACCTGCGACGCCTTCAACATCCCGGTGCTGACGTTCGTGGACGTTCCCGGCTTCCTGCCGGGCACCGGCCAGGAATGGGGCGGGATCATCCGCCGGGGAGCCAAGCTCATCTACGCCTACGCCGAGGCCACCGTGCCCAAGATCACGGTGATCATGCGCAAGGCCTACGGCGGCGCCTACGACGTGATGGGGTCCAAGCACCTGGGCGGGGACATCAACATGGCGTGGCCGACCGCGCAGATCGCGGTCATGGGCGCGCAGGGCGCGGTGAACATCCTCTACCGGCGCGAACTCGCCGACGCGGCCGACGCGGAAACGCTGCGGGCGCAGCGCGTCACCGAATACGAAGACACCCTCGCCAACCCCTATATAGCTGCCGAACGAGGGTACGTGGACACGGTGATCCGCCCCGCCGAGACCCGTTCCCAGGTGATCCGCGCGCTCCGCGCGCTGCGCACCAAGCGCGAGATCCTGCCGCCCAAAAAGCACGGCAACATCCCCCTCTAGCCGATCGGCTGCCGAGAGCCCTCCATGGACATGATGAGCGACATCCCTCCCCCGCTCCCCACCCTGGCCCGTTACGCGATCATGGTCGATGTCGGGTACATCTACGCGGCGGCCGGCGAACTCTTGTTCAGCAGCGCCTCACGGCGCGAGTACCGGGTCGACACCGACAAGCTCATCCAGGCGCTCACCCGCCACGCGGACAGCCAGGTGCGGGGCGAACTGCTGCGCGTCTACTGGTATGACGCCGCACGCGACCGGGTGCCCACGATCGACCAGCGGGTCATCGCGCAGATGGCATGGGTGAAGCTGCGCCTGGGCAACCTGAACGCCCGCGGCCAGCAGAAGGGCGTCGACGCGCAGATCCGGGCCGACATGGAGGCGCTCGCCCGGCACCGGGCCATCACCGACGCGGTGCTGGTGGCCGGGGACGAGGACATGGTGCCCGCGGTGGAGGCGGCGCAGGCGTTCGGCGTCCGCGTGCATCTGTGGGGCGTCGAGCCGCCGTTCGGCACCAACCAGGCCGAACGCCTGGTGTGGGAGTCGGACACGGTCGAGGTGCTCGACCGCGCCTTTGTGGAGCCTTACTTCTCCCGGCAGGCGGTGGCGACGCCGGAGCACACCCCGCCGCCGCTGGCCACCGGCGTCCCCTCACCGGCGCAGCTGTTCGGCGAGCGCGCCGCGCCGGCGCGATCGGTCCAGCGCGTGACGCACGGGACCGGGACCGTCGCCAGGCTCGGCCCAGACCGGGACCGCGTCGAGGAGGCGGGCGAGCACGTCGCGCAGCGATGGATCCTCACCCGCGGCGAGGACAACATCCGCGACCTGCTGCCGGGGCCGATCCTGCCCCCGGTCATCGACAAGGAGCTCCTGGTGGACGCGGAAAAGGAACTCGGCCTGTCGCTGCGCCCCTACCAGGAGGCGCGGGAATGGCTCCGGGACGCGTTCTGGGCCCGGGTCCGTCGGCAGTTCGGCATCGGCACCGGGCGTCCATGACGGGGGACGGCCAGGGCGCCCAGCCCGTCGGCGAGCCGACCTTGACGGTGGTGGCCGGTCGCCCGTCAGCCGAGGAGCTGGCCGCGCTGACCGTGGCGCTGTCGGCCGTGCTCGCCGCCCGGGGCGGCCCGGCTAAGGCCGGCCTGCCCGGGCGGGCATCGCCCGGCTGGGCCAACCGGTCCAGGATGATGGGCGTCCCGCCCATCCCGGGCCCGGACGCCTGGCGACGCAGCGCCCGGCGGGGCTGAGGGCTCGCGGCGACTAGGGGCCCGTTCCGGCGAGCCGGGTCAGGAACGGGGCTAGCAGGTCAAAGACGCGGTTGAAGAGCGCGGGCGGGCTGGAGTTCAGCGTGTCCTGGGCCAGCAGCTTGGTGAAGTCGATACCCGGGCTGGCTATCCCGGCCGCGGCGAGGACGTCGAGGACGGCCTGGGCGATGATGCCGTATCCGCTGCTGGTGGGGTGGACCGCATCCAGACCGAACAGGCCCCCCTGGAGTCGCCCGTTTTCGTCCGAACGGTAAAAGCGGGTATCGAGGCCGGCGATGGGCGCGGGCAGAGGATAGGACTGCCAGGCCTGCTGTACGGCGGCCGCGGCGTCATCGTCAAGGTAGCGGCGGTAGGCAACGCCATCCAGGATCCCGCACAGGTCGACCAGGTGCCAGTCGCGGCCGTCGGCACGCGCCCGGCGGACGTGGTCACCGATGGCGTCGTTGTACTGGTCGATGGCAGAGTCGATGGCCCGCGCCTGCTGGTGGGTGATGTGCCGGTGCTTGTCGGGGCGGAAATCCCTCTCGGCGATCCATGGGTCGGTGTAGAAGGGAAAGTACCGTGATCCTTGCCGCCATTTCTTCCCGGGGTTACCGGGGTTGACCCCGGTAGCGATCGGCGCGACGGTGACGTGCGGCACGGTCGCCAGCAGCACCCGGTGCGCCGGGATCGGCAGCAGCCGGCGGACGAGATCGGCGTACTCGGCCAGGAAATGCACCGGGTTCCAGACCGTGTACGCGCCTTTGCGGTCCAGGTCCTGGAATTGCGGTCCGGACCAGGCGACTTTTTTCTGCACGACGGACCCGAGGGCATTATTGGCGCCAAGCACCACCACCAGCGTGCCGATGCCGCCGTCGTGGCCGTGGGAGGCGACCGCGTCGATCTGGGCGGCCGCGGAGCCGAACGGGGCCAGGACGGACGCGGCGGCGATGTCGTTGTCGTTGTCGGGCTTGGCGCCGAGCAGGTCGTCGTGCGGCGGGTGGCTGGCGATCCTGGCCAGGGCCCGCGCCGTGGTCGAGGACAGGCAATCACGCACATCCCACCCGTAGATGGCCACGTTCTCATAGCGCAGATCGGTGCGCGGAGGGCGGCTGCCGTCGCCTCGTTCCCAGTAGTCCTCATTGGCGTCGGCCAGGCTGTGCAGCTTAAACGGGAGCTGGGCCAACTCCAGCAGGTTGAGCTTCTTCCCGAACTCGCCCTGCAGGTCACGCAGCAGCTTCTCGATGTTCAAAGGCAGCCCATCAAGTGGGCCCCCGTAGGTGGGCACGACCAGGCCCACCCCCAAGGACTGCGCGACCAGCGCGGGCCATGACAGGCCGGTGTGAAAAACCGCGCCGCTGGACATGCCGTGCGTCAATGAGTCCCCGACCGTGACGAGCTGATGCCGCGGCGGATCGGGAACCGCTGGCAGTCCGGGCCCCGGAACCCCCAGCGGGACGCCCAAGGTGGAATCCGTGATCAGCGGCCGGATCTGATCGGTCACCACGACCTCGGGCGGAGTATCGGGGTCGAGATACTCGGCAGGCAGGGAAGACACCACCGTCATCACCTTCTCGGGGCACAGCCGGGGACATGGATCACCACATCATCGCCGGCCGCCTGACCGAGGCTGCGTGGAAGGCGTCCGCGCGGCCTGATGGATCCGCCCCAGGCAATAGCATGGCCGCGATGGCTGTCCTGACGACGCAGCGGCTGGTCCTGCGCGAGATGACCGGCGCCGACCTCGACCACATCGCCGCCCTCTTCGGCGACGAGGACGTGATGCGTTACTACCCCAAGCCGATGACCCGCGACGAGGCGAAATCCTGGATCGAGTGGAACCAGCGCCTCTACCGCAGCCATGGGTTCGGGCTGTGGGCGATGGTCTTGCGCGACACGGGCGAGTTCGCCGGGGACTGCGGGCTGACGCCCCAGTACGTGGACGGCATCAGGGAGATCGAGGTGGGCTACCACGTCCGCACCGGCCTCCAGGGACACGGTTACGCGACGGAGGCGGCCGCCGCGGCCCGCGATTTCGCCCGCGACAAGCTCTTCCTGAGCCGCCTGATCGCGATCATCAACCCGGACAACGTGCCGTCGCAGCGGGTCGCCGGGAAGATCGGGCTCAGGCCCGAAAAGCGTGCCACCGTGTTCGGCAGCGAGCAGATCATTTACGCCGCGGCCATCTAGGGCGACCCGGCACAATCGAGGCTGATGATGTCCGAATCCCGCTAGTCGGGGTGGCGGGCCTCGGGTTTAATCGGGGGGTGGTGCTCGACTTTGAGGTGTGTTATCGGGCCGTGGTGGCGCGGGATGCGCGGTTCGACGGGCGGTTCTTCACCGGCGTGACCAGCACCGGGGTCTATTGCCGGCCGATCTGCCCGGCGCGCACCCCCGCGCGGCGCAACATGCGGTTCTTCGCGCACGCCGGCGCCGCGGAGGCGGCCGGGTTCCGCGCATGCCGCCGTTGCCGGCCGGAGGCAGGCCCCGGTTCCCCGGACTGGAACGCCCGCGCCGACCTCGCCGCCCGCGCGGTCCGGCTGATCGCGGACGGTTACGCGGACGAGTACGGCGTCAGCGGCCTTGCCCGGCGGCTCGCGATCACCGACCGGCACCTGCGGCGGCTGTTGCTCGCCGAGCTCGGCACGACCCCGCTCGCGCTGGCGAGGACCGCGCGGCTGCAGACGGCGCGGCGCCTGCTGGCCGAGACGGGCATGCCGGTCACCGAGATCGCGTTCGCGAGCGGGTTCTCCAGCGTCCGCCAGTTCAACGCGAGCTTCCAGGAGGCCTACGGGCGGGCTCCGTCCGCGCTGCGGTCACGGGCGCCCCGGCCACGTCACGGGGAGACCGGCACCAGCGGCACCTGGCTGACGCTCCGGCTGGCGTGCCGCGAGCCATTCGACGGCCAGGCGCTGCTGCGCTACCTGGCCGCGCGCGCCATCCCGGGAGTGGAGGAAGTCGCGCACGGCCGGTACGCGCGCACGGTCAGGGTGCCCGGCGGCTCGGGCGTCATCGAGCTGACCCCGCCGCCCGCTGCCCCGGGCGGCGGGACGCATGTCCTGCTGCGGGCCCGGCTCACCGGCCTGCGGGGCGTCGGCCAGGTGGTGTCCCGGTGCAGGCGGCTCTTCGATCTCGACGCCGACCCGCAGGCGATCGCCGCCGCGCTGGCCGCCGACGAGGCGCTCGCGCCGCTGGTCGCGGCGCGTCCCGGGCTGCGGGCACCCGGCGCGTACGACGGTTTCGAGCTGGCGGTGCGCGCGGTGCTCGGGCAACAGATCTCGGTCCCCGGCGCCAGCACGCTGGCGGGGCGGCTGGCCGTGCGTTACGGCACCCCGGTAGACGCGGCCGGCCGGGTGACCGGTGCGGCCGAACCGGCGAGACCACCGGCAGTGCTGTTCCCCCTGCCCGGCGACCTCGCCGGCGCCGATCTGTCCGGTCTCGGGCTCACTACCCGCAGGCAGGTGACGTTGCGCACGCTGGCGGCGGCGTGCGCCGGTGGCCGGCTGAACCTCGACCCGGGCACCGACCCGGAGGAAACCGCCGCCCGGCTGGCGGAACTTCCCGGGATTGGCCCGTGGACCGTCGCCTACATCCTGATGCGTGCCGTGCACGACCCGGACGCCTTCCCGGGCAGCGATCTTGGTCTGCGCCGGGCCATGGAGCGGCTCGGCTGCGAGCCGGAGCGCGCCGGCCGATGGCGGCCCTGGCGGGCCTACGCCGCCCTCCACCTCTGGGCGTCCCTGGCCGGCCCCTCTGCCCTCGCCGGCCCTCCCGCGTTGGCCGGCCCCTCCGCCCTCGCGGGCGCGCGGGCCGTGGCGTCATCCGTCAATCTCGCCACCACCGAACAGGAGTGACCATGCCAGCCGGCACCATCGCGACGGCGATCCTCGACACCCCGATCGGGCCGCTGAGCGTGCTCGCGCACGGCGAGACGCTGGTCGGCGCCGGCTTCACCGGCGACCCGGGCGGACTGCACGCCCGGCTGCACCCCTCGCTTCGCCCGCTGCCGCTCGCGCCGGCTGAACTGCCGTGGCTGGTCAAGCCGCTGAGCGACTACTTCGACGGCGATCTGGCGGCGATCGACGGGCTGCCGGTGCACCAGCCAGCGACGGCGCTGCGGCTGCGGTTGTGGGCACAGTTGCGCGCGGTCCGGGCCGGCGCCACCATCAGCTACACCGGCCTGGCCGCCCGCGCCGGCATACCGGGGGCGGCGCGCGCCGCCGGTGCCGCGTGTGCGGCGAACCTGGTCGCGCCCGTGGTCCCCTGCCACCGCGCCCTGCGCAGTAACGGCGGCCTCGGCGGCTACTACTACGGGCTGGAGCGCAAGGAGTGGCTGCTCCGCCACGAGGGTGCGGCGTGACCACCCCACGGCGAGCGTGCGTTCAGCGGCCGGGCTTGGCTCGTCGCGGCCGCGCACCGGGTCCGCCACACCGGCCATAGCCCCGCCGGGAAGGACCACCGGCCGTTCCCGGTTACCGTGGCACAGGCCGGGAAGTGGTGCCAGGCGGCGACTCGCGCGTGCCGTCATGGGCGCCGCGGCCTAGACTCCTCGGCAGTCGGAAGGGACTTTCGTGCGCAAGGTGCTCATCGCCAACCGGGGCGAGATCGCCGTCCGGATCGTGCGGGCGTGCCGGGACGCCGGCCTGGCCAGCGTTGCCGTCTACGCCGAGGCGGACCTCGACGCGCTGCACGTGATCATGGCAGATGAGGCGTACGCGCTGGAGGGGCAAAGTGCCGCCGACAGCTACCTGAACATCGAGAAGATCCTCAAGCGGGCCGCCGATGCCGGCGCCGATGCGGTCCACCCCGGGTACGGGTTCCTCGCCGAGAACGCGGCCTTCGCCCGCGCGGTCATCGACGCCGGGCTGACCTGGATCGGGCCACCGCCGTCGGCCATCGACGCGCTCGGCGACAAGGTAGCCGCCCGGCGGATCGCCCAGGAGGTCGGCGCGCCGCTGGCACCGGGCACGGACGGCCCGGTGCGCGGCGTCGACGAGGTCAGCGCGTTCGCCGCCCGGTACGGCCTGCCGGTCGCCATCAAGGCGGCGTACGGCGGCGGCGGGCGCGGGCTGAAGGTGGCCAGGTCTCGGGCCGAGATCGGGGAGATGTACGAGTCCGCGGTCAGAGAGGCGGTCGCGGCGTTCGGCCGCGGCGAGTGCTTCGTGGAGCGCTACCTGGAGCGCCCGCGCCACGTGGAGACCCAGTGCCTGGCCGATGCGCACGGCGGCGCCGTGGTCATCTCGACCCGTGACTGCTCACTCCAGCGGCGCCACCAGAAGCTGGTCGAGGAAGCACCCGCCCCGTTCCTCAGCGGCGAGCAGATGACGCTGCTGTACGACGCGTCCAAGGCGATCATGCGCCGGGCGGGCTACGCCGGCGCGGGGACCTGCGAGTTCCTGGTCGGCCAGGACGGGACGATCTCCTTCCTGGAGGTGAACACCCGGCTGCAGGTGGAGCACCCCGTCTCCGAGGAGGTCACCGGCATCGACCTGGTCCGGGAGATGTTCCGCATCGCGGACGGGCAGGAGCTCGGGTATGACGATCCCGTCACCCGCGGGCACTCGATCGAGTTCCGGGTGAACGCGGAAGACCCTGGCCGGGGGTTCCTGCCCGCGCCGGGCACGATCACCGACTGGCGCGAGCCCTCAGGCCCGGGGGTGCGGGTCGACGCCGGTTACCGGCCTGGCATGACGGTGCCCCAGGCGTTCGACTCGCTGCTCGCCAAGCTCATCGTGACCGGCGCCGACCGCCGGCAAGCCCTGGAGCGCGCCCGCCGCGCCCTCGCCGAGTTCGAGGTCGGCGGCATGCCCACCGTGCTGCCCTTTCACCGGGCCGTGCTGGATGACCCGGCCTTCACCAGCGAGCCGTTTTCCGTGCATACCCGGTGGATCGAGACGGAGTTCTCCGGATCGATCCCGCCGTTCTCCGCGCCGCCGGAACGCGTCGGGGACGGAGCGGCCGACGGGCAGCCGGTGCGCGAGCGGATCACGGTCGAGGTGCAGGGCAAGCGGCTGGAGGTGGTCCTGCCTGCCGGGCTCGGCATGTCCGGCGCCCCGGCGGCGCAGCGCCCGGCCGGGCGGCCGGGTCGGGCCCGCAGGGCGGGCCGCACAGGCGCGGCCCAGGCCGGCGGCGACGTGCTCACGTGCCCGATGCAGGGCACGATCGTCAAGATCGTGGCCGAAGAGGGCCAGCGGGGGGCGGGGGGGGGCACGGGGGGGGGGGGGGGGGGGGGGGAGAAGGGGGGGGGACCGGCGGCGGCCCAAGAGGGGGGCGG
>Ga0081540_1002506_pt1 | contig 14929 bp, 14 predicted proteins | sample TabmetS2T1R1_FD_71024 | JGI IMG/M metagenome (GOLD analysis project Ga0081540, IMG submission 71024) | Tabebuia heterophylla rhizosphere microbial communities from the University of Puerto Rico - S2T1R1 | ecosystem: Host-associated > Plants > Roots > Rhizosphere ... | reverse complement strand
GATCTCGGCGTGGTGCTCGATAGCGCGGGTAGCCACATCGAGGCTGAGGCTGCGGTCCGCCGAGCGCTCGAACTTTACCTCGAGAAGGGAAACATTGTGTCGGCTCAACGAGCCCGATCGTGGCTCGCCACCCAGGGGTCCGCCGTGGACACCCACGTATGAATGGAGAAAACTATGCCGCGGGCAGAAAGCAATTCGCAGTTCGACCCCGAGGTCGAAGTCAAATTCGTCGAAGAGGACGAATCAGGTTTCAGCAAAAGACGGAAGGTGATCAGGGTCAAGGGAAAGCTGGGCGAAGAACTGGAAGAGTATGCGCCGTACCTTCGCGTTCTCGTCTCTGTGTGGCAGACAGAAGAAGATATCAAAGATGACGGATTACCCCAAGTACTAGTCGCGCATGCGTTGGGGGTCGGCAAGCGCGATTGGCCCGGCAGATGGTCCGCTGAACTAACGTTAATGGACGGACAACTGTTCGAACCTGGTTCCGCTACCGGCTTAGCGCACGCCGTGGGAAACAACGGGGATCCGGGCGGTTTCGAAACCTACACCTGGACGAGACGACTCCACATCGAGAATCCTTGAAGAGCACATCGCACAGCGGGTATCGCGACGAGGACAGCGAAAGAGCCCGTACTCGCAATGGAGGAAATCCAGGGCAATGTGATCCCGGGATTCAACAAGAATCACGTCCGATTGTTGTTTCTACGGATCGATGACCCAGCATTCGCGAAGCAGTGGATCACGCGGATCTGCCCCTCCGTAGCCACAGGAGCGGAGGTATGGGCCTTCAACCGTCTGCTGAAGGATGCTAGGGATCGCCGTGGTTTCGGAGGCATGCCTAAGGCGACCTGGATCAACATCGCGTTCTCTTACGGTGCGTTGGAGAAGCTTGTTGGGGCGGAGGTGAATCAGTTCACCGACGAGGCATTCCGAGACAGTACGAAACGCTCAAAGGCAGATTGGGTCCCCGGTGGGCAGGACAGCGCGGCCGACATCGTGTTGATCATAGCGGCTGATGATCCGGATGATCTGAACGCAACCGTCCGACGTATGAAAGAGGATGTCGGCGACCCTGACCGCGAAACCAGCAGTGGCGTGCATGTGGTCTTCGAGCAGGAAGGCGCCACCCGAAAGGGCGAGATGCGAGGCCACGAGCATTTTGGCTGGTCGGACGGAGTGTCGCAGCCTGGATTGCGGGGCAGATTGTCGGACGCGCCCGAGGATGTGCTAACTCCACGTGTTGGAGATGACCCGCACCAGGGCCTGCCCGGCCAGGACCTGATCTGGCCGGGTGAGTTCGTCTTCGGATACAGCGGCCAGGACCAGCACAGGCCAGTCGAGGCGGAAGGTCGCAACTCGCTGGGGCGCCGGGGAAAGCCGGCCGCACCGAGCTGGGCCAAGGATGGCAGCTACCTCGTGTTCCGGCGGCTGCGCCAGAACGTGGGTGCGTTTCATCGCTTCTTGTACGAGGAGGGCAGGCGACACGGCGTCCGGCCAGAAGCTCTCGGAGCGCGCCTGGTCGGACGATGGCCGAGCGGCGCACCTCTGGTGCTCGCGCCGCTCACTGATGATCCTGCGCTTGGGGCCGACAAGCAGGCCAACAACAAATTCGAGTTCGGCGCCGCTGACGACGATGACGGCCGAAAGGTACCCCGCGACCCCGATGGCCTGTCGTGTCCGTTCAGCGCTCACATCCGCAAAACCTACCCGCGTGATGAAACGGTAGCTCACGGCGATCTGAATCCGTACCGGGACCTCCCAGATAGAACGCTGAACGAAAGCGATACGCAAACACACCGATTGCTCCGTCGAGGTATCGCATACGGGCCGTCGTCTCAGTCCACACCCGAGAAACCCGTGGAAGATGCAATCGACCGCGGCCTGCTCTTCATGGCGTACATGACGTCAATAAAAGATCAATTTGAATTCGTCTCCACGCGATGGCTGAACGACGCCAACTTCAAGAGGACGGCAACGGGTGTAGATCCAATTCTTGGCCAAGTGCGCGGGACTGACCAGCGAGGCTCAATTACGACTGTCCTGCCGAATCAGACGAACACCGTGGAGATTGGGCTTGAAGAATGGGTGACTACCACGGGCGGCGGATACTTCTTCGCGCCTTCCATTTCGGCTCTGCGCGACCATCTCGCATCCTGACAGCAGGTCAGATCGCTGAAACGCAACCCTCTGGTGAGCGCCGACCGCGCATAACGACTGCCTCGAGATAGGCTGGCAAGCACCAAGCCCCGGTGATTGTCCTGGAGCACCAAGATCGAAGCTGGCAGCGAAATGCCATGGGGTGCGTTCAGCGGAACGCACACTCTGGTGTCCCGCTAGGGACACTAGATTTCAGCGAGCTGGGCGGTGGCGGCCCAGCTGGCGAGCAGTTTTAGCCCGTCGGCGGTGGGCGTGTCGGGATCGGCGGTGTAGACGTTCAGGCGCAGCTCGGGCTCGGACGGCAGCTCCATCGCCTCGAAGTTGAGGTCGAGTTCACCGACCGCCGGGTGGCGGAGTCGCTTGCGTCCGCTGCGATGGAACTTGACGTCGTGGGAGGCCCAGTGCTGGCGAAACAGCTCGCTTTGGGTGGAGAGCTCACCGACGAGGGTGATGAGGTCCGTGTCGTGTGGGTTCCGACCAGCCTCCAACCGCAGCATCGCGGCGGCATCGCGCGCCATGAGGTCGTAATCGACGAAGAAGTCTCGGGCGGCTGGGTCGAGGTAGAGGAATCGGGTGGTGTTCGCCGGCCGTTTGCTCGTCGCGCCGCCGGTGGCCGACTCGAGGACGGGCGAGTAGAGCGCCCGGGCGAGGGGGTTCAGGGCAAGGATGTCGTGGCGGCCGTTGCGCACCCAGGCCGGCGCGTCGGTGATCGCGTCCAGCACCTGCTGGATGACCCGTCGCACCGAGGTCCCGGCGGGTCGACGACGCCGGGCGGTTGACGGGCCGGCGGCACGGGCCAGGGCGAAGAGGTGCTCGCGTTCAGCGTCGTCGAGTTGCAGGGCGTCCGCGAGGCCGTTCAGAACAGCGTCCGAAGCGCCGGTGAGATTCCCACGTTCCATCCGGATGAAGTAGTCGATGCTGACGCCGGCCAATAGGGCGACCTCTTCGCGGCGCAGCCCCTTGACGCGCCGGTTGCTGCCGTAGGCAGGCAGTCCGGCCTGTTCGGGGGTGATCCGCTCGCGTCGCGAGATCAGGAAGTCCCGGACCTGCGCGCGGTGGTCTGCGGTGTTCACGTCTTCCACGGTAGGCCCGGGGGTTCCGGGCTTGGGGGGTAAAGCTGTTACCTCGCGCAGCGGCGGTGCGGCTCCTAACGTCGAAGCCATGACCGCTACGACCCCGGAACTCACCCTTAACAACGGCGTCAGAATGCCGGCGCTCGGCCTTGGCGTGTTTCAGAGCCCGCCAGAGGAGACCGCGGCCGCGGTGGAAACCGCCCTGCAGGTCGGGTACCGGCACATCGACACGGCTGCCGCGTACGGCAACGAACGGCAGGTCGGTGAGGGCATCCGCCGCTCCGGCCTGGGCCGGGCCGAGGTGTTCATCGAGACCAAGGTATGGGTCAGCGACTATGGCTATGACCAGACGCTGCGCGCATTTGACAAGGCGATTCGCAAGCTCGGTGTCGACCAGTTGGACCTGCTGATCCTGCACCAGCCAGCTCCGGATCGGTTCGACCGGACAGTCGGCGCGTACCGGGCACTGGAGACGCTGCTGGCCGACCGCAGGACGCGCGCGATCGGTGTCAGCAACTTCATGCGCCACCACCTCGGCGATCTGCTGCAGCAGACGGACGTCGTGCCCGCAGTGAACCAGATCGAGCTGCACCCATACTTCGCCCAGCCCGATGTGCAAAAAGCCGACGCCGAGCACGGGATTCTCACCCAGGCGTGGTCGCCGATCGGCGGCATCACCTTCTACCCGGGCTGGGGCGAGGACCGCAGGAACGTCCTCGAAGACTCCACCATCGGCGCGATCGCCGCCGAGCACGGCAAGACCCCGGCCCAGGTGATGCTGCGGTGGCACCTGCAACACGGCCGCTCAGCCATCCCGAAGTCCACCAACCCGGGCCGCATCGCTGAGAACTTTGAGGTGTTCGACTTCAACCTGACCGCCGAACACCTGTCACGCATCGACGCGCTCGACATCGGCGTGCGCAACGGACCCGACCCCGACGTGCCCCGACCGGAGGTATTCGACCGGGTCATCCCTGAGGACTGACCGACAGCACGTTCAGGTCGATAGCGAGGATGTCATCGACTTAGGGGACGTGAGTTCCGGAGCGGCGCCGAAGTAGCGGTGCAGGGCACACCTCCGATGTTGGGGTCATCGCTTTTCCGGTCGGTCAATGTGTCACACATCAGGGTGTCGGCGTGCCGTACACCCGGGTGGCGTGCTTGGCGTAGGCGCGCTGCCCGATCTTGATGACGGTGTCGCGCACCGGTGCCGGAACCGCGGCCAGCATGTGCCGGATCACGTCCGGATTACCGTCGTAGGCGAGCATCCCCAGCATGCGCGGCCCGTCCCGGAACGCCGTGCCCCGTTGCGCAGCCCTGCCGATCGTGGCCCATTCCTTCTGCGTCATGCATGCCTCGACCAGCGGCATTACGTGCCGCTCCTCGGCGTCGAGGTGTTCGACGAGCGCGTCGTGGAGTTGGGCATACAGCGTCGCGAGTTGGGCGGCGCGGGAAGAGTCGGCATCCTTACGCCACTCCATCCGCAGCGCGCGGGTGCGCTTGAGCACGTCGGCGACGATCTCGTGCTGCGTCTCCATCAGCTCGACAATCGGCATGATCTCGGCCGGTACGCGGTCGAGCAACTTCGGCCAGACCATGCTGTCTTCGATCGTGTGGTGGTGATGCAGGAAGCGGTCGACCAGGTCGAGATGGGCGCTGACGACGCCGGCGCGCAGACGGTCGCCGTGGTCAACGGATCGGACCAGCGCCGGCGCGAGTCGCAGCTCGCGACGGAAGGCAGAGTGGATGGTTGCCATCTCCGCACCTGCGGCGGCAGCGGTCGCAGTCGTAGGGGGTGTAGCGACGGTGGTCATGGCCACTCTCCTGGGACTTGGACGGGCTGGTCGGGCAGTAGGAGGCCTCCCCGGGGTGGCTGATACCCGGTTCACGACGCGCTCGGTCCGGTGCTTTCGTAGTCGGCCCAAACGGGCACGGCGCGACGAGCTGTGGGCAGCCACGGACGGCTGACCGTCACCCGGGACAGCGCGCAGTTCCACGGCGGCTTCGTGACCCGCGAACTCTTTTTCTGGCGCGTTTGCCCCCTACTCGCTTACCCCGACCGCTGACGGATCGTGCGTTCCGACTGTTCCAGCGACTGATCGACGCTGTGCGACGCTCGCTTCAACCTGATCCGCCGACACCGATGGGCACGTACACGCGATGACGCGCGACAACACCGACCTAGCGACCTATTACCAGCGGCGCGCCCCGCATTACGACGAGGTCTATGCCAAGCCCGAACGGCAAGCCGACCTTCGCCATCTGGCAGCGGTGCTGCCAATGCTGTTCACCGGCCGCGACGTGTTGGAGGTGGCCGCCGGAACCGGTTACTGGACCGGCATCATCGCGGCCATCGCGACAACCGTCACCGCGACCGACTATAACTCCGGGCCTCTGGCGATCGCCCTCAGGCGCAGCTACCCGCGGAGCAACGTGCGCCTCCAGCAGGCCGACGCATTTGCCCTCGACCGGGTCCACGGCACCTTCACCGCCAGTTTCGTCGGCTTCTGGTGGTCACACATCCCCCACCGCGACGCCGACCGCTTCCTGCGCGGCCTGTGCGCCCGCCTCCAACCCTGCTCACCGGTCGCGATCGTCGACAATCGCTACGTCGAGGGCAGCAGCCACCCGATTGCCCACACCGACGCAGATGGCAACACCTACCAGCACCGCACACTCGCCGACGGATCTCATCATCGGGTCCTGAAGAACTTCCCGACCGCTGCATATTTGCGGACCTCAGTTGCGCCCTACGCCTTAGACATCGATGTGCTCGAACTGAACTACTTCTGGCTGCTGAGGTTCACGACCTGCTAGCCGCAGCCGTGTCGGGTTCCGCCTAGGTGATTGCTATGTCACTTGGCCGGCCCGGAGCCGAACCGCCGCGGATCGAGCCGCGCGGAGTCGCATGTGCTTGCGCCTCAGCCGCTCGTGGCGGTTTAGAATCCGATGGCTTCGCGGAGCAGTAGGACGGTGCCGCGCCCGGGGTCGGGCTCAGCGTTGAGGATGAGCAGGCGGTTGGTGGCACTGGGCCTTCCGTAGACCTTCATGGCACGGTCGCTTTCCAGTGGGAGGCAGTGCTCTTCGACGCGGCGCAACGCGGCGCTCAGGTCGGGCACCACCTTCTGCGCCCCGACCACCCAGATCGCGCGGAGGGAGCCTCCGGCGTACCCGGGAAGCTGGCTTCCGCTGGCCGAGGCGATCACCAGAGAGCCGGTCTCGGTGACCGCGTGGACGCTGCCCACGATGACGTCGGGGGTGGATATCAGTCGCCAGATCTCGGCAAGTTGCGTGGCGCGGTTCATGGCCTGGCCGCGTGACTTGATGGCTTCATACCTCCCGCTGGCGTTGAGGTCCTCGTCGATGCCGGACAGGCGGAGGGTCTCGCTCGCCCCGGTGAACACGCTGGCGCCCGCGGGAATCAGGTCCTTGATGCGGGTGCGTGCCGCGGCAGCGTCGTCGAGAATCTCGACGGTGAAACCGTGCGCCGTCAACGCGGCGGCCGCTCGCTGCAGGTGCTGCGCAGTCGCGGGTTGGGCGAACGATGTTATCGGCGTTGGGGTAGCCATGGAGCCTCCTGGCTGGTCGTCGATGGCGAGTCGTGAGGCGCAGGTAGTTCGTCTCAGCAGTTCGACAAGACAGCCGAGGGCGATGTGAGATCGGCGCACCACCTCACACTTCGGTGCGCTGTGGTGTCGTACTGGTGATGGCCACATCGAGCGAGAAAGGCCGGCGACACGATGAGCAACCGATCCGAGCCAGGAGGCAGTCCGGCCCTGGATACGGTGATGACCGAGCGGCGTCAGCTGATCAATATCGCTTACCGGCTGCTCGGCTCGCTGGCCGAGGCTGAGGACGTCGTGCAGGACACCTACGCCCGCTGGTATGCGATGTCTCGGTCGCAGCAGCAGGCGATCGAGTCTCCGGGCGCCTGGCTGACAACTGTCACCAGTCGCATCTGTCTCAACGTGCTTGGTTCGGCCCGGGCTCGGCGGGAGCGCTACGTCGGCGAATGGATCCCTGAGCCGCTACCTGACCGAATTACCGGACGGCCCGATAGTGCCGGCGACCCGGCTGACCGAGTCACCCTCGACGAGTCGGTGAGCATGGCCTTCCTCGTCGTGCTCGAATCGATGACGCCAGCCGAGCGCGTCGCTTTCATCCTGCACGATGTCTTCCGGTACCCCTTCACCGAGGTGGCCGAGATCGTCGGCCGTACGCCGGCGGCCTGTCGCCAGCTGGCCTCCTCGGCCCGCCGTCGCCTTCATGCCGCGCAGGCTCCAGCGACTCCGACCCCCCAGCGCGCCGAGATCGTCCGCAACTTCAAACGGGCCTGGCAGGCCAAGGACATCAATGCCCTCATCGGTCTGCTCGACCCCGACGCCATAGCGATCGCCGACGGCGGCGGACTCGCCCTTGCCTTCCTGCGCCCTATCGAAGGCAGCGAACAGATCGCGCGAGCCTGGTTCGAAATCGCCAACCGGATGCCAAGCAACATGACGCTCCTCGAGCGTACGGTCAACGGCCAGCCCGGGCTGGTGGCTCAGCAGGACGGCGCAATCGTTACGGTGTTCGCGTTCGATGTCGCCCGCGACCGGATCAAGCACATCTGGGTCATACGCAACCCGGACAAGCTCCGTCCGTGGACCACGAGATCACGCGCGTCCGCTCGAACCGAGGGTGCCTAACCGGGCGCGTTGCTGTCGAGCCCTGATGTCTCCCATCGCATCTGAGGCCCTACGCGTCGCGGCGCTGGTCGGATGAGGTGCCGTGAGGCGGGTGGTGTGCGCTGTGCAAACATCGACGGATGGCCGGCAGACGGGTGAAGCCCAAGCTCGTCCCAGATGCGCCCGACCTTCCTGCGCATTTTGATCCGGCGCCGGATCGGCTGGATCGGCCGGCGCGTTGGGAAGGCGTGCACGCCGACGCTCAGGTGCAGGTCGCCGAGCTGGTGCCCGACGTCGAGATCCGTGAGAGTGTTTGGGTCGCCGCCGATCTCGGTGGGCGGCATCTGAGCGGTTTCCAATGTCGCGACACCCGGTTCGAGAACTGCGATCTGTCGGGATTGGTGCTCGATGGGGCGTCGCTGACCCGGGTGACCTTTGCCGGGTGTCGCATGACCGGCATCGTGCTGTCCGGCGCGACCTTGCAAGACGTGCGCATCGACGGATCACCTGCCGAGCTGGCGAACTTGCGCAAGGCACAGGCCCGCTACCTGCTCATTGCCGACAGCTCACTGCGCCAGGCGGAGTTCTACCAGGCGTCGATCAGGGACAGTGCCCTGCTCGACTGCGACCTGACCGGGGCCGACTTCGCTGAATGTCGAGTGTCGAATCTCGACCTGCACGGCTCGGCACTCGACGAACTACGCGCTGCCCTGTCGCTGCGCGGGGCGACTATCAGCCCAGACCAGGTCATTGCGCTGACGCCATCATTGCTCGCCGACGCCGGCATCCAGGTGACCGCAACCCCGCGCAGCGGCGACCGGTAAGCAAGACCCCAGCCGCATTACGCACCATTGTTGGGGGGCCGATGCCGAGCGCGAACCCACGATGCGAGCGAGACATCGAGCAACCCCCAGTGGTACTGATCAGTGCGCCCGAACGCGCGGTAGCGAGTGAGCGCCTGCTGGGGACGTATTGTGCTGAGATGGCCGCGGTGACAGTTCTTACGTCCGGCCGCATCGACTTGCCTTGGCTCGAGCGGCAGCTTGCTCGCGAAGGCTTCGTCACCGCCCGCGGGGACGGCGGCCTGCGGGTGTGGAACGACGGGGAGTCGTCGGTGGTGGATACGAGCGAGCTGTGCTGAAGTAGGGCGCTATAGGCGATCAGGCCCATTCGGGCCGCGAGCCTGGAAGAATCGGCAAGTGACAAACAACGAGATCGCCTGCCTGGTCCGGCGGTTCTATGACCGGCTCTGGAACGCCTGGGACGACAATGCGGTCGACCGGACACTAGCGGCCGATTTCACCTTCCGTGGGTCGTTGGGTCAGTCAACTCGTGGCCGAGACGAATGGCGCGCATATCGAGACGGCATCCGGCTGGGGGCGCCCGACTTCCACAATGAGGTCGTCGACCTCATCGTCGACGGTCACCGGGCCGCTGCTCGTCTTCAGTTCACTGGAACGCACGGCGGTTTCCTGCTCGGCCAGCGACCGACAGGACGACCTTTCACGTATTCGGGCGCGGCCTTCTTCACCGCGCGCGGTGAATTGTTGACCGATGCGTGGGTGCTGGGGGACCTCGAGAGCCTTCGAGCGCAACTAGTCGAATAAGTCGCGGCTGACAGTCGAGGTTCGCCGTTCCGGAGCGCTGCTGCGAGCTGGCCCTCCCCTATTTCTGCAATACCGATAGCAGAAAGCCTGACCACTCAAAACAGGACGAGGTGCCCGAGGTGCCCGCGTGGGCACCTCGGGTGCCGTGCCGCTACTGGACGACGAGCCCGGTCGGGGAACCGGCCGGGGGCAGTGCCACCGGTGAGTTCGGCAGTTCGGTCAGGTCGCCGTCATGGACGCTGAACGTGCTGACCACGTGACTGCTCCCCCCGGTGACCGAAAGAGTGCCTCCATCAGGAGACAAGCGAGCATCAACCGCACCGGCCCCATCGATGAACGCGGTGGCGCCGAGCAGCGTCAATGACCCGTCATCGTTGATCAGGTAGCGGGAGACGTTGGCGGAGGCGGTGTTGACAACGAAAAGGTACTTGCCGTCATGGGTGATCTCGACCCAGCACGGGGCGGTCTGGCCATCGGGATAAGGCGACGCGCCGATCGAGGTGAGCACACCGGCGCGCGAGACGTTGAACGCGGACACGGTTCCGTTGTTCGCGCCGGCGTGCGCGTTGCTGACAAACAACTGGGACGGATTCGTCGGCCGGAACTCCGAGCCGATCGGGCCGAACGATTCTGCCGGGAAGGGCGACCCCGGGGCAGCCGTGAGCCGACCGTTCCCGGCGACCGTGAAGCTGTCGATCAAGGAAGTGTTGTCGCGGGTGCCGACCAGGCGGTCGCCGGTGCTGTTGAACAACACATCACCCACGGCGGACCCTTCGGGCACCGCCACCGTCGACGACGGGATCGGAATGAGTTTGCCGATCGGGTTGAGCCGGAAGCCGGTGTAGTTGCTGCCGCCAGCCCCGATGTTTGCGACGTAGACCAACCCGGCCTGTGAGACGGTTATGCTCACCGGCTCGACTCCGCCGGACGGCACGGGTTGACCAACGAGGGTGGGCACGCCGTTGCGTCCGAGACGTAGGACGGAGATCTCGTTGCTGCCCGCATCGACGGCAAGCAGGAACCGTCCGTCCGGGCTCGCCTGGATGGCGCCCTGCGAACCGAGCCCCGCTCCTAGCCCCGCGCCGCCGATGGCAAACGGCGAGCCCGGCGTCGGCGTTAGCGACCCGTCTGCGTGTCGGTCGAGCACGTCGACGGTGTTCACACCGGCCGTGTTGCCATTGACATACGCGTGGCCGACCACCGGCGATGGTGCGTCGGCGTGCGCGCTGGCTGCCACAGCCAGACTGATTCCGGCCGCCACGACACTGGTTCCTGCCACGAGAACGGCGTGCTTTCGCATAGATCGCTCCTTGATCTGCGGGCGGGTCGCTGACAGACCCAATATCGAGAGCAAACCCCGCTAGGCGAGGCCCCGATACCAATTCGGCGCCCCCGTCAGAACCCTGTAAGAAATGTTACGTCTGCCGCGCGACCCGTTCGTGCTTGCCGGACCGCAGCGGCCAGAGTTCGAGTGATCCCGTTGTCGATCACCGCGTCCGCAAATCCTGGCAGCGCGCTGCCAATCCTGGTGCCTTGACCGGGAACACGTCGTCAGGGGGCGGAGCGAACCGTCTCGGTGAGGGCGGTGTCGAGGATGCTCAGGCCGGTGTCTAGTTCCCCGTCCGTCACCGTCAGTGGCGGCGCGATGCGGAAGACGCCGCCCATGCCGGGCAACTGCACGATGTTCACGTGCAGACCGTGCCGCAGGCAGGCCGCGGTGACGGCTTGACCGAGCCGATCGGCTGGCTCCTTGGTGGCGCGGTCGGTGACGAGTTCGATTCCCTGCATGAGCCCGCGCCCGCGGACGTCACCGATGACCTCGTGGCGCGCCTGCAGATCGAGCAACCGCATGCGCAGCCGCTTGCCGAGCAGTTCGGCTCGGGTAACCAGGTCATCGCGTTGGATGACCCGCAATACCGTGGCCCCCACGACCGCGGCGAGCGGATCGGAGACGTGGGTGGTGAAGAAAAGGAACCCACGGTCGTGGCAGCGTTGCTCGATCTCCTCGCTGGTCACCACCGCCGCCACGGGAAGCCCAGCACCGAGAGTCTTGGACAGCGTCAGCAGGTCGGGCACGATGCCGTCGCGCTCAAATGCGTACATGGTCCCGGTGCGGCCGAGTCCTGTCTGAGCTTCGTCGGCGATCAATAACATTTCTCGCTCTGCACACTTGTCCTTCAGCACTGCGAGGTAGCCCAGCGGCGGGTCGATGATTCCGCCGGAGGAGAGGATCGGCTCGACCAAGCACGCCGCCAAGCTTCCCGTGGACTGACGGTCAATCGCGGCGAAGCCATAGTCGAGTTCGGCGCGCCAGTCATAGCTGCCATCCGGGCGGCGGAAAGGGGAGCGGTAGGCGTTCGGAGTCGGCAATGACAGATTGCCAGGGATCGGCGGTCCGTACCCGCGCCGGCCAGCGCTGTACGTTGCCGAGGCGGCCCCGGACGTCATACCGTGCCACGAGCGATCGAAGGACACCACCTCGTACCGGCCGGTGTAAAGCTTGGCCATTTTCAACGCGGCCTCGTTGGACTCCCCGCCGGTGGTGAGCAAAAGTACCTTGCGCAACGGATCGGGCAACGTCGCAACGAGGGCGGTCGCCAGGTCGAGCACCGCGCGGCTAAGCATCCCGCTGAACAGGTGATCGAGCGACGACACCGCACCGCTCACGGCGGCGATGATGTCCGGGTTTCCGTGTCCGAGAACGGCACTCATCTGCCCCGAGGTGAAATCCAGGATCGGCGCGCCGTCCTCGTCGTAGACATAGCAGCCCTCTGCACGCTCGATGATGCGCGGGGTGAACGTGCCGCCATAGCGAATCAGATGGCGATCAACCTGCGACCAGAAACCGTCATCCGTCATGGAGTGCCTCCTCCCGTCGAACGGTAATGGCCATCCCACCACTCGCTGCCAGCCGAATGCTGACAGCCAAATGGCGGCTCACATCTCGATCATGTGATGGCGGCGATTCGTTGGCGTTCAGCGTTGATGGCAGCGGTGAGGGTGTCCATGTCGTAAGCGCCGTAGTGGCGTTGCCCGTTGATGAAGAAGGTGGGGGTGCCAGAGACGCCGCTGAGATCGGCCGATTCGACGTCCTGGGCGATACGGGTTGCGTGGGCACCTCGATCGAGGTCATCGCCGAAGCGGGCGATATCGAGATCTAGCTGCTTGGCATAGCGCAGAATGTCGTTGCGGGCGAGGGCGCGCTGATGTTGCAGGAGCAGGTCGTGCATGGGCCAGAAGGCGCCTTGGGCGCCGGCGGCTTCGGCCGCCTCGGCGGCCAGCTGAGCGCGGGGGTGCACGTCGGTGAGGGGCAGGTGTCGCCACACGTAGCGGATGGTCGTGTCCGCGAGGAGTTCGCGGACGACCGGTTCGGCTCGCCCACAGTAGGGGCATTCGAAGTCGCCGAACTCGATCACCGTGATCGCAGCGCGATGCGGGCCGCGGATGTGATCGCGGTCGGGATCCACGGCGGGGATGAGGTCTTGGATGAGTCGCGGATCGCCGAACACGGCCCGGGCTCGTCGTTGTGCTGGCAGGAACGCCGTAATGCGCAACACCACCCAGGTCGCCAGCGCGGCCAGCACCGCCGCGGACAGTGCGCCGAGCTTGGCTTGATCCAGTTCCGGTCCGTGGAAGGCGCGATCGGCAATCAGCAGAGCGACGGTGAATCCGATCCCGGCGATGGTGCCGCTGGCGAGCACAGCGGCATCGCCGATCGGGGGGCGGATCCGGCCGCGGCTGACCCGGGTGATGGCCCAGGAGCTGCTGACCACGGCGACCGGTTTGCCGACGACGTAGCCGACGAGCACACCCAGGGTGACCGGAGCGGCATATGCGTGGCTCAGGAAGTCGGCGTTAAGCACGATCCCAGCATTGGCCCGCGCAAACACCGGGACGCTGAGGTAGCTAGTCCACGGGGGGCAGAAGGTCTGCAGCCGCGCGTTCGGCGACAGCGTGGAGCTGAGGCCGACCCGCGCCGATTTGGCCAGTTCAGGCGTCGGCTGCTCGCGGAACCGCCGCACGAGCCCAGTCGCCGCTTGAAGCTCGTCCCGCGCCGGCGTGTAGGCAGGTGCGGCCAGCCCGATGGCGAGTCCGGCGACGATGGGATCGACGCCACTGGAGCGCAGCGCTCCCCACGTCACGATGCCGAGCCCCACGAAAACCATCCGTTGCTGCAACCGTAGTCGCACCGCGATCAGCAGCGACGCGAACGCGGCCGCAGCGACCGCGAGCGGGATCACAGTGATCCGATCGCTGTACGCGACGGCGATGACCACCAACGCGGCCAGATCGTCGACGACGAACACGGTGAGGACAAACACCCGCATACGGTCGGGGATATCCCGGCCGAGTACCGCTAGCACGCCGAGCGCCAATGCCGTATCGGTCGACATGGCCACGCCCCAGCCGTGCACGCTGAGACGTCCTTGATTGATCAACAGGTAGATCCCGATGGGAAGGATCATGCCGGCCACGCCGGCCACGATCGGCAGTACGAATCGGCGGCGCTCGCGAAGATCTCCCAGGTCGAACTCCCGGCGGGTCTCCAGTCCGACAACGAGGAAGAACAGTGTCATCAACCCGCTGTTCACCCATGTGCGCAGATCCTGAGTGATCCCGTATCGGCCCAGAGCGATCGTGAAGTCTGTTCGCCACACCGTCTCATAGGACGAGTCGTCGATGTTCGCCCACACCAAAGCGGCCACAATGCCGGCGACCAGCACGGTCGCGCTGCCAGATTCCGTCCGTATGAACGCCCGCAACGGCGCCGACCGGTTCCGAGCCCATGCCGTGCGCTGCCGCCACCGGCTCACTCCACCAGGCGAGTCAGCGCGATCCGAGCCGGATGCGGCAGTAGACTCGGCACTCGGCGCAGGCGAGGCGCCCTGACCCGCCGTGGTCTCACCCATCCTTACGCACCTATCTGTGGCCCGAAGGTCTCAGAGACAACGGCGGACGTCCGACTTAACGTCATCCTTCCAGCAGACACAGCTGACATCACGGCGCCTCGGGACAGGACCGCACGTTTCGGCGGGCGACACCCCGTATGCATGCCTTAGAGCGGTCAGATCGCGACGGACGACTCGCGGCCTGCTGATTGCAGGTCTTGTGGGCCTGTCGTCTGGATGACAGGTGTCCTGTCGTCGTGGTGACTGTCCGTGGGCGGTACCGGCGGCACGATGTATTTCGTCCACGGGACACCACAGGGATGGGAGCGGGAGCCATGAGACTGGCCGCCGGGAGGCGGCGGAGGTGGTGAGGACGCCGGCCGGGCGCTGGCCAGGCGGGGGTGCGGTGTCTTCCCGGGGGGGTCGAGGCGGGCGGCGATGCCGTCCCCCCCGACGTCTAAAGCGCGGGGGCGCCCCTCGTCGTCATGGCGGCGGGCCGATGATCGTGTGGTGGCCGCCGCGAAGGCACCAAAGCA
>Ga0081540_1002505_pt1 | contig 14938 bp, 14 predicted proteins | sample TabmetS2T1R1_FD_71024 | JGI IMG/M metagenome (GOLD analysis project Ga0081540, IMG submission 71024) | Tabebuia heterophylla rhizosphere microbial communities from the University of Puerto Rico - S2T1R1 | ecosystem: Host-associated > Plants > Roots > Rhizosphere ... | reverse complement strand
TCATGGCGGCATCGGCATGACCCAGGAGGCCAAGATCGGCCACTATTTCAAGCGGCTGACCATGATCGAGAACACCTTTGGCGACACCGACTATCACCTGCGCCGCGTCACCGACGCGGGCGGATTGATGTAGTCTCTCCCTTCGTCATTCCGGGGCGCGCCACTTGGCGCGAGCTATGGGGCGCAATTGCGCCCCTGAGAATCCATACTCACGATGGTGGTTATGGTTCCGGGCTCATCGCTTCGCGATGCCCCGGAATGACGGACGAGAAAAACGGCATACGGAGGCAAACAACAATGAAAAACACCCCGTTCGACCTCACAGGCACTGTCGCCGTCATCACCGGTTCCAGCCGCGGCATCGGCCGTTCGTCGGCGGAGCTGCTCGCCAGGCTCGGCGCCAAGGTCGTGATCTCTTCCCGCAAGGCCGACGCCTGTCATGCGGTAGCCGAAGGCATCAACAAGTCCGGCGGCGATGCCCATGTCATCCCCTGCAACATCTCGCGCCCTGATGAGGTGAAGGCGCTGATCGCGGGCGCCACCAGGCACTACGGCAAGGTCGACATCCTCGTCTGCAACGCCGCCGTCAATCCCTATTACGGCCCGCTGCTCGACATCACGGATGAAGCCTTCGACAAGATCATGGGCTCCAACGTCAAGAGCAACATCTGGCTCTGCGCGGAAGCAATCCCGCAAATGGCCGAGCGCGGCAAGGGCTCGGTCGTCATCATCTCCTCGATCGGGGGATTGCGCGGCTCCACCGTGATCGGCGCCTACGGCATTTCCAAAGCCGCCGACTTCGCGCTGTGCCGGAGCCTTGCCGGCGAATGGGGCCCGAAAGGCGTGCGCGTCAACTGCGTCGCGCCGGGCCTGGTCAAGACCGATTTCGCCCGCGCGCTGTGGGAAGACGAGGATCGTCTGAAGCGCCGCACCGCTACCACGCCGCTGCGCCGCATCGGCGAGCCCGACGAGATCGCGGGCGCAGTGGCCTATCTCGCATCGGATGCCTCCACCTTCATGACCGGTCAGACCATCGTGGTCGACGGCGGCGTGACTACGGCATCGGTGTGAGTTGTCGCCCCGGCGAAAGCCGGGGCCCATAGCCACGAGCGACTATGGTTTGCGACGCTGGAGCCACAGCTTGGCGCAACAACTGCCCCTTGTGATTATGGGTCCCGGCCTGCGCCGGGACGACACTTGAATTCGCGGCGCGCACCTCCCGCAACCTTGACCTTCCCCTCCCAATCCGCTGTCCTCTCCCGGCAGAAAAACCTCCCGGGAAGAAGCACCCATGTCGTTCGTCCTCGCCATCGATCAGGGCACCACGTCCTCGCGCGCCATCGTGTTCCGCTCGGACATCTCCATCGCGGCGACCGCGCAGCAGGAATTCCCGCAGCACTTTCCGGCCTCCGGCTGGGTCGAGCACGAGCCGGAGGACATCTGGACCTCCACCGTCATCACCTGCCGCGACGCACTGGAGAAAGCGGGCCTGAAGGCAAGGGACATCGCCGCCATCGGCATCACCAACCAGCGCGAGACCACCGTGGTGTGGGACCGCGCCACCGGCAAGGCAATCCACCGTGCCATTGTCTGGCAGGACCGGCGCACGTCGGACATCTGCGCCAGGCTGAAGAGCGAGGGCCACGAGCCCACGATCACCAGAAAGACCGGACTGATCATCGACCCCTATTTTTCGGGAACGAAAGTCGCCTGGATTCTCGACTACGTCCCCGGCGCGCGTGAACGCGCCGAGCGCGGCGAGCTCATGTTCGGCACCATCGACTGCTATTTGATGTGGCGGCTGACCGGCGGCAAGGCGCACGTCACCGACGCTACCAATGCCTCGCGCACGCTGCTGTTCAACATCCATACCGGCCAGTGGGACGACGAGCTGCTGAAAATCATCCGCGTGCCACGCTCGATGCTCCCGGAGGTGAAGGACTCCAGCGCCAAATTCGGCGAGAGCGATCCCAGCCTGTTCGGCGGCCCCATCGTCATCGCGGGTATCGCCGGCGACCAGCAGGCTGCCACCATCGGCCAGGCCTGCTTCGAGCCCGGCATGATCAAGTCGACCTACGGCACCGGCTGTTTCGCCCTGCTCAACACCGGCACCACGCCGGTCGCCTCCAAGAACAAGCTGCTCACCACCATCGCCTACCAGCTCGGCGGAAAACGCACCTATGCGCTGGAAGGCTCGATCTTCGTCGCCGGAAGCGCCGTGCAATGGCTGCGCGATGGGCTGGGCATCATCAAGCAGGCCGCCGAGACCGGCCCGCTCGCCGACAAATCCGACTCCGCGCAAAGCGTCTATCTCGTGCCGGCCTTTGTCGGCTTGGGCGCGCCCTACTGGAATCCCAGCGTGCGCGGCGCGCTGTTCGGCCTTACCCGCAACACCGGCCCCGCCGAACTCGCCCATGCCGCGCTCGAAAGCGTCTGCTACCAGACTTGGGATCTGCGCGAGGCGATGCGCGCCGACTGGCCGGGCGAGCAGGCCGCCAACGTGCTGCGCGTCGACGGCGGCATGACCGCCTCCGACTGGACCATGCAGCGCCTTGCGGACCTGCTCGACGCGCCGGTCGATCGCCCCATGATCCAGGAAACCACCGCGCTCGGCGCCGCCTATCTCGCCGGCCTCCATGCCGGCGTCTATCCCGAGCCGAAAAAATTCGCCGACAACTGGCGCCTCGAACACCGCTTCAAGCCCGCCATGAGCGCCGCCACGCGCGAGCGCAAGCTGAAGGGCTGGGCGCGCGCGGTGAGGGGCGTGCTCGCGAGCGATGAGGGGTAGGTAGCGCGGCTCAACGATTGCGAGCCGGCATGGAGGATGCAAATGACTGGGCCTGGTAAGCTGGTCATCTTCGCTCTTGCCATATTGGGGGCTGAGGTGACGGCGCAAGACGCAATGGGCCAACAAAGGCCTCTCAAGGAACAGCTTGTCGGAACCTGGACCCTCGTCTCGTGGGAGCAGACGAATGCGGACGGCAGCAAACTGCAGCAGTTTGGCGCACATCCCACCGGGATCGCCTTCTTCGATGCCACCGGTCACTACATCATATCCGTGATGCGCTCGGACCGCGCCAACTACAAGATCGAGAACTTCGGACAGCTCGCGCAAATCACCGGCGATGAAGGCAAGGCGACTGCGCTGGGAACGATCACCTATTTCGGTACGTACTCGGTGAGCGAGGCAGATCGCGCGATTGCGATTCATGTCGATGCAAGCTCCTTCCCGAACTGGAACGGGACGGATCTGGAGCGGCTGGTCGAGGTCACGCGGGATCAGCTCAAATTGACCGTACGTCCACCGCGCGGCGGGACCGTCGATGTGCTGTGGAAGCGGGCAGGCTAGGTTTGCAACGATGATCCTCCCCGACGGCTACTCCGACGTTCCCGCCGGCAAGATCGCCGCCGTCGTCACGCATCTCGAAATGACCGAGCGGCCGCCGCTCGCGGCAGCGCCTTCTGGTCCGTGGACGCTGCGACATGTCGAGCGGCCCGATCTTGCCTGGTACCGCGACCTCTATCGCCGCGTCGGCGAGGAGTGGCTGTGGTCCTCGCGCATTCGCGCCTCTGACGAAAAGCTCGCGGCGCGGCTGCATCATCCGCTGGTGGAGACGCATGCGCTCGTTGCCGACGGCCGCGACGAAGGCCTGCTCGAGCTCGACTTCCGAGAACCCGAGACCTGCGAGATCGGCATGTTCGGCGTCGCCGCAAAACTCGTCGGCAGCGGCGCCGGCCGCTGGCTGATGCATCATGCGCTGCGGCTTTCCTGGTCACGGCCGATCAGGCGCCTCTGGCTGCACACCTGCAGCTTCGATCATCCGGCCGCGTTGCCGTTCTACCAGCGCGCCGGCTTCCGCCCGTTTCGCCGGCAGATCGAGGTGGAGGACGACCCGCGCCTCGACGGCACCGCGCCGCGCGAGGTGGCGAGACATGTGCCGGTGATCGAATAAGCGCTGTGGCGGGCGGCAGGACGCCGTCTCCCGACGCCGCTCGCGATCGTGCCGCCGTTATTTGATGGTGCAGGTGGTCGAGCTGACCTTCGGCTCGGTGAAGTAACCCGGCTGACCGTTGCGGATTTGCTTGAACACGTATTCGGTGAAGCCGGGCTTCAGCTCGAACTTGACGTCAAGTTTGCACGACGTGCCGCTTACCTCGATCGTCTGGGTGATGATGCTTTGCGGGCCATTGACCACGCGCTCGAGCCGGCTTTCGCCCGTGACCTTCCACTGGCTCCCGCCATCCGGCGATTTCTGCCCGAGGATCTTGAGACCCTTTTGGTTGTCGCTCAGGTTTCCGGCTTGTCTCGTGTTGGTCTCCTTCACCTCGTTGACGCCGGACAAGGTGACTTCCAGCGTGTTCTTGAGATGGATGCCCGGATAGGGATCGGGCCGGATGCGGTCGTAGTCGGCGGTGAATGTCGCCGTGATATGCGTATCCGCGGCCATGACAGGAGCGGGAAGGGCGATCATCATTGCGGCCAGAACAGGCCGCACGCAGTTCGGTCCCATGCAATCATTTCTCCATCATCTATTTGCGCGCTGGCGTGCCAAAAAATCAGCCGGCGCCTGTCAATCTTCAAAAGATCGATGACCAGGTCAAGCGCAGCAATGGCGGAAGCGGTGCGTTTGTCCTGTCGTCAATTTGTGGCAAGCTGCCGCGAACCCATCGATGACAAAAGGCTCTCCTGGAAATGTTCCTCATCGGCCAATACGACTCTCCCTTTGTCCGCCGCGTCGCGATCGCGATGCGGCTCTACGGCATCGCCTTCGAGCACAGGCCGTGGTCGACCTTCGGCGATGCCGACAAGATCGCGCCGTATAATCCGCTGCGCCGCGTGCCGACGCTGGTGCTCGACTCGGGCGAGGCGCTGATCGAGAGCACGGCGATCCTGGATTATCTCGATGAGACCGTCGGGCCCGACAGGGCGATGTTGCCGGCGCGCGGCGAGGCGCGGCGGAAGCAATTGCGGCTCTGTGCGCTCGCAACCGGGCTCGGCGACAAGGCGGTCAGCCTCGTCTACGAGCGCGTGTTGCGCAAGGAGCAGCTCAAGCTCTGGGTCGAGCGCTGCGAGGCGCAGATCGGCGGCGTGCTTGGCGTTCTGGAAAAGGAGCGCGCGGCGGTGAAGACGCCGTATCTGTTCGGCGAGCGCATCGGACACGCCGACGTTGCGGTCGCCTGCGTGCTGCGCTTCACAGGCGAGGCGCACGCGGCGCTGTTTCCTGCCGCGCGCTATCCCGCGCTTGCCGCCCACGCCGGAGCTTGCGAGGCGCTAGTGCCGTTCCAGGAGATCGTGCAGCCGCTCGCGCCGCCCAGCGGAGATTGAATTCCGCCGCATACCCCGCGCAGAAGTAGATGCCGGGGGTATAGGAAAAATGTCTTGGGGATCAGACAGTTGGAATCCCTCCGGCTGCCGGGGTCGGGCCGCATTCCCGCAAATTCCCGGTGTTGCCAAACGCAAGCCGGCCTTCATGTCGGGCATTAGCGGCGCGCGCCAATCGGTGCTACTCACGGCGTGCGGAAAAACAGCACCAAGTCGGGTTTGCGTACCCTGATGCGGCAGACGTGCTCGTGAGCCATCCGCGCCATCGGATCAGCTCTCACCTGCTCGTCACTGCCTGGAATGAAGCGCTTTATCGAACAGCAGAACATCGCCTATCTTGAGCGCCTGCTTGCAAGCGAGGCGATCTCGGAGAAGTCGCGTCATCTCCTTGAAGAGCGACTGCTTGCCGCGCAGCGCCGGCTTGCGATGCTGGTGGCCGTCAAGGCGGGCGTGGGATCAAGGTCCTGCCGCGCGTCGAAGATCACCGCGCAATTCCGCGACCAGTTCGAAGCGGCCCCCATGCCGCTGCTGCTGCTTGATCCCCGTCCCGGCATGCGCATCGTTCACGCCAATCATGCTTATGCGGCGGCGACCATGATCGAACCCGGCCGGGTGGCGGGCGAGAAGCTGTTCAATGTCTTCCCCGACAATCCCGGCGATCCCTTTGCCGACGGCGCCGCGAACGTTTTTGATTCGCTTCGCATCGTCGCCGAGACCGGCCAGCCGCACGCCATGGCGGTGCAGCGCTACGACGTGCGCAATCCGGAAGGCGCGTTTGTCGAGCGTTACTGGCGGCCGGTGAACAGTCCGGTGCTGGACGAGAGGGGCGAGGTGGCTCTCATCCTCAACCAGGTCGTCGACATGACGCCGCATTTCCCGCGGCAGGCGCCCTGGCGCCGGAACGAAGCCGGCCGCAGCAGCGTTGTTTCTAGCCAGACGACCTATTCGCCTTCGCGCTAAATTGAATTTGTTGCCAGTGCGGCCGCGGCTAGAGTTGAACGGCGGGAAGATTCGCGAGGAGCCGGGCATGAAGCTTGTTCACCTGTTTGCCGGAGCGATGGCTTCGATGATTGTTTTGGCTGCGCCAGCCAAGGCGCAGACCTACGATCCCGCCTATCCCGTTTGCCTGCAGATCTACCAGGGATTCGTCGATTACTATTTCGAGTGCGCCTACCAGACGATGGGGCAGTGTCAGGCGTCAGCCTCCGGCCGCTCCGCCTCCTGCGTGGTCAATCCGTATTACGCTGGCCCGAAAGGCAAGCGCAGCAAGAAGAAGCCGCGGCCGGTTGGGTACTAGGGCATGTACTCATAAATGTTCGCTTTGAGGGGTAAAGCCGACATGCCCCAAAGGCCTTTGGGATGTCGGCTTTTGGCCCGGAGCGGACCTGGCCAGAGCTGAACCGAGCATCACAAGAGTCCTTTGGCGGGAACTTTGTGCTATTAGAGGCCCGTAGAGGCGGGCATGACCGAAACCAGAAAGATTGCAGCAATTCTGGCGGCCGATGTTGTCGGATTCAGCAAGCTTGCCGGTGCCGATGAGGATCGGACGCTTGCGCGGCTGCGATCCCTCCGCAGCGATCTGTTCGATCCCACTTTCGCGGTGCATCATGGCCGAGTTGTCAAACGTACGGGCGACGGTGCGCTGGTCGAGTTTCGCAGCGTGGTGGAGGCTGTGCGCTGCGCGATCGAGGTGCAGAACGGCATGGTCGAGCGCAATGCCGGGCTGCCGCCCGATCGACGAATCGAACTCCGGATCGGCATCCATCTCGGCGATGTTGTCGAGGAGAGCGATGGCGATCTCATGGGCGACGGCGTCAATATTGCCGCGCGACTGGAGGGCGTGGCCACCCCGGGGGCGATCTGCCTGTCGGAAGACGCCTATCGGCAGGTGAAAGCGCGGCTCGATCTCGCAGTAAGCGATCTCGGCGCGACAGCCCTGAAGAATATTGCAGATCCCATCCGAATCTATTCGTTACAGGTCGGCCTTTCCGCTGAGGCCAAGCCGGCGTCGCAAGCTGAGCGTGCAGCGCCCGTTCAACCGCCGGCGTCGCCAGCACTCCCCGACAAACCGTCGATCGCAATTCTCGCGTTTCAGAATATGAGCGGCGACAGCGAGCAGGAGTTTTTTGCCGACGGCATCGCGGAAGACATCATCACGGCCCTCTCCAAGGCGCACTGGCTGTTCGTGATCGCCCGCAACTCGTCGTTCACCTATAAGGGCAAATCTGTCGATATGCGTCAGGTGGGCCGGGAGCTTGGTGTTCGCTATGTACTCGAAGGGAGCGTGCGAAAGGCCGGCAACCGCGTACGCATCAACGCGCAGCTGATTGACGCGGGCGGTGGACAACACGTCTGGGCGGAGCGTTACGACCGTGCGCTGGAAGACATTTTTCTCGTCCAGGACGAAATTACCCAAAGCATCATAGGCGCAATCGCGCCGGGGATTGTCGCTGCAGAAATTCAGCGCACACAAGGAAAGAGGGCGGCTGAGCTCGGCCAGTGGGAGCGCGTGATGCGGGCACACTGGCATGTACAGCGATTCACCCGGGAGGATTTCAACGAAGCAATACTCCTGATCGAGGAGATTCTGCGGCACGACTCTCAGAATGCGATGGCGCTCGCCGACCTTGCTTTCAACTGGCACATGGGTGGCCTGTTCGGCTGGACGACTGAGCCGTTTGCCGTGACGATGGAGCGGATGGGTGGGGCCGCCCGCCGCGCGGTTGCTGCCGACGACAGGGACGCGGCAGCGCAAACAGCGCTCGCAATCTACGAACTATTTTCGGGTCTGCACGACGACGCAATCAAACGCCTAAGTCGTGCGATAGAGCTCGACCCGAATTCGAGCTTCGCGCGCGGATACCTCGGCACTGCCTACAGCTTTGGTGGCGAGCCCGAGCGTTCGCTCGCAGCTATGCATGATGCGATGCGGCTGAGCCCTCGCGATTGCCTGATGGTGATCTGGCACACCGTCAGCGCCTGGTCGCATCTGCACGCCGATCGCTTTGCCGAGGCGATATCTTGCGCCAAGCAGGCAATCGACTTCAATCCGTCGTTCCCCGACTCGCATGGCATAGTGACCGCGGCGGCGGCGCATCTCGGGCGCATGACCGAGGCACAAACCGGGCTGAACGGCTTTACGGGGTTGCTACCGGGGCTGACCTTGAGCGATCCGCGGCTCGTTCGACCATTCCGCCGTGCCGAAGACCGTGAACGATTTGTCAGCGGCCTGCGCAAGGCTGGACTGCCAGAATAGCGGCGGTGAGAACGCCAAACCGCCATTGAGGTCTGCTTTTGGCCCAGAGCCGACATCAATCGATGTCGGGTTTTCGGTCGGTATTGCGCGCAAAGCGGACATGGCAGGGAGGTTGTTGCGAGAAGTGTTGCCCCCGCGGCACGACGGGCAAATCAGTAAATCCCGTCAAGCCCGACATCCAAAAATATTCTGCTTTTCAGAATGACAAATCAGCGGTATATATGTTCCCATCCGTGCCCACACGAGGGGACGTTTCGCGATCGTCACGAACGTTGGGCATGGATGCGATGGACGCTGCGGCGTCAGCGCGGTGCAAGCCGCGCGGACGAAACGCGGCAGCGTACGGCGAAGTCGTGTGGTCCTGGCGCCGCGACCCTGGCGTCTATCCGCCTCGCCTGTGCGGGGACGGCAACGGTGACAATAAAGGCCGCTCACCGGGGAGAGCACGTATAAGCCGTAAAGCCATTGCGCGGGGAAAGCCGGGATGTCCTGGCTGTACCTGTCAAATCCGTGTGCGTTCTTTCACTACCCAATGCACGCGGTGCTGCGGGCGCAGTCGGCGCCCGGCTTTCCCTGTGCCCTCTTCAAGGAGAGGGACAACGAATTGGCAAAGCTCAGGCGAAATCGCGCCGTGAGGATGACGCAGTGCGTCACCACGCAATGACAGCCTTCCCTCTTCCACAAGGGGAGAGGTGCACCCCGCAAATGATCGCGATCATTTTTGATATTCATCGCATCCTTGCGTGCTCAACAACGCGCGTTGCTTTTCCCGCTCAGATTGCTGTGGCATAGTGCTCTCAACAAACGAGCCGCCAAGAGCTCACTGCTTCAGGGGAGGATTTTCGATGGACGATCGCACCTCGCTGTCCCGCCGCAGGCTGCTGCATTATCTCGCGGCCACCGGGGTCATTGCAGCCGCCGATCTTGCCTGGTGGGATGAACCGCTCATCGCACCAAAGCGAGCCTGGGGCGCCACGCCCGTGCGCTTTCAATGGAGCGTTCCCGAGCCGACACGCATCGCGCTGATGAATTCGCTTGCCGAGCGGTTCAATCAGTCGCAGAGCGATTTCGCGGTGCAGATCGAATATGTGCCGCAGGCGCAGGCACGGCAGAAGCTGATCTCTTCCATCACCGGCGGCAATCCGCCGGATCTCTGTCAGGCCTGGGACAACTGGATCGGCCAGTTCAACGGCATGGGCGCGGTCGAGGACATCACTGCGCGCGCCAAGGCCTGGAAGCATTACGCCGACGTCGTGCCCAACGCGTGGCAGACGGTCACCATCAACGACAAGATCACCTCGCTGCCCCTCGCGGTCACGCTCGACGGCATCTTCTACCGCACCGATCGTTTGAAGGAGCTTGGCATCACGCAGCCGGAGCCGGACTGGACCTGGGACGACTTCCTCGCCATCGCCAAGGCCTTCACCAAAACCGACAAGAACCAATATGGTTTTGGCATGCGCGGCAGCGGCACTTGGGCGCTGCTGTATCCCAGCGAGTTCTGCTACGCCAACGGCGCCGAGGTGCTGAAGGAAGGCAAGGTCGTGATCAATTCGAAGGAGGCGGTCGAGGCGCTGTCCTGGTATCTCGACCTCGCGCTGAAGCACAAGGTGGTGCCGCCGTCGGTGGCCACCGACGGCTTTGTCGAAATTGTCGAAGCCTTCGGGCGCGGCGTCACCAGCATGTACCTGCACAATTCCGGCTCCACCGGCCAGCAGAAGAAAAATGTCGGCATCGACAATTTCGCCACCATCCCGCTGCCGGTGGGCCCGGCCAAGAAGCGCGCCTCGTTCTGGTTCTCCGAGACGCTGACCATGTTCAAGGCCGCCAAGAACAAGGACGGTGCCTGGGCCTTCATGAGCTTCCTGCTCGAGGACGAGCCCAGCCTGAAATACAATTCGACGCTGGGCCTTTTGCCGGCGCGCAAGTCGATCATCGACAAGCCGGAATTCTCCAAGGACCCGGCGCAGGCCGGCTTCATCAAATCCTTCGACATCGGCATCGTCAGCCCCTACCTCGCCTATCCCGGCTGGGGCGGCAAGATCGACTCCGACGGTGTGCCGCTGATCCAGCAGGCCATCCTCGGCAAGATCCCGGCAAAAGACTGCCTCGACCGCTTCGCCGAGATTTTGAAGAAGGAAATGACGTAACTGTTGTCATTCCGGGGCGCGACCGAAGGGAGCGAACTATGGGGCGCAATTGCGCCCCTGAGAATCCATAACCACGACCGGGAGTATGGATTCCGGGTTCGCGCTTCGCGCGTTCCGGAATGACGGAGAGATGGACTGCTTTTGGAATCGACAATGACGTCGCTCACCCTTGCCACCCCACGCGCCCGTCCGCTGATCAGCTGGCGCGTCCGCAAACTGCTGATCGGCTATTCCTACCTCGTTCCCGCCGCGCTCTGCCTGCTTGCCACCGTGGTGGTGCCGATCTTCTTCGCCATCAAGATGAGCCTCTATGCGGACGTGCTCTACAAGCCGCAGGACTACCGCTTCATTGGCCTCGGCAATTACATCCGCCTGCTGCATGATCCCGTGTTCTGGCTGACGCTGCAGAATTCGGTGATCTGGGTGTTCGGCTCGGTGTTCCTGCAGTTCATCTTCGGCTTTGCCGCTGCGCTGCTGCTGCAGCAGGCCTTTACCGGCCGCGCGCTGGTGCGCACGCTGACGCTGCTGCCGTGGATCATCCCGGGCGTCGTGGTCGGGCTGATCTGGCAGTGGCTCTATCAGCCGAACTATGGCGTCATCAATGACCTCTTGATCCGCCTTGGCGCGATGAGCGAGCGCGTCGCCTGGCTGTCCTCGCCGGATTACGCGATGTGGGCGGTGGTCTTCACCAATGTCTGGCGCGGCATTCCCTTCTTCGCCATCATGCTGCTCGCCGGCCTGCAGGCGGTGCCGGACGAGCTTTACGAGGCCGCCCATGTCGATGGCGCCGGCGTGCTGTCGCGCTTCTGGCACATCACGCTGCCGCTGCTGCGGCCGATCATCGTGGTGTCGACGGCAACCCGCATCATCTGGACCTTCAACTATGCCGACCTGATCTTTGTCATGACCGGCGGGGGACCGGCCAACGCGACGCAGATCACCTCGACCTACACGCTGACACAGGCCTATTCGACGCTCGATTTCGGCTATGCCGGCGCGCTCTCGGTCGTGCTGCTCATCGTCATGCTGGCCTTCACCTGGGCCTACCTGCGCATCACCAAAGGCATCGAGGAGCCCGAATGACCCCGCGCCGCGCCGCCCCCAAGGATACGCTCGAGCGTCTGCTCGCAGGCCCCGTGGTCTGGATTGGCCTCATATTGCTCACCGCCTTTGCGCTCGGGCCGTTCATCTGGATGCTCTTGACCTCGCTGAAGGACCGCACGGAGCTTTACGCGACGCCGCTGCAATATCTGCCGGTGCATCCCACCTTCGAAAATTATGTCGAGGCCTGGACCTCGCCGGTGACGCCGTTCTCGCGCTTCTTCCTCAACTCGCTCTGGGTCTGCTCCGTCACCATGGTCGCCACCACGGCCGTGTCGGTGCTGGCGGGCTATGCCATCGCGCGCTTTCGGTTTGCCGGCCGCGATGCGCTGCTGCTGATTTTTCTTGCCACGCAAATGTTCCCGAGCGTGCTGCTGATCGCGCCGCTGCTCACCCAATGGCGCGCGCTTGGCCTGATCGATACTTATCAAGCGCTGATCTATTCCAACTTCTCCTTCACCGTGCCGTTCACGGTGTGGATGATGGTCGGTTATTTCTCCTCGATCCCGCGCGACCTCGAGGAAAGCGCGATGATCGACGGCTGCAACCATTTCGGCGCGCTGTGTCGCATCGTGCTGCCGCTCGCCGCCCCCGGCATCGCCGCGACAGCCATCTTCGCCTTTGTGGTGTCCTGGAGCGAACTGTTGTTCGCGATCTCGTTCACGACCGAGACCAGCATGCGCACGCTCTCGGCGGGCCTGCTCTACATGGTCGGCCAGTACGAGGTGCAGTGGGGCCAGCTCTCCGCCGGCGTCATCCTGAGCACGGTGCCGGTCGCAATCCTCTTTGCCTTCCTGCAGCGCCATCTGATCCACGGCCTGACGGCAGGCGCGGTGAAGGGCTAGTTCGCACTTCGTAGGGCGGATTAGCGCAGCGTAATCCGCCATCTCGTTCATGGGCGGTGGATTACGCCTTCGGCTAATCCACCCTACGATTTCGCAGCAAGACTCAACAAAGCGCTACAGAGGAAATTTCGCTTCGACGAGCTCCGGAATTTTTCGGATCAGTCCGCCAAGCTCGCCGGACGTCAGCAACAGAACCACATCATCCTGATGCAACATACTGCTCAATCTCTGCAGCGCCTCATCCGGGTCGTTGATCGCCTCCGCATCGAAGTTAGCCGCTCTCGTGCGCGCGACAATCTCGTCCTGGGTCAACTGCGCATGCGTGGCGGCACCTTGGGACGCCGGCTCGAAAATGAATATTTTGGAAGCACCGGCAAACACGTCATCATACGCCGCGATCGCCGCCCGGTTGCGCCAGGTAAAGGTATGCGGCTCGAAGACAACGATGAGTCGCCGGTCGGGGAAATGCAGCTTCGTCGCAACGATGGCGCTTCGCGCCTTTTCGTAAGACGATCCAAACCCCTCGTAGACCGGCACCTTCGACGCCGGCGACAGCAATTCCATGCGGCGTTTGACGCCCAGGAACGAACTGATCCCGGGCCGCAGTTCCTCCGGCGTCAGCAGCCTCTTCTCCAGCAGCATGGCGCTGACGCCGACGATATTGTCGATGTTGTGATCGCCAAGCATCCGCGTCGACAGGCGAATGATCTTTTCGCCGCCTCGCATCAGATCGAAGGTCGTTTCCGCCCCGCGTTCGATGTTGGCGGCATGCCAGTGCGCCTTGTCGTCCAATGCGTAGAAGACGATGCGGCAGGAAAGATTTGCAGCAAGCGCCCGCGCATGCGGCTCGTGGCTGTTGGCGACCAGAAGCCCGTCTGTTGGCAACGAGCCGAGCAGCGTCCGGAACGGCGCAAGATACTCCGCGTGCGTCGGAAACACATTGATGTGGTCGTGGGTCGCCGACGTCAGCAGGACGTTCCTTGCGTTATAGAGCAGGAACTTCGACCGGTCGTCCCAGTTCGATGCCGGGTATTCGTCGCCTTCGAGAACGAAGGTCTTGCCCCGGCCGCGATGCGCGTGACGCTCGAGCCCGTTGGTGATCTCGCCAATGAAGTAGCTCGGGTCCTTGCCCGCGCTCTTCAGGCACCAGGCCAGCAGGGCGGTGCAGGTCGATTTCCCATAGCTTCCGGCGACGACAATGGTCTCGGCACCGGCGGTCATGTCGTGCAGCAGGTCCGCAAAGGACCGCACCGGCTTGCCGCTTTCCATCGCGGCGCGGACTTCCTCGTTGCTTTCGGGCACGAGCTTGGCGTTCTTGCCGATCACGACGACGTCGGTGTCGTCGGGGATGTTCTCCTTGCGATATCCTTCGGCGAACGCGATTTTCTCATTTTTGAGATAGTCGCTGACCGGCGGATAGAATCCCTCGTCCGATCCGGTGATCCGCACGCCCATCTGCCGGAGCAGCAGCGCCGTTGCGCTCATGCCTTTGCCGGCAATGCCAATGAAGTGCGCCTTGGAGTATTTCATCGATCCCTCAAATGCGGGCCGGCGACGCTATCGCGGCTCGCCGGAGAACGCCTGCCGCAGCGTCGACAGCCGGTCAAGCGCAGCTTGCGGCAAGGGGTCTTTTTCAACGGCGGTCAGCGCATCCTCGAACTGCTGCGGGCTCGCCATGCCGACCAGGATCGTGCCCATCGCCGGATGCGACAGTGCAAACCGCGTGGCGGCCTCGGTCAGGCTGCCGGCAAAGCCTTCTGTCACCAGCGGCATCAGGCGGCGCGCGCGCTCAATGTCGGCATCGTAGCTCATGGCGGAGCCGATCGGCTCAGGCGCGGGACGGGCAATCGGGTGGCGCTCCGCCGAGCCCGACAAGGCGCCGCCGGCCAGCACGCGGATGCCCACGACGCCAGTGCCCGCAGCCTTGGTGCGATCGAACAACCGCCGGTAATCCTGCGCCGGATAATTTGGCGGCAGTGCTTCACCCGCGGAGGGATTGAGCATGTTGTAGACGATCTGCGCGCTGTCAAAGGCGCCGGAATCGATCACCTGATGCAGCGCGTCCGTATCGCCAACCGCCGAGATCCCGAGGAAGCGGATCTTGCCCTGCTGGCGCAGGCGCTGGAACGCGGGCACCACTTCATCCAGAACCTGCCGTGCGCTTAATGTGCTCCCGCCGCCGTTGGCGGTGATCGGATTATGCAGGTGAAAGATGTCGACACTTTCGAGTTGCAGCCGCGCGAGGCTGCCTTCGATTGAAGTC
>Ga0081540_1002504_pt1 | contig 14939 bp, 19 predicted proteins | sample TabmetS2T1R1_FD_71024 | JGI IMG/M metagenome (GOLD analysis project Ga0081540, IMG submission 71024) | Tabebuia heterophylla rhizosphere microbial communities from the University of Puerto Rico - S2T1R1 | ecosystem: Host-associated > Plants > Roots > Rhizosphere ... | reverse complement strand
ATGAAGCAGATCAGGATCGGCGACGTCACCATCGATGCCGTCATCGAGCGGGAAGGGCCGTGGCGGCGGCCGCAGGATTTCTTCCCGGCCTATGACGACGCCGTCTTCAAGCATCATCTCAAGACCATGGAGCCGGAGGTGTTCGACGCCGCCTCGGGCCAGATGCTGATCACCTACCAGACTTTTGTGGTCCGCACGCCCCGCCACACCATCCTGGTCGACACCTGCACCGGCGAAAACAAGGACCATCCACCGCCATTCGATTTCCCGGGCAAGGAGCGCTGGCGCAACGAGCTGTTCGCGCTTGGCGTGACCTTTGAGCAGATCGACTACGTCTTCTGCACCCATCTCCACATCGACCATACCGGCTGGAATACGACGCTGCGCGACGGACGCTGGGTGCCGACCTTCCCGAACGCGAAGTACATCTTTCACAAGCGCGAATATGCGGCGTGGGAGCAGGCCTATGCGGAAGGCAAGAATCCGCCCGGCAAGGTGTTTTCCGACAATTGCCGGCCCATTGTCGAGGCGGGGCAGGCGCTGCTCGTCGACGACGACTACGCGCTTGACGATCTCATCACGCTATCGCCCACACCGGGGCATTCGCCCTGTCATTGCTGTGTGAATATTTTCTCGCGCGGCCAGCGCGCCGTGGTGGCGGGCGATCTGATGCACCACGTCATCCAGTGCCGCGAGCCCGATTGGTCGGCGCGGCCGGACTGGGACCCCAGGCAATCGGCGGTCTCACGCCGAAAGTTCTTTGCCGAGGTCGCCGACACCGGCACGCTGATCCTGCCGGTGCATTTCCCGCGGCCTACCGTCGGCCTGCTGAAGGCCGACGGCGATCGGTTCGACTATCGCTTCAAGCGGGACTGATTAAGCGCCGGCTTGGCACTTCTTCATGAAGGAGGTTTTTGCGGCACCCGCCAGCTTCTTGCCGTCGGCGCTGACCGCCTTGGCTGCGCAGGCGTCGGTCGTGCACTTCTTCATGAACGCCGTCTTGGCGGCGCCGGACAGCGCCTTGCCGTCCTTGCCGACGGCCTTGGTTTCGCAGGATGCGTCCTGCGCCATCGCGGCGGAGCCGAGGGCGAAAGTGGCAAGGACGGTGGCAACGAAAATCCGCTTCATTGGAGTTTCTCCCTTAAATCGAGCAACAGCGCATTGAACATCCAAAGTGCCGGGTTGCTCAGGCCCAGCCCCATGGCGGCCATGATGGCCGGGATCGGATGAACGGCACATGACTGTGGGGCAACGCTTCACCGCTTGTCCTCGATCATTTCCAGCACGCGGGTCGCAAATGTCTCGACCACAAAGGGTTTTGTCAGCACCCGCATGCCGGGCGCCAGCTGGCCGCTGCTGATGATGGCGTTCTCCGCGTAACCGGTAATGAACAGCACTTTCAGCTCGGGCCGGACCGCGCGGGCGGCATCGGCCAGTTGCCGGCCGTTCATGCCGCCGGGTAGCCCGACGTCGGAGATCAGCAGGTCGACCGGTGTGCTCGACTGCAGCACGCGCAAGCCCGCCGTGCCGTCGCCGGCTTCCAGCACGGTAAAACCGAGATCTTCGAGCACGTCGATCACGAGCATGCGCACGGTCGGCTCGTCGTCGACGACAAGCACGGTGTGGCCGGCTTGCGCCCGCGCCATCTGTGCTGCGTCAGTGTCTGTCGCGCTCTCGCTCTCGCCGCCATATTGGCGCGGGAAGTACAGGCACATGGTCGTGCCGTGGCCGACCTCGGAATAGATCCGCACCGTGCCGCCGGATTGCCGTGCAAAGCCGTACACCATCGATAGCCCGAGCCCGGTACCCTGGCCGATCGGCTTTGTCGTGAAGAACGGATCGAACGCGCGTGCGATCACATCTGATGTCATGCCGACGCCAGTATCGGTGACGCATAGCGCCAGATATTGCCCCGGCGGCAGGTCGCGTTCGCGCGCGGCGCGGTCGTCGAGCCACTTATTGGCGGTCTCGATGGTGATGCGTCCGCCGTCAGGCATGGCGTCGCGCGCATTGATGCACAGATTGAGCAACGCGCTTTCGAGCTGGGAAGCGTCGATCAGCGCCGTCCACAGGCCGGGCGCAGTGACGACTTCCAGCGTAATCTGTGGGCCGACGGTGCGGCGGATCAATTCCTCCATGCCGGCGACAAGGCGGTTCACGTCGGTCGGCTTGGGATCGAGCGTTTGCCGGCGCGAGAAGGCGAGCAGGCGATGGGTGAGGGAGGCGGCGCGCTTGGCAGCGCGTTGAGCGGCGGCGACGTAGCGGTCGATCTCGCCTAGGCGCCCCTGTCGCAATCGGGCCTGCATCAGTTCGAGCGCGCCCATGATGCCTGTGAGCAGATTGTTGAAATCGTGCGCGATGCCGCCGGTCAGTTGGCCGACCGCCTCCATCTTCTGCGACTGGCGCAGCGCCTCCTCGGCGTGCTTTCGCTCGGCGATGGCTTCCGTCACGCGCGCTTCCAGCGTCTCGTTGAGATGCTGGAGCGAGGCCTCGGCCCGCTTGCGGGCGGTGATGTCCTGAAACAGCACTGCGACCTGGCGGCGGCTGGCCGGCTCGATACGGAAGGCGGCCAATTCGAGATGGCGGCCGGTCGCCACCAGTTCGCGCTCGAAGCGGATCGGCTTTCCCGTGCGCAGCACGCTGCCATAGAGCTCTGCCCAGCCGTCGGCTTCGTCCGGCACCATCTCGCGCAGTTTCTGGCCCACGACATTGGGGATGCCGGCGTGCAGCTCATAGGCGGGATTGGCCTCGATGTGGACGTAGTCCGACAGGGGACCGTGGGGGCCGTCGAGGAATTCGATGATGCAAAAACCTTCATCGATGGAGTTGAAGAGGGTGCGGTAACGCTCCTCGCTGTCGGCGAGGGCCGTTTCGGCCTCCTTTCGCCGCTCGGTGCCGACCTCCACCGACGCTTTCAGGCGGGCGTTCTCCAGCTCGAGCGCGCGTGTCCGCCGTTGCAGGCTGTCGATCTCGGTCGAATTCAGGGGTCTTTCCGGGGAGTGCACTGCGGTCGGTCCGGGTGACGCTGGCGGACGTGAGCCTGAACCGGGAGGGCGCCACGTCCTGATACACGGCCTCCGGAGCCCACAACGCGCGATTTTCGCCCGAGTTCCATGAGGGAACGGTCGCCCGGCCGGTCAGCTGTTGACCAGGGCCGCGCCGGGTGTGCATGTCTTGTCCGTCTCGAATATGCCGCAGTCTCGCACACATACTGCCGAAGATATTCCACGAATCCCTCGCGGAATGGGGGCTGTCGGGGGTATCTGGACCGGGGACCGATGGGTCAAGTCAGGATCAGGGCCGACAGGCCGTGGCCGCAGCGGCGCCGATCGTCTTCGCGGACGGTGGCGCTGGTTCTGGCCGCGTTCGGCGTCAGCGCAGGCGTGGCGGCGTGGATCGCCGATCCCGGCGATGCCGCGTTGTTCTCGGCCAATGCCTCGCCATCGCGCGCGCTGGCGAGCTTCGAAGAACGCTTCCTGCCCGCGCCCTCGCCGGAATCCCAGGCCAGGCAATTCTCGACGCCATCGCTCGACCAGGCCGCAAGCGTAGCTGACATCCGCGTGCTGCAGGCGAGGGAGCAACTGGCGCGCCAAATGATGCAGTCGCAGGACTGGCGCGCTGCCCCTGAAGAGCCGGCTTCGCCGTCTTCGACGACCGCGGTGCCGTTGCCGCGCGCGCGTCCTTCGGATGCGCGGCTCGAGGCCGCCAGCCGCGCGGCGCCCGGCGACGCACAGGGCGACCAGCGGACGATGCTGCAAAAGCTCTCTGACTTCTTCCCCCGTCGCGTGACGCTGGCCTCGCTCACGTCAGGCGAAGGACTGTTCCGTTCGGGTCCCGATCTCGGTTCGCTCGGCTATGACAGCTTTACCGCGGTCTATGACATCTCGGCGCAGGTGGTGTACCTGCCGAACGGCGTCAAGCTCGAGGCGCATTCCGGCCTCGGCAGCCGCATGGACAAGGTGGACAGCGTCAGCGAGCGCATGGTAGGCGCCACGCCGCCCGGCACCTATGAGCTGAAGCCGCGAGAAAAGCTGTTTCATGGTGTGCGGGCGCTCCGCATGAATCCTGTCGACAGCGAGTCCACGCTCGGTCGCACCGGGTTGCTGGTGCATAGTTACATGCTCGGCCCCAACGGCGATTCCAACGGCTGCGTGTCGATCCGGGACTATGAGCGCTTCCTCAAAGCCTATAGCGACGGCGAGATCACGCGGCTCGTCGTGGTGCCGAACCTTACGGATTCCATCACCGCGTCGCGGCGATCGCCGGCGCCGTCATGAGCCGCACCGATCCCGCGCTGCTGCGCGACGTGTCGGCGTCGGAAACGCCGTTGCGGTCCACCTTCAGGATCAGGCTCAACGGCCAGACGGTTTCAATCGGCACGGTCGGCGAGGCCTTCCGCTTCATCACCAGTCTGAGCGCCATCGAGTGGATGGAATTCCGCGCCCTGCACGAGGACGCGCTGGTCTCGCTGCAGCGCGCCGCCGCGAATGCGATACTGACGGTGCAGGCGACGAATGCGCTGCGCACGCTGTTCGTGCGGGCAAGGTTGCTGTGACAGCGGATGGATTGTTCAGCTAGGACGCGGACTCATTGGAGCCTGCCTCTGATCACGTGCCTCGATCAGCGTGGACGGTCCGAAGCGTTCGGCGCGCGGAGTGGGAACGCCTGTCCCGCGCAAGGCCACCCTGAAATCACCGGATCGGATCATCGCAAACCGGTGAGTGCAACCATGCGCGAGGATGCGGATACGGCCGGTCTGTCCGTGCGAAACTCCGGCGATGTCGGAGGTAACGCTTTCTGGCGGTGATCAGGATTACCGCCAGGCAGCAGGCGGCGTAAATCCAGCTGACGAATGCGAGCCACGCGTCACCCAGATTGACGCTGGCGTACATGGCCGTCGACGCATTTGCGCCGATCCACAACATCCAGGTCGCATAGGAAATCGCCCCTGCTCCGTCGCGATCTCTGGCGATGCGCAGGATTTGCGGGATGTACGAAACGATCCTGAGACCACCGAACAGCGTGAACAGACAAAGGGTTGCGTCTGCGGCTCGCATGACCGACCTCCCGGCGTATTGTGTGTGTTCACTGAACCTTGATGCCCGCCTGCTTCACGACGCGATCCCAATGAGCGACCTGCGCTTTGATGAAGGTCTCGAATTCGTCGGGTGAAGCGGAGGCAGCTGTTGCGGCGATTTTTGCGAGTGCTTCGCGCATCTCGGGTCTCGCCAGCGCGGCGTTGATCGTTGCGTTCAATTTGGTCACTGTGCTATCCGGTGTGCCGCGCCTGACAAACAGGCCGATCCAGTCCTGGATCACCAGTTCCGGGAAGCCTTGCTCTATGACAGTGGGCACGTTCGGCAACGCCTCGACGCGCTCGGGCGCCGTCACCGCGATCGCGCGCAGCTTCCCGGCAGCGATGAGGTCGAGGACCGGCAGAGGTGAGACGAACTGATACTGGACGATGCCGCTGACAACATCGGTGATGGCCCGCGGCAGCGCGCGGTAAGGTACGTGAATTGCCCGTATGCCGAACTGCTGCTTGAAGAGTTCACCCGCGAGATGAGCGGGCGTGCCATTGCCTCCGGAGGAGAACGAGAGCTTGTCCGGCTGGGCTTTCAGGAGCGAAACGAGCTCCTTCAGCGAATAAGCGGGCACGGAAGGATGGACCACAAGCACGTGATGGGCCGTCGTCAGCCTTGCGACAGGCTTGAAGTCGGTCTCAAACCGGAAGCTGATGTTCTCCATGAGGGCCGGGGCGACCGCGGCGGGAAGACCGACCGACAGTATCGTATGACCGTCTGCCGGCTGCCGAAGAACATCGGTCGCGCCGATGCTCGACATCGCGCCGGGCTTGTTCTCGACGATTACACTCCACCTTTCGTGCTCCGCCAGTTCTCTCGCAACGATGCGGGTCACAATATCGGGTGGGCCTCCGGCAGGCCCACCGACTACAATGCGGACAAGTTGCGTCGGAAACGGCTCGGTGGCGACGACCGGCGTCGTGAAGGCGATGCCTGCCGCCACGGCGGCAGCATGAAAGCGGCGTGCAACCCGATGGACCATTTTGCTCTCCTTGGAGGACCGCACGAGGCCTGCCTTGACGTGACCTGATCATCCGCAAATCGCTCTGTTGCGACCACACAAATCGACCCCGATTCCGCTAGGCGGAATCCGTGAATCCGGTTGGCACAATCGCATCCGCTGCGTGCTATCGTCGGCGACGACGGTTTTTCGCGGACTTGCCATGCCGAAGCCTGAAACAATTAGGGGCCTGGAGCGCGGACTGAGGGTCCTACGGGTTCTGCAGGACATTCCGATCGCGTCCCTGCACACGATTCACGGCGCGACCCGAATTCCGAAACCCAGCCTGTTACGTGTTCTGCAGACTCTGGAATCTGCCGGCGTCGTCACCCGGCGTCTGGCAGACGGCAACTTCCGACTCAGCGCCTTCGGCGGCGTACGGCGCAAGGGCGACCGGCACGATCGCATTGCCGAGGCGGCGGCCCCGGTCCTGCATCGCCTGTGCGAGAAGGTGAAGTGGCCGTCCGATCTCTTCGTCCCCGCCGGCAACTACATGGACCGGCGCGAGACCAGTCGCAGGCACAGTCCGTTCCTGCTGCCGCCATCCGAGGCCGATCGAGTCGGCCGCCACGTCGGCTACCTGATGACAGCGATCGGACGAGCTTACCTTGCGTGGTGCCCCGAGGAAGAGCTGCAAAGAATACTGTCACGGTTGCGAAAGCAAAACCGGCCAGGCGACTTTCTCGCCCACAATCCGGCCAAGCTGAAGCGGATTCTGGAGCAAACCCGGGCGCGGGGTTATGCGACGCGCGATACCAGTTTCGTAGGCGGCAGCCTGACCGCAAGTCCCGTCGACGACGGCATGGCCGCGATCGCTGTCCCGCTGTTCGATGGCTCGCGTAACCATGGGGCCATCAACATCCTGTGGATCAGGACCGCGTTCACCGTCGAGGCGTTCGCAGCACGGCACCTCGCCGATTTGCAACAAGCCGCTGACGAGATCGTAAATTCATTGAAGAGCCGTACAGGCGCCTGACTATAGGCGCTTGGCTACGCAATCGGGTCAGGGGGTGGCATTGGCCCGATATTGGCCCTTCCCAGACCTTATTCGATGTCCGGTGTTGAAAGATGAGCGGACGTCACGGATTTATGAGCCACGCCCTAATTTGCCCGGCGAGCCTCGACCAAGCCGATCGCTCGCTGCAACGCATCGGCGCGTGCCGCCCGATTGCCGGGGATGGACTGGCGGCTGGCGCCGGGATCGTCAAAGTCATGTGTTGCGCCGTCGTACCAGATGACGTCGATCGGGCTGCCGGCATCGCGGGATCGCTCGGCGACGTGCTTGCAGATGTCAGGCGAGACTTCCTCGTCGTCGGAGCCGAGGAACATCGTTACCGGCACGGCCGTTGCGATGGTCTGCCCGAGCAGCGCTGCGCGGCCGCAGCCCGGATAGAAGGCGAGCGCGGCCCGGAAGCCGGTGGTCTGCATGCCCTGCCGGTAGACCACGTTGAGGAGCGTGCTGCCGCCGTTCGACCATCCCTGCAGGAAGATGCCGCCGGCGATGATATCGTCGCGCGTTCGCAACCAGGCCAGGGCGCCTTCGGCGTCGAGCGGCCGCACGGTCTTCTCGTTGACGCTGTCGCGATCGGGGTCGCCATGGGTGAAGCGGCCGAAGCCATGAGCCTTGCCGCGCGGTCCGAAACTGTCCACCAGCAACGCCACATAGCCGCGTTCGGCCCAATACTGTCCCCACATCGCATGACGCTTCGACAACGTCGTTGCATCGCAGTCCGAACTGACTGAACGCGCCACCCACGTGCAATCTTCGTTCACGTTGGTGGAATAGGGACCGGAACGGCCGTGCAGCATCACGATCGCCGGATACGGTCCGCGCTCCGCCGGACTGAACAGGTAGCCGACGAGCTCGGTATGTCCGTCGCCGCTTGCGAAGTACACGGTCGCCGGCGTCTCCGCCGAGGCCGCTTTGGGGAGCGCGAGCGCAACAAGAAGGAGGCAGATCAGGCGCGTGATCATTTCGGCCTCGCAGGCTGGAGACAGTCTATGTGCGGCCGTGGACATGGACAAGCACACAGTCGCTCGCGTTCATCCGGGCAACTTGAGATTGCGCATGCGCGCGCCGTTGGAGTTCAGCGAACGTGGCAGGTTCCCGCCATCACGTCCCCGCGAGATGTGGCCCAGATCACACGACGAATCAGCGCGTCGTCCTAATCAGGCGCTGCGACCACGGCGGGGGTTTCCAACCCACGGAGATTTGCCATGATGCGCTTGATTATTGCAGCCTTTGTAGCCGTCGCCTTATTTGCCGCGACGACAGTATTGCGTTCTCACTCGATTTCGGACAACGGCGCCGCGAAGCTGGCGATGATGCCGAGCGTGCAGGAATTGCAGCACGCGACCGACACCAGCAAGCTGCCGGCTGAGGTGCCTGACGATCGCTCAGTAATCTATCCGCAACAGGCGTCGCGCTGAGCGGAGGTCACTCCAGCGGCTGCACCGGCGGCGCCTTGGGAGCTTTCGGCGCGGCCGCGGCGGCTGGGGCGGCCGAAGGCTCGCGCAGGGCGGCCTGGCTCTCACGATAGGCCGGCTGTTCGTTGCTGGCCGTCCTGCGTGTCTGGCGCGCGGAGGAACTGCGGCCGCGCACACCCCAGGCGCGCGACATCGAGGGGCCGGCGGTGTAGCCGATGAAGGCGCCGGCCGCGGCGCCGATCGGGCCGAGCACGACGGCACCCGCAATCGCGCCCAGCGCTGTGTCGGTTGTGCGCTCGCCAGCGATCGCTGAGGTCGAGACCATTAGCGCCAAAACGACGATGGCTGCCCGCTTTTTCATGTAGATCCCCTCCGTCTCACCCTCGAGCAAGCCCGAAGAATGCGGCGACAAGAGTGCGTAAGAGCGGTTAAATCTGTCTGAACCCGCGTCGTGTCGTCCCAGCCACACCGCCAATCATGTCGGGATTGTGGCGAAGTGATAGAGTGGTCCTCATGAGCAATCGCATCCTGGTCTTCTACGGCTCCTATCGTTCCGATCGGGCGGGCATTCGTCTGGCGCATTTCGTGGTCGAGGGATTTCGCGCACGCGGCGACGACGTCGAGTTGATCGACGCCAAGGAAGTGAACCTTCCGATGCTCGATCGCATGTACAAGGAACACAAGAAGGGCGAGGCGCCGGCTGTGCTGGAAGCGCTCGCCGGGAAAATCATCGCTGCGGACGGCTTTGTGTTCATCACCGGCGAATATAATTGGGGCATGCAGCCGGGGCTGAAGAACCTCACCGATCATTTCCTGGAAGAATGGTTCTGGCGGCCGGCGGCGATCGCCAGCTATTCGGCCGGGCGTTTTGCCGGTGCACGCGCCGCTGTGATGTGGCACGGCACGCTCTCCGAAATGGGCATGGTGGTGGTGTCCTCCACCATCTCGGCCGGACCCGTCGTGCAAACGCTTTCCGAAGACGGCAAGCCGATCGGCGACGGCGGCAAGGCGTTGGCAAGTGCCTTCCCGCGCTTCGCCGACGATCTCATCTGGTGGGTGGAAGCGGCAAAGGCTCAGCGCGCGCGGAAGAAGCCGCCATATTGAGAGCGCGCCGCCGTCGGAGACGGCCATCCCCGCGTCGCCCTTCGGTTCCGGTAGCCCGCGATTTGTGGCATCGTTTCCCTGCTGGACCGCTGTTATGGCCCTGTAACCAGGGGAGACTGCCATGTCCATGTATATGCTCCTGTGCAATTACACCGAGCAAGCCGTACGCAACATGAAGGAAATGCCGAAGCGCCGCGAGGCTGCGTACGAAAAGGCGAAAAAGCTCGGCGTGGAAATCAAGGCCGCCTATCTCGCGCTCGGCGTCTACGATCTCATCGTCCACGTCGAAGCGCGCGACGAGGAGACCGTCGCCAAATTTGTCCTGTCGCTGGCGGCCATGGGAAACCTGCGCACGACCACTGTCAGGTGTTTTCCGGAAGCCGAGTTCGAAAAGATCATTGGCGGATTGGTGTAGCTGGCCGCTGCCGCTGTATCGCTATTGACGTCGGCCGGCGCATTGCGCGCCGCCCGCGGTCAATGCGCTTCCTCGCCGTGGCTCTTCGGTGGCGCGCGATGCTGCGCGGATGAGTGGGTGCCCAGCTCCTGGCAGGACAGCTGCGCCCAATTGCCGTCGGGACCGAGTTGATAGGAAGAGCAGGGCGGCGAACCATCCTCGCTTTCCGCCTTCGGCGCCTTCGTGTTCTTGGCGAGAACAGGCGTAGCGAGCAGCGCCACCGCTGCCAGCGCGATGAAAGTCGGTTTTGCCATTCGCATCTGCGACCCTCCTTTCGAATCCGGCTTTATCCCGGGAGGGGATTGTGGTGATTGTTGGCCAAAGCGATCCGCCCTTTGGCCAAGGAGATTTCATGAGCCTGCTGCAAAATCCCTTCGACACCGCGCGCGAGACGGCGCTGGTGACCGGTGCAGGCAATGGCATCGGCCGCGCCATTGCGCAGGCGCTGGTGGGCGAGGGCGTGCGCACCGTATTTGCCGATATCAGCGCGGAGCGGTTGGCGGAGGCCGTGAAATCGTCGCCGCAGCCGGAGCTGGCTGTCGCTTGGACCGGCGATCTCGCCGATCGCGCCGCCTGCGACGCCTTGCTCGCGCACGCGCAAAGCGCGCTGGGGCTGGTCACGCATTTCGTCCACTCGGCCTCGCCGCCGCGGCGTGAGGTTGATCATGCATTGGCGGTCAACGATGAGACGTGGCGGCAGATGCATGCTGTCAATCTCGAGGCCGGCTTCCACTTGGCACGCGAGCTTGCGCGAAAACTGATCGCGGCGAAGGCGCCGGGTTCGTTCCTGTTCCTCACCTCGCTGCATGCTGGCACGCCGCGCAATTTGCCGCACTACTCGACTACAAAGGCCGGCATGGCGATGCTGGTGAAGGAGCTCGCGAAAACGCTCGGCCACCACCACATCCGGGTCAATGCGCTGGTGCCCGGCGCAATCGCGGCGGGCGGCTTCGTCGCCGATCCCTCGCTGGCAAAACATATCCCGCTCGGCCGCATCGGCCAGGCGCAGGATCTCGCGCCGATGGCGCTCGCAGTGCTTTCCAACAAGGTGTCGGCCTACGTCACGGGCGCGGCATTCACTGTGGATGGCGGCCTGTCGCTGACCAATTGGTTCGAGCCGCCGGAGATCTAATACCGATCCGAGAGCGGCAGTGGCATAGGCGGCCGCACGATCGGCTCGCCATTCGGCTGGGTCGTTGCCTGCGGCGGCGGATAAGCCTGCGGTGGCGGCGGATAGGCCGGCGGTGGCACCGCCGCCGCAGGCGGAGGCGGCGCTGCAACCGCGGCTTGCGCTGCGGGCTGATAGGCGGGACGCGGCGGAGGCGCCACCGGCACGGGGCGTGGCGAGTGCGCGGTGACCTTGGGCGGCTGCGGTTTTGGTGCGGGTGCTCGGGCAACGGGCGGGGTGGGCGCGACCGCCGCCTGCTGGTTCGCCTTGAGCGTTTCAATCTGCGCCTTGAGCTGCTCGACCTGCTGGGTCTTGTCGGCAAGATCACGTGTCAGCGACTGGATCTGCTGCTCGGCTTCCGGCGGGAACCCGCTGGTGGTCGGGGATGCGGCCTCTGCCGACGGCGGCTGCACAGCGACAGTCTGTTGCTCCGCTGCCGGTTGTCCGGCAGGTTCAGCGGACGGCTCTGCCGCGGGCGATGAACTTGCGAGTGACAGCGGCACCCAGCCCGCCAACGTCTGTCTCGCCGCGTCGCCATGATGCTTCCAGACCGCTGCGGCGACCACGCTGATCAGCGCGAACACGAACACGGTGCCGGCGCGCCTTATCCAGGCGCGCGACGATGAATCCAATGTGGGGTTGACGTCGGTGGCGCGGAACGTGTTGTCGACCTTCGGCGCGACCGTTTCCGCCGCATGGCGGATTTCCGCGAACAGTTTTTCGCGGCTGATGGCGTCGCTGGCCGGTTTTGTTGGCACACAATCGGCCCAATCGGCCGGAACGATATCGGGCGCGATCGGCGGGTCGCCGTCAATTTTTCGCAGCGTGGAAGGCATCCAGAATCCCCATGCTTGTCATCCATCCTGCCCGGAAGGCACGAGTCCAGCCGGGTTTGACGGAAGCAAGGCGATGGGATGGAGAGTCTGAGGCCGAGGGAACTTTGCGAGGGGGGCGCAGGCTTGCGCTCAACCCATCCGACGCAGTCAATGCGGAATTCAGGCCGTCACGGTCTGCGGCAGCTTCTCGCGCGCCTTGGCTTCGATCACCGCGGCGTAGCGGCCGAATTCGGAGGCCATTTCCAGGAGCTTTTCGCGCACCACCGCGTCGGTGACGCGGTCGGCCATGCTGCGGGCGCGGTCGGCTTGAAAACGATAGTGGTCGACTTCGAGCATTTCATTTCTCCTTCAGCGAGGTCCGCTGAAAGTCTCCCTGTGGCTTCAGGCGATAATCCGGTGGCGACGAATCTCCTGGAGCCGCATTACGAGGTAAAAGCGATACAGCATGGTGAGAAGCGCCTGCATGATCGAACCCCATTGTTTGATCACTTCAGGTCAAACTAGCGGCGCTCCGTTTCCGGACGTCTTTCTGGCAAGGGGAAAATGGTTTCGTCGGCGGCCCCCGCATGTTTCGTCCCGGGCGTGGGACGAAATACCTCTCACGAAGCCGCGATCCGGACCGACCTGTCAGGGCCGTCTAAGCGGGAAATGGCCGCTTCCACAGGCCGTTTGGGCGTCGAGGCCGCAATCTGAGCGAACTTTCCGGTAAACTTCAGCGAATTACAGCAGCCAGCTGATTCGCAGGGATTTTCTAATAGATATCGCGGGGGGTGAAATGTCATTCTTCAGGCGTGAGCTGAGCCCGGTCGAGCGCTTTGAGAGTGCCTTGCGCGAGAAGCAGACGGCGCGGCTGAAGCTCGCAGCCAAATTGCGGACCGCGGATGCCGTCGTCGCGGACCAGCGCAAGACCGCCGAGCGGCTTGCGGTCGCCGGTGCAGCCGACGCCAAGCTGGCGCGTGCCGAAGCGGAGCTCCGCACTGTCGAGGAGCGCGCGAAAACCCTGCGCGCGGAGCTTGCCGACTTCGACGAGCAGCTCCTCTCGACCGAGCGTGCGCTGGCGGAAGCCAGGGCGCAACGCGAGCGCGACGGCATTGCCGATGCCATCGAGGCGATGGCAGCAGCGATCGAAAAGTCCGCGCCGGGATTTGACGCCGGTGCTGCCGGCCTGCTCACGGCCGCCAAAGGCACGCCGTCGATTCCGCAGGCGGCACGGTTTTCGGCGAGCATCGACGCGGTGCGGCGCGAGGTACTGTCGGCGGTGGAACTGATCTGCTGGGAGCTGCGCTCGGTCGCCGTCTCGACGCGCAGCGGCAATGCCAATGCAGGGGAAAGTGCTGCGGCCGAGCCGGAAGAGCCGGCGCTGCCGGACATCCAGCGGCAATTGATCTACACGCTCAACCCGCTGCAATGGCGCGACGGCGCCGAGTTGAGGCGGGTGCCGGCCTTTTCGGCGGTGGGCCTGCCGAAATATCTGCTTCCGGTCGCGCTGCGCCACCAGCATGTCGACCATATGAACGCGCGGCGCGTGCAGACGCTGATGCATGTTCATGGCAATGGCGCAGCCCAAGCCGAGCTTGCGCCCGACGATCCCCGCATCGTCGATCTCGATGCGCTGGCGGCGGAAGAACAGGAGAAGCAGGCCGACGTGGCCTGAAAGCCAAAACCTTTACTGTCCCACCGGTTCGATCGGGACCATTGCGGCGGGCGCAGGCGCGCAGCCAGGGAAGAATGACGCTCGCCTGGCGCTCGCGCAAAATGGGTGAGGGATGCTTTCGCATTGGACGAGGATACCATCGCGCAGGTTCACGCGCGCTCGTCGCGAGAATCGAGGTGGCGCCGGCAGGCCAGCGGGCGCAAAATGGCTGCGGGGGGTAGGGAACGGAACCCCGAGCCGGGCGGTTGAAGAGCCAACCGCCGGCGAGGCTTGCGGCTCCGATTGATGGACATGAGGAGAGCGCCATGATTTCCGAGATGCAGATCCACGTGATCGCGCGCCAGATGTTCGAGAAGCACGGCGCCGAGGCTATTTACCAGGCCGCGCAAAACGCGATCGCCTGCGAGAACAAGGGCGACACCGAGGAGGCGCGCGAATGGCGCCATCTCGAGGAAGCCATGAAGATGATGCGCGGCCCGCATCAACCTTGATCGTCTTGCGCCTGAGCGACGGCCCATTTTTCGCCATCCACCTCGGCTCTAAGAGCTTCGGCGCGACAAGCCCTGTCGCGCGCCGAGAGATTTTCCATGCCGCCAACACGATCGGGGCGCCTGCTGGCACTCGCCGCCATTGCGTTCTTGAGCTGCTTTGCGGCGGCCAGCGCGCAGGAGAACATCGATGCGGGAAAATCCGCGCAAAAACTGTTTGCGGAGACCTGCGCTGCTTGTCATCGCAACCCGCGCGGGCTTTCCAAGGGGCGCTTCAGCTTTACGCTCTACCTGTATCTGCAGAAGCATTATGCGAGCAATTCCTCCTCGGCCTGGGCGTTGACGTCCTATCTGGAGTCCGTCGATTCCGCCAAGCGCGCCCCGACGCGGGCGGCCGCCGCCCCGACGCGCGCGGCCGCCGCGTCGCCGTCCCGGCCGGCTTCGACCTGGTCGCCGCACTCGGCGCTGCGGCCGCCGGCGTCGATCCCGAACCGTTAGACCAGTTCTTTCCCACCCCGTGCTCGGAAATTTCCCCACCACCGCCATTTTTTGGACGCTTGGGCGCGCACGATCAGGGGTTGTGCCGGTTGCGTGGAGTGCGAACCATGGAAGATTTTGAGAGTAAGCTGGAGAAGTACATGGCGCGGGCCGCCGAATGCGAAAAGCAGGCCAGCGAGTCGACCGATCCAACCCGCGCGGACTTTTATCGGGTGCTGGGGCGCTA
>Ga0081540_1002503_pt1 | contig 14942 bp, 14 predicted proteins | sample TabmetS2T1R1_FD_71024 | JGI IMG/M metagenome (GOLD analysis project Ga0081540, IMG submission 71024) | Tabebuia heterophylla rhizosphere microbial communities from the University of Puerto Rico - S2T1R1 | ecosystem: Host-associated > Plants > Roots > Rhizosphere ... | reverse complement strand
CTTCCGCTAATGGGATGGTCCGGCCGTGCTCCTGCCCCGCCAGCGATGTGAGCTGGCAAGGGGCGCCAAAGACAAGGAGCACCCCATGTCTCAGCAGCTCAACACCACGATCGCCGTGATCGGCATCGATATCGGCAAGAACTCGTTCCACATTGTCGGCCTGGATAAGCCAGGCGCAATTGCGCTGCGGCAGAAGTGGTCGCGGGGCCAGGTCGAAGCACGCCTGGCCAACATGCCCCCGTGCCTGATCGGCATGGAGGCCTGCGTCGGTGCGCATCATCTCAGTCGGAAGCTGAAGGCGCTTGGTCACGATGCCCGGCTAATGCCGGCAAAGTACGTCCGCCCTTATTCGAAGGGACAGAAGAACGACTTCCGTGACGCAGAAGCTATCGCCGAAGCTGTGCAGCGCCCAACGATGAAGTTTGTGGCGACCAAGACCACCGACCAGCTCGACCTGCAGGCGCTGCACCGGGTGCGGGAGCGGCTGGTGAGCCAGCGCACCGGCATCATCAACCAGATCCGCGCCTTCCTCCTGGAACGCGGCATTGCAGTGCGGCAGGGGCAACGCTTTTTGCGTGCGGGATTGCCGACCATCCTGGCCACGCCGTCCGATGTCCTGTCGCCCCGCATGGTGCGGATTATCGAAGGCTTGGCTAGTGACTGGCGGCGGTTGGATGAGCGCATCGAGGGCTTATCGAGCGAGATCAAAGCCATCGCGTGCCAGGACTCCAGTTGCGAGCGGCTGATGAGCGTGCCCGGCATCGGCCCGATCATTTCTAGCGCGATGGTGGCCGCGATCGGCACTGGAGACACATTTTCCAAAGGCCGCGACTACGCCGCCTGGCTGGGGCTCGTCCCCAAGCAGATGTCGACCGGAGACCGCACAATCCTCGGCAAGATATCGAAGCGTGGCAATCGCTACCTGCGCGTCCTGTTCGTGCAGGCAGCGTGGGTCGTACTGATCAAGCCAAAGACCTGGCAGCGCCACGGGCTCAAGCCCTGGATCGAGGCGGCCAAGAAGCGGCTGCATCGCAACGTTCTTGCGATCGCGCTCGCCAATAAGCTGGCCCGTATCGCCTGGAGCGTTTTGGCTCGTGGCCGGGGCTTCGAGGCGAGCACGATCAATGACACAGCTACTCAGCCCGCCTGATCTGCGTTCTGCACCGGCGACCATTGGGACCGCGCGAAATGAGGAGCCCACAATGACGTAGCCAGATCGATACGCCTTACCCGCCGAGGTCTGCGAGAGGATGAGATGAGATGGAGGTTCGGTCTTCCCGGCGCTTGCGAACACTGGTGACCCGAATGGCCCGTTGAGGCCTGTCCGCTAATGAGATCGCACGCGCGCTGATACCCATGATGGCCAGGAGCAGGACATGTTCCAATCAAAGGCCGGATACATTGATGCAAGACCGCCTGGTGACCCGAATGGCCCGTTGAGGCCTGTCCGCTAATGAGATCGCACGCGCGCTGATACCCATGATGGCCAGGAGCAGGACATGTTCCAATCAAAGGCCGGATACATTGATGCAAGACCGCCTACCGCCAACTCGTCGAAAACTTCTTGCAACGCACGGCCGGACCATACATTCGGGTCAGGTCCACCGATAAAGACAGTCTGCGCTAAACCCGGAATTCCGGCTGATCAGACCGTAGAATAAATTCGTATTTAATCGTCAGATTCGGCCGCAGCACTATCTCTTCCCTATCGCTCAGATGTTGCAACGATTGAGCGTCTATCAAATGCGGCAATGGCACAGGACCTTTATGACCTCCTTCCACCAATTCAACATTCTCGCGGCATCGCGCAACGAGGGCCTACATCCGAAACTGCGGGACCTACTTGAGCGTGCGACCGCCGCGCCGTTTTCAGATATCTCCAAGCGCCCGGATGGGCTGATCCAGGCTGGACCAAGTCCGGATTCGGAAGTCTTCTCCTCGCCGGGCAACGTGACGCCGTTTTCGCGAGAGCCGGCTCGCGCCGTCGTTGCTGCGTTCAAACCAGAACCGCAGAGGCTATCGGCGGCAAGTCCGAAACGAGACCGCATCGCCTAGTCATGCCGGCTTGATCAACCGGACGCTTGATCTCGCCATCACGCCCACCCGCGATGAGACGCAATGAGGCGTGGCCCCGAGACGCTGCAAAGCCATCGCGGCGATTGCGAGGACTATGCGATCGTGAAGTAAGTTGCGTTGCTGCAGGCAGGCGTGTCCCATGAAGATGTTCGGGTCGTCATCTTGCACGGACTCGATACGCTGCTCAGCTTGGCGTCTCTATGCTGCTTAAAGCAAATTTTAGTGGTGAGGGTGCGGTTGTCGCCTAACTGACCATTGTCCGCAACAAAGGAGACAACCATGAACAACGTAGCCGACGATATGAGCGATGATAAATGGATCAGCTGTTCGCACTGGGGCCTGTTTCCACTGGAACGAGGATCCTCGAACCAGCTGCCTGACGAGATATCTACGGCGTCGGCGCGAAATCGCCGACATTCCCACTCGTCACTTTAAACATCTAGCGACTCTAATTGATCGAACCCCGGCCCGCGAACGGCTTCGACATGCGTCGGGCCGATCCCGGCCTGGGTTCACACCCAAGGTGCAAGCCGTCGGGGCGAGCGCATCCCAAGCTTCACGATTGCGGACTCCGGGAATCGTCTATGAATACTTCGATTGGGAGAGGGTGGTTGATCACATAGGTGCCGTAGTTCCGGTCGTGCTCGTCAGGCTGCATCACGCCGGCCGCGTCCCTGGCGCGGGCCAGCAGCGTGTATTGCCCCGGCTCTTGCGGCGTCAGCCACTCGAGTTTCCAACGTCGCCAAGCATGTCGTCGTACAGGGTCTACGAATTCTGCCCGGGTCCAGGTTCGGCCACCGTCGGTGCTCACCTCAATCTCCGTCACGTCGGTTTCACCCGCCCATGCAGCACCGGAAATCGTGTAGATCCGGTTTGGAGCGAGCGTTTCATAAACACGTGGTCGCGCAATTTGGGATTTGAGCTGCATTTCTCCCAGCGGACGCCGAACGGGCTTTCCATCCAGCGAAGCCCAGTAGGCGTAATCCGTCGTCTGCCAATAACCCTGAAACGGCTCGCGTACGGCCTGGATACCGATCAGCCATTTGACGGACGCCATTCCATAGTGCCCGGGGACGATCGCGCGAACTGGAAATCCGTGATCCCGCGGAAGTTCGCGCCCGTTCATCTGGTAAGCGATTAGGACTTCCGACCGAAGTGCCTTGGTCCGGGACAGGCTCCAGGCATAGGATATCGGTACGGGAGGCATGGGCTCTTCCTTCGGCGTGCCGCGATCCGCACCTTCGAGCACGATCTCGCAGGCATCGTCTGCCAGGCCAGCGCGCTCCAGCAACGCACGCAGCGGCACACCTGTCCATTCTGCGTTGCTGACCGCTCCGAGTTCCCACTGTGCCCCCGGCACCTGGGGGACGAGAAAGACCCGGCTATTGCCCGCGCATTCCAAAGTCGCGACTCGGGTCTCGGACGGCATGTTGCGCAACTCTTCGTAGCTTAATGCAAGCGGACTCCTGACGGCGCCGTCGATTCGCAGTCTGTAGGAAGCGCGGTCCAGGGTCGGTATCGGAAAATGACTGCGGATGTAAAACAGCTCCGTCGGCGTAAGATAGAAATCGATTCGGTCAAAGGGAGCCTCGAGATTCTTCGGCTCCTTCTGCCGGATGGTAAGACCCGTGGCAAAGAGCTGATTTGTGTTGTCGACGTAATTGGCTTTTGAAGCTTCCATCATCGTCTCCTAGTTGGTCACGACGCCGGCGAACGCGGCGTGCAACGGGTGCAGCGGTTGTGTCAGGAACGAGGTCAGGTAGATCGTCATGGCGATGCCGAGCAGCGCCAGAAAACAGGCGACGATCACGCCCTGCTTGGAGAGAGAGCGGTGCGCGAAGCGATCGCGGTTCAATTCGCCAGCGAGTCGCATGAAGCGTCGTGCGGAAAACAGATTCACGATTGCGCCGATCGCAATCAGCGCGGCTCCAAACCAAACTGAGAGCTCGTGCGGCTGACCGGGAGGAAACTGTTGCAGCATGTAGGGCATATTCCCGAAAATCCCAAAACGGGCCACCACAAACCCGAAGCCCATCAACGAGATGCCCGTGCGAATCCAGGCGAGAAACGTCCGCTCTTCCGCGAGATAGTCGCGCAATTCGGCCGCTGGTCTTGCCTCGGGAGGGATACCCATTTCGCCGTTACCATTACAGGCGCGCACATTGGCCGCCATCGGCCAATGTGGCCGTCTACGCTTGATTAGTCGGTGCCCCGAAAACGAGCGCCACAAGAAGAAGTCGGGCCGACGGATTTTCACCTCCGGCCCGACCGCTCGCGACGCGTATCGATCAGTAGACCGTCGTGGGTTCGCAAGGCGGAGCGGGCCACGGATCGCTGGCAAACGCGCCGACGGCCGGGGCCCGAATGCAACCAGCGCCGTCAACGGTAGTTGCAGTGGTGTGCTGCCGCACAGCTGCCTTATTCTCGCGAGCCATAGCAGGAGCCGCGACCAGGGCCGTGGCGATCAATGCCGCCGATACAAGTTTGAACTTCGTCATTCGATTTCTCCATTGGGTTTGTGAAGCGCCCAACAACGTGTGGCCTTCGTCCAGCTGACATAGGACCAGGGTTCGCCAACACCACTAAATTACAGTTTAGAGCCGGCTGCCTGTAATGCCTCATTCGATCGCTCGGCGGTCAAAGCCAACTCAGAACCCTAAATTGGTTTTTAATTGAGAGCCCGATGTGTGGCGTGCATGTTCGGGGAAACTCGCGGAGCTTCATTGGGCTGCCGGGAGTTCGGTCGGGTGACCCCCTCCAAAGATATCGGGGAAACGCAAGGCTGGCCGTGGGAATCCACGCACGCAATGTCTGACTACGTTCGGAGACAAAGATGGTTCTGCTTTCGCGCGCCTTTGTCCGCAAACGGTTGATCTCGCTGGCGACCACGGCGTCAGTCGCGGCGACGTCGTTCGGGCTGGCGCAGGATCCGACGAGGATTCACCACGTTCGTGGCGGAGCCCAATATGCGGCGGATCAGCAAGAGCATTCGCACGGGCAACCGATTCCGTCGGCGAGCGCTGCCGCCACTCAGAAAATGATGGCGGACGCGATCAAGTCGATCGGCGATATCGATCGTGACTTCGTCGAGATGATGCCGCTCCAGGGCGCGATCGACATGGCGAAGGCCAAGCTCAACCACGGCGGTAATGAGCAATTTCGCCGGTCGGCTCAGCGTATCGCAGCGACGCAGCCACCAGAGATCACGTTAATGCAAGATGCTGTGAGTGACGGGAAATCGTCCGTGGCGCAATTGCCAGAGCAATCCCGAGCAGTTCGACCATGGCGGAATGAATCGTCTCTAATGAGCATGCAGCAGGGATAGATCATGGGCATTGTTCGATTCGCGTTGCGATTTCCGCACACGTTTTATGTGGTCGCAGCCCTGATCCTGTTTCTGGGCGTCGCCGCCATCCGGTCGATGCCGACGGATATTTTTCCGGAAATACGAATACCGGTGGTCACGGTGATCTGGCAATACACCGGCTTGACCACGCCGGAGATGGAACAGCGCGTCACCACCTACAGTCAATATTCCATCAGCGCGAACGTCAACGGTATCAAGAATATGGAAGCGCAGACCCTCAATGGTCTGTCGATTCAGAAAATCTACTTCCAGCCCGACGTGAATCTCGACCTTGCTATCGCGCAGATCGTGTCCGCGACGAATTCGATTCGCGCGCTGATGCCGCCTGGAATCGAGCCGCCTATCGTCGTGCAGTTCAATGCGTCCAGTGTTCCCGTGTTGCAACTCAGTCTCAATTCGGACAGCCTGAACGAGCAGCAACTCTATGATTTCGGCATTTACCGCGTTCGCCAGGATCTGGCGCCGGTTCCCGGCGTCACGCTGCCGACGCCTGCCGGTGGCAAGTATCGGCAGATCATGGTTGATATCGACCCGGACAAGCTGCTGTCCCGGGGCTTAACGCCGCTCGATATCGTGAATGCGGTCAATACTCAGAACCTGACGTTGCCTTCGGGAACGGCGAAGATCGGAGACGTCCAGTACACGGTGAGGACCAACGCAACGCCGGCGACGATCGACGATCTCAACAAGATGCCCGTCAAGTTCGCCAACGGCGCCACCATCCTGTTGAAGGACGTGGCGCAAGTACGCGACGGATCGCTGGTGCAGCAGAATATCGTGCGCGAGGACGGCCACCGATCGGTATTGCTTAGCATCATCAAGAATGGCAATGCCTCCACGTTGGCGGTCGTCAATGGCGTGAAGCAGGCCCTGCAGTCGATCCGCGCTGCCGCGCCGGCCGGACTCAAGATCAATGAACTGTTCGACCAGTCGGTATTTGTAACGAATTCCGTCAATGGCGTGCTGCGCGAAGGCGCCATCGCCGCGGGCCTTACCGCCCTGATGATCCTGATCTTCCTGGGCTCATGGCGGTCGACGCTGGTGGTGATGATTTCGATTCCGCTGTCGATCCTTTCGTCGCTCATCGTGTTGTACTTTCTCGGCGAGACACTGAACACCATGACGCTCGGTGGCCTTGCGCTGGCGGTTGGCATACTGGTCGACGACTCGACGGTGACGATTGAGAACACGCACCGCTTGTGGACCGAGGAACACATGCCGCTTTCCGAGGCGACGTTGCACGGCGCCGCCGAGATCGCGGTGCCAACGCTGGTTTCCACGCTCGCCATCAGTTGCGTGTTCACGTCGGTGGTATTTCTCGACGGACCGGCCAAATACCTGTTCACGCCACTTGGTCTTGCTGTCGTATTTGCGATGCTGGCTTCCTACTTGTTGTCGCGGACCCTGACTCCGATCACGATCGGCTTGCTGCTCAAGAATGAGCGTCATGGTACGAGCGATGGAACCCCGCCGGGCTTCTTCTCGCGGATGACCGCCGCTTTCGACCGCGGCTTCGAACGGCTGCGCGGGGGATACCTGAGAGTCCTCACGCTGCTGTTGCGCAGGCGGGCCATCGTACCTGTTGCCGCCGTGTTGATACTCGGCCTCGGCGCCACGATGCTCTCGTTCGTTGGGCGGGACTTTTTCCCGCTGATCGACGGCGGCCAGATCCAGCTTCACGTTCGCGCCCCCGCCGGGACCCGTATCGAAAGCACCGAGGCGATATTCCAGAAGGTCGAGGACAAGATCCGCGAAGTCATTCCAGAACAGGACCGCGGCCTCATTATCGACAATATCGGTCTGCCGGCGCGAGCCTACAATCTGGCATTCGCGGACGGCTCCACGATCGGAATCAACGACGGTGTCATCCAGGTCCAGCTGAAGGAAGGCCACAGGCCGACCGCCGAATATGTCAAGAAGTTGCGTCAGATGCTGCCCGCCGCATTTCCCGAAAGCACGTTCTATTTCCAGGCGGCTGACATCGTGACGCAGATCCTGAACTTCGGATTGCCGGCGCAGATCGACGTCCGGACGGTGGGCACCGACCACAACAACCTTTCGATTGCAAAGGAGCTTCAGCAACGTCTCGCCGCGATCCCCGGGATCGTCGACGCACATCTGCAGCAGGAAGTCGACGGTCCGGCGTTCTACGCCGAAATCGATCGGACCCGGGCTGCTCAACTCGGCCTCAATGCCAGCACCATAGCCACAAACATCAATGTCAGCCTGAGTTCGTCGGTGCAGGTGTCGCCCAATTTCTGGACCGATCTGAGTTCGGGGATTCCGTATTATCTGGCCGTGCAAACGCCGGAACGCCTCGTCAACTCGCTGAATGCGCTCGGAAACACGCCGGTTTCCACCTCACTGGCGGCGAGCGGCCAAACCGTCCCCGGCGTGCTTAGCAATGTCGCGACGTTCAACCGCGACAAGGTCACCACGAACTCGAACCAGACCAATATCCAGCCGGTCTTTGATGTGTATGCCAGCGTGCAGGGCCGCGATCTCGGCGCCGTCGCAGCCGACATCAACAAGGTTACGAAGGCGCTGCAGCAGAAGCTGAAACCGGGCAACTCAATTCAGGTAGTTGGCCAGATACAGAGTATGAACGACTCGTTTCGGAATCTCGGCATCGGGCTGCTATTCGCCGCCGTCTTCGTCTATCTGCTGATGGTCGTGAACTACCAGACGTTCGGCGATCCCTTCGTCGTGATCCTGGCCCTGCCGGCGACGCTTTGCGGCATCGTCACAATGCTGTTCATCACCGGCACCACGTTGAACGTGCCGTCGCTGATGGGCGCGATCATGGCCGTTGGCGTCGCTTCAGCAAACTCGATTCTGCTGGTGACCTTCGCACGCGAGCAACAATTAAAGGGGCGCTCCGCATTTGAGGCCGCGCTGAGCGCCGGCCACACCCGTATCCGCCCCGTGCTGATGACCGCCGCTGCGATGATCGTCGGCATGATACCGATGGCGATCGGCGGTGCCGGCGAGGAACAAAATGCTGCGCTCGCGCGCGCCGTCATCGGCGGCCTGCTGTTCGCGACCCCGACGACGTTACTGATCGTGCCTTACCTGTTCGCCATGCTGCGCAAAGGCAACGACGGAAAGCCGCACCATGGCGTTTTCGAGGAGGTTCCGGGATGACCGAGATTCGTATGAAGCCGAAAAGTGAGAATGTTGAGGACCGCGTTGATCCGCAAACCGATCGCGTTGTTGCGCTACCCAATGGGCGTCCCCAGGGTCAAGGTCGTTACGGAGGAGTGCTGTTCGGCGGAAGCGCGCTGCTGCTGCTGCTGGCCGGCCTTGGAATAGGGGGCTGGCGCCACTACCAGGCCGGTGTCGAGGTCGCGGCGACTGCGCAACAGAGCAGGACCTTTGTCCCCAGCGTTCGCGTCGCGGCGGTCCGCGCCAGCGACAGCAAGATTACGGTCAGCTTGCCGGCGACCACGACGGCCTTCGAGGCGGCGAATATCTTTGCGCGCACCAGCGGCTACATCGAAAAGCGCTACGTCGACATCGGCGATCGGGTCAAGGCCGGAGCCTTGTTGGCGGACATTACCGCCCCCGAGCTCGACCACCAGATTGCGCAAGCCAAGGCGACGCTGGCCCAGAATCAAGCGACGTTGCGGCAGACCCAGGCAAGCCAGGAACTCGCCCAGGTCACCAATGCGCGAGACAGCAAACTGGTCAAACAGGGATGGCTCACACTTCAGCAGGGCGACAACGATCGCCTGACCCTGCAGGCGCAGCAAGCAGCGGTGGGGGTGGCTCAGTCCAACATTGAAGCCCAGGAGGCCCAGATTCGAATTCTTGGGCAGGAGAAGGCGTACCAGCGTGTGGTGGCGCCGTTCGACGGGGTGATCACACAGCGCAACATCGACAATGGCAGCCTGGTGACATCGGGGTCGACCTTCATGTTCACGCTGATGCACCCTGACGTGATCCGCACCCAGGTGTTCGTTCCCCAGGACCAGGCTTTCGGGGTCGGGCCCGGCGTCGACGCGGTGGTCCGTGTCCCCGAGATTCCAAATCGAGCCTTTCCGGGCAAGGTGACGCGAATCGCAAACGCGTTGCAGCCGGGCAGCCGCACGCTGCTGACCGAAATCGATGTCCCCAATCCGGACTGGGCGCTCAGCCCCGGGATCTATTGCACCGTCGAACTGCATATCCCGCGAAAGACGCCGTCGATGATCATCCCCGCCGATGCGGTGGTATTCGATCAGAACGGTGTCCATGTCGCGGTCGTCGAGAACGGGACCGTCCATTTGCAGAAAATAGCGATTGCGCGTGACTTCGGCACGGAGGTCGAAGTGCACGATGGCGTCAAGCCCAACGATCAGGTCATCCTCAATCCGATGCTTGGCCTGGCGAATGGTAGCAAGGTCACGGTTCGCACAGACAAACCACAGACAAGCTAGATCGGGACGGAGAGAGGAATGGCGATGCGACGCTTACTTTTCACTTCGATCATCTTGCTGGGGGGAGGCAGCGCTGGCCTGGCGCAGGTCTCCACCATGGGTAGCACGGCTATGGGGCTTCCAACGACGCCAGCGACGATCGTCACATCTCCACTTTATGGTCCGAGCCCGTTTTCGGCGACAACCCAGCCAAATCCTCCCGGCACGACGCTGGCGCCGGTGCCGCTGGCTTCTGACCCGACGACTCCGGGGACGGTTGTGATCTGTGCTGCACCAACTGGACAAATCGCGCCTGGAACGCTGCCGGTGCCAATTATTTCCATGTCGACAACAGGTGGCGCAATCGGAACGACACCCTCTACGTCCGCGGCAGCGGCGACACCCGCCCTGACGGCTGCGTCTCTCGCCGCCACGACCGCCAGTTCGACCGCGCCGCTGTTGCTGTCCGCAACACCAGCTACATCGTTCGCGACCGATTTTTTTGGCACGACGATACCGGTGGCGTCGTCCCTGACAGCAGCGGCGGCGGCCCCTGCCGTTACCGCAGCGCCCACCGCACCGACGCCATCGATGGTACCAACCACCGCCTCCACATCCATGGTGGGCAGCACAGCCACGATGATGCCATCGACCACGATGATGCCAGGGATCGCGTTGGGGACCATTCCCACGCTATTCGCCGGCAGCACGACCGGGACCATATCGCCGGTGTCCCCGCTCGGCAGCCCGTCGACTACCGTGTGCAGCACTACGCCGGGAGGTCCGCCGACCAACGGCGCCGCTTTGCCGCTCTCGACTCCTGAAGTTCCGAGCAGTCCCGCGCCTGGCACGATTCAACCCCCAGTCGCGGTGCTTGCCGACACCAGCATCGATCCGACCACGGATGTGATGCCGACACCGAATACGTCGGCATGCGCCGAGAGCATGACGATTAATCTGGCAACGCCTGGGACGATGGCACCGGCTAACGCCACAGGCGCAGCGGCAACACCGGGCGTATCGCCAGCAGGCTGCTAAAGCGTGATGAATTTCCTCGAATAGTCGTATCGCCCTATCTTATTGGCGCATGACCTTTCGGAAACCGGTAGCAACGGTTTCCGGATCATGCTCAAAACCGAAAACCCGCTTCCCGACGCCCGCGGGTAGCGCCATACGCGCTTCGGGCCGGGTCGTTTCTAAAATGCTATTTAGTGGTGGGGGTCCCTCCGGAAGCCTATGTGTCCTCTTGAGCGGCCCACCGCGCTTGCCCCCGGAGGCGGTGTTCAGATTGGCCGCAATGAGGACGGCGTCCGCCACGCCTCCTGCCCCCGAACCGAGGCGGGCGGGCCGTCCTGCTCTTTTCCATGGCATTTGGGGCCAGTGAGATTATGCCTTTGGTCGCGAGCAAGCATATGATCCCAGGAAATCCAGGCCCGAGCACAGGGCTCGGTGCGAACGGCATAGTAGCGGCTGGGAATCAACCGATGACAAAAGTGCTTCTGATCGAGGACGACAGCGAAACGGCCGAGGAAATTACCGCCGAACTCGCCGATCGTGGTTTTGAAGTCGAGTGGTCGGCCAGCGGCATAGAAGGTCTCGACAAGGCGCGTTCATCGCGGCCCGACGCCATGATCGTCGATCGGTTGTTGCCTGGAATGGACGGCCTGACGGTGATCGAAGCCTTGCGGAAGGAGCAGGTCCGCACTCCGGTGCTGGTGCTGAGTGCGCTGGGGGCGGTCGACGATCGCGTGCGCGGATTGCGGATGGGGGGCGACGATTATCTCACCAAACCCTTCGCGCTGGTCGAGCTTGTCGCCAGGATCGAGGCGTTGTTGCGCCGGCCGGTTGAATCACGCGAGACGACGTTACGGGTAGGACCGCTGGAACTCGATCTAATCGAGCGCACCGCCAAACGCGGCGATCGGGTGATCGATCTCCTGCCGCGCGAATTCCGTTTGCTTGAATACATGATGCAACGGAGCGATCGACTGCTGACGCGGGCCATGCTTCTGGAGGAAGTCTGGAACTATAAATTCGTTCCGGCGACGAACCTGGTTGATGTGCATATGGGCAGGCTGCGCCACAAGGTGGACGGGCCGGACGAATCTCCCATGATCCACAATGTCCGCGGGGCCGGCTTCATTCTCCGAACCGGATTATGAAGGTCAGATGGAAGCCAGCGAGGCGCCGCCGCTGACGTCGAGTGGGAAATCCGCGGAGCGAGATCCGATGGGTCAAGAGCACATCATACGTTCGAACACCTTTCGGTGGGCGCTGGCGGTAGCTGGCGTGTTCGCGGTTTTCGTCATGGTTCTGTTCGGCTTCATCTACTGGCAGACCGATCAGTACTTGATCGCGCGATCAGACAAAATGATTGAGAGTCAATTGAACTTCATCGTCGGTTTGCCCGGCGAACACCGGCTGGATGCGATCAAGGAGCATCTGAAGCAGGATTCCCGCGGCGTTCAATATGCCGGCCTGTTCAGCGCAGACGGCCGCAAGATAGCGGGCAACCTGGAACGGTTTCCGCCCGGTCTTCAGTTGGATGGTTCGGTTCGGAGCATTTCGGTCGAGCGGACGCTTCCGGCCGGAAGCGAGACGCATGTGATCCGCGCAATCGCCCGGCACATGCCGAATGGCGACGCGCTGGTCATCGGACGTGAGGTCGACGAAGCCAGGGAAATCTCCCATGTTGTGGGTCAGGCGCTGGCGCTTGGTCTGCTGCCTGGGCTGTGCTTATGCCTGCTGGCCGGCGCATGGCTTAGCATGCGTGCCCAAAAGCGGGTCGAGGAGGTAAATCAGCGGGTCCAGCGCATCGTCGCCGGCGATTTGCACGAGCGGCTCCCACACCGCGACGTCGACGAGCCGTTTTCGAAGCTCGCGGCCATCGTCAATGGCATGCTCGATGAAATGGAAGCGATGATCCACGCGCTTGCCGGAGTCGGCAACGACATCGCTCACGATTTGCGAACGCCGCTCACGCGGGCGCGGCTGGCGCTGGAGCGCGGCCGTACCAACGCAACCACGCTGGAGCAACTCCAGATGGTTGTAGACAGGGCGATCGCAAATATTGACCAATCGTTGGCGATCATCACGGGGCTGTTGCGTTTGGCCGAAATTGAAAATAGCCGGCGGACGGCGGCTTTTGGCGTCGTCTCGCTGCACGAAATGCTGCAGGAGGTGCGCGATATCTACGAACCAATCGCTGAGAACAAGGATATCGATTTGCAGGTAGGGGTGCAGCAGCACTTGAGCGTGCGCGGCGACCGGGATCTCCTGCTGGAGGCGGTCGCCAATCTCGTCGACAATGCCATCAAGTTTACGCCCGAAGGCGGTAAAGTGAACATCGAACTGCTGCGTGGCGAGAGCGAAACTATCGTTCGCGTGTCCGATACCGGCCCCGGCATCAGCGAGCAGGAGCGCGAGGCCGTGCTGCGGCGTTTCTATCGTTCCGACAAGATCCGAAGTACGCCGGGCGTCGGCCTTGGGCTGAATCTGGTGGCGGCGATCGTAAAGCTGCACGGCTTTCGTCTTGTGATCCACTCTGGTCGGGGCGGCCGGTTGGAGATTATTTGTCCCGACAAGTAAGAGTGATAAAGCGCGACCTCGTCGGGAGCGAACGAACTCGGGCGCCTCCTTGTTGTTAGGAGCAGGAGTCAGGATTTGGCGGCTGCTATTGGCCGGCGCCTCGATTACCGTCGCCAACGCTCATCATCGGGAGCTGCGTAGCATTCGGCGGCGAGGCCGGAAGCGGTCGCCTCACACTGCGCATAGCTCGTGAAGCTACAATCCGTCCCGCCTTCGGCATATTCGATACAGTAACGTCCCGGGGGAACGATGGAGCCTGCGTTCGCCGGTTCGCTAGTGCCGAAGGCAATAGCTGACAGAGCCATAACCGAAGCGATCGCTGTCATCGAAATTATCTTCATGTCAAGATCTCCATGTCTACTCTCTCAACATGGAGATTGACGATCGAGAAAACGATTATAAAAAAAGTAATCTTCGCTCATCCATCAGGACTAACGGCAAGGCGCCCTGCCTGCTGTGTCTGATTTCTCTAAACGCGCACGAACGGCGACCCGAAAGGATGAAATCGTGTTTGATGGAAATCGGCATCAGTCCGTCGATACTCGGATGATCAGCATGCAACATACCTGCTCCAATTTCCGGCGGAGCAATCCATGCATCCAAACCTTACTCATCGTGGCGCCGGCTGCGTGACTACTGATGCTGCGGCTTGACGGCTTCCATCGCGCTTAAAGACGAATTTAGTGGGACGATCGAAATCGTCTCTTATCTGTAGTCAAGGAGATACAACCATCCACACAAGGGACACGACAATGAAACTCACGACAATCGCATTAGCCACAGCGTTCGCCCTCTTAGGGACGGCCACCTTTGCAAACACAGTTCATCATAAAGGGGCCGTGAGGGCCGATCGCAATGCCGTCGGCATGGTCCAGTTGCATCCGAACTACGGTAACCCGAACGGCAATCCAGACGGTCCGACCACGTTGAGCGGAACCGGTGACTCCTCGTTCGGCGGCTCTTCGCCTGGCACCAGCGGCTACAACTAACGGCTACAACTAACGCACCGCATTTGTGTCGCGGCTAGTCCAGTCGCCCAAGCAAGCTTGTTGGGTGACCAAGCTGGAAGGGGTCAAGCCGCTTCGGCGCCTTGGCCGTTGCACCCGGAAAGCAGCAAAAAAGACCAACATGGACTAGCCGCCAGCCGCAACCGTCTGTGCGCGCTGATCGCCGGGCTGATGGTATCTTCCCAGAGCAATACCAAGCTCCTGCCACACCGAAACCATGGCGTCAGCTAACTGTCGGATTAGTCGAAGGTCATGCGCTGGGGTCGGGGTAATCCGCAATCGCTCGGTGCCCCGGGGAACGGTCGGATAATTGATCGGCTGGATGTAAATCCCGTGCCGGTGGAGCAAGAGATCGCTTGCCTGCTTGCACTTGTCGGGATCGCCGATCATCACCGGTACGATATGCGTGTCTGTCTCCAGCACCGGCAACCTGGCTACCCGCAGGGCGGCCCTGGTCGCCGCCACGGCGGCGCGCTGGGCCGCACGCTCGGTACTCGATGTCTTGAG
>Ga0081540_1001540_pt2 | contig 14943 bp, 12 predicted proteins | sample TabmetS2T1R1_FD_71024 | JGI IMG/M metagenome (GOLD analysis project Ga0081540, IMG submission 71024) | Tabebuia heterophylla rhizosphere microbial communities from the University of Puerto Rico - S2T1R1 | ecosystem: Host-associated > Plants > Roots > Rhizosphere ... | reverse complement strand
ATGACTTCGATCGGCCGGCCGAGCACCTTGCCGCCGAAATCCTCGACCGCCATGCGCGCGGCGTGGACCGAGCCCATGCCGGTGAGATCCGCGTACAGTCCCGTCTGGTCGTTGAGGACGCCGAGCTTGACCGGCTGCTGCGCGACCGCGGAAGCGGTTAGCCCCGCTCCCCACAACAGGAGCGCAAGCGCAGCCATAATGTTGCGACGCATGAAAAGCCTCCCCTTTTTGTAACGACCGCTTGATGCCGGTCGTCTTGGCAAGATGCTACAGGGGAAGGGCTTCACTGGGAAGCTGGGTGCGGACTTTCAGAGCATGCACACCCACTGAGTTCGGTGCATGCCAATCGCGTGGGCGGCGCCGCGGGTCAGGTCAAGAGTAACTCCGCGCGTAAATGGGCCGCGATCATTGATGACCACCGTAACCGACCTCCCGTTTTCCGGATTCGTAACCGTTACCCGCGACCCGAAAGGCAGCGAGCGATGCGCGGCGGTATATGCTGTGGAGTCGAAGGCTTGACCGCTCGCAGTGCGCCGCCCCGACGTATAGTAGGTCGCGACGACATGTTGCCCCGAACAGGTTCCGCGAGGTTTGGAGTGCGCAAAGAACCAATCGAAACCCCGACTGTGGGCCGACGCTGACGACGTGATCAGCCACGCCACAGCCAATCCAAAGATCCAAAAAGACCGACGCATTGACCCCTCCGACTCGCCGGCTGACACTTTCCGCAGAGGTACGGACTTAAATGTGGCATGACCACCGGAGTCGGATGACGCCTGGCATCGCAGGCAGCCGGCGCCGCGTCTGCTAGCGGCCAGACGCTGACCTTGGCTGTGCTCTCAACCGTATTTGCCAGAAGCCATTTGTGGAGGCGAATGACCGGCGCGAACTCTCGCCTGGCTATTTGATTTTCGCGGGCCCTCATGACGAAACCAGCGAGGGCAGCGACGTGACCTCAAAATAAAACCGCGCTACGCTCTCCGGACAAGAACAAGAGGAAACGCCAATCGTGTACGACTTCATTATCGTCGGCGGCGGCTCGGCTGGATCCGTGCTGGCCCACCGGCTCTCCGCCAAGAGCGCCAACAAGGTCCTGCTGTGCGAAGCCGGACAGGACACACCGCCCGGCAACGAGCCGGCCGAGATCAGGGACAGCTATCCGGGCACGGCGTATTTCGATCCACGCTTCCACTGGACCGAACTCAAGGTCACGACCCAGGTGGTCAGCCATAACAATCCGGACGAGGCGCGTCCGCCCTTGCGCAAATACGAACAGGCGCGCGTGCTGGGCGGCGGCTCGTCGATCAACGGCCAGATGGCCAACCGTGGCGCACCGACCGACTATGATGAATGGGAAGCGCGGGGCGCCACGGGCTGGAGCTGGAACGAAGTGCTGCCCTTTTTCAAGAAGGTCGAGCGCGACCTCGATTTCGACGGACCGTATCACGGCAAGGATGGCCGGATCCCGGTCCGCCGCATCCCGCGGGAGCACTGGACACGGCATTCGCAGGCGTTCGCGCAAGCGTTCCAGCAGGCTGGGCATCAATTCGTAGCGGACCAGAACGGCGAGTTCGTCGATGGCTACTTCCCGGTGACGCACTCCAATCAGGCCGAGCAACGCGTCTCGGCCGCGATGGGCTATCTCGATCGCGACACGCGCAAGCGCGCCAATCTCACGATCTCCACCAACACGCAGGTCAGGGAATTGCTGTTCGAGGGCACGCAGTGCGTTGGCGTGAAGGCTGTCGTCGACGGGCGGAGCCAGGAATTCCGCGGCCGCGAGATCATTCTCTCCTCTGGCGCCATCCATTCGCCGGCGCATCTCTTGCGCGCCGGCATCGGCCCGGTTGGGCACCTCCGCGACTTGGGAATTCCCGTCCTGATGGGGCTGCCAGGCGTCGGCCAGCGCCTGATGGACCATCCCTCGATTTCGCTGTCGTCCTTTGTCCGCCGCGGCGCGCGCATGAACGCGCATACCAGGCGCCACATGCAGCTTGGCTTACGTTACTCGTCCGGGCTGTCAGGCGTGCCAAAGGGAGACATGTTCGTCGTCGTGCTCTCTAAATCGGCCTGGCACGCCGTCGGCGCGCAAATCGGCTCGCTGCTGACTTTCGTCAACAAGACCTATTCCGAGACCGGGCAGATCAAGCTTGCCTCGCGCGATCCCGCGGCCGAACCGATCGTCGAGTTCAACCTGTTGTCCGACCGGCGCGACCTCGATCGCCTGATGAGCGGTTTTCGCAAGATGGCGGCCGTGCAAATGAGTGAAGCCGTCAAGGCGGTGACGGACAAGCCGTTTCCGGCCGCCTATACCGACCGCGTGCGCAAGATCGGCGTGGTCAACAACACCAACAGGATACTGACCAAGATCGCGGCGACCTTGATGGACGGGCCGGCGGCGCTGCGCCACTTCATGATCGACAATTTCGTGGTCGAAGGCTTCACCTTCGATGACGTCATGAACGACGACGAGGCGCTGGAGGCCTTCGTGCGCAAGGCGACCATCGGCGTGTGGCACGCCTCGTGTTCATGCCGCATGGGCTCGGCCGACGATCCGATGGCGGTGGTCGATAACCAGGGCCGCGTCAAAGGCATCCAGGGTCTGCGCGTCGTCGACGCCTCGATCTTCCCGGTGGTGCCGTGCGCCAACACCAACTTTCCGGTCCTGATGTCGGCGGAAAAGATCGCGGCAGCGATGCAGTGATCCGTAAGCCCGCCGGGATCTCAGCAGCGCCGCCGATCGTCGCTCGAAATCTCTGCCGCCGCCAGTTCGCTGACCCGCAAGGCCATCCTGGCGAGTGCGATCGAATAGCTGCACGAAACGGCGACGAATGAGGTAATCATGTCGATTGGGACCTCAGGAGGCGCGAGGAGCCATGGCGCCAGCAGGCTCCGTCCCTCGTAGCGGGCATAGCAGTCGTAATCGCAGTACTGCCGCTGCGTCGAAACCGCTTTCAGATAGCCTGATACGAACGAGCGCGAGCACTCGGCACAGGTGGGGCTGTCGAGGGGGGTCCTGTGATTGACCAGGATGAATTTCATGACGGCATGACCACTTTCAAAACGCCCGAGCCTTCACGGGCACCTCTTCAGGAGGCGTTGGCTTGATGGTCGAGAAGCATCACCGCATTGCTGGACTTAAGCGCGTAGCACTCCGCTCCGCAGTAACAGCGCCGCGTCCGGATGTCGCGCAAATAACCGCCCTCGCCGATTGGTTCACAGCAAAGCGCACAGAAATCTTGCCGAAACGGCATCCGGCCATTAACCAACACGAACCTCACGTGGCGCCTCCCGGAGCGAGCGGATAGCGGCGCCCAGCCGGATGCTGGCTGTGTTCGTGCCAGGTGGCGTCCTGTGCCAATGACCGGAGCGGCATGCCACGGTTCGCGACAAGCCAGGGCAAGCAAATCCATAGCGGGGGCGCGCATTGCACGTTCAAGACGTAGGCTCCTTGTCCGAAACTCCCGAGCGCCGGAAACTCGCGCTCTGATCTCTGTCCCCGCCTTCACGCAACTCGAAATCGCCATAACCAGCGGCTGTCGTTGTCCCGGCGAAGTTGGAAACGCTCGACGCACCTGGTTGAACAGAGCGCAATGCGGCAGCGATAGTGGCGAATGAGACCGAATTCCCCGTCGCAAAGGGCGCAGCGTGAATCGCGGTTCGGCCGGTCCTGCCGGCAGCGTCGATCGTCCTGGTTCGGCATGCTGGTCTCCTCCAGATCTTGCATGGGTCATTCATTGCGGGCGGCGCTCGTAGGTGCAGTGCGAAATCGAAGTCGTCGTGATCTGCCAAATCGCGCGGCGAATTAGACACCGGGCGCATGGTTTCACTTGCACGCGCCGCTTCCCGAAGCAGCGGAACCCCGGTCATAGCTGCAGTTGCAGGCCGGACGGACCGATGCCGGCCCGTTGCCATTACGATTGCGAGCCCGACAGCTTAGCTGGCCTTGGGCCTGGCCTGCCGGGATTTGGCCGCCGCAATCAGCTATTCCCGATCGGCCCCGAGCCTAGGGCGATCCGGTGAGATTGCTCAATTGTACGGAGGTTATGGCGCGATATCGAAAGGGTTGGACGAGCTATACGGAGGTATATGACTGCGGCGCGCCCATGCAGCTGCGATGCGTCAAACGATGCAGATGATATCGGAACGAACTGCCGCATTTTTGCGCAAAATGCTCTAATCTGTCGGGCCGGGACAGAGGTGGTTTGCGAATGACGCCAAACCAGACCAGGAACTTTGCAGGTTCAGCCGCGCAGTTCTCCCTCGGCGGCCTTGCGCTGGCACTGGTCACCCTGATCTGCTTCATGCTGGATGCCGATCTCGCAACGACAGCATTCGCCGATCTGGTGGTGATCCTCGTGTTCTCGCTGTTCGGCAGCTTCGCCGGCGCAATGCTGCTGTGTCTCCTGTCGGTGGCGAGCCAGGCCTATTTCTTTGCTCCTCCGGCGCTGAGTTTCGCCATCGACGATCCGCAGCATGTCGTCATGGTGACCGCCTTCTGCGTAACCGGAACGATCGTGGCGTGGCTGACTGGAAACGCCCGCCTCGAAAAGGAGGCCGCGCTCGAGGCCCAGGCCAGGTTCAGGCGCAGCCAGGACAAAGCGCGCGACAACGAAAGGGAGTGGCGGGAAGTCTTCGAGCACAATCCGGTCATGTATTTCATGGTCGACCCGGATGGCACCGTGCTGAACGTGAACACGTTTGGTGCCGCGCAGCTCGGCTATACGGTTGCGGAGTTGGTCGGCGCGTCAGTGCTCAACGTATTTCTCGAGGAGGACCGGGCGTTCGTGGGTAAATGCGTCGCAGTCTGCCTGGAGACAGTCGGGCAATCCCACACATGGGAAATCAGGAAGATCAGGAAGAACGGCTCGCTGCTGTGGGTGCGCGAGAACGCCAAGACGATGCGGCGCTCCGACGGCAGGCTCGTTGTCCTGATTGCCTGCGAAGATGTCACGGAACGGAAGCGCACCGAACATGCCTTGCAGCAGAGCGAGTCCTATCTCGCTCACGCCCAGCGATTGAGCCACACCGGCAGCTGGTCATGGGACGTGCGCGGCGACGACTTCGCCTACCGCTCCGCCGAAGTCTATCGCCTGTTCGGCTTCGATCCCGAACAGGGCGCCTCGGCGGAAGAGATCCAGTCGCGTATTCCCGCGGAAGACCTGCAGATGCTTGGCGACGTGGTGCGCAAGGCCGTGCGGGCCAGGCAGGGACAATTCGAATTCGATTTTCAGGTCGTGCTGCCCGAAGGCGCAACAAGGCGCATCCACTCGGTGGCGCATCCCGTACTCGATCGCGATGGCGAGGTAAGCGAGATCCTGGGCACGCATATGGACGTGACCGAGCAATACGCGGCGAGGGAAAAGCTGGAAGCGGCATTTCTGGCGCTGCGTGAAAGCGAGCAACGCTTCCGCGATTATGCCGAGACAGCTTCTGACTGGCTGTGGGAGACCGGGCCGGACCACCGCGTCACGCATTTGTCCGAGCACACCGGCGCGGTTGCGTCGGCCGCAACCGGAATGCTGCGCTGGGAAATTGCGTCCGACCTCGAATCGGAACCCGAGAAATGGCGAGCGCATCGTGCGACGCTCGAAGCGCACCTGCCCTTCCGCGACCTGGTGTATCGCAGCAAGAGCCGAATGGGATCGCCGATCTACGTTCGTACCAGCGGCAAGCCGGTCTTTGACGCGAACGGGGTTTTTCTCGGATATCGCGGCGTCAGCACCGACATCACCGCAAGCATTCGTGCCGATCAGGCCGAACAGGCGCTGCGCAAGGCCCAGGCCGAGCTTGCCCATGTGACGCGCGTGACGACGCTTGGCGAAATGACCGCCTCCATAGCGCATGAGATCAACCAGCCGCTCGCTGCTGTGATCGCCAACGCTGAAGCGTGCCTGGGTTGGCTCGATCGCGATCCGCCCGATCTCGATGCGGCCCGCCGCTCGGTGGAGTGGATCGTTGAGGACGGCAACCGGGCGAGCGAGGTGACCAGGCGCGTCCGCGCGCTCGCGAAAAAGACGGATATCGAGAAGGCCTCGCTCGACATCAACGACGTTGCAAACGATGCCATGGCGCTGGTGCTGCGCGAGCTTTCGAGCCATGGAGCGGTGCCGAAGCTGGCGTTCGCACCCGATCTGCCCCGGATTTTTGGCGACCGGGTCCAACTGCAGCAAGTGATCATCAATCTGGTGATCAACGCGGCGGAAGCCATGGAATCGGTTGCAGATCGGCCGCGCGAACTGACGGTCCGGTCAGGCCGGCACGAGGACGGCGGAATATTCCTGTCCGTCTCCGACACCGGCGTCGGATTTCCCGATGCGGCAGCAGAGCGCATGTTCACGCCGTTCTTCACCACCAAATCCAGCGGCATGGGCATGGGACTTTCCATCTGCCGTTCGATCGTGGAAGCTCACGAGGGACGGCTTTCGGCTTCCCGCAACGCCAGCGACGGCGCAACCTTCCAGTTTGTGCTGCCGGTACACGAAGAGGCCACGGCGTGAGCGAGCGACCGAAATCTCCGCCCGAGCCCGCGATCGGCAAGGGAGCGGTCAGGGAACCGCTCGTCTTCGTCATCGACGACGATCTCTCCATGCGCCGGGCGCTCACCAATCTCATTCAGTCGGTAGGCCTTGAGGTCGAGACGTTCGGCTCGGCCGCCGAATTGTTGAAAAGCGAATTACCCGAGGTGGCGAGCTGCCTGGTGCTCGACATCCGCCTTCCGGGACTGAGTGGCCTCGACCTGCAGGCCGAGCTCGCCAAGGCGAACATTCGCATTCCCATTATCTTCATCACCGGTCACGGCGATATTCCGATGACCGTGCGGGCGATGAAAGGCGGAGCGGTCGATTTCCTCACCAAACCGTTTCGCGATCAGGAACTGCTCGACGCTGTCGTCAGCGCGATCGACAAGGATCGCAAGCGGCGCGAAGCCGACAAGACCGTCGCGAACCTGCAGGCGCTATACGACACCTTGAGCAGCCGCGAACGCCAGGTGCTGGGTTTCGTTGCAGCCGGTTTGATGAACAAGCAGGTCGCGGCCGAGCTCGACCTTGCCGAGATCACGGTCAAGATCTACCGCGGACACATCATGAAGAAGATGCAGGCGAGGTCGCTGGCGGATTTGATCAGAATGACCGAAACGTTAGGCATTCGTCCGGTCAAGCCGCCGGGCGGGCCGGCCGGGCAGCAGTAATGCAGGGGTGACTGGCCGCAATCCAAAAACATGATGCCCAACAACGGCCTGCGCCGCGATGGCGGCTCCATTGGATCGCATCCCGGTGCTCCCGTACAAACCTAAGTATGATTTTACAATTTCAGCATGCAAGCCCACCCTTGCGACGGGCCGGCAAAGCTTAGCCTTTCCGCCTTGGGAGGGTTGCCTTTGCCCGCGCCTTCGGTCATCTCGATCATTGACGACGACGCCTCGATCCGGGTTGCGACCAACAATCTTCTGAGATCGCGCGGCTACATCGTACACACCTTTGCGTCGGCCGAAGAGTTTTTGCGCTCGTCGCAGCTTGGTGAAACGTCATGCGTCATCGCGGACGTGCAGATGTCGGCTATGAGCGGTCTGGATCTGCCGGCGGCGATGCGCGCCAAGGGCCACAATGCACCGTTCATTTTTATCACGGCCTTTCCCGATGAAGGCCTGCGCGCGAGGGCGATGAAGGCAGGAGCCATCTGCTTTCTGGCCAAGCCGTTCGCCGCCCCGACCCTGATCAAATGTCTCGAAAGCGCACTGCAGGCAGGCTTGCAGTGAAGGCAGGACGTGAGATGGCAGTCTGAGCTACGGCAGGCCCGCCCCCCTGTCACGATCAGCCCATACCTGCCGGGCCCAGGTCAGGAACTGCCCACGCTCTGCTGCCGGGTCGATCCCAGCCCGGCCCCCAAGCTGCGCGGCTGGCGCGGATCCTGCCGCTCAACGAGCGGGCGGGCAATCCTGGCCCGCAATTCCGCGACATCGACGAAGACATCGGCCTGGCGACGCAGTTCGTCTGCGGCCATCGGCGGTTGGCTTGAGATGCTCGAAACGACAGTCACACGAACACCGCGGCGTTGCACTGCCTCGACCAGCGGACGAAAATCGCCGTCGCCGGAAAACAGCACCATCTCGTCGATATGCTCGGCGACCTGCATGGCATCAACGGCAAGCTCGACATCCATCCTGTTCTTCAATTTGCGCCGGCCGGAGGCGTCGATGTACTCCTTGGTCGGCTTGGTGATGACCGTATAACCGTTGTAGTCGAGCCAATCGATCAGCGGGCGGACGGTGGAATACTCCTGATCCTCGAGGATCGCCGTGTAATAGAATGCGCGCAGCAACACGCCGTGAGTCTGAAATTCCTGCAGCAGGCGCCTGTAATCGATGTCGAAGCCGAGCGCCCTGGCTGTCGCGTGGAGATTGGCGCCGTCGATGAACAATGCGATGTGGGAGGAACGCGTCATTGGGCCAAAAACCTCTCGCGCAGACATTCGACGATCGAGGCAGGCGGCCGGATCCTTCAAACTGCACGCGTGCCGGTTGGGGGCAGCGCAGCGATCCATCGCCTGCCATCAGTTTTGCAATTTGGAAGCGAGACTAGAGGCTGAACCTACACGGCTCAATTGTACCGACGTAAGTCCGCAATATGAAAAGGTATGCCAAAGCCATACTAACGTTTAAGGATGCGGGCGATCGGTTGACGTAACCAGCCGGCGAACTCGTTCGCAAAGCATCGCGGTCTGGCGTGGAAATCGCTGTTTTGGTAGCGGGTGATGGACTCGCTACCAAGCTCAGATATTCTTTAGCGAAATCAATGAAATACGCACCGCACGCGCGAAGCGCCAAAAGCGGACCGCATACCCAAGTTTATGGAAGGTCTGCCGTGGACGACAAGCTGAGGTAAAGCGCACCGCAATGTCTGTGCAAGTCCAGGGGTACACTCGCCAAGGTTATCCCTCTAACGCAGTCATGAGTTTAAGGCTTGCGCAATGTCCGCGATCAGATCGGACGGGTGCTCAATGCCGATTGAGAGCCGGATGGTGGAGTCGAGCACGCCAATTTTTTCACGAATATCGGCCGGAACTCCGGAATGGGTCATGCTGGCGGGTAGGCTCGCAAGTGATTCAGTGCCGCCCAAGCTCACCGCCAACTTGAAGATCTGCAGCGCATTCAGAAATCGTGACGCCGCCGCATGGCCACCGACAATGTCGAACGAAAACGTGGAGCCCGCATCAAGGCATTGTCTCGCGAACAGACGGCCGGCCTGGGAGGCTTCATCGTGGTGAGCGAGGTAGTGAACCCGCTCCACCTTGTCATGGTCGCGTAAATAGTCCGCTACGAGATGCGCATTCTGGTTCGCCTTTTCCATGCGCAAGCTTAGCGTCTCGAGCGATCGGCCAAGCATCCAGCAGGAATGAGGGTCCAGTTGGGTGCCAATCGCGCCTCGCAACGCCTTGATGTCCTTTACGAGTTTCTTTGACCCAAGCGCAGCGCCGGCGATCAAGTCGGAATGGCCACCGACATATTTGGTCAGCGAATACAGAGAAAGATCCGCGCCATGTTCGATGGGCCGCTGAAAAACCGGCCCAAGCAGAGTATTGTCACATGCGACGATCGGCGTGTAGCCCTGCGCCTCGCCAATGTTGTCAGCGATGCGACGGACCATTGCAATGTCGACGAGGCCGTTGGTCGGATTTGCCGGGGTTTCAATGAGAATCATCGCAACCCGGCCCCTTTGCGTTGCATCGTCGGCCGCGTGCTGGACGGCTTCCTCGTCGATACCGTCAGGAAAGCCCACTGCGCCAATCGAGAAGCCGGCAAGCGTCTTCGTAAGCAGAGTTTCCGTCCCGCCGTAAAGCGGCTGCGAATGCAGGATCACGTCACCAGGTCGCACGAAGGCCAGGATCGCGGTGGCGATCGCCGACATGCCGGACGAGAACAGCGCACAGGACTCCGCGCGCTCGTAGACGGCAAGCCGGTCTTCCACGATTTCGCTATTGGGATGATTGAACCGTGAATAAACCAGGCCCGCGCCCATCCCGTCCGGCGGCTCGCGCCTGCCGGCAACGTAGTCGAAGAAATCCTTTCCATCTTCCGCGGTCCTGAAGACGAATGTCGAGGTCAGGAAAACCGGCGGCTTGACGGCCCCCTCCGACAATTGAGGATCGTAGCCGTAGTTCAGCATCAGCGTTTCGGGATGCAGCACGTGATTGCCGATATGGGTCTTCGATGGAAATGGTTTGACCATGGCCTGTCTCGCTGTCTTGAGAAAAGCTCAACCGACGCGCAACACGATCTCGGCGCACTACGGCACCAGACTGGGTAGATCGAGCGCCTTGGCTCGGGCGCATTCTATCGCAGATTCGTATCCTGCGTCGGCATGGCGCATAACCCCACTCGCCGGATCATTCCAGAGCACCCGCTCAATACGGCGCGCCGCCTCTGGCGTTCCGTCCGCGACAATCACCATGCCTGCGTGCTGCGAATAGCCGATTCCGACACCTCCGCCGTGATGCAGCGAGACCCACGTGGCGCCGCTGGCACAGTTGAGCAAAGCATTGAGCAGCGGCCAGTCGGAAACGGCGTCCGAGCCGTCGCGCATTGCCTCGGTTTCACGGTTCGGGCTCGCAACCGAGCCACTGTCGAGATGATCGCGGCCGATGACAATCGGCGCCTTGAGTTCGCCACGCGCCACCATCTCGTTGAAAGCAAGGCCCAGCCGGTGTCGATCGCCAAGGCCAACCCAGCAAATCCGCGCTGGCAGTCCCTGGAACTTGATCCGCGCCTTCGCCATGTCGAGCCAGTTGTGAAGATGCTTGTCCTCCGGCATCAGTTCCTTGACCTTGGCGTCCGTGCGATAAATGTCTTCGGGATCGCCTGACAGCGCCGCCCACCGGAACGGCCCGACGCCGCGACAGAATAGAGGACGGATATAAGCTGGAACGAAACCGGGGAAATCGAAAGCGTTTTTCAACCCCATGTCTTTCGCCATCTGACGGATGTTGTTGCCGTAGTCGAGGGTGGGTATGCCCTGGGCATGAAAATCAAGCATGGCTTGCACGTGGTCGACCATGGAGGACTTGGCCGCCGCTTCAACCGCTTTCGGATCACTTTCGCGGCGAGACGCCCAGTTCGCAAGCGTCCACCCCTTAGGCAAATAGCCATTGACGGGATCGTGCGCGCTGGTCTGGTCAGTGACGACGTCGGGCTTGATGCCTCGGCGAACCAGTTCGGGAAAAATATCGGCTGCATTGCCAAGCAGACCGACCGATACCGGTTTTCCCCGTTGCCTGGCATCCGACATGAGAGCGAGCGCTTCGTCGAGCGAGCTGGCCTGCCGGTCGAGATATTTAGTGCGCAACCGCATCTCAATGCGGCTCGGCTGGCATTCGATCGCCAGCATGGAGGCCCCGGCCATCGTCGCTGCCAGCGGCTGAGCACCACCCATGCCGCCGAGACCCGCCGTGAGAATCCACTTCCCGGCAAGGCTGCCGCCGTAGTGCCGCCGTCCCACCTCGACGAAGGTCTCATAGGTCCCCTGCACGATGCCCTGGCTGCCGATGTAGATCCATGATCCGGCGGTCATCTGTCCGAACATCATCAGACCCAGCTTGTCCAGCTCGTTGAAGTGATCGAGACTCGCCCAGTGTGGCACGAGATTTGAGTTCGCGATCAAGACGCGCGGCGCATCGGCATGTGTGCGGAAAATTCCGACTGGCTTACCCGACTGGACGAGCAGCGTCTGGTCGCCTTCGAGCTTGCGCAGCGAGGCAACGATCCGGTCGAAACTGTCCCAGTCGCGGGCGGCTCGGCCGATTCCGCCGTAGACCACGAGTTCGCTCGGTCGTTCGGCAACATCCGGATCGAGGTTGTTCATCAGCATCCGGAGCGGCGCTTCGGTCAGCCAGCTTTTGGCACTGATTTCGGGTCCACGCGGCGATCGGATCGTCCGCTCGTTGTCGACTCGGCGGTTCATGACAAGGGACCTTTCTCATCAAGCGTGGGGAACGGGTTACTCTCGAGCAGGGAAATCGCGATAGTCGGCAGGGCTCCGGCGGTGACAAACGATGTGGCCGCGGCGAGATCACCGGCCATGTATCGATCACTACCCAAAGCCGGCACCTTCTCACGCAGCAGGGCAATCACCGCCGCAAGCGCGGGGCTGGTGGTATGAGGCGCACGCAGCGCGATGCCTTGTGCTGCAACCAGAAATTCTATGCCGAGTATGGCGGCAAGATTATCCGCCATGTCTGACAGGCGGCGCGCGGCGTGCGCGGCCATCGACACGTGATCTTCCTGGTTGGCGCTTGTTGGCGTTGAGTCGATCGAGCAGGCAGCGGCGCGTTGCTTGTTTTCGGCATAGAGTGCCGCCGCCGTCACCTCGGCGATCATGAAGCCGGAGTTGACGCCCGGGTCGGGGGTCAGGAATGGCGGCAGCCCGAAATTCAGTGCGGGATCAACCAATGTCGCGATACGCCGCTCGCTGATCGCACCGATCTCGGACAGCGCCAATGCAATCTGGTCGGCGGCGAACGCAACCGGCTCGGCATGAAAATTTCCGCCGGAGACGATCTCTCCGGTCTCGACCAGCACCAGCGGGTTGTCGGTAACGGCGTTGGCTTCGATCGTCAGGGTCCGTGCCGCCTGCATCAGTAATTCGAGCGCAGCGCCGGCCACCTGAGGCTGGCAACGCAGGCAATACGGATCCTGCACGCGCTCATCCCCCTCGAGATGCGAGTTACGGATATCGCTGCCAGCCAGCAATTCGGTCAGGACCGCGGCCGCGGCGGCTTGCCCGGCGTGCCCACGCAGTTGCTGAATCTCGGGGCGAAACGGCGTTGTCGAAGCCATCGCCGCATCGACCGACAAAGCGCCGGTGACCAAGGCCGCACACAGAAGGCCATGCGCGCGCACTAATCCGGAAATTGCGTAGGCCGTCGAAAACTGAGTTCCGTTGATCAGTGCGAGGCCTTCCTTCGGGCCAAGCGCTATGGGGAGGAGATCGGCAGCGGACAGCGCGTCAAGGCCAGGAACAACCATGCCACCAACAATAGCCTGGCCCTCTCCGATCATCACCGCTGTCATATGCGCCAGCGGCGCCAGGTCGCCGGATGCCCCCACCGATCCCTGCTGTGGTACCAGCGGAAACACGCCGCGCGCCAGCATGGCCTGAAGTTGCTCGATGATTTCGCGACGGACGCCCGAAGCGCCGCGTCCCAGCGAGACGATCTTCAGCGCCATCATCAGGCGCACGATCGGTTCGGGCGTGGACGGCCCTACCCCGCAGCAATGCGACACAATCAAATTGCGCTGCAATAGTGCTGTTTGATCGACAGGTATCCGCTTCGACGCCAACTTTCCGAAACCGGTATTGATACCGTAGATCGGAGTTTCCGCGTTCGCAGCTTTGGCTACAATGGCCGAGGCTGCCTCAACACTCGCCCAGAAAGAAGGATCGAGCACGGCGGGCGCGCCCGCAAGCACTTGTGCAAGCTGGTTGAGACCGACGCGTCCCGGCGCAACAACAATCGGCGCCAGCTCGCTCATTGCCCGCGCCACACCCGGCTGTGCAACGGGTTAAGGCCCATCCGGTAGATCAACTCGGCGGGGCGGTCGATGTCCCAGATCGCGAGATCGCACCATTTTCCGATCTCGAGCGTGCCGGATTCGCCAAGGATGCCCAGCGCACGCGCCCCTTCCCGCGTCACACCCGCGAAGCACTCGGTAACGGTCATCCGGAACAATGTGGCAGCCATGTTCATGGCGAGCAGAACCGACGTCAGCGGCGAACTCCCCGGATTGCAGTCGGTCGCGAGTGCCATCTTCACGCCGTGGGCGCGGAACAGTTCGACCGGCGGTTTCGTCGTCTCGCGAATGAAATAGTAAGCTCCAGGCAGAAGCACGGCCACCGTATTCGCCCGCGCCATCGCCGCAACGCCGGCTTCATCGGTGTGCTCGAGATGATCCGCGGATAGCGCGGAGAACTCTGAGGCAAGCGCCGCACCGCCAAGGTTGGACAACTGGTCGGCGTGAAGCTTGACCGGCAACCCCAACGCCGTTGCCGCGCGAAACACGCGAGCCGTCTGATCGCCTGAGAATGCGATGCCCTCCATGAAGGCATCCACGGCGTCCGCCAGCTTTGCCTTCGCCATTACGGGCAGCATCTCCCGGCACACCAGATCGATATATCGATCCTTGTCGCCATCCGCTTCAGGCGGCAGAGCGTGCGCTCCAAGGAACGTCGTTTGGATGTTCACCGGCCGCCGGCCACCCAGCTCGCGTGCGGCCGACAGTTGCCGCATTTCGGTTTCCGTATTCAGCCCGTAGCCGGACTTGATCTCCAGCGTTGTGACACCTTCGCTGATGAGTGCGTCAAGCCTCGGAAGCGCGCCATCCACCAGTTCAGCTTCGCTGGCCGCTCGGGTGGCAGCGACGGTCGATACGATACCGCCGCCGGCACGCGCGATCTCTTCATAACTTGCGCCCCGCAAACGCAGCTCGAACTCGTGCGCGCGGTTTCCGCCAAAAACCAAATGGGTATGACAATCGATCAGCCCGGGCGTGATCCATCGGCCCTCGCAGTTGATCCTCTCGGCAGCATCTGCATCCGATGGAAAGTCGGAAAGGCTTCCCGCAAAGGCGATGCGCCCGTCGCGCACCGCGATGACGCCTCGCTCGATCACGCCAAGATCCGGCAAATCGGCGCGAACGGTGGCGAGCCGGACGTTATGCCATATTCGATCGAAGCGCTCGGCCATGCGGCGTATCCCTCGAGGGCAGCAAGCTTGACGGGGGTATCGATATGTCTATACATATTCCTCAGTCGGAGTTCTGTCCATCCGGTTTGGAAAATGCCCACGTTGCATTTCGGATCAGCGCTGCTTCCTTCGGGATGGGCTGAGAACGTGCAGGTGATCGTGACCGGCGAGACCATCGCAAGGGTAACGGCCGGCTTCGCACCC
>Ga0081540_1002502_pt1 | contig 14945 bp, 12 predicted proteins | sample TabmetS2T1R1_FD_71024 | JGI IMG/M metagenome (GOLD analysis project Ga0081540, IMG submission 71024) | Tabebuia heterophylla rhizosphere microbial communities from the University of Puerto Rico - S2T1R1 | ecosystem: Host-associated > Plants > Roots > Rhizosphere ... | reverse complement strand
CGCGGCCCAGCTCGCATCGGCAAGCGCCGCCAGGGGGATGTCCTCGCCGGTCTGGATGTAGCCGTGACGGTCGCGCTCGAGGGTGCTAGCCAGCCAGTCGGTGTGCGGCTCCGCGCCGATCATGACGAGCAGGTGGTGCGTGGCGATCTCGGTCCGCTCGCCCGTCTCGCCATGCTCGACGACGACCGACTCGAGCTGCCGGCCGCCGCGCACGTCGCGGACGACCGTCTTGGTGTCGACGGAGATCAGCTGTTCGTGCGCGATCCGGTCCAGGAGGTAGGCCGACATCGTGTCGGCGAGGGCGGCGCCCCTGACGATCATGAAGACACGATGCCCGCGGGCGGCGAGCGCGGTGGCTGCCTGGCCAGCGGAGTTGCCCGCTCCGACGATGACAGCCGGCTCCTGGGGATCCAGGTGCCCGCTGTCGATCGGCGAGTAGAACACGCCGAGACCTTCGAACCGCTCGATACCCGGGACGTCCAGACGGCGGTAGGTGACGCCGGTGGCGATGATCACCGCCTTGCCAAGCAGTTCGGCGCCGTTGTCCAGCGTCACCACGTTGTGCCCTTCGGGATGGGACAGCGAGACCGCGCCGTCGGGCACGAACATCTGCGCCCCGAGCCGCTGCGCCTGCAAGAGCGCTCGCTGGCCGAACTCCTCGCCGGAGACGCCCGCAGGGAACCCGAGGTAGTTCTCGATGCGAGAGGTCGTCGACGCCTGGCCGCCGGCGGCGACTGCGTCCACGACCGCCGTGGACAGTCCCTCGGTCGCCCCGTAGACCGCAGCGGCCAGCCCGGCCGGCCCGGCACCGATGATGAGCAGGTCGTAGACGCTGCCTGATTGCGGCTGATCCGTCATGCCAGCCGAGGCGGCCAACTCTGCGTTGGAGGGGTTGACCAGGACCGCAGCCCCCCCGAGGAGCACCACCGGCGTCTGGCGCGGCTCGAACCCGAGGGTCCGCAACAGTCCGGGCCCCGCCGGGTCGTCGTCGAGATCGACCCAGTTGTAGGCGAGGCGGTTGCGGGCCGCGAACTCGCGCAGGCGCACGGTGTCGGGCGAATAGCGCGAGCCAACGATCTGGACGCCCGACCCCAACAGCAGGAGCGCCTCGCGGCGGCGGAACATGGTCTGGAGCAGGAGTTCGCCGAGCGCACCGCTGCCCTCGATGAGCGCCATCACAGTCTGGCGCGGAACCCGCAGAATCGAGCCCGCCCGGGTGACCAGGAAGCTGACGTAGAGCCGCTGACGCGTGAGCAGGTTCAGCTCGGCGATGAAGTCACGCGCGCGGTGCGTCATGATGCGCCGACGGTGACCGTCGTGGACATCGAAACACTCGACCTCGCCGTCGAGCACGACCATCAAGTCATAGGTCAGAGCGCCGGCGGCGACGAGGACCTCCCCCTCCACTGTCGGTTCCGTCGTGCCGTAAGACATCAACGTGTTGAGCTGCTCGTCGGTGAACTTGGGCAGCAGCAACTGGGCGTATTCCGGCGACACCAGGTCGGTCTGCGGGCCTGCGGCAGCGACCGGGGCGCTGTCGGTCATGTCAGCTCTCTCCTTCGATGGCACGGTCCGTGCGGCAACCGCGCTTGCTTAGCTCGGCCGGTCCGCACCATCACACGATGGCGGGCGGGTTTGCCCAGGATCGCCTTGTGAGGGTATTGGTGTTTCCCCTATCAATTAATAACTCCTGCTCGGCCCGAAGCCATGCTCGGCGAAGAACTGCTCCGGGCCAGCCGGTCGTACTCCTGGATCGCGCGCAGCACGTCATCGCGAGTCACCTCGCTCCACGCCACGATCTTTACCTCCTCTCGCGATTAGCTGGCCTGGGGACGGCGCGAGAAACTGGCCCGTGCGGGGCCGGGGCTACCCGCGGTTGCCGACGCCAGCGCCGTACTGTCAATCAACTGGTCAGCGACCGCATCCAGGTCCTTTCCGACGTAGTCCGGCTGCGGGCCGACCTCAAGCGGGGCATTGCCCTCGCGAAGGATGAGCCCGGCCTGCCAGCCAGCCTACTGATCACCACGGCCAGGGCGCGGTGATCGCGGACCCGGGTTCTTGGTCGCCGCGGAGGCCAGCTGTTCCACCGCCGCACCCGCCAGCGGGATTACAACAAATGCGACACCGTTGACCAGCACCCACAGGCCAAACAGGTGCCAGTCCCATCACGCCCGGTGCTGCTGTCAGCTTCCTTGTTCACAGGCTCCTGCGGGCCCCGCTAACCTCGTCGCCTCCGGTGCCAGTCTCCGGCCCGCGATCAGGCGCCTTAACGCTCACAGCACGCGCCGACCCGGCACCCCTCCAGGATCACAGGAACTGATATGCACTGGAACGTGGCAGCGAACCTGACCCGACCTGCCGGTCGAAGAACCGGCTCGCCCCGCTCACGCCCGGCAACCCATCAGCCCCTAACCGGCCCATCAGCCTGTGCCCATGACTGAGAACCCAGGTCCGGGACCGAGCGCCGAGCAGGCGGCCAGACCCCCAGCCCGCCTGATCGTGCGAGGCTTGCTGCGGGCCGTTGGCTCCACCATCGCGCTGGTGGTCATCTACTACCTGCTGCCCCTGAACCGCTCCTCTGCGGGGGCCGCGGTCACCATGCTGGTGATCGGGCTTGTGGTCTTCATCGTGGTGGTCGCCCTTCAGGTACGTTCCATCCTCCGGTCACCATTCCCGGGCCTGCGGGCAATCGAGGCCCTGGCCACCAGCGTCCCGCTGTTCCTGCTGCTGTTCGCCGCCACCTATGTCGTCATGGCCACGATGTCGGCCAGCAACTTCAGCCAGCCACTGACCCACACCGACGCGCTGTACTTCACCGTCACCGTGTTCTCAACGGTCGGGTTCGGCGACATCACCGCCAAAACCGAGGCCGCCCGGCTAGTGGTCACCGGGCAGATGATCGCCGACCTGGTCATCATCGGACTCGGAATCAGGATCATCGTAGGCGCCGTGCAGCGCGGACGGCAGAGGAGGTGAACGCCGGTATGCACTCGATGAAGTCGGTCTACCGCAGGCTGGGCGCCACCACGCGAAGTGAGGCGGTAAGGCGGGCCCGCGAGCTCGGGCTGCGGGACGGGTGACGGCGGGGTCTTTCACCCAATTCGGGGGATGGCACCCGACCCGGCACCAGGTCGAATGATGAGCGGCGGCGAGCGGATGTGGGGTATGGACCCGACGGCCAGATCCCAGGAAAACCTGCGCAGGCTGGCGCTGATCGACGGCGGCTTCGTCGAAGACCAGGCCCGGCTCGGTCTTGCCCTGGACACAACATTGGCCCTGGACCCCAAAACCGCCGCGCTGCTTCAGGTGGGTGCATCGGTGGCGGCCGGGTCACCGGGGGTGTACCTGGAATGGAGCACCACCCAGGCTGCAGCAGATCCGCGGGACCTACCCGATCAGGACAGGCTTCGCTGCATACGTGAAGCACCTCAAGCTGCACCAGCAGCCCGCAGGCACCACCTGTGGGAGGCGATGACCGTGCTGGCGGACCGGCGATGAACGCCGAGTTCTTCGTGCTCGCGTTGGCCGCGGCACTGAACCCGAAGCTGCTGGCCGTCGACCTGCTGCTGATCGAGAACCGGCGGCCCCGGGCGATGTTCGCGTGCACGCTGCTCGGCGGCTTTGCCGTGGGGATCACGATCGGCCTGCTGGACGTGCTCGTCTTCCACCTCGACGCCATCAGCTCCCAGAAGACGGTGAGCGCGGGCGTCGACCTGGCCCTCGGCCTGCTGCTGCTCGCCGGCGGCGCGCTGGTGGCCAAGGGCCGCCTGCACGGCCGGCGTAAGCAGCCGGTCCCGGCCGGAGGAAGCCAGCCGGACACGCCGCAGAAGGAGAAGAAGGACGGCTGGGCCGAACGAGTACTGGCCGAGCCGCGGCTCGCACTGGCCATGCTGGTCGGCGGGCTGGTCGGCATCCCGGGCGTCGCCTACCTGACCGCGCTGCACAACCTAATCGCCGGGAAATACTCCACCGTCACCCAGGTGGTCGGCGTCATTGTCTTCGTGCTCATCGAGTTCTTGTTGCTCATCATCCCGTTCGTATTCCTGGAACTATGGCCGGAGGCCACCAAGGCGTTCGTGAAGCGCTCCCAGCTGTGGCTGGCACGCCACACCCGCCAACTCATCGCCTATATCTGCCTGGTCCTCGGCGCCTACCTGACGGTCAGCGCCCTGGTACGCCTGGGCTGACTATGGCACGCCGGAGGCTGGAGGCTTGATGTGACAACACCCGCAGATCCGCTCGCTCTGTTGCGCAGCCGCGCCTACGTCCAGTTGCTGGTCCTGGCGGCGATCCTGGGCGTGCCCATCTCCGCAGCCGCCTGGAGCTTCCTGGCCCTGGTCAGCTACCTACAAAAGGAGCTGTTCACCCACCTGCCGCACGGGCTCGGATACAGCACCGCGCCCGCCTGGTGGCCATTGCCGATGCTGGTGATCGGCGCTGTGCTGGCCGCTCTGGCGATCCGGTACCTGCCGGGTCACGGCGGGGCGTCACCGGCGCCCGGTTTCGCTGTGCACCCCCCGCCGACCCCGGTCCAGCTGCCCGGCGTCATCCTGGCTGCGCTGGCGTCGCTGGCCTTCGGCGCCGTGATTGGCCCCGAGATGCCGCTCATCGCGCTCGGCAGCGGCCTAGCGGTGCTGGCCACCAAGGCGGCCCGGCGCCGCCCGGTGCCCGACCAGGGGGTCCGGGTACTGAGCGGGGCCGGTGGCTTCGCGGCCCTCAGCACGCTGCTGGGGTCGCCGATCACCGGTGCGTTCTTGCTGATGGAGGCGTCCGGTCTGGGCGGGCCGACCATGGGCCTGATGCTGCTGCCCGGGCTGCTGGCGTCCGGGGTGGGCGCGCTCATCTTCGTCGGCCTGGACAGCCTGACCGGGCTGGGCACGTTCTCGCTGGCCATCCCGCACCTGCCGGCCTACAGCCGACCCGACGTGGCCCAGTTCGGGTGGGCGATCGTGATCGGGCTGGCCGCCGCGCTGCTCGGCCCGGCCATCTTGTGGCTGTCGCTGTCGGTGCACCGCTACGCCGAGAAGCGGGTCATGATCGTGCTCCCGCTGGCCGGCGTGGCGGTCGCTGCGCTCACGATCATCTACACGCAGGCGACCGGCAAGCCAGCGTCCGACGTGCTGTTCTCGGGGCAGAGCGCTACCGGGACGCTGGTCCAGCACGCCGCCAGCTATTCGGTGGGTGCGCTACTGCTGCTTTTGGTCTGCAAGACGCTCGCCTACGGCGTGTCGCGGGGCAGCTTCCGGGGCGGGCCCATCTTCCCGGCCCTGTTCATCGGTACGGCCGGCGGGGTCTTGATATCCCACTTGCCCGGGCTCCCGCTGGTGGCCGCGGTGGCCATGGGCATCGGCGCGATGACCGCGGCGGTGATGAAGCTTCCACTGACCTCGGTCCTGCTCGCCAGCCTGCTGGTGCTCCCGGACGCCGCGAAGGTCATGCCGCTGGTGATCGTGGCGGTCGTCGTCGCCTACGTGGCCGTCGCCCACATCGGGCCGCGCCTGACCACGCGCCCGCAAGCAAGCGACCGGGCGGACAGCGACGCTCACGCGGATGCCGCGCAGCCATGAGCCACCGCTGCCACTGCCTGGACAAAGTGGCGGCAGCAGGATCGCCGTGTAATTAGTCCGGGTATCCCCGCGGGGGGACGCCGCGCGGGGTTCATGACCTCCTTCTCGCTGCCCTGGTACGCGATCGCCGGGGCCGAGGCCGCCGAAAAGACGCACCTGCCGCTGCTCGGGGTGCTGGCGCTGGCGGTGATCGGCCCGACCGCGGGCCGGTGGTACATCGACGTGAGCAGCGGCGTGCCCCCCAAGCAGTTCATCCGCGGCGAATGGTTCGTCACGATCGCCGCGCTCACCGGCCTGGTCGGCGAGAATCCGGGCCCGGGTGCCGATGGTTAGGCCGGCGGGATCATGACGCGCAAGGGCATGACCCTGGTTTCGGGCGGACCCTTCCGGATGGGCGGCACCGGGTTCTACCCGGAGGAAGGGCCGGTCACCATCGCGGAAGTGGAGAGCGTGTGGGTCGACGATCACCCGGTCACCAACGCCGCGTTCCGCCGGTTCGTCGCCGACACCGGGCACATGACCGTAGCCGAGACCTCCCCCGATCCCCGCGATTTCCCCGGTGCCGACCCCTCGCTGCTGGTGCCCGGGTCGCAGGTCTTCACCCCCACCGCCGGGCCGGTGCCGCTGACCGACTGGACCCAGTGGTGGCGCTGGGTGCCCGGCGCCGACTGGCGCCACCCCGGACGGGCCCGGCTCCACCCTGGGCGGCAAGGACCTGCACCCGGTGGTGCACATCGGGCTCGAGGACGCCCATGCCTACGCCGCATGGGCGGGCAAGCGGCTGCCGACCGAGGCCGAATGGGAGCACGCGGCCCGCGGCGGCCTGGACGGCGCCACCTACGCGTGGGGTGAGGAGTTCATGCCCCGGGGGCGGATCATGGCCAACACCTGGCACGGGCGGTTCCCGTTACCAGAACCTGTCCCCCCACGGCTTCACCCGGACCTCCCCGGTCAAGAAGTTCCGGCCCAACGGCTACGGCCTGTTCGACGTGACCGGCAACGTGTGGGAGTGGACCGATACCCGCTGGACCTCGCGCCACTCAGCGGAAGAGCCCGGCCCCGGCCAGCACGATACCGGTGCGCCCTGCTGCGCACCGCACACCGCCGTGAGCGAGCACGACCGGTTCGTCATCAAGGGCGGCTCGCACCTGTGCGCGCCCTCCTACTGCCACCGCTACCGCCCAGCCGCCCGCCAGGCCCACGGGCCCCGCGATACCACGAGCCACGTCGGATTCCGCTGCGTCCAATCCCCCTAGGCAGCGGTGAGAGCGCTCGCCGCGGGACGAGGTGGTGACCGATGCCACCGGGCGAGGCGGTCGGTGAGTACGAAGCTGGGTGCCGTCGCAGCGATGAGTCTGCCGGCGCCCACAGGTCTACCTCCCGACCGAGACAACCAACTCACCGGGAGCAGGGCATGGGCCTCATCCAGATCGAGCTGTTCGCAACCCTCGACCTCGTCGGGCAGGCGCCCGGCGGCCCCGGCGAGGACCCGGCGGGGTTCCCGTTCGGCGGCTGGCAGGCGCCCCTGCTGGACGAGGTCACCGGGGCGCAGGTCATGGCCGCGTACGAGGGCACCGACGCCCTCCTGCTCGGCCGGCGGACCTATGACATCTTCGCCGCCTACTGGCCGTACCAGGAGGGCGGCCAGGACAACCAGATCGCCACGCTCTTCAACAGCATCCCGAAGTACGTGGCCTCCCGCGGCAGGCCCGACCTCTCGTGGGCCGGGTCCACGCAGCTCGGCCCGGACTTGGCCGGCGCGGTGCGCGAGATCCGTGACCGGCACGAGCACGTGAGGGTCGTCGGGAGCCTGAACCTGGTGCAGACCCTCCTGCGCGAGAAGCTCTTCGACCGTCTCGACCTCTGGGTGCACCCGATCGTGCTCGGCGTCGGGAAGAAGGTGTTCGACGGTGGCGCGGTGCCCACGAACGTCACACTCCTCGAACCGCCGGTGGCCGGTCCGAAGGGCACCGTGTACTTGCGCTATGGGCTCGCCGATGGCACGCCCGGGACCGGGGACATGAGCGCACCCGACCGCGGTGCCGGGCGTGACGACTGAAGCCGCCCCGCGCTTTGGGTGAGCCGCAAGACGACGAGGCCGACCGCCGTACAGCACACGAGTACACCCATGGGGGCTTTGGCGGTCAAGGGACGGGCTGGTCTGGCCTGGTGACCTTGGTGGTTACCGGGCTTGGGGTGTTGTCTTTGTCCGGGCCCTTTCCCGGTGGCTGTGCGGTTGCGGCTGCCGCGCTGGCCGGGTCCAGCTGGAGCGCCCGCAGCGCTGGGCGGCGAGGACGAACGAGCTGGATGCGGGGTAGCGGCGGCCGATAATCGGGGCTCGGGAAAGGGGGCGTGTTCGGGGCTGGTGTCCCGGGTGCGTGGTGGGCGGAGTGGTCTCACATGCACCCATGCGGCGCCGTGCCTGTGATGGCGGGCTGCCATGACCGTGACATCCGGGGACCGGGCTGCTCAGTCAGCAACTCGTGCGCGGCGGTGGTGCCGGCTCATGTACTCAGCGAGCGCGCCCTGGGCATGGCGCCCCTTCCCGGGTGATAAGCGTGGCGCCGGGCTGGCTGCCGGGCCGGGGATGCCAGCGGCGGTGAGCAGGTGCCAGGCGCGGGTGAGCAGCTTGCGGGCGATCGCGGTGGTGGCGATCTGCTTGCCGCGGCGGGCGGCGATGGCCTGGTAGGTGGCGGCGAATTCCGGGGAGCGTTTGGCGGTCTGGGCGGCCTGGCCCAGGGCCCACCGCAGCCAAGCCGAGCCCTGTTTGGAGATGCGGCCGTGGCGGACGGTGCGGTCGGAGCCGCGGACGGTCGGGGTGAGCCCGGCCCAGGCGGCCAGCTTGCGGGCCGAGCCAAAGCGGGTGATGTCGCCGGTCTCGGCGAGGATGACCAGGGCGGTGAACTCACCCACGCCCGGCAGCTGGGTCAGCACCTTGACCCCAGGCTCGGCCTTCGCCCGCCGACATACCTGCTCATCCAGCGCCGCGATCGGGCCGGCCAGCGCATCGATCAGCGCCAGGTCGTCGTCGATCACCTGGCGGGAGGCTGGCGGCAGGTCCAGGCTGGCCAGCCAGGCCCGGCCCGGGCCACTCCAGTACCCGGCCGGGCGGTCATAGCCGTGATCGGCGGCGACCGCGTGGATCCGGTTGCCCAGCAGCGTGCGCAGCCGCACCAGCTGGATACGGTGGCGCAGCAGCGCCCGCAGCGCCCGCACCGCCGGCGGGGCGATCCAGGCTTCGGGCAGCAGATCGGCGCGCAGCAGCTGCGCCAAGATCGCCGCATCCACCTTGTCGTTCTTCAGCCGCGCCGAGGCGATCGCCTTGCACCGCAGCGGGTGCACCAGGTGCGCCTGGAACCCGTAATCCTCCAGCAGCCCCGCCAGCCACCCCCAGCCGAACGCCGCCTCGAACGCCACCGGTGTGCCCGGCGGCAGCCCGCCCAGCAGCCCCAGCATCGGCTGCGAGCCGTTGACCACATTGCGGTTCAGCTGCACCCGCCCGTCCTCACCGACCACCGCCACCTGCGAACGCTTGCGGTGCACGTCGATACCGACATAAACAGACACCACCGGGCCTCCTTCCCGAGCTCGTCTTTTACCCGGAGCGTCGCGCTACCGGGCTGAGCAAGGAAGGGGGTCCGGCCCACACCCGGCCCCCATATGGTCAGCAACGCCATCCGCCGGAAACGGCCCCGGCAAACTGCCGCCGCCAATGACCTGCACTCATGCCCGCCGATGTCCGGCAGGTGACGAACAGGTGTCCGGCTGGTAGCAGAAACCTCCCGAGGACCTGCGGAAACTCAGGCTGAGCCCAGCGGGCATAATGCTGAACCGGAGCAGGAATATCGCCGCATCTGGTGAATGGATGGATCGCCGTGCCGCCCTCGATAGAACTCCACGACTTCGATGCGGTGTTGTTCGACCTGGACGGCGTCTTGACTACCACCCGGGCGGTGCACGCAGCGGCCTGGAAGGCCTCCTTCGACGAGTTCCTGGCCGCGTGGGACGCTCAGCATGGCACCAGGACCGCACGCTTCGACGAGAGCCACGACTACGCCAACCACGTTGACGGCAAGCCGCGCCAGGACGGCGTCCGCGACTTCCTCGCCTCTCGCGGAATCGAGCTGCCGGAGGGCGTACCGGATTCCCAACCCGAGGAGGAATCGGTCTGGGGCCTCGGCAACCGGAAGCAGTTGCTGGTCGACGAGCGACTCGCGCAAGGCGTCGAAGTGTTCCCGGGCTCGGTGGCGTGGGTGAGGGAGCTGCGCGAGGCGGGGATCAAGACGGCCGTCGTGTCCAGCAGCCGCAACTGCGCCGCCGTGCTGAAGTACGCGGGGATCGCGGACTTGTTCGACACCAGCGTGGACGGTGACATGGCGCTGGAACTCCACCTGTCGGGCAAGCCGGCGCCCGACACCTTCCTGGAAGCCGCCCGGCGGCTCGGTGTCCTCCCGGGGCGGGCGATCGTGGTCGAGGACGCGCTGGCCGGGGTGGAGGCGGGCCGGGCGGGCGCGTTCGGGCTTGTGGTGGGGGTCGACCGGGGCGGGGACGCGGCCGGCCTGGTGGCCCACGGCGCGGACATCGTGGTCGGTGATCTGAGTGAGCTGCTCGCCGCGCCCATCGACCGGCTCCACCGGCTGCTGGCCGCGGCCAGACGAATCGTGGCGGCGACCGGGGACTACCCGGTCGAGCCCTGGCGGCTGGTCGAACGGGCCTACAACCCCGCGTTCGTGGAACAGACCGAGACGCTGTTCGCGCTGTCGAACGGCTACCTGGGGATCCGGGGCTCGTTCGAGGAGGGCGAGCCCTCGTACCATCCGGCAACTCTGCTCAACGGGTTCCACGAGACGTGGCCGATTCTGTACCCAGAGACCGCCTTCGGGTTCGCGACCATCGGTCAGACGATCGTGCCGGTCCCGGACGGGACCACGATCCGCCTGCTCGTCGACGAGCATCCCCTCACCTGCGAGACGACGGAGGTCCGGGAATTCGAGCGCGCCCTGGATATGCAGCGGGGCGTCCTGGACCGATCGGTGACCTATCAGCTGCCAGACGGCCGCCGGATCCGCGTTGACACCAAGCGGTTCGTGTCGCTCGCGCAGCGGCACATGGCGTGTATCCGCTATCAGCTGACGCCTCTCGATGCCCCCGCCCACGTGGTCATTTCCTCGGAGCTGCGGACGCCGCGGAACACGCCCGAGGGCGGCGCACCCGACCCGAGGCGGAGCCGGGCGTTGGCCGACGAGGTTCTCCAGCCCGGCATCGAGCGCGTCGAGGGCGGGAGGGTCATCCGCTCATACCGGACCGCGCAGAGCGGGCTGGTGGTAGCGGCGGGGATGGACCACGAGTTCGACGGCGAGGACGTCACGCCGGTCCGGACCGAGTTCGATGCCGCCCGCGCCTACGTGGTGTTCGCGCTAGACATACCCTCGGGCCAGACCGTGACGCTCACCAAGTGGCTCGCCTACCACTACGGCATGACAGATGCGGAGGACCTGGTCGACCGGGCCGGGCTGACGCTTCAGCGCGCCAGCAAGACCGGCTACCCGGGTGCGCTGGCCGACCATGAGCGTCAGGTCATGGACTTCTGGGAGCGCAGCGACGTGGTGTGGGACGGCCGAGCCGGAGCACAGCAGGCGCTGCACTTCAGCTTGTTCACCATCATGCAGGCATCGTTGCGCAGCGAGGGGCACGGAGTGCCGGCCAAGGGACTGACCGGCACCGGTTACGAAGGACACTACTTCTGGGACACAGAGGTCTATGTCCTGCCTTTCCTGATCCACACCTCACCCCAGGTCGCGCGGGCCCTGCTCATGCACCGGGTGCGGATGCTGCCCGACGCCCGGCGGCGAGCCCGCAATGTGGGCGCCTCTGGCGCCTTGTTCCCGTGGCGGACCATCAACGGCCATGAGGCCTCGGCCTACTACGCGGCCGGCACCGCCCAGTACCACATCGACGCGGACATCGCGTACGCCCTGGACCAGTACACCCGGGTGACCGGCGACACCGACCTGCTGTTCAGGCACGGTGTCGAGATCCTGGTGGAAACCGCCCGGATGTGGACGGACCTCGGCTTCTTCTCCGCGCGCCGCGGCGGCAAGTTCGTGATCAACAAGGTGACCGGGCCCGACGAGTACACCACGGTCGTCGACAACAACCTGTTCACCAACCTCATGGCGGCCGAGAACCTCCGGCTCGCCGCCGACAACGTCGATCGGGTCCGCGCCGAGTCCCCGCCGGATTACCGGCGCCTGGTCGACCGCACGGGGCTGGCCGCCGATGAGGTGCAGACCTGGCGACGTGCGGCCGAGCAGATCTACATCCCGTACGACGAAGCGGCGGGCGTCCATCTCCAGGACGATGGCTTCCTTGATCAGGCGCCCTGGGACCTCGCGGGCACGCCGCCCGACCGCTTCCCCCTGCTGCTCCACCACCACCCGCTGGTGATCTACCGGCACCAGGTGATCAAACAGACAGACGTCGTGCTGGCCACGGTGATGCTGCCGGATCGCTTCGCCGCGGGCGAGCGGAAACGCATCTTCGAGTTCTACGACCCGCTCACCACCGGGGACTCGTCGCTGTCTCAGTGCATCCAGGCCATCGCCGCGGCGGATGCCGGTCAGTATCCGAGCGCGGAAGAGTACCTTGCGGATGCGGCCGCGGTCGACATGGCCGACACGGCGGGCAACCTCCGCGACGGCGTGCACGTCGCGTCGGCGGGCGGCGTGTGGATGGCGGCCGTGTACGGATTCGCCGGGTACCGGTGGCGTGCGCGCACGCCGGAGTTCTCCCCCGTCCTGGCCAGGAGGGGCCGCCGCATATGTGTTCCGCTGTTCCTGCGGGGGTCACTGCTCGAGGTCGACATCGAGGAGTCGCAGGTCACGTACCGCGTCCGAAGCGGAAACCCGGTAACGGCGTCCCACTACGGCCAAGAGTTCACCGTCGCCGCGGGGTCCCCGGTGTCGTTCCCCGGCCAGTACCGCGCGGGCGATGGTCTTGCCCCCGGCCCGCCGGCGCCGACCGCAGCGGATCCGCGTGACGACCACGACGATTCGGCGGCGTGACGGGATGAACGCGATGGCCGGTGCACCAGGACCAGGTCCGGCTATGCCGTGACACGCAGCCCGCGCCAGGCGGGCTCGGCCGCGAAGTCGAAGTACCGGGTGCGCCGGACGGCGATGCCGCTGGTTGCCACAAATGGGCCGCGGATCAGGCCCCGGTGCAGGCGGATGCAGCGGTAGTGATGCGGCGCCAGCGCGACCGCGCGGGCATGCACAGCATCACTGTGCCAGCCCGGCGGCACCTCGGGCGCACCGAAGAGCACCAGGTTGCCGTGCACGCCGGGCTCCAGCTCGGCATCGTAATAGGCCAGCAGCCCGGTCGCCGCGTAGCGTGGCAAGCGCCCGACTATGTCGGCCTCGAGTTGGTAGATCGGCCCGTGGTCCACCCCCGGGCGCAGGTCCCCGAAGAAGCCCACGGCCGTGACCTGGTGTGCCGCGAGCAGGGCCCGGGTGCCCGGCACGACCAGCCAGTGCCGCAAGCCCGCCGCCGGGTACTCCAGCACTTCCACCGAGCCCGGCCCGCTTGCCCACGACGGCGTCTGACCCCGCAGCCGCGTCAGCATCCGGTCCATGACGGCGACGTCCGCCAGCGTCCGCTCGGGGTCGGTGAACGCCCGGCCCGGCACGCGCTGCCGCGCCCCCAACGCCTGGTATCCCCGCACACTCCGATGGTAGGTCGCCCGATCGTCTCAGCACGGAGGTCAGCAGGGCGCCCGCGGTGGTGGAGTCTGGTCTGTGCACTCCTCGGCTGCGCGAGCTGGTTGACCGTTCCGCAACTCTGTCAAGGCCGACCGGCAGGTCTCGGGGAGCTGGAGACTGCCGCATAGACCCCGCGCCGTACTCGGGCCACACGCCCCTGCTCAGCCAGATAAGCCAAGTCAACGCCCACGTTGTCATAAGTCTCACCAGGGCGTCCGGCCCAGTGGAGAGCCTGCACGACGTCGTTGATGGACATCTCGGCACCAGCGTCCGTCAGGATGGCGACGATGGCATCCGTGCGGTACCTGGCGGTGAACGCCCCCGCGCTTCGGCGCTCTGCTCCTGTCAGGGCCCTGCTCAGCGCCGCACGGCGCGCCTCCAAGCCAGCGATCCTAGCTCCGAGGCTGGCGTACTCGGCCCTGGCCGCGGCCAGCTCGGAAGTCACCTGTTCCAGCTCGGCCTTCAACGGATCCTCTGCCACAACTCCTCCTTGAGGAGGTCAAACTTAGTTTTAAGAAGATCCTAGCTTGTTAGCTTGCTCCTTGTAAGATCCCCAGGAACGTTCCCTGCCCGGCGATGCGGCACCCGCCCACCGCTTGGCTGGCAACGGGCGCGCCGCCCCGGTACTCGGCGTGGCTGTCCTGGTGCCGGCTTCGGAGACGTGTCAGCCGGTTGTCCAGGGCCGGAGCTTTTCGGGGTTGCGTACTGCCCAGATGTGCTTGATCCGGTCGCCCGCGACGTCGAACGCGAACACGGTCACGGTGACGCCGTCTAGCTGGGCGACCAGGCCGGGCTGGCCGTTGACCGTGCGCTCCAGGATCGTCATGGCGGGTGCCAGGTTGGCGACGTGGATGCAGGCGCGGGCGATCTGCTCGGCGCCTCTCATCGGGCGGAGCTCGGCGGTGACGAGGCCGCCGCTGTCGGCGATCCCCGTGGCCTCGGGGTCGAGGAGGCCGATGAGTGCGCCGATGTCCTTGGCTTCCCACGCCGCCCTGAAGGCCCTGACGATGCCGGCCTGCCCGGCAGTCGGGGTGGCGGGAGCCTGCGAAGCGCGGATCCGGCGGCGGGCCGAAGAGGCCAGCTGGCGGCATGCCGCCGGGGTGCGGCCGACGATGCTGGCTATTTCGGCGAAGGAGTAGCGGAAGACATCGTGCAGGATGAACGCGACGCGCTCGGCCGGCGTCATCGATTCGAGCACGACGAGGAAGGCCATGTTGACCGACTCGTCGAGCGTGATGCGGTCGGCCGGGTCGGCGGCGATACCGCCCGGCCGCCCGCTGCTCCACTCCGTAGCTTCGGGCACCGGCTCGGGGATCCACGCGCCCACGTAGCGCTCCCGCCGGGCTCGCGCCGAGCCGAGCAGGTCGAGGCAGATGCGGCTGGCGACCCTCGTCAGCCAGGCGCCGGGGGATTCGATGGCTTCCTGCTGCTGCGGAGTCATGGCGTACCAGCGGGCGTAGGTCTCCTGGACGGCATCCTCGGCCTCGGCCAGGGAGCCGAGGAGCCGGTAGGCGAGATTGATCAGCTGACGCCGCTCGCTCATGATCGCGCTCAGGCCCGGGTCGGGCCGGCCGTGTCCCGGCTCGGGGGGGGTGGGGGGGATGGTGCCGCCCGCTCC
>Ga0081540_1002501_pt1 | contig 14947 bp, 17 predicted proteins | sample TabmetS2T1R1_FD_71024 | JGI IMG/M metagenome (GOLD analysis project Ga0081540, IMG submission 71024) | Tabebuia heterophylla rhizosphere microbial communities from the University of Puerto Rico - S2T1R1 | ecosystem: Host-associated > Plants > Roots > Rhizosphere ... | reverse complement strand
GGACAGGAACTGCCAGACGAGGAATGCGATCGCCAGCGACGCCGACATCAGCAGCAGCGAGCGCAGATGCCCCTTGGCGATTAAGCCGCGCAGGCCGTACAGCCTCACCCCGCCCCACGATGGCGTCACAGCCGAGCTTTCCGGGATGTTCACCACGGTGTGTTGCCGTTCAAGTCAATGCACCCGGCCCGGCTCGTCGGAGCGGGCAAGGTCGGGAGCCAGCAGGGCCTCGATATCGTTGAACAGATGCGCGACTTGCGGATTGGTCAGATCGCGCGGGCGCGGCAGCTCGATGTCGATCACCCGCGTGATCACCGAGCGCGGTCCGACCGACATCATGCCGATGCGGTCGGCCAGCGAGATCGCCTCGGCGATATCGTGGGTGACGAACACGATGGTCTTGCCGGTGCGCTGCCAGATTTCCAGCAGCACGGAATGCATGCGCCGCCGCGTCAGCGCATCGAGCGCCGCGAACGGCTCGTCCATGAGCAGCACCCGCGGCTCCACCGCCAGCGCGCGGGCGATCTGCAGCCGCTGGCGCATGCCGCCCGACAGCTCGGCCGGAAACTTGTCGCGATGGCGGTCGAGATCGACCATGCGCAGATACTTGTCGACGATCGAACTCCATTCCTGTTTCGGCACCTTGCGCACGCGCAGGCCGAAGCGGACGTTCTCCTCGACCGTGAGCCAGGGAAACAGCGCCGAGCCGGCATCCTGGAAGAACATCACCCGTTCGCGGCCGGCGCCATGGATGGGCGCACCGTCGGCCGTGACGATCCCTTCCGTCACCGCCTCGAAGCCGGCGAGGATGTTCAGCAGGGTCGACTTGCCGCACCCCGAAGGGCCCAGGAGGCAGAGGAGTTCGCCGTCGTTGACTTCGAGGGTGACGCCGTCGAGCGCGACATAGCTGCCACGCGCGGATGCGAAGACTTTGCGCACGTTGTCGACGCGCAACAAGCTGGCCTCCAGGCTCCGAGGAGACGCATCTGCAACGGCAAACGGTAGAATTCGCTCGACTCCCTGTCAAACTGCAGAGCAGGTCATCCCTGGACTCGCTGCAAGCTGCTTGCCAATGTCGCGGTGGCGCGATGCGTATCACATTCGCTTTGCGTGTCGTGCAAATGATCGAGCGCGGAGGTTGTGCATGCCCGACGTGAAGCCCATCGCTCCGGTGCGGCTCGGCCAGACCGACATCGAATTCGCACAGGGGATGCGCGCCGGATCGTGGCTGTTCTTCACTGGGCATGAAGCAACCGACTTCGAGAACGGCATCGCGGCGGCGGTCGCCGGCCTGCCCGGGCTGCCGCTCGGCGGCGCCCCGCGCTACCGCCGCGAGGGCGATTTCCTCTATGCGCGCTTTGCCAAGCTGATCACGGCCGAAGGCGGCAACCTGCGCCACATCGTGCGGGTCGATCAATATTACCCCCGCGCCGAATGCGTGAACCCCTACCAGCGCGCGCGCAAGGCGCTGCTGGGCGACTACGTTCCGCCGAGCACCTCGGTGCTGATGGAAGAGCTGCTGGTGCAGGGCGCCAACATGAACGTGTCCATGCTGGCGGTGCTGCCCGGCGATGGCCGCGACCCGAAGCCGGCGCAGCCTGAAGGCGTGCCGGTGCCGCAGCATTCCGGCTTCATCGCCTCGCTCGTGTGCGGCGACTACGTGTTCGTCGCCGGCCAGATGCCGAACAACGAGGCGATGACCGGCCTCGATCCGAAAGCCTACCGCCCGCCCAATGCGGTGTGGAACGGCACCGATATCCGGCTGCAGACCGAGTTCCTCATAACCGGGCGGTTGAAGCCGGCCCTCGAAGCCGGCGGCAGCTCGATCGCGAATGCCATCAAGGCGCAGGTCTACCTCACCGACATCAACGACCTGCCCGAATTTCTCGACGTATGGAACGGCCATTTCGGCACGAATCCGTGCGCGCTCACGGTCGTTGCCACCAAAGGGCTCGCGCTGCTCGAGTCCAAGATCGAGATCAACATCTTCGGCGTGCGGGACGCCGGCGCGACCAAGAAGCAGATCGTCGAGCACAAGCCATCGGCAGCCATGCGGCTCGGGCCCGCGGCGGTGCGCGCCGGCGATCTTCTCTGCCTCTCGGCCCTCTATGGGGCTGACGACAACGGCGCCATGCCGGCGGCACGCGCCTCGGCGGCGCTACGCTATCTCGGCGCGCCGGTGCAGCACCAGATGCGCGCCATCCTCGGCGCCGCGGAGGAGATCTGCACCGCCGGCGGCACCGCGCTCGCCAACGTGGTGCGCGCCCACCATTTCGTCGGCGATCTCAACGCGGTCTATCCGGCCTTGCGCATCTGGCAGGACAAGCTCGCCGGCGCGCCGATCCCGTTCGGGGCCGTGCGCACGCCGGCGCCGCTGCCGATCCCGGGCACCGACGTCATCGTCGACGCGTGGGCTTATCGGCCGGGCCGCTGACGCTTCAGCGCATTGCCACGGCCGCCGTCGCAGCCCACATTACAGGTAGACCGTTTCAATGCGGACGGAGGTAAAAATGAGAAAGGCTGTGATGGCTGCGGCCGCGTTTCTGTTTGTCGCCGCAACACCTGCGTTTGCCCAGTCGTACAATCCCGATGTCAAGAATGGCAACATCACGCAATGGTACGACTATTGGAACCGGCTGCACCCCAATCCCAGCCCCAACGCTTGGACGCCGTACGGCGTCTATAGCGAGGCCCCGATTTACCGGCCGCGAGTGTATCTCCGCTCCCGTCGGGACCCCTATTGGCGATGAACCTGCTGCCGCAGGCTTTGGGCGCCCCCGGGTAAGCGATCTCATCAGGACCGCATTCGGGAGTTCCGCCGCCAGGTGGTGGCTCTGAAGATGGCGTATGGCGGTCCTGGCTATTTCGGTCTTACGTAATTTCCCCACCGCGTGGCGATATCGTTTTTTCTCCAGTAAGAATCGTTACAATTGGGCGGGCGGCAAAGCACGGGGGAAGACCATGCCGGACTCTCGGTTTCGCGCGTTCGCCTGCACCATCTTCGGGTCGTGTGCGCTGGCTCTTGTCGCGATGCTGCCTGCGCCGCCGGCCTTTGCCGCGAAGATCAAGATGGTTTTCCCCGGGCCGGTGACCACGTTCTCGCTGCCTTATCTGGTGGCGCGCAAGAAGGGATGGCTCGGCGACCTCGAGGTCGAGGACATCCATGTGACGGGCGACGCCAACGCCATGCGCGTGCTGTTGTCCGGCAACGCCGATATCGGGCTGATCGGCACGCTCAACGTTCTCGCCTCGATCCACGCCGGCGCGAGCATCCGCGCCGTTCATTCGTGGCAACCGGTCGGCGACTACAGCCTCGTTCTGGCCACCGGCAAGGGCAGCAAGCTCGCCGACCTCGCCGGCAAGACCTTCGCCTCGTCGGGACCGGGCGGACTGCCCGATCAGCTCCCGCGTCTCGTCATGCGCAAGCACGGCATCGACGAGGCGACGGCGCGCTTCATCCAGGTCGGCGGCCATGCGGCGCGGCTGCAGGCGGTGATCGGCGGGCGCGCGGATGCGACGCTGGTGAACACCGTGACGGCGCTCAAAGGCGTGCACGACGGCAAGGTCACGATCCTCACCCGGCTGTCGCAGGAATTTCCCGGGCTCGGCTATGTGTGGAACGTGGTGCGCGCGGAGGCCCTGAACAAACCCGAGCTCAGCGCCGCGTTTCAAGCCCTCACCGAAGCTGGCATCCGCGGGTCGCGCTACACCCTGGAGAATCCCGACGAAGCTGCCGCCATCCTGCACGAGCGGCTGCCCGACCTCGATATGGCTTTCCTCAAGGAGGTGGTGCGGGACCTCAATGGCGAGAAGCTATGGGGCGTCAACGGCGGCCTTGATCCCGCCATCGAGGAGTTCACGGCCGATCTCAACATGAAGCTCGGAAATCTCCCGGTTGCGCCGGCCGCAAAGGACGTTCTCGACGCGCGCTTCGTCGATGCGGCGCTGAAAAAGCTCGGCATGCACGCACAGAAGTAGCGGCGCCTAGAGCGAGATGGCTTTTCGTTGAATCGCCATCTCGCTCTATTTTATTGTTGGAGCATGATCTTTTCCGAAAACCGGCATCCACTTTTCGGGATCATGCTCTTATGTCCGACGTGATGGTCGTCTACGACGCCGTCAGCAAGTTCTTTCCCGTGCGCATTCGGCCGGGGCAGAAGGACCGGCCGCAGCTGATGGTGGCGCTCGACCGGGTCAGCGCCAGCGTGCGCAAGGGCGAGCTGATCACGCTGCTCGGCCCAAGCGGCTGCGGCAAGACCACGCTGTTGCGTCTGACCGCCGGCCTGCTCGCCGCCGACGAAGGCCGCATCACCATCGACGGCGCGCCGGTGACGGGCCCGCGCAAGGACGCCTGCATGGTGTTCCAGAACTTCGGCCTGCTGCCGTGGCGCACCGTGCTCGGCAACGTCGAATTTCCGCTGGAGCTGGACGGCGTCGCGACGGGCGAGCGCCGCGCGCTAGCCCGGCATTTCATCGAGCTCGTCGGCCTCACTGCATTCGCCGAGCATTTCCCCCACGAGCTGTCCGGCGGCATGCAACAGCGGGTCGGCATCGCCCGGGCGCTGATGCGCAAGCCCATCCTGATTTTCATGGACGAGCCGTTCGGCGCGCTCGACGCGCAGACACGCGAGCAGCTGCAGGAGGACTTCCTCAAGATCTGGTCGCGAACCGGAACGACCGTCGTGTTCGTCACCCACAGCATCGACGAGGCGCTGCTCCTCTCCGACCGCATCTTTGTATTCGCGACCGCCCCGGGGCGAATCCGTACGGTCATCGAGTCGCCCCTCGCAGCCGAACGGCTGAACGGCGATATCCGCGCACATGCGAGCTTCGGGACCTACCGAGGCGAGCTGCGCGAGCTTTTGCGGGAGTGAGACGATGAGCGCAACCGAGCCGATACCGCCGCGGAAATTCGTTCCGGCGCCAACCGTCACGCTGATGCAGCGGCTGCGCGAGGTGGCGTTGAGCCCCAACGCGATCCGCGCGACCTCGGTCGCCGTCTTCTTCGTGATCTGGGAATATTATGGCCGCCGGATGGATCCGATCTTCATGGCGCCGCCGAGCGCAATCTTCGACGCTTCGATGCAGCTCATCGGAAGCGGCGTCCTGCGCAAGGCGATGGTGGAGACGCTGTGGCCGTTTTCGGTCGGCATGGTGCTGACCGTGGTCGTCGGCATCCTGCTTGGCATCATCATGGCGCAGTGGCGGATCATGGAATACATCCTCGATCCGTTCATCAACGCACTCTATGCAATCCCCCGCATCGCCCTCGTGCCGCTGATCATCCTGTGGGCTGGACTTGAATTCGTCGGCAAGGTTTCGATCCTGGTGTCGGTGGCGATCTTTCCCATCACGGTGAACACCTATGCGGGCATCCGCGACGTGCGCGGATCGATGCTGGAGATCGGCCGCGCCTATGGGGCGACCGAATGGCAGATCTTCTCGAAGATCGTCATGCCGGCGGCGATCCCGTTCATCATGGCGGGCATTCGGCTTGCTGTCGGCCTCGCCATCATCGGCATCATCGTCGCCGAGTTCTTCACGGCGATCAGCGGCCTCGGCGGCATGATCGTCGAATATGCCAATGTCTTTGCCACCGCCAAGCTGTTCGTGCCGATCATCGTCATTGCGCTGGTCGGGGTCGTGCTGACGGAGCTGGTCATGTGGCTCGAGCGACGGATGTCGCGCTGGCGTCAGCTCGAGCGCGAGCGCTTCTGACGCAAGTTGATCGTCTTTCGCGTCATGCAATTTGCTATATCATTCGCTCGACAACGGGTAGCCAAAGCCCGGGCATGGCAGGGAGGGAAAGATGAGCTTGCGACAAGTTCTGTTTTCGACCGTTGCGGCGATCGGCAGCGCCGCGCTGGTGGTTGGCGTGCCGGCTCCCGCCAGCGCACAGCAGGCGGCGGTCGCGATTGACAACGACGACATCGGCGGCGTGGTCGCCGGTCCGAACGGGCCGGAGGCCGGGGTCTGGGTCATTGCCGAGACCACCGAGCTGCCGACCAAGTATGCCAAGAGCGTCGTCACCGACGACCGGGGCCGCTACGTCATCCCGGACCTGCCGACCGCCAACTATCAGAGAGCAGCCGCATCCATGCGACGCGACGCTAAGTGCCCCAGCCAAGCTCATCGCGCGGCATGAGTTGCCATTCGCGCGCCAGTTTCTGAGCTTCGGTGACCTGCTCCCGCGTCAGCTTGTTCGCCACAACGTCACGGCTATTCATGGCGGCGTTGCGATTGCGGGTCTCGGACGGCGGGAAGTGCGCGACCGCGAGATTGAGCCACATGTACGCCAGCCGAAGGTCCTGCTCGACCCCTTCGCCGGCGGCGTAGAGGAGGCCGAGATTGTACTGGGCTTGCGGGTGGCGCCGATCGGCGGCGAGACGATACCACTTCGCCGCCGCGGCATGATCCTGCGGCACGCCGTGGCCTTCGGAGTGCATCAGCCCGAGGCGGAACTGCGCGGCAGCATCGCCCTGATCGGCGGCGAGGCGAAACCATTTGACGGCTTCGGCGTCATTGCGCAGCCCGCCGCGACCGCCGTAGTGGATCAGCCCGACGAGAGATTGGGCGCGGACATCACCCTGTTTGGCGAGCGGCCACGCAAGCCGCAGCGCGGCTGCCTGATCGCCATTCCGAAAGGCCGCCTCGGCGGCGCCGGCATCGTGCACCGGGGGTGGAATGGCCGCTGCTGCCACTCGATCAGCTATGGATTTCGTGAGCCGATCGCTGTTGGCGCCGAGCGCGAACCCGAACGCCAGAATGAGGGCGGCGCCGGTGGCGGTCAGCACGTGCCCGCCGGCGGCCGAACGTCGGCTGACCGCCTTCCTGGCAAGCGCCGCCTGCAACATGCTCACCTGTTCCTCCAGGGCCGCGACATGCGCCCGACCCGATCCGAATCGACGCCACCAAGCCATGCTCTTTCCGTCCTTCAAAACAGGAGCTCGTGGGCGATCATGGTGCCGCTACGCTCGATCCTGCTTGCGGGCGCGACGGACGTCGACGCTTGCGTCTCGGGCGCGACTGCCCGGTCCGTTCGCGCTGCGGACAGGCGCAAGCCGACGACGGCAAATCCTGCCGCGAAGATGGCGCTGACCACGGCGCCTGCCTTGAGGGCCCGGGAGAAAGCAGGCCGATCCTGCGATGAAAGTGCATCGGCCGTCATGACACGTCTCCTTGTTGCGTCTTCACCGACCGGCGAGTGATCGGCCGGTATCAGCACACACCGCGAAAATCACCCACATGCTTGGCGAATTCCGCGAAGATCGCGTGATCGGAAACGATAAGGTTTTCCGAGACGTACCCGTTGGGCGCGATTATGCGATCCACGCCCACGGCCTCAAACGGTCCCTTGGGACCGGTGCCCCGGGCGATCCAACGCACGAACATGATTTCACCGTTGGTCGCGTGTTCGATCGGCTCGGCGCGGAAATCGGGAATGAAGTCGAGCAGATCGATGATGCGTTTGGCATACTCCTGGGGCCCACGGACGGGACGCGTGGTCTGCGGCCAGTAGCCGGCGATGCCCGGCAGGGCAATCGCAGGCACCCGGGCCAGCACGCGGGCTTTGCTCGGGTTGCGCCATGTGATCCCCCAATCCTCGATCTTATAGGGACCGCGGAGGGGCGATTCATCGTCAGCCTTCCCCGGAGACACCAGAACCATGGCGGCTGCTCCCATCGACGTGGCAATAAAGGTTCGACGCATGACAGCATGTTTCGTCGTGGACATGAGTTCGTCTCCTCTGCTTTGGACGCGCTGCATAACGCCGCGCTGTCTCGGTGCGTTGCCGAAGCCAAGGATGTCAGCTCCTGCTGACGAAAATGTTCAGTCAGACGGCGCTTGTCGATTACGTGGAAGGTAATCAGCTCAATCGTCGGTAAGGACGGGCACGCGAGTTTCAAGGCGCTGAAGCTGTTTGAGAAAAGGCCTGTCAGCCTGTAGCCTAGATTGAGCCAAGGCCTCGGAACAAAAGACGGCGAAGAACGTCGCACGTCATTCCTCAACAACGGGAGGAAGGAAAATGCGGATTCGAATTCCAGCCAGGCTCGCGGCCGCGGCCGTGACGCTCGGGTTGATGACAGGCGCGGTGATGGCGCAGGACAAGTGGCCAGCAAGGCCCGTGACGATCATCGTGCCGTTCGCGGCCGGCGGCAATACTGACGTGATGGCGCGTATTTTCTCCGAGCACTTGTCGAAGCGGCTCGGACAGCAGTTCGTCGTCGAGAACAGGGTTGGAGCGGGCGGCGTGACCGGTCTGCTGGCCGCGACCAAGGCGGCGCCGGACGGCTATACGATCGCGGTCGGCACCTCGGGCGGTATCGCCATCAATCCGGTGCTGAGCAAGGATAAGACTCCCTACAATGTCGAGAAGGACTTCACCTACCTCTACGGCATGGCGGCGCAGCCCAACATCTGGGTGGTCCACCCGTCCGTTCCCGTTCAGACCATGCCGGAGCTGATCGCCTGGCTGAAGACGAATCCCGGGACACCCTATGCCACTTCGGGTATCGGCACGACGCAGCACCTCTGCGGCGAGATGCTGGCCGACGCCGCGGGTGTGAAGATCACGCCGGTCGCCTACCGCGCCTCCAACCAGAGCATCCAGGATTTGATCGGCGGGCAGATCAAGCTGGCCTGTGATAACTTCGCGGTGGCCTACGAGCAGGTCAAGGCCGGCAAATTGCGCGCCGTCTCGATCACGTCACCCGGGCGGTATCCGCTGGCCCAAGAGATCACGCCCACGGCCGAGACGCTTCCCGGTTTCGAACAAATGCCGGCGTTCGGCTGGGTCGGCCCCGCCAACATGCCGGCCGCCATCGTCAAGAAGTTGACCGATGAGCTGGTCGCGGTCGGCAAGATCCCGGAGGTCCGCACGGCGATGGAAAAGTTCGGCGTGCTGCAAACAGAGCTGCCAGGGCCCGCCTATGCCGAGGCTCTCAGGAAGGAGCGAGACGCCTACGCAAGGGTGATCGAAAAGGCTGGGATCAAGCTGCCCTGAGTATTGCAGCTTTCGAGCGGCGCTGCGCACTGGCGCCGCTTTCCCGGCACGGCGTGACGCTCGCGCGCGAGCGTTTCTGACCGGTCGTCACGCTTTTGAATTATTGCTGCCACTTGATCCCTTTTGAGCAATACGACGGCGCGCGCGGCCGCCCGAGCATTTTTATGCATTGCCGACCCCACCCCCTGGACCCACATCCGGCGCAGGAAGGATGATTCAATGGAGACGGAGGTGGAAATGAGAAAGACTCTTGTGGCTGCAGCCGCGTTTCTGTTCGTCGCCGCCGCGCCGGCGGTCGCGCAATCGTATAATCCCGATCTCACGACCGGCAACATCACGCAGTGGTACGACTACGGGAACAATCTGCATCGCAATCCCAGCCCCAACGCTGCGACGCCGTACGGCGCCTATGGCGAGGTCCCCGTCTACCGGCCGCGCGCGCATGTCCGTTCCAAGCGGCACACGCCCATGCGCCACCGCCGATGAATCTGCCGCGCAGGCTTTGAGCGCCTTCGGGTCAATGGCTTAGGCAGTCCCTGAATGTCCGCTTCCGGGTGCAAGGCGGACGATTTATGGTCGCTTCGAAGATTTCCGCCTATGACCAAGGGGCGGCATGAAGGGCACTGGAATGCACCATTCCCGCTTGTGCGCCGTGCTGATCGACTGCAACACCGCCGATGTGGACGAGGCCGCCCGCTTCTGGGGCGAGGCGCTGGGGCGCCCTGTGGACCCCAACCATGCGAGCAGCCGCGGCAATTACCGCATGCTGGAGACTCCGCTCGACGAGCCTATCGTGGAGATCCAGCGGGTGGACCACGAGAGTCGGGTCCACATCGACATCGAGACCGACGATATCCCTGCCGAAGTGGTGCGCCTGGAGAAACTCGGCGCCAAGGTGGTGAACCGCCTCGAGCGCTGGGTGGTGATGCAGGCGCCGACCGGCCAACGCTTCTGCGTCGTGCGGGTGCAGCGTCCCGGTTTCCCCAAGAATGCCAACCGCTGGGGCTAAAAGATCGTAATGGCGGCCCAATGGGCGCCGACAGGCATATCGCCGAGCACTAGCCGACGGCGAAAGCGACAACTGACCGGTGCGCGCGCGGTATGCGCACCCCGCGCCGTGCCATGTCCTCCAGCACCACGTACATTTCGGCGGCGCTCAGCGCGTCGTTGAAAGCCTCGTGCAACGGCAGCGTCGGCAGGCCGAGGTCGGCAAGGATCGCCGCAAAGGAAAGGTCCAATGGCGTGCCCGGCGGTGCATTGCCGTATTTGCGATCATAGTAGAGCCTCGACACATCGATCTGCGGATTAGGCAGATGAATGTTGAGCATCTCGATCAAGTACTTGTTGAGCATGCGCACGTCGAAATCGATCCAGTAGCCGACGAGCGGCCGGTTGCCGATGAAGTGCAGGAGCTCGGGGAGCACCTCGTCCATAGGCCGTCCCTGCTCGACGTCCATCTTCCGGAGCTGGTGCACCTTGATGGCGCTCGCGCGCATCGCGGCCTGCGGGCGCACCAGGGCGCGGAACGCCTGGCTGGCAAGGATGCGCGAGCCATGAATCGGGATCGCCGCGACGCTGACGATGTCATCGACCCAGGGATCGAAGCCGGTGGTCTCGCAATCGAGCGAGATCGCCTCCCCGGCATTGCTCTCCTGAAACAGGAAACGATAGGACCTGTCCCGTAGAACAATACGGTCCACCGTCCGTCTGAGCCATCCTAGCATGGCGGTTTCTCAGAACATGCCCAGATGGTAGCGCATGCGTATCACCTCGCGGAAGCGCTTCACCACCCGCAATGCATCGCGCAGCAGATCGCGATCGCCGGTTGAGAGCTCGCTGATCCGCACGATCGCTTCGGTCTCGCGATCGCCGGACTTCATCGCCCGCAACTGTGAGCGCAGGCGAAGCTCCATCAGATATGACAACGCCCCAACGAGATCACGCCCGAGTTCCTCGCCGAGCACGCCGCGCGCGACCAGCACCTCGACCCGTTTGACGGTCGGGGTTTCGGCGATGCCACAATCGACTGCAAGCGTGCGGATGCCGTGCACGATCGGGAAGATGCCTGATTTCTTGAGATGGATCTCGCCCGAGGTGACGCCGACCGAAGCCATGATCGAGGTGAGAACACCTGCGCTCGCACCATCGAACAGGTCGATCGCGCGCGCGAAGCGTGCGAGATAGGCGCTCTCCCCACGCATCATGTCGATCAGGGCTGCCTTGGCGCGCGACACAAGCTCGGTGCGCCCTGTCACCGCGACCGCATCGAAGAAAATACCGAGGTTCATCGCGCTGTCTTCATCGGGCGTCATCACCCATCCCTTGATTTGGCGGATGAAGTCGCCGATCGGCTGCGACCACTGCGGATTGTCGACCATCACGTGGCCGGGACACGGCGGAAACCCGAAACGCGCAAGCGCACCTGAAAAAGCTTCGCGGAACGCGTGGAGCTCGTCTTGCGGCACTGGATCGGAGAGCAGGAGCCCATTGTCCTGATCGGTACGGACGGTTTGCTCGCCGCGCCCTTCAGAGCCCATGACCATCAGGCAGCCGGTGGTACGGATCGAGGCCGGGGCGGTGAGATCGAAGAGCCGCGTCAGCAAGCGGCGATTGAGATCGGACGTGATTTCGGCAATCGCCTCGACCTTGACACCCTGGCGCTCCAACCGCTCGACCTGATTCTGAATGTCGGCAGCAGCACTGACCAGATCGTCGAGGCGTTGCGCACGATCAATACGGCCCGGAATAAGCTGGGAATTGCCAGCCACCAGGCCAAGCAGGTCGATGTCCTCCAGCACACCGACGTACTCGCCATTCGACCGCACCGCGAGTCGCCGCTTGTTGTGGCGTGTCATTGCCAGCAGCGCATCGAAGACAAAATCGCCGTCGTCGACCGCGACCACATCGAAATGGCAAATCTCCTGCACCTTCGTCTCGAGCGGTCGACGGTCCAGCACAACCGCTTTCGACAGGTTCATGCCGGTGACGATTCCGACGCGGTCGCCGGCGCGCACGAACAATGCATTGTTGTCGCGCCGGCGCATCATATGGCCGGCTTCCTCGATGCTGGTCGTGCCGTCGATGAAGGCCGCGTCGCGAAACCGTGCGTCGCGCACGCGCGCCCGCAGGACAGAGCCGACATCGTCGGTCTCCTCGCGGCGCGCGTAGGATTCGAGCTTGCGCGACAGTTCCGAGTAGAAGAAGGCGGCAAATCCGGGATTGCGGCGGACCAATCCCAGCAGCACCGGCTTCGGCGCGAGATAGCACAGGGTCTCCTCGGTCGCGACAAATCGCGCACCGGCCGCGCCATGCATGAGCGCCCGCGAGTCGAAACTTTCCTTCGCACCCAGGATGCCGATGACATCATCGCCATCGCGCTCCTCCACAGCCCCTTTGATGATGATGTGAAGCTGTTCGGACGGCTTTCCCTCGTCGATGATGATTTCACCGGGCCGGAAATAGCCGATATCGAGCGCAGCGCGAAGCTCGCCAATTTCCTGATGGTTCAGCCGGTCGAATGGCGGATTGTGGGCATCGAACGCCTGGGGCATCGCTGCTCATTCGGTCGCGCTCTCCCGCGGCGCGGGAGAGCGCTTGTGTGGAGTTCAGGTTTAATGGGCAAGCGCCCCGGTCGCGCCGATGCCCGTTTCGGACCGCACGTATTGCGGCTCGAAAGCGGCCTGCTCCTTGCGCGCCCGCTCGCTCGCATCGAGCCTGGAGAACAGCCAGATGCCTACGAACGCGATCGTCATCGAAAACAGGGCCGGATTGTCATAAGGGAAGATGGCGGTCTTGAAACCGAATGTCTTCACCCAGACCGCCGGACTCAGCACCACCATCGCGACCGCACTCACGAGGCCGAGATAGCCACCGATCACCACCCCGCGCGTCGTCGTGCCCTTCCAGAACACCGACATCAGCAGCACCGGGAAGTTGCAGCTCGCCGCCACCGCGAACGCCAGACCGACCATGAAGGCGACGTTCTGGTTTTCGAAGATGTAGCCAAGCACGATTGCGACGAGGCCAATGACGATGGCGGACATCTTTGACAACCGCACCTCGCGGTCCTCCGATACCCTGCCCTTCGCGATCACCGAGGCATAGAGGTCGTGGCTCACCGCGGAAGCGCCCGCGAGTGTCAGACCGGCGACAACAGCCAGGATGGTTGCAAAGGCAACGGCCGATATGAAGCCCAGGAACAGCGAGCCGCCAACGGCTTTGGAAAGATGGATCGCCGCCATGTTGGTGCCGCCGAGCAGATCGGTGATCTTGTTATAGGTGCCGTTGGCGGCAACCTTGAAGTACTCCGGGTCGTTCATCAGCAGCGTGATGGCGCCGAAGCCGATGATGAAGGTGAGAATGTAGAAATATCCGATGAAGCCGGTCGCATAGAACACCGACTTGCGGGCCGCCTTGGCGTCAGCCACCGTGAAGAAGCGCATCAGGATGTGCGGCAGGCCCGCCGTGCCGAACATGAGGGCGAGCCCGAGTGATACCGCCGAGATCGGATCGGTCACCAGATTGCCCGGCGCCATGATCGAGATCCCCTTCGGGTGAATGTCGACCGCCGCCTTGAACAGTGCTTCAGGCGAGAAGCCGTACCTCGTGAGCACCATCAGCGCCATGAAGCTGGCGCCGCCAAGCAGGAGGCAGGCCTTGATGATCTGCACCCAGGTGGTCGCGACCATGCCGCCGAAGGCCACGTAGATGATCATCAACGCGCCGACCATGATCACGGCATAGAGGTAGGGCAGACCGAACAGCAACTCGATAAGCTTACCGGCGCCGACCATCTGTGCGATCAGGTAAAACGCCACCACCGTGAGCGTCCCGATCGCCGACAGGCTGCGGATCGGGGTTTGCTCAAGTCGAAATGACGCAACGTCCGCGAACGTGAACTTGCCGAGGTTGCGCAGCCGTTCGGCGATCAGGAACAGAATGATCGGCCAGCCGACCAGCCAGCCTACCGAATAGATCAGCCCGTCGAAGCCGCTGGCAAAGACCAGCCCCGAAATTCCGAGGAAGGATGCTGCGGACATGTAGTCGCCGGCGATCGCGAGGCCATTCTGGAAGCCGGTGATGCCGCCGCCCGCCGCATAGAAGTCCGCAGCCGAGCGTGTTCGCCGGGCTGCCCAATAGGTGATGCCCAGCGTCGCCGCGACGAAGATGAAGAACATGACGATCGCCGGGTAATTGAGCGCCTGGCGGCCACCCCCCTCGATGGCGCCGGCCGCATCAGCCGGAGCGAGCATTGCGCTGACGGCGAGAAGGCCGGCAAGGATCAGGATCGTGGCGAGCGTGCGCATCACTTCGCCTCCTCGATGATTTGCCGGGTGAGCGCGTCGAATTCCGAATTGGCGCGACGCACATAAATTCCGGTGAGCACGAAGGCGGAGATGATGACGAACAGGCCGAGCGGAATTCCAACCGTCGTCACCCCGCCCGCAAGCGGCACACCGAGGCTCTTCGGCGCAAATGCGATGATGAAGATGAAGCCGAAGTAGATGACGAGCATCACCGCTGAAAGGATCCAGGCAAAGCGCGAACGCGTTGCCACGAGTTCGCGGAATCGCCGATCCTGCGATACACGTTGATAGATGTCTGGTGTCATGCGCCCCTCCGAGATCCGCAGGCGGCCAAGCGAACGTCCGTCTGCATGCTTGGCCCCCAGTCCCGGTGGGGATCGGACCAAACTTGGCGAGCATTCATAGCCGTGCGAAATTTGCCTGGAGGCTTTGATCTAGATCAAAAGATTTGCCGAGGTAAGTGGAAGTGTGCCGGTAATTGGTCTTACGACTTTCGATCCATCAAATGGTTGGTGCTCCGCTTTGCCTTGACCCCACATTCATGCGGCGATGCGGGCCTCAAAATGAGTCCGTCGTTGGCGAGTGTGAAGACAGCCGCGCCGGCGTCACCGGATATTCGTCGATGCGGACGCCGAAT
>Ga0081540_1002500_pt1 | contig 14951 bp, 12 predicted proteins | sample TabmetS2T1R1_FD_71024 | JGI IMG/M metagenome (GOLD analysis project Ga0081540, IMG submission 71024) | Tabebuia heterophylla rhizosphere microbial communities from the University of Puerto Rico - S2T1R1 | ecosystem: Host-associated > Plants > Roots > Rhizosphere ... | reverse complement strand
TGCGCGGTGCATTGAAGCGCGGCGGCTTCATTACCCGCGACCCGCGCGTCGTCGAGCGCAAGAAGTACGGCAAGGCCAAAGCCAGGCGTTCGTTCCAGTTCTCGAAACGCTGAGTTTGTGTTGGGGAGGCCGTTCCGAGTGTCCTCGCCACGGCGGTAAAGAAAGGGCGCCCAGAGGCGCCCTTTTCAGTTGCATCGCTGCGCGATGTCAGGAGGACGCTACGCCGAATAGTACATCTCGAACTCGACCGGATGGGGCGTGTGCTCGAAGCGGATGACTTCGGTCATCTTCAGGTCGATATAGCTGTCGATGAAGTCGTCATCGAATACCCCGCCGGTCTTGAGGAAGTCGCGGTCCTTGTCGAGATAACCGAGTGCCTCGCGCAAGGAGCCGCACACGGTGGGGATCTGCTTGAGCTCCGCCGGCGGCAGATCGTAGAGATCCTTGTCGATCGGCGAGCCCGGATTGAGCTTGTTCTTGATGCCGTCGAGGCCGGCCATCAGCATCGCGGCAAATCCGAGATAGGGGTTCGCGAGCGGATCGGGGAAGCGGACCTCGACGCGCCGGCCGTTCGGCGAAGAGGCGAGGGGAATACGGCACGACGCCGAACGGTTGCGCACCGAATAAGCCAGCAGCACGGGCGCTTCGAAGCCCGGCACCAGTCGCTTGTAGGAGTTGGTGGTGGGATTGGTGAACGCGTTGATGGTGCGCGCATGCTTGATGACGCCGGCGATGTAGTGCAGCGCCGTTTCCGATAGATCGGCATATTTGTTGCCGGCGAATGTCGGCTTGCCGCCCTTCCAGATCGACTGGTGGCAGTGCATGCCAGAGCCGTTATCGCCGTAGACCGGCTTGGGCATGAACGTGACGCTCTTGCCGTAGATCTGCGCGACCTGCTGGATGCAATATTTATAAATCTGCGTCTGGTCGGCCATCTTCACCATGGGCGCGAACTTCATGCCGAGCTCGTGCTGCGCGGAGCCGACCTCATGGTGATGCTTTTCGACTTTGACGCCCATGCGGGCCATCGCGCCGAGCATTTCCGACCGCATGTCCTGCGCCGTGTCTAGCGGCGGCACCGGGAAGTAGCCCTTCTTGAATCCGATGTGGTGGCCGAGGTTGCCGCCTTCGTAGTCGGTGTCCGAGTTGGTCGGGAATTCGACGGAGTCGAGTTTGAAACCGGTGTTGTAGGGCGCGGCCGCGTATTTCACGTCGTCGAAGATGAAGAACTCGGCCTCCGGCCCGAAAAACACGGTGTCGCCCACGCCCATGGACTTGACCAGTCCCTCTGCCTTTTTCGCGATCGAGCGCGGGTCGCGATTGTAGGGCTCTCCCGTCAGCGGCTCGAGCGTGTCGCACACCAGGACCAGCGTCGTCTCCGCGTAGAACGGATCAATGCAGGCGCTCTCCGGATCGGGCATGAGCTGCATGTCGGATTCGTGGATTGCCTTCCAGCCTGCAATTGACGAGCCGTCGAACATGATACCTTCGCTGAAAGTGTCTTCGTCGACGGTCGTGATATCGACCGTGACGTGTTGCCACTTGCCGCGCGGGTCCGTGAAACGCAGATCAGCGTACTTCACGTCGTTGTCCTTGATCAGTTTCATCACGTCTTTGGCGGTCGTCATGAACGAATACCCTTTCGTCTGCTGGTCGTAAGGGCCGGCCGGAAAAGCGGCTGCTGGCCCAGTTCAGATGGCGTCCAATCCGGATTCCCCGGTTCTGATCCGAATGGCTTCTTCGATGTTGGAGACGAAGATCTTGCCGTCGCCGATCCGGCCGGTTTGGGCGGCGCGGCGGATCGCCTCGATGGCTTTCTCGACCATGTCGTCGCCGAGCACAATCTCGATCTTCACCTTGGGAAGAAAATCGACGACGTATTCGGCTCCGCGATAAAGCTCGGTATGCCCTTTCTGGCGACCGAAGCCTTTGGCTTCGGTCACGGTAATGCCTTGCAGGCCGACCTCCTGCAGCGCCTCTTTTACTTCGTCGAGTTTGAAGGGCTTGATCACCGCCTCGATCTTCTTCATCGCATTTCCTTCCCCTGGCGTGCCGGCGGCGACCGCCGGCGTGGCCGCGCCAACGGTTAGCAGGGTCCGTGCCAAGCGCGAACTGACCAAAAACTGGCTGCCGGTCAGCAATTTAGCCGGCACCCCGCGCGGCGATGCGCTTGCCGCGATCACCTCGCGATTACAATTTGAGCAATTTGCCTATTTTGTGATCATTGGCGACTATCCCGCGCTGGGAACGGAGGAATTGCCGCGGAGTCGCGCGTGCGAGCCGGCGGCATTACTCTTTTATCATGCTCGAACTGCTCACCACCGCCGAGATGGCAGAGGCGGACCGCCGCACCATTGCGGCGGGCGTTGCCGGGATCGACCTCATGGAAAATGCCGGTCGCGCCGTGGCCGAGGCAATCGCTGCCCGCCATCCCCCCGGCGTGCACGTCGCAGTCGTCGCGGGGCCGGGCAACAATGGAGGCGATGGTTTTGTTGCCGCGCGCATTCTCGCCGAGCGTGGATATCGCGTGCGGACCCTTCTGCTCGGCGACTCCAATCGACTCAAAGGCGATGCCGCGATCGCCGCGCAGCGATGGCGGGGTCGTTCCGTAACCGCCGCGCCGGGAGCTTTGATGCCGGCCGACGTGGTCGTCGATGCTTTGTTCGGCGCCGGCCTGGACCGCCCTGTGGAAGGCGCCGCGCGGGCGATGATCGAAGCCATGAACGCTCAGTCCTGCGTCTATGCGGTCGATCTGCCGAGCGGGATCAACGGCACCAGCGCCGCGGTGATGGGAGTCGCGGTCAACGCCAAGGAGACGGTGACGTTTTTCCGTCGCAAGATCGGCCACGCGTTGTTGCCGGGCCGGCTCCACTGCGGAGCCGTTCGCATCGCCGACATCGGAATTCCGGCAACCGTGCTCGATCACCTCGGGCCGCGCGCCTGGACCAACGCGCCGGAGCTGTGGCGTGGAACCTTTCCGCTACCGCGCGTCGATGGCCACAAATATGCCCGCGGCCACGCGGTCATCGTTTCTGGCGGGCTCGCCTCGACGGGCGCGGCGCGGCTAGCAGCGCGCGGCGCATTGCGAGCGGGCGCGGGCCTCGTGACGATCGCCACGCCGCGCGAAGCGCTGGCGGTCAATGCGGCAGCGAACTTGGCGGTGATGGTGCGCCCGGTCGATGGCGCGGATGAGCTTTCCGAGTTCCTGAAGGATCGACGCCGCAACGTCGTCGTGCTGGGACCAGGCGGGGGAGTGGGGCGTCCGATGCGAGAATTGGTACGCGCTGCGCTTGCCGGCGAGCGCGCGGTCGTGCTCGACGCCGATGCCCTCACCAGTTTCGCCGACGAGCCGCAGACGCTGTTCGCAGCCACCAAGTCACGAGCGACGGCCACGGTAATGACGCCTCACGAGGGAGAATTCCGTCGCTTGTTCAAAGTGCTGAACTCAGAAGTTCGCTCGAAACTTGAGGGGGCTCGCAAGGCGGCCCAGGAGACGGGAACCGTTGTCCTGCTCAAAGGCCCAGATACGGTGGTTGCGGCCCCCGACGGGCGCGCAAGCATCGCCGAGAACGCGCCGCCATGGCTCGCCACCGCCGGATCGGGTGATGTGCTGGCGGGCATCACGGCCGGCTGCCTCGCCCAAGGCATGCCGGCATTCGAAGCCGCCTCGGCGGCGGTCTGGCTGCACGGAGAAGCAGGGAATGCCGCCGGCCCGGGGCTGATCGCCGAGGATCTGCCCGAGGTCATGCCCGGAATGTTTCGCCAACTCGTCGCTCAGCTCGCCTCCCGGCGGTGAGCCTCGAGGCTTGCAGTCAGTTCACCTTGATGCCCGCGGCCTTCGCGAGCTGCGTGTTGGTCTCGATCTCGCGACGCACCAGCGCCTCGAATTGCTCCGAAGTCAAAGGCATCGGATCGGCTCCGAGGTCCGTGAGTTTCTGGCGCGTCGCCGGGTGCTGGAGCGCGGTCGCGATTTCCGCATAGAGACGCCTGCGGATGTCGGCCGGAGTCTTTGCCGGAGCGAAGACGCCGGCCCAGAAATTATATTCCGAGTTGGGGTACCCGGCTTCAACAGTCGTCGGTACGTCCGGCAAGGCTGATGCGCGCGCCGATCCGCTCACCGCGAGTGCCTGCAGCTGGCCGTCCTTGAGCAAGGGCAATGCGTTGATCAGCGGCGCGAAGTAAAAGTCCGCGCGGCCGGCGACGACCTCGGTCAGCGCTTCCGGCGCGCCCTTGAACGGCAGGTGCACCGCTTCGAAGCCGGCTGCCAATCGGAAACGCTCGCCGTTGAGGTGGGAGGAATTTCCCGCGCCGGCGGAGGCGTAGTTGACCATGCCGGCCTTGGCCCTTGCCGCCGCGACGAAATCGGTGAGCGTCTTGTAGCCTTTGGCGGGGTTGACCACCATCACGACGGGCATGTTGCCGAGCGGAACGATGGCGGCGAGATCCGTCATTTCGAAGCCCAAATTCGAGCGGGTCGCCGGCGTGACGGTATGGGTCGAGGAATTGGCGAGAATGGTGTGACCGTCCGGGTCGGCTTTTGCGACCGCGCTCATGCCGATGGTGTTGCCGGCGCCGGGACGGTTTTCCACGATGATCGGCTGACCGAGCCGCGCCGACACCCGGTCCATGACCAGGCGCGCCATGACATCGGTGGCGCTGCCGGCGGTCAAAGGCACGATCACGCGGATCGGCTTTGCCGGCCAGGCTTGTGCCCGACCTTCCGTCCCGGCGGCGGCGAATGCCGTCAGTGCAATTGCCGCGGCAAGCAATCGCCGACGCGACGTGACCCTCGACACATGTACTCCTTGAGCGGCTTGGTTTTGCTGGGCGGATCGTCGATCAGCTCGCGATATACCATGTCGGTGCGCAATCCGCATCGCTGCCGCCGGGCGGCGCAAGCGAAATCCACGGTTGAGAAGGCCCGCGCACGCGCCTATTTTTGTCGTGCGCCGCGTGCTTTGGCCATGATATAAGCCGCGCCGCCCGGCCGCAGCGCAAGTCGGCTGTCGCCGACGCGGGCGTGGCGGAACTGGTAGACGCGCGGGATTTAGGTTCCCGTGACGAAAGTCGTGGGGGTTCAAATCCCTCCGCCCGCACCACGCCGCCATACAGGCGCTTCGACCCCGGTGGAGGGGACTGCAGCGATCGCCCAACAGTAGACCTGTCATGGAAGTCACCGAGACTCTTTCCGACGGCCTCAAGCGCGAATTTCAGGTCCAGGTGCCGGCAGCCGATCTCGAGGCGCGGGTCACCGAGCGGCTTGGCGAGCTCAAAGACCGCGTCCAGCTGCGCGGCTTCCGTCCGGGCAAGGTCCCGGTCAACCACCTGAGGAAGATTTACGGCAAGGCGGTGATGGCCGAAACCATCGAGGCGGTCATCCGCGAGCTCAACGCCAAGATCGTCAGCGAGCGCGGTCTCAAGCTCGCCATGGAGCCCAAGGTCACGATTCCGAACGAAGCCGCAGCGGTCGAGAACGTGATCGGCGGACAATCCGATCTCGCTTACACGCTCGCACTGGAGATATTGCCCAAGATCGAGCTGGCGGATTTCCAAGGCATCAAGCTCGAGCGGCAGGTCGCGGAGGTCACGGACGCGCAAATCAATGAAGCGCTCGAGAAGATCGCGGAACAGAACCGGCCGTTTGCCGCCAAGGCCGACGGGGCGAAGGCCGAAAAAGGCGACCGCGTCGTCATCGATTTCGTCGGTAGGATCGACGGTGCGCCGTTCGAAGGCGGCACCGGCGGCGACGTTGGCATCAATATCGGAGCCGGGACGTTCATCCCCGGGTTCGAGGACCAGCTCGTCGGCATGGCCGCCGGGGAAACGCGAGTGGTGAAGGTTACCTTTCCCGAAAACTACGTGAGCTCGCAACTTGCGGGAAAAGACGCCGAATTCGACGTGACGGTCAAATCGCTCGAATCGCCGGGCAAGGTCACTCTCGACGATGCGTTTGCGAAATCGCTGGGCTTGGAATCGCTCGACAAACTCAAGGAGGCGGTCAAAGCGCGCCTCCAGCAAGAGCACGCGGCGCTCAGCCGGCAGAAGCTCAAACGCCAGCTTCTCGACAAGCTCGACGAGATGCACAAATTTGCGCTGCCTCCGACGCTGGCGGAGGACGAGTTTCGCAACGTCTGGACTGCGGTCGAGGGCGACCTCAAGGCCCAGGGCCGCACCTTCGCCGACGAGGGTACGACCGAAGAGAAGGCGCGCGAGGAGTACCGCGGCATCGCCGAGCGGCGGGTGCGGCTTGGCCTGGTGCTTGCGGAAATCGGCGAGAAGAACAAGATCACGGTGACCGAGGACGAGCTCACGCGGGCGATCGTCGAGCGCGCCCGCCAGATCCCCGGCCGCGAGCAGGAAATCTGGGACTACTACCGGAAGAATCCTGCTGCGGTGGCGGCCATACGGGCACCGATCTTCGAGGAGAAGGTGGTCGATTTCCTCATCGAGCTTGCCGCGATTACGGAGAAGCAAGTCTCGCGCGAGGAACTCCTCAAGGACGAGGAGGATGAAAAGGGCGGCGCTGGCCAACCGTGACGGAGTGCCAGGCCGAACCCGGGTGCCTTGCAGCGAAGCAGGTTTGGAAGATCTTTAAGGTCGAGTACTCGTCCTGGTGTTGTGTCGGCGCGAATCGTAGGTATAGCAGAATGCGACCGAAGCTTGGTGTCTTAGCGCGGCTGCTGCGGACGCGATCGAAACTACGCTGCTCGTTCTGCGGTAGAGGCGCCGACCAGGTCGGGCGGCTTGTGGCGGGGCCGTCCGTATATATCTGTGACGAGTGCATCAAAACATGTGTGGCGGTGGTGGAGCAGCACGGCGGCTTCCCACCCTCGCGAGCCGCCGAGCAGGACAGATCGACCCATGCGTGATCCCTACGACACCTATATGAATACGCTCGTACCGATGGTGGTCGAGCAAACCAATCGTGGCGAGCGCGCCTACGACATTTTCTCGCGGCTGCTCAAGGAGCGGATCATCTTTATCAGCGGCCCGGTCGAGGACGTCACGTCGACCCTCGTGGTCGCTCAGCTCTTATTCCTGGAAGCGGACAATCCGAAGAAAGAGATCGCGATGTACATCAACTCGCCCGGCGGGGTTGTGACCTCCGGGCTGGCGATCTACGACACCATGCAGTTCGTGCGGCCGGCGGTTTCGACATTGTGCATCGGTCAGGCCGCCTCCATGGGCTCGCTGCTGCTCGCCGCCGGACACAAGGACATGCGCTTCGCGCTGCCCAATTCCAGGATCATGCTGCACCAGCCCTCAGGTGGCTTCCAGGGCCAGGCGACCGACATCATGCTGCACGCCCAGGAGATCCTGAACCTGAAGAAGCGCCTGAACGAAATCTACGTGAAACATACCGGTCAGCCGCTCAAGAAAATCGAGGATGCGCTCGAGCGCGACTACTTCCTGACCGGCGAGATGGCGGTGGAGTGGGGGGTCGTCGACAAGGTCATCGATAAGCGGCCGGAGGACGCGTCGAAGGCCGCGTGAGCGTCGCGCGCCCGGTCGTGTGGGGCCCCGGCAGGGCGAGACTTGGCGTCGGAGTCACCCTTGGTTGATTAATAAATTCTTGATTATGCCGCCACTACCGTGGTTCGCTAGGGGTGATTTGGCAAGGATGGCCCAGGAAGCGCGGAGACGTGTGACATTGGTGCTACGGACTCTTAAAGCAGCGCCGGTTATGGTTGGCGGCAAGGCGGCCGGTTTGCCAGCGCGGGAGCCGGCCGACGGAGACATGGAATGAGCAAGGTCGGCAGTGGCGAGTCGAAAAATACGCTCTACTGCTCGTTCTGCGGCAAGAGCCAGCACGAGGTGCGCAAGCTGATTGCCGGTCCGACCGTATTCATTTGCGATGAGTGTGTCGAACTGTGCATGGACATCATCCGCGAGGAGAACAAATCCTCGTTGGTGAAGTCGCGCGACGGGATTCCGACCCCCAAGGAGATCCGCAAGGTTCTCGACGACTACGTCATCGGTCAGGATCACGCCAAGAAGGTGCTCTCGGTCGCGGTGCACAATCACTACAAGCGCCTCAACCATCAGACCAAGCACAACGACGTCGAGCTCGCAAAGTCCAACATCCTGCTGATCGGTCCGACCGGCTCCGGCAAGACGCTGCTGGCGCAAACGCTGGCGCGCATCCTCGACGTGCCATTCACCATGGCGGATGCGACCACTCTCACCGAAGCCGGCTACGTCGGCGAGGACGTCGAGAACATCATCCTCAAGCTGCTGCAGTCGGCCGACTATAATGTCGAGCGCGCCCAGCGCGGCATCGTCTATATCGACGAGATCGACAAGATCAGCCGCAAGTCCGACAATCCCTCGATTACCCGCGATGTGTCGGGCGAAGGAGTGCAACAAGCGCTGCTCAAGATCATGGAAGGCACCATCGCGTCGGTGCCGCCGCAGGGCGGACGCAAGCATCCGCAGCAGGAATTTCTGCAGGTCGACACCACCAACATATTGTTCGTTTGCGGCGGCGCCTTCGCCGGGCTCGAGAAGATCATTTCCGCGCGCGGGCGCTCGACCTCGATCGGCTTCAGCGCCAAGGTATTGGCGCCGGAGGATCGCAAGGCCGGCGAGATTTTCCGCGAGGTGGAACCGGAGGACCTCCTGAAATATGGCCTCATCCCCGAGTTCGTCGGCCGCCTGCCGGTCGTTGCCACGCTCGAGGATCTCGACGAGCCTTCCCTCAAGCTCATTCTGACCCAGCCCAAGAACGCGCTGGTGAAACAATACCAGCGGCTGTTCGAGATGGAGTCCATCGATCTCACGCTTGCCGAGGAGGCGCTGAGCGCCATTGCCCGCAAGGCCATCGACCGTAAGACCGGCGCGCGTGGGCTGCGCTCGATCATGGAAGGCATCCTGCTCGACACCATGTTCGATCTGCCGAGCCTCGAAGGGGTAGAGGAGGTCGTCATCTCGAAAGAGGTCGTGGAAGGCACCGCCCGGCCCCTCTACATCTACGCCGACCGGGCCGATCGGACGGGCGACGCGAGCGCGTGAGGGCGGTTTGCAACCGCAAGGCGTAACGGGCGCGGCCGATTCGCCCGAAGTCGTTCCGCCAGTCGCCGTGTACGCCCGCTATTTCCTTGAATTTCCGCGCTTACTTGACACCCGGGCGAGCCGTCGCCACCTATGATGCCAGCGAAAAATCGTGCGAAGGATTCTCCTCCGGGAAGGGGTTCGTAACCCACCTGCGGCGCACGGCAGGACACGCCGTGTCTCCCTTCCCGGCCCACCCCGGCACTCGACCGTGACGCCGCAGCTGCGGGTTACGGGCGAGGGGCACAACAATAAGGAGTTCGGGCCATGACCAGCGCAAAGCCAAAGCCCCCCCTGATTCCCGGACAGAGCCGGGCCTACCCGGTCCTGCCGCTGCGCGACATCGTCGTCTTCCCGCACATGATCGTTCCGCTCTTCGTCGGGCGCGAAAAATCGATCAGGGCGCTTGAAGAGGTGATGCGCTCCGACACTTTCATTCTCTTGGCCACGCAGAAGAACGCCTCGGACGATGATCCGGCGACCGGAGCCATCTACGAGATTGGCACGCTCGCCAACGTGCTGCAGTTGCTCAAGCTGCCGGACGGCACCGTCAAGGTGCTGGTCGAGGGAGCCGCGCGCGCCAAGGTCGAGGGCTATACCGATCGCGCCGACTATTACGAAGCAACGGCGGTCGTGCTCGGGGATGCGACGGGCGAGCAGGTCGAGGCTGAGGCGCTGGCGCGCTCGGTCATCAATGAGTTCGAGAACTATGTGAAGCTCAACAAGAAGGTGTCGCCCGAAGTGGTTGGCGTGGTCCAGCAGATCGAGGACTATGCCAAGCTCGCCGACACCGTCGCCTCGCACCTAGCGGTCAAGATTCCCGACAAGCAATTGATCCTGGAGACGCCGTCGGTCACCGAGCGGCTGGAAAAAGTGCTCGGGCTGATGGAAAGCGAAATCTCCGTGCTGCAGGTGGAGAAGCGCATCCGCACCCGCGTCAAGCGGCAGATGGAGAAAACGCAGCGCGAGTACTACCTCAACGAGCAGATGAAGGCGATCCAGAAGGAGCTCGGCGACGAGGAGGGTAAGGACGAGCTCGCCGAGATCGAGGACAAGATCAAGAAAACGAAGCTCTCGAAGGAGGCGCGCGAGAAGGCCACGCACGAGCTCAAGAAGCTGCGCCAGATGTCGCCGATGTCGGCGGAGGCGACCGTCGTGCGCAACTATCTCGACTGGCTGTTGTCCATTCCCTGGAACAAGAAGAGCAAGGTCAAGAAGGACCTCAAGCTCGCCCAGGAGATCCTCGACAACGATCACTTCGGCCTGGAAAAGGTCAAGGAGCGGATCGTCGAATATCTCGCCGTGCAGCAGCGCGCCAATAAGCTCACCGGCCCGATCCTGTGCCTCGTGGGGCCGCCCGGCGTCGGCAAGACCTCGCTCGGCAAGTCGATCGCCCGCGCCACCGGCCGCGACTTCGTGCGCGTGTCGCTCGGCGGCGTGCGCGACGAAGCCGAAATCCGCGGCCACCGGCGCACCTATATCGGCTCCATGCCCGGCAAGGTCATCCAGTCGATGCGCAAGGCGAAATCGTCGAACCCGCTGTTCTTGCTCGACGAGGTCGACAAGATGGGTGCCGATTTCCGCGGCGATCCGTCGTCCGCGCTGCTCGAGGTGCTCGACCCCGAGCAGAATCACACCTTCAATGACCATTATCTGGAGGTCGACTACGATCTCTCGCACGTGATGTTCATCACGACGGCGAACACGCTCAATATCCCACCGCCGTTGATGGACCGCATGGAGATCATCCGCATCGCCGGCTACACCGAGGATGAGAAGGTCGAGATCGCGCGCAAGCATTTGATCCCGCACGCGACCGCCAAGCACGGTCTCGACGCCAAAGAATGGGCGATCGACGACGAGGCGCTCCTGTTGGTGATTCGCCGTTACACGCGCGAGGCCGGCGTGCGCAACCTCGAGCGCGAACTGTCGACGCTGATCCGCAAAGCGGTCAAGGAATTGACGCTGTCGAAGACGAAGTCGATCACGGTCGAGGCGAAAACCGTTTCCGACTACCTCGGCGTTCCCAAGTTCCGCTACGGCGAGGTCGAGGACGAGGACCAGGTCGGCGTCGTCACTGGACTGGCATGGACCGATGTCGGCGGCGAACTGCTCACCATCGAAGCGGCCATGATGCCCGGCAAGGGCAAGATGATCGTCACCGGAAATCTCCGCGACGTGATGAAGGAATCGATCTCGGCGGCCGCGTCCTATGTGCGCATGCGCGCGGTTGCCTTCGGCATCGAGCCGCCGCGGTTCGACAAGAAGGATATCCACGTGCACGTGCCGGAAGGGGCGACCCCGAAGGACGGTCCGTCCGCCGGCGTCGCCATGGTCACCGCCATCGTATCGGTAATGACCGGCATTCCGGTGCGCCGTGATGTCGCCATGACCGGCGAGATCACGCTACGCGGCCGCGTGCTGCCGATCGGCGGCCTCAAAGAGAAGCTGCTCGCCGCCGCACGCGGCGGCATGAAGACGGTGCTGATCCCGGAAGAGAATGCGAAGGACCTGGTCGAGATCAGCGACAGCATCAAGAAAGGCCTCGATATCGTTCCGGTCTCGCGCATGGACGAGGTTTTGGCGCGCGCGCTGGTGCGCAAACCCGAGGCAATCGAATGGGATGAGGAGAAGGCCAAGCCGACGGAGACCTCGGTGAGCACCGAGCCGGCGGTGGACGCGGACTCTTCGACCTTGACCGCGCACTGACACAGCCGACCTGACGGGAGTTCGATGGCGGCGCCTCCAAGGCGCCGCCATTAGTTTTGGCGCGCCGATCACGATTTGTATTGACAGAAAAAGAACAAAGAGAGAACATAACCTGCCTGCCGGTCAGGGGCTGCAGATCCGTTGCAGTTGCCAACGCGGCAGTTCCTTCTCGCTGGCGCTTCCACCGAAGCGTTCGAGCGGATTTTCCCGGAGACGTGTGATGAAACCGACCTTCACCGCGGCTGTATGTGCGACATTCGTGGGGCTTTTGGCGCTGGCGCAATCGGCCACCGCCGAGCCGAAGACGGCGAACCAATGCAACGCTGATTGGGCCGCCAACAAGGCTTCCATTCAGGCGAGCGGCAAGACCAAGCGCGCTTTCGTGGCGGAGTGCCGCGGCGTTCCGCTCGCGGCGCGTCAAGCTGCGGCGCTGGACAAAAACCAGTACGCGACCGAACCCGAGGCGAAAGCGAACTGCTCGAGCGATGCGGTCGTGTGGGTCAATTCGGTATCCATGATCTACCATCCGAGCGGCAGCCGTAATTACGGCAGGACCAAAACCGGGGCATATATGTGCGAGCAGGAGTCCCTAGCCGCCGGATTCCGCGCGCCCAAGGTGGCAAGACGCGCTGCGATGTGATCATTCGCGGCCCGCGATCGCGCGGCGCGACATCGTGACGGTACGCTTGCGGCACCGTCACGACTTACGGCCAGCTTGCCTCGCCACGCGCCGCAGCGATAAAGGTGTCGCAAGGGCGGTTAGCTCAGTTGGTAGAGCGCCTGCTTTACACGCAGGATGTCGGCGGTTCGAGTCCGTCACCGCCCACGGCGTTTGCGCCTGCGGCGCTTCGGCTGGCAGGTTGCGGATGAGACGCGCGGCGCAAAGAACTCCTAAAACGAATCCGTCGGCGGCCTTGGCGCGGGCCGCCGACGGATGCGAAAGCGCTAGCTCGTTTTCCGGTCAAACCGATTCCTTGAGCTCCTTGGCAGGTCGAAAGGCCACCTTCTTGCTGGCCTTGATCTGGATCGGTTCGCCGGTCGCGGGGTTGCGCCCCATGCGGGCCGCGCGCTTGCGTACCACCAGGATGCCGAGACCGCCGATGCGGATACGATCACCCTTCTTGAGATGCTTGGTCACCAAGTTCACGAGATCGCCGAGCATCGCCTCGGCCTGCTTTTTCGACAGCTCGTGGGATTCCGAGAGATTTGCGGCGAGATGCTTCAGGGTCACGGTCGACTGCGCGCCTGGTTTCTTCGCTGCCATGGTTGGCCCTCCTGGTTGCGGACGGTAGCGTCAAAGCCCCTTGTCCCACGGTGGCATTAGACGATTCGGATGGGGTCTGACCATGACTTATTGCCGAAAAATGCGGGTTTTTTCAATGCCGATCGACGGAAAGCGGCTAACGGCGGGCCTCGAACGCATCCCGCGCGGACGAAAACCGCTGATTTGCCCGTGGGAACGGCGCTTTCCGGCGCTGCCTTGACTCGGGGCGGGCCGGTATTTAACTGCGCACGGCGCCCGCGGGGGCGTAGCTCAGTTGGTTAGAGCGTCGGCCTGTCACGCCGAAGGTCGCGGGTTCGAGCCCCGTCGCTCCCGCCATGTTTCAAATGCCTTGGCTACGAGGGTCGTCAGCGTTCCGACGGCCGCCCGTCGCGGTGGCGCGCATCGACAATTAAGAATCAATGCTTGGCTGTGATGGGGTCCATCCATGCCGGCTGGCCTTGGGCATCCGTCACTTCACCCCACGCCGACTCGACCATTTCGACGACGTCTTTGGGCATCGGCACATACTGCAACTCGTCGGCCAATTTGGCGCCCGCCCTGTATGACCAGTCAAAGAATCTCAGCATCTCGATTGCCGTGAGCCGCCTTGGCTGTTGCTTGTAGATCAGCGCAAAGGTTGCGCCCGTGATTGGCCAGGTCTGCTTACCGGGTTGGTGAACGAGCAAGGCATGAAGCGCGGGCGCGGCTGCCCAATTGGCGTTTGCGACGGCCGACTGAAACGCCTCTCTGCTCGGCGTAACGAATTCTCCGTCCCGGTTTTTCAATGCAACGTAGGCAAGCTTGCTTTTGATCGCGTAGGCGTGTTCGACATAGCCGATGGCGCCTTTGGTTCGAGCTGTGAAGCCGGCAATTCCTTCGTTGCCTTTGCCTCCGATCCCGGTCGGAAACTCGACCGCGATGTTGACGCCAACCTCGTCTCTCCACTGGGTGCTGACCCGGGCAAGATAGTCTGCGAGGACGAAAGTCGTACCGGACGCATCGGCGCGATGGATCGGAATAATGGCCTGATTGGGCAGCGGGAGACCCGGATTGAGCGCACTAATCGGCTCGGCGTTCCATTTGGTAATCTTGCCGAGATAAATGTCCGCAAGGACCGGTCCGGTCAAACGAAGTTGTCCTGGGCCGATTCCTTCCACGTTCACCACTGGCACCACGCCGCCGACGACAATTGGAAACTGCATGAGACCGGCGACGGCGAGTTCTCCCGGTCGGAGCGGCGCATCGGAAGCTCCGAAATCCACAGTCCTGCTCTTTATCTGCCGGATGCCTACGCCCGATCCGACGGCTTGGTAGTCAATCCTTACCCCGGTCACGGCCTCGTAAGCTGCCGCCCATTTGGCCAAGACCGGATACACAAACGTGGAGCCGGCTCCCAGCACCATATCTTCCGAGAGGGCTGTCGTACCCGAGCTCACCCAACACAACACCGCGACGACGATCAGAAAGGGGAATGGCTGGCGCACGAAGGTCTCCCTAGTATTCGATCTGTTCAGATCGTTGTGGTTTGTTGGCGCTGAGTCGGGTTTCTTAGCCGCAGATCGGATGAGAGACTTGAAGACGACCTGCAGCCCGGGTTGAAATTTTCTGAAGAATTTCTTCATTTGGTATCCTTCAACCGCACTAACGAGCCGATGGCTATTTGTGCGGCTGCTCGCGCGCCGATCGGCCCGATGACGTGTTGCGTGTCCTCGATTCGCGTGGCGAGGAATGACGGCGGCGAGTTGCTGCGCGGCCAGCACGCCGACGCGAGCTTCAGGCGGGCGCGCAGGCGTGTAGCCGGGCGGGGGACCTGTTCCGACCTGAACCAGACTTCTTGCCGCTTCTGGCGCTCAAAAAGTCGGAACAACCATTGATCTGTCAGTTAGTCGGCAGGCCTGTCGCGCTGAAGGCCGCGGGTCCGACCCCG
>Ga0081540_1002499_pt1 | contig 14958 bp, 14 predicted proteins | sample TabmetS2T1R1_FD_71024 | JGI IMG/M metagenome (GOLD analysis project Ga0081540, IMG submission 71024) | Tabebuia heterophylla rhizosphere microbial communities from the University of Puerto Rico - S2T1R1 | ecosystem: Host-associated > Plants > Roots > Rhizosphere ... | reverse complement strand
TGTGCTGCACGCGTGCGGTCGATATCGGCATAGAACGCGGGCGCATTCACCTCCTGCTGCAGATGCGCGTCCACCACGCCGGGAATATTGGCAATGCGCTGCCGCAGCTCCTGTGCGACGCGCAGATTATTGTCCCTGTCATAGCCGACGGTGCGAACGTCGATCTGCGCCGGCAGTCCGAAATTGAGAATCTGCGTCACGATATCCGCCGCCTGGAAGTAGAACGTGTCCTCCGGGAAGGCCTTGGGCAGTTCCTCGCGCAGCTTGCGCACATAGTTGGCGGTCGGCGCGTGGCCTTCACTGAGCGCGACAAGGATCACGCCGTCATTGACACCGATGGTCGAGCCGTCGCTGAAGGCCAGATTATAGGGTCGTGCCGGCAGTCCGATATTGTCGACGATCAGCTTGCGCTGATCGTCCGGAATAATTTCGCGGATCTTGTTCTCGACCTGCTGAAAGATTCGCTCGGTCGCCTCGATCCTGGTTCCGGCCGGCGCGCGGACATGAAGCTGGATCTGGCCGCCGTCGATGGCCGGGAAGAAGTCGCGGCCGACCATCGGAAACATCACGGCGCCCAGCAGCAGCACCAGACCCACGCCGATCGGGATGATGAAGCGATGCTGCAGCAAGCCGGTAAGCCAGCGCGAATAGGCATGGCGTAAGGCCTCAAAGCCGCGTTCGAACGCGGCGTGGAAGCGAGCGAACAGGCCGGTCGCGGCCGCTCCCGGCGCGCCGTGGTGCTCGCCCTTGAGCAGAAGGCCGATCACGATCGGCGTCAGCGTTCGAGACAGGCCGTAGGAAGCCAGCATCGCAAACACGACGGCAAGCCCGAGCGGCGTGAACAGGTATTTTGCCGGTCCATCCAGGAACACCACGGAGGTGAACACGCAACTGATCGCGAGCGTCGAGACCAGGGTCGGCACGGCAATGCCGGCGGCGCCGTGCAGCGTCGCCTGCGGCAGCGGCATCGCCTCCTCCGTGAGCAGCCTATGGGTGTTCTCGATCGTGACCGTCGAGTCATCGACGAGAATGCCGACCGCAAGCGCGAGCCCGCCGAGCGTCATGGTGTTCAACGTCTCGCCGAGGAAATAGAGCACGATCAGCGAGGCCAGGATCGAGAGCGGAATCGAGATCATGACCACCACCGTCGAGCGCCATGATCCCAGGAACAGCAGGATCATCAGCGCCGTCAGCGCCGCCGCGATCGCGCCCTCGCGCAGCACGCCGGCGACCGACTCCTTCACGAACACCGATTGATCAAACAGCTCGTTGATCTGCATGCCCTTGGGCGCTGCGGCGCGCGCCGTCTGCAATGCCTGGTGCACGGCATTGACCACGGAGAGGGTGGAGGCATTGCCGTTCTTGATGATGCTGAGCAGGACGGAGCGCCGGCCGTTCTGCCGGACGACGTTCTGCTGCACCAGCCAGCCGTCATGCACCTGCCCGACATCCTTGACGAACACGGTCGCGCCGTTCACCACCTTGATCGGAATGTTGTTGAGGTCGTCGATGGTCGGCGGCGTCGCATTGGTGCGGATGGCGTATTGCGTCTTGCCGAACTTCGCCGTGCCCGCCGGCAATGTCAGGTTCTGGGTGTTGACGGCATTCACCACGTCGAGTGGCGTCAATCCCTTGGCGAGCAGCTTTTCCGGATCGATATCGACCATGATCTGGCGATACTTGCCGCCGGCCGGCGTCGGCAGCGTGATGCCGGGGATCGGCGCCAGTTGCTGGCGGATGCGGTAGATGCCGTAATCGTAGAGCTGCTGTTCGCTGAGCGTGTCGGAACTCAGGCTGATCTGCAGCACGGGAACGCTCGACGCATTGAACTGCACCACGATCGGCGGCTGAATCCCCGGCGGCATCAGCGCACGGATCGCATTGGTCCCGGAAACGATTTGGGCGATGGCGAGGTCGAGGTTGACGTCGGGCTGGAAGTAGATCTTCTGGATCGACAGCCCTGCCATCGTCTGGGCTTCGATGTTCCTGATGCCGTTGACGTTGGAGCTGATCGAATACTGGCTGTAGGTGGTGACGCGCTGCTCCATCTCGGGCGTGCTGAGCCCGGTGTAGCTCCAGATGACGGTGACCACCGGGATGTCGATCTGCGGGAAAATATCAGTCGGCGTGACCACGATCGCCGATCCGCCGAGAAACAGAATCAGCGCGGCAACTACATAAAACGTGTACGGAAACCTCAGCGCAAAACGAACGATACCCATTTATTTGCCTCACATCGCTGCGGCTCCAGGCAGTCAGCCGCCGCCGGCGGAGAAGCCTGCACCGAAGTTGTCTCGGGCAGACCACCGACGCCACGCGATGGTCGTGGTCGGCAGTCCGGCGTCGATGTTTGGAAAATGGGCCTGCGCCTTGTGGGCATCCAATGTAGAATTGTTTCATTCTAATCAGGCAGGCTGATTAAATCGCCATGCGCCAAATTCGCTTTTAACTGTCGCCGAAGAGCTTCGCTTCGCGCGCATCTGCTAACCGTCAGCCAGCCGCGGTTTAATCGGTCTGCATGATTAAAATCCAACTTTTCTATGTTGGATGTGCAGATAGCGCATGTGGTCAGAATGCGGGGCCCATAGACGAGAGGTGCCCCCGATGAACTCCATCTTGCCGAACGCACTGTGCGATGAGCGCCCTTTATTTTCGGGACTCAGGGTTCTCGATATCGCCAGCTACATCGCCGGCCCCAGCGCCACGACCGTGCTGTCGGACTTCGGGGCGGAAGTGATCAAGGTAGAAGCACCCGGGATGGGAGATCCGTACCGGCACACGTACCAGAGTCCGCCGAATCCATCCTCGAACGAGAACTACGCATGGCAGCTCACCAATCGCAACAAGCGAAGCCTCGTGGTGGATTTGAAGAATCCCGATGCGGCGGAGGTTTTGGCCCGGCTGGTCAATTGGGCTGATGTCCTGGTGACGAACTTTCCCCTCAAGGTGCGACAAAGGCTGCGACTGAACTACCAGGATGTCTCCGCACTCAATCCGCGTCTCATCTATGCGGATATCACCGGATACGGCGAGCTGGGGCCGGAGGCGGACAAACCCGGATTTGACACGACGGCGTATTGGGCGCGTTCGGGCCTGATGCATGTCACGCGAGAAGCATCCGGTCCGCCGGTTCTGCCGGTGCCGGGCATTGGCGACCATGCCACCGCGATTTCGCTCTACGCCGGCATCGTGACCGGGCTATACCGGCGCGAGCTGACGGGCAAAGGCTGCAACGTCCAAACCTCCCTGATAGCAAACGGCGTCTGGGCGAGTGCCATGTGGCTGCAGGCTGCGCTGCAGAACGCGAAATTTAACGGCGAGATCGATCGACGTCGCCCGCCGAACGCACTCTTCAACAGTTACCGAAGCCAGGACAGCCGCTGGATACTGCTTGCGTTCGTCCAGGAAGACAAGAACTGGCCTGCTTTCGCGCATGCGATCGAGCGCGCCGACTTGCTGGCGGATCCGCGGTTCGCCGATGCAGTGGGCCGTCACGCCAACTCCGGCGCTTTGGTGGCTGAGCTTGATCATGTGTTCGCAGCGCACCGGCTCGCGCACTGGAAGTCGGTTCTCGATGCGGCGCACCTGCCCTACGGCGTGGTGCAGGTCTGGGAAGAAATCGTGGAGGATCGGCAACTGCTGGCCAACCAGATCCTCGTTCCGATCACGGACGCCGCCGGCGATGCGAGAATGACCGTGGACAGCCCTGTGGTCATCAAGGAGTCGCCGAAGGTCGCGCCTCGAATGGCCCCGGAACTCGGCCAACACACCGACGAGGTACTGAACGAACTGGGCTTCGATGCAGCTCAGATCGATGAGTTACGTGCGCGCGGCGCCATCCCGCAACTGGCAGCTCGAAGGCGCGGCGGCAGCAAGCAAATGAGCGTTTGAGAATTAGCAAAGGAGAAAGACATGTCGACGTTGACCAAATCGATCGCGACGGAAAAAGCCGTCTTCCATTGGGATGATCCATTTCGAATGGACTTGCAATTGACCGATGTGGAGAAGGAAGTCCAGCAGAAGGCTTTCAAATACGCGCAGCAAAGTCTTTTGCCTCGTGTCGTCGAAGCACACAGGACGGAGAACTACAGGGACATCCCGTCGCTCGTGAAGGAATTGGGTGGAAACGGTTTCCTGGGCATCAACCTCCACGGCTTTGGTTTCCGCGGGCTGAACCATGTCTGCTACGGCCTGGTCTCCCGTGAGCTCGAGCGAGTCGATTCGGCATACAGGACCGTATACAGCGTTCAATCCAGCCTGGCGACCGAAGCGATCTACCTGAACGGCTCAGACGAGCAGAAGGCAAGATTTCTTCCGGGATTGGCTAAAGGTGAATTGATCGCGTGTTTTGGTCTGACCGAGCCAAATCACGGCTCGGATCCCGGGTCGATGGAGACCAGGGCGACGAAAGTACCTGGCGGCTATCAACTCAACGGCCACAAGAAGTGGATTGGCCTCGCGACCATCGCAGACCTTCTGATTACATGGGCAAGGGATGAAGAGGGGGTTGTCCGTGGCTTCATCGTGGAAAAGGGCGCACCCGGGCTAAGTGCGGAGAACCTCCATGGCAAGTTTTCCCTGCGCGCTGCTCCGACCTGCGAATTCAGATTGGACAAGGTATTCGTTCCTGCCGCGAACGTGCTTCCCAAAGCAAAGGGGCTGTCGGCGCCCTTCATGTCGCTGAACAAGGCCCGGTTCAGTATCGCCTGGGGAGTCATTGGCGCTGCCGAGGCATGCTGGACGATCGCGAGAGACTATGTGTTGGAGCGGGAACAGTTTGGTCGGCCTCTGGCTGCAAACCAGCTGATTCAGCGGAAACTCGCCGATATGGAAACGCAAATTGCGTTGATGTCGCAGGCTTGTCTGAGAGTCGCAAGATTACTGGATGAGGGCCAGTGCCCGCACGAAGTGATCAGCCTTGTAAAGCGCCACTGCGCCAAGACAGCGCTGGAGGTCGCCTTGACGGCCCGAGATATGCTCGGGGCCAATGGCATCGTCGATGATCATCACGTCATTCGGCATGTGCTGAATCTGATGGCTGTAAATACCTATGAGGGTACCGAGGATGTTCACGCGCTCATCCTGGGGCGCGCTCAAACCGGGATATCCGCCTTCAGCTGAGCCTGGTCGGCCAGACCGCCAACTTGCCCTGCACAGCGTAGTGGTCAGGAACGACCGACAACTCGGCGCACCCAGCACCACTACGCGTGCCTGAGCCAGGGTTTTCCGTGGAATGGGAAGTTTTGATCGATAAGGAACAGCACGATGTCAAAGAACAAGGAAATTCGAAAGATAACGATCGTCGGCACCGGAGCCATCGGCGCGAGCTGGGCCGCCCTGTATCTGGCACGCGGCTTCAACGTCGTCGCCACCGATCCGGCGCCCAATGCGGAGGCCAATTTGCGTCGGTTCATTGACTCCGCCTGGAAAGCACTCGAAGTGCTCGGGCTTTCGCCGAATGCCTCACGCGATCATCTCACATTCACCCGCGATATGAAGCGAGCGCTCGCGGACACGGACTTCGTCCAGGAGAGCGGACCGGAGCGCCCGGATTTCAAGATCAAGCTCTTTGCGGATATCGATGCCGTTACTCCTCCAGATTCGATCATCGCATCGAGCTCGTCCGGGCTGACGATGAGCATCATCCAGTCTGCGTGCAAGCATCCGGAACGCTGCGTCATTGGCCACCCCTTCAATCCTCCTCACATGATTCCTTTGGTCGAGGTAGTCGCCGGCGCCAAAACCTCACCAGAAACTGTGCAACGGGCGCTCTCGTTTTACAGATCGATCGGCAAGAAGGCGATCCACGTTCGAAAGGAAATGGTCGGACATGTCGCGAACCGTATTCAAGGCGCGCTGTATCGCGAGGTCGTATACCTGATCGAGCAGGGTGTGCTCGATGTTGCCGATGCCGATGCTGCTGTGTGCTGGGGACCTGGACTGCGTTGGGGCGTAATGGGCCCGAACCGGCTGTTTCACCTCGGTGGCGGTCGGGGCGGCATTCAGCATTTCATGGATCATCTCTCCGGCCCGGTCTCGGACTGGTGGAAAGATCTCGGGACGATCACCGAATTTACCCCACAGATCAGGCAAACAATCATCGATGGAGTCCTCAAGGAGGCCGGCAGCCGCTCCGTTGAAGAACTGGAAAAGGAACGCGACAACATGTTGCTGGAATTGCTTGCCACGCGGGCGAAAGCCGAAGCGGCGGCGCAGCAAGCCGTGGCGGCTGCTATATCACGGCAACCCGTTGGGGCCGATACCTGATCAGTCCTGCATTGCCGGTGCGAAGCGGGCGGTCGCCGCGTCGTTTCACTGCGCTTGCCGAGCCACGCGCTTGGGCTCTCGACGTCGCCCGAGCGCCATGGCCGCATCGACGAAGGCGCGCACGGCGGCCGAGGGCTCGGCCGCGCGGAACGCGACCGCCAGCTCCACCTTCTCGGGAAAGTCCGCGAGCGGGCGGAATACAATCTCGGAGAAGCCCAGCGCGCGCATGGACTCAGGTCCCAGCACCACACCGTAACCGCTCGCGGCCATGCTGAGCGCCGTTACGAAATCAACGACATCATGGACTATCTTGATCGAAATCCCGCCAGCGACCGCCAGCCGCTCGAGGTAGCTTCCGAAGCCCGAGCTTTCAGTGAGCTGAGGGACGAGGAAGGACTCATTGCCGAGGTCGGAGGCCTTCAGAGTGCGGCTGCGCGCAAGGGGATGGTCGGCCGCGAGGGCCAGGCAAAGAGCTTCGCGATGAATCACATGGGCCGTGACCCCCGCCGCATAGCTGGGCCTGGGCCGTATCAACGCCACATCCAGCCGACCGTTGACCAGCGCGTCGAGCTGCCGCGGGGTGTCCATGTCGGTCAGCCGAAGCTGCACCGTGGGGTGACTTAGCCGGTATTCCCGCAGCAGGCGCGGGAGCGTCCGATTCATGGCCGCCGACGTCACATAGCCGACCTCGATCTGGCCGAGCTCGCCTCGTGCCGCGAGGTGCCCGACCTGCTCGGCCCTCTCCAGCTGACGGATGGCGGCCACGGCTTCAGACAGGAAGAGGCGTCCCGCCTCCGTGAGCGATACTGCTTCCCGCTTGCGACGATTCAGCAGACGCGTGCCGAGCGCCTCCTCCAGCCCCTTGATCTGCAGGCTCACGGCGGACTGTGCGACGTTCAGCCGGTCAGCGGCGCGCGCGAAGTGGAGCTCTTCCGCGACGGCTATGAAATAGCGGAGCTGACGAGCGTCAAGCATGTGCGATTTAATCAGTCTGCGCGATTAAAATCAAACGATCAGACACTGCATGCGGGAACGGCATCGCGTGTCTGAGCGACCTCGGTCGAGGGAGGACAACCATCACCGCGAACGTGAGCGCTCCAAAGACTCGCACCCTTCGCTCAAGGGCAGTCGAACTGTCGACCCGCACACGCTTTGTACCGTGTCGTCCCGGAGCCATGGAATCTGCGGCTTCCGCCTTGGGCCGACCAGCGGCGCGCGAATTGAGTTGGTCCGCGGTTGCCGTGAAACTCCGGAGCGCAAAACGATTTAATCGGTCTCGACGATTAAAATCCAACAATTCGATGTTGGATGTGCAGGTGGGGCGTGTGCTCAAAATGTCGGCGAGGTGCCCACACCATCAACATTTTGCAGCAGGAGTTCAGCATGAAGCGAGCGGATGTGCGACGTCAGGCATTTGCAATGCCGCTGACGAGCCCGGCCTACCCCATCGGACCGTATCGATTTTATCGCCGCGAGTTCATGATCATCACTTACCGCACCGATCCCCAGAAGCTCCGCGCGCTTGTCCCCGAACCACTGGAGATCGATGAGCCGGTCGTCAAGTTCGAATTCATCCGGATGCCGGATTCCACCGGCTTCGGCGACTACACAGAGAGCGGCCAGGTAATTCCGGTAACGTTTGACGGTCGGAAGGGCAATTACACGCATTGCATGTTCCTGGATGATCATCCGCCCATTGCCGGCGGGCGTGAACTTTGGGGATTCCCGAAGAAACTTGCAAAACCGACCCTGCGGGCCGAGCTCGATACGCTCGTGGGCACGCTCGACTACGGACCGGTCCGGGTTGCGACCGGGACAATGGGATACAAGCACAGGATGATCGACCTTGCGGCCTCGAAAGCCTCGCTGGCCGCGCCGAACTTCCTCCTCAAGATCATCCCCCACGTCGATGGGACGCCACGCATCTGCGAGCTGGTCGAGTATCGCCTGGAAGATATCGATCTTAAGGGCGCATGGACCGGTCCAGCCGGCCTGAGCCTGGCCTCCCACGCACTCGCACCTGTAGCCGAATTACCGGTGCTTGAGATCCTGTCCGCTACCCATCTCATCGCCGACCTGACGCTCGGCCTCGGCAGGGTTGTGCATAACTATCTGGTCGACATCCCGCACCCCGGTCCTCGGAGGGAAAACAGACAAGACAAGGCTGCGACCGCCAAGACCAACGAGCTTGAACCAGTTTGCTAGCGCATGGCGCCTTCAATCAGCGACGACAGATAATGGAGATACCAATGACGTCCATCCGAATGATCACCACACTCTCGGCACTGGCGCTTGTAGCCCTCGCCTACTCGAATGCCGGAGCAATGGCCGGACCGATCGTGCCGCCAGGACACTACTGCTTGGAAGAGGCAGGGGAGGGCATAACGGACTGCAGCTTCACGAGCCAAGCACAGTGTCTGCACTCGGCTTCGGGCACCGATGCCGAGTGCTATGGCCCTGCCGCGAACGACGATCGCGCGCGTGTCCGGCGACATGGGCAAGGCTAGTCGCTCACAGCTGCAGCGGTGAACGCGCTTTCGGATAGACAAACCAGCCCAGAACTCGCCGACGGGCGAGCACGAAAGACAGGAGAAAATATCATGTCCAAACTTGTAATCATGGGAGCAGTCGAAGTCTCGCCGGAGAAGCGGGCTCGGGTCCTGCCGCTGTTGATGGCTCACCGGGCCCGTTGCCTGAGGGATGAGCCGGGCACCCTGCAGTTCGAAGTTGTGCTCCCCCGCGAGGATGCTTCAAGAATACTCATCTATGAAGTCTACCAGGATGATAACGCCTTCGAGGTGCATCGGAACGCGCCGTCCAGGGCGAAATGGCTGGAAGACACGATTGGAATGGACGTCAAGGTGATCGCGACAAGGTGTACGCCTGTTGAGTAGCGGCGTGGCGGGCCTATGCGGATAATGCGCGCCCGTCCGCGGCTATCCTCAGACGCGCGCAAGGGCGCGCTCCTCAGATGAGGGGTGCGTGTGGCAGCGTTGTTAGGAGGGGCGTGGGGTGGCAAGATTCACCGCCCAGCAATGTCACGGTAATGATCGATCAGGCTCTTGCCATTGTCATAGATGATGTTGGCGATGTGCCAGCCGTCGTCGAGGATCACATGCACCTGCACCCTGTGGGTTTCGCCGCGATAGGTGACGGCGACGCCGACCGTTGCCGGTCCTTCGTCCTGTCCGGAAACCAGATTGACCTTGCCGATGGTGACTTCGGTGCGGGGCAGGACGCCCCAGCCGAAGAACGCGTTCAGCATCGGGCCCAGCGTCACATTACGGCGCAGCGACGCGGCGCCTGCATGAGCGCACGCATTCCCTTCGAAAACAGTTCGAGGAAATCGTCCTGGCCGGGCGGGGCATTTGCCGCCAGCAACCGCGCCTGCTTCTGGTACAGGTCCTCGACAAATTCGATGGCGCTCGGCCCGCCGCATTCGGCGCGCGCGGGCGCAGCGCCAAGCAGGGCGGCCCCTGCCGAAAGAGCAAGAAGGAAGTGACGCCGGTCCATGCCCCCTTGGTCGCAGCGTCGGGAAGACGCGTTCGCAAGGTCTCGAATAGACGGTTGAGAGGTCCGCGGCGCGCCCAAAGCGTACCCGATGGGACAAGCCAGTCTCTTCTTAGGTCGTCCCTTGTGCTGAATTATAATGTTCGAAGACGATGGACGCTCGGACAATACACTGTGTGCGCGAGCCTTCCTTCACCTCAACCCCCAGGTAAGTATTGGTAGGATCGGTGATCTGGCCGATAGCCGCTGCAACTAGACGAAACGCGTGGAGACACGCAGCCCGTTCATCAGAGAACGAAAGCCCGATGTGATCTTCGATGAGTGTTCCGCTCTCGTGGCGATCAAAAAAGAACTGCGGCATTCGCCCCAACTTCCGTGAGTCTGAAATACTGCCAATGTTCTTATTGGAAACTCGGGTCGGAAGACTTGGGATTGACCGCCAAAAATTTGTTTTTTCATGCCAATTAGGGCCATCGAATACTGCCTGGCCTAATGCCGCCGCACCCTTGCTTCTCTGGCACAAAGTGTACGTTCGGCCAGCGGCAGGTCGCACGGTCTTGTGTTTCAACCGCCTGTTGTAAATCCTCGGTAACGTGATTGAATTGAATTGGCTCTTTGCAGGAGCTCGTCATGAGTAATGGTGGACGACGATTGGTCGATAGGCTGGACGAAGCAAGCGACAGCACCGTTACGACGATCACCGTGCTGATAAGTATCCTGTCCGCCTGTCTTTTGGCAGCGGGCCTCACCTATTGACCGCCGCGCGCGCTTACATTGTAAACAGAATTGCTATCGCGCCAGCGGCGAGCGCGAGCGTGCTCGCGAGTGCCAGGAAGTGCTGCAAATCCTTGTTCGGCATGACCAATCCTTCCGCGGAGCCGCGCGGAAGGAATTGACGCAGGTCAAGTTCGTTCCTATCGACCGTGATCGCTTGGGCGCGCAACCGCCGGCTTCGGAGCCGTAGCTAAGTTTGGCGCATCCAGATGTCCGCTCAGGGTCAAGAGCCGACATCACGCCGCGTCATTTTGCGGCCGGCGTCACCCGCAAAATCCGTCCCGCCGAATTGTCGGTCAACAGCCACAGCGCGCCGTCCGGCCCCTGGCGGACGTCGCGGATGCGCTCGTGGAGATTCTGCAGCAGCCGTTCCTCGCCGGTGACCGCGTGACCGTTGACGGTGAGCCGCACCAGCATCTGCCCCGAGAGTGCGCCGGCGAACAGGCTGCCGTTCCACTTCGGAAACAGCTTTCCGGTGTAGAACGCCGCGCCTGACGGCGAGATCGACGGCACCCAGTATTTCGCCGGCTGCTCCATGCCGCCCTTGGCGGTGGCCTGGTGAATTTTCGCGCCGGAGTAATCCACGCCAAAACCGATCACGGGCCAGCCGTAATTCTTTCCCTTGCCGATGACGTTGACCTCGTCGCCGCCGCGCGGGCCGTGCTCGAATTCCCAGAGATCGCCATTGGCCGGATTGATCGCAAGGCCCTGCTCGTTGCGATGGCCGTAGCTCCATATCTCCGGCTTGGCGCCGTCGCGGCCGGCAAAGGGATTGTCCGGCGGTGCCGATCCATCCGGTGAGATGCGGATCAGCTTGCCGAGATGATTTCCGAGATTCTGCGCCTCGTCGCGATGGCTGTAGTGCTCGCCGAGCGTGACGAACAGATTGCCGTCGGCGGCCTGCACGATGCGGCAGCCAAAATGGTTGCCCGACGACAGCGGCCCTTCCTGCCGGAAGATCACTTTCATCTCGTCCAGCCCTCCGCTGCCATCGTTGAGCCTGGCGCGCGCGACAGCGGTGCGGCCGCCGCCTGAGATGCGCTCGGCGTAGCAGAAAAAGATCGTGCGGTTTTGCGCGAAGCTATTGTCGGCGATGACGTCGAGCAGGCCGCCCTGGCCGCTCGCCCACACCTCGGGCACATTCTTGAGCGGCGGCGAGAGCTGACCCTCGACTGATACGATGCGCATGCGGCCGGGCCGCTCCGTCACCAGTATCTTGCCGTCGGGCAGGAAGGCCAGCGCCCAGGGATGCACGAGACCGCTGGCAAACGTCTTCACGTCGAGTTGTCCGGCCGAGGAGTCAAACGATGTGTTCTGGCCGCGCGTGGCGGTGACGAGCAGGAATGTCCCGGCGAACAGCGTCGCTGCCGAAAGGGCGATCGTCACAAGTCCGACGGGCGTCCTCATCATGGTCGTCTCGCGATGTCCGACATCGCGCGCGCTGCTTCGAAAAGGGGAGGGACGGAGCGCCTGATCACATCGGGATCGGCATCGTCATCAGCTTGATCGCCAGCACCTTGAGGGTGGAGATCAGGCAGAGCGAGGCGGCGCCGAACGCGAGCGAAGCCGCGACCGCATTGATCAGCCGCGGCGAAGTAACGGGCACGGGCCGGCAGGCAAAGCCGGAGGCGCCTGGTGACCGGATCATTGTCCAAATCCTTCCATCGCAAGCGAATCACTTGCGATGACGCCTACCATTGCGGAGTCCATCGGCAATTTTGCGGCGGTGTCGCGCCGATCATGGCGGAACCGTGGCTCCGCCAATAGGTCTCCCCGCTTTCCTCGGTATTTATACCCAGTCTTCACAACAAGTTGCGTCAGACGCTCGCCGCGACGCTGGGGGCGTCCACGACTTCGGCGCCAGGCTCCATCGGCACAAAGCCGATGGTCTGCTCGACCCGGCGCAGCCAGGCGCGGATCGCGGGGAAGGTGGAGAGATCGAAGTCGCAGCGGTCGGCGACATGGGTGTAGCCATACAGCGCGATGTCGGCGACGGTCATCTGGCCGGCGGCGAAGTACTGATGAGTCTTGAGGTGATTTTCCATCACCTGCAGCGCCGCATAGCCGCGCTCCATCCAGTCCTCCAGCGCATGCGTCTGCAATTCGCGGCCGCCTCTGACCAGCGACAGCCAGAAATAGGCAGCTCCAATGTTCGGCTCCAGCGCATGCTGTTCGAAGAACATCCATTGCAGCGCCTCGGCGCGCTCGATGCGGCTCTCCGGCGAGAGCGGCGTGCCGGCCGCGACGAACCAGAGGATCGCGTTGGACTCGGCGAGATAGCGACCGTCGACTTCCAGAAGCGGAATCTGCCCGCTCGGGTTCTTCGCCAGATATTCCGGCGTGCGGCTCTCGCCGCGCAGGATGTCGATCTCGACCGCCTCATAGGGGATGTTGAGCAGCGACAGCGCCAGGCGGACCTTGTAGCTGTTGCCCGAGCGCTGCATCGTATAAAGCTTGTACATTCGCCTCTGGCTTCTCACGATCGATGGTTCAACCGGTGGGTGTTGAAGCTTGTCGCGCCTCAACACGGCTAAACAATGATGGCGAAGAGGGAATGCCGCAAGAGCGGGCAATTGGAAAAAGTCGAATTCTCTACCGCACTGCGGAATCGTAAAACAATTTGATCAGGACTGTGCGGAACAGCGTAACACAAATCGCATCACGCTTTCGCCAGCCGATGATTGCCATTTGCAATCGCGTGATCGCGCACGGCCCGGCGCAACACCAATCCGTAAAATGTTAACAGCACGATCAGCCCGAGCGGAATGCCCGTGGCGCCGGCAATGCTGCGCGAGACCAGCGGAACGAGCCAGGCGGCCACACACAGGCTGATCTCGTAGTCGCCGAAACGCCCATCCGATCTCGCCGCGACGAAGAAGGCGAGCGCAGGCGCCAGCAGCATCAGGTCGTAGTCGAGAATGTGCGGGGAGGCGAGTGCGGTGGCGGCGATCAAGAGCGCCGCCTTGCTGGCGTGGTCGCGGCTTGAATGCCAGGCCCACGCGGTGGTGCCGACCGTCAGCACGCTAACCGCCGTTTGCGCCAAATAGGCGGATGTCAGGCCGCCGCCCCACAGCCTGACTGCGGCAAATGCGCTTTGCTGTTTCGCGAAGCCGACATTGCCCTCTTCCAGCAGCACCTTGCGTGAGATGTCGGCGGAAGCGAGGAAGGCGGTCCAGGCCTCGACGCCGAACAAGGCTGCCGAGGCACCGACGAGCACGATCACGGTGACGGCTGCGGAAACAATCGTCCGCCAATGTCCGCCGGCCGCGAGCGCAAAGGGAATCACGAGCGCGAATTGCGGCTTGTAGGACAACAGGCCGAACAGCACGCCTGCGACAAGCGGTCTTCGCGGCAGCGCGACCAGCGCCGCGCCCAGCAACGCGGCGCTTAGAAAGCCGTTCTGACCGTGGCCGAGATTGATGAACACGGCAGGGAAGGCCGCGGCCACCGGAAGCCAGAGACGGCCGATCACGCCGAGCTCCTGCCGCGCAGGATGCAGGATCGCGCCGATCACCGCGAGATAGAGCGCGAGCGATAGGCCCTGCCAGGCGGCGAGCGCCAGCGCATAGGGCAAGAGCGCCAGCGGCGCGGCGAGCAGGAAGAAGTTCGGCGGATAGAGCCAGCTGTAGAAGGGCGTATCCGGCCCGAACAATTGCCGCTCGCGGGCGTAATGCAGCGCAATGTTGTAGGCGTCGGCCGCTCGTCCCTCCAGCGCCAGGGCGCCGGCGGTATAGAAGCTCGAGAAATCGGTTCCGAGCGGCCTGCCGTTGCGGTCGACCAGCCCGTCGGAGACTGCGATCCAGCCGGCGAAGGCGAGGGTGCAGAACACCAGCAGGACCAGGCTGTAGCCACGCGCGCGCGCCGCCGTCAGCCACTCGCCGGTCCTCACGGCGTTCCAGAAGGAGCCTTGCCAGAAATGAGCCATTTCGCCGCGGAATTTTATGAATGTTGCGCGGACGTTAGCGGCCCGGCTTTAACGTTCCCTAAAGCTTGCACCGAGCCGGCCGAACTTTGCACCGATCAAGGCAAAGTTCCTTGCGGTGCAGCGTATTGCGCCTTAGGGTGCAACTATTCCTTTCATGAAGAGTCGTGGATTTCTGCGGTCCAAGACGCTTGCCTGACATGACGCCTGCCCCAATCAGGAGAAGATGATGTCTTTCCTTGCCGCCTCGCTCGCCCGTGTGAAGCCGTCCGCCACCATCGCGGTCACGGACAAAGCGCGCGCGCTGAAAGCGGCGGGCCGCAACGTCATCGGCCTTGGCGCGGGCGAGCCGGACTTCGACACGCCCGGCAACATCAAGCTCGCCGCCATCCACGCCATCGAGGCCGGCAAGACCAAATACACCGATGTCGGCGGCATTCCCGAGCTGAAGGACGCCATCATCGGCAAGTTCCAGCGCGAGAACG
>Ga0081540_1002498_pt1 | contig 14958 bp, 14 predicted proteins | sample TabmetS2T1R1_FD_71024 | JGI IMG/M metagenome (GOLD analysis project Ga0081540, IMG submission 71024) | Tabebuia heterophylla rhizosphere microbial communities from the University of Puerto Rico - S2T1R1 | ecosystem: Host-associated > Plants > Roots > Rhizosphere ... | reverse complement strand
TATCCCACGACCAGCATCCGGATCATCAGTTCCGGATCGATCGACGGGCGCCCCATCGACGAATAGTGAGGTGCAAGTTCTCTGCGAAGCCAGGACAGATCGAGAGCAGCATCGATCTTCCGCACCAGGTGATCTTCGGGAACCGCCTCGCTCAGATCAAACTCGTAGAACAGTTGACCTTGGTCCCTCTTCAGACGGCCCATCATGGATCGACCTCGCCGCGATTCGCGTCAACAAAACGGAATCACGCTTCGAGGCGTCTCTCAATCGACTTTTGCAACAAAATCGACCCTAAGCAGACATTGGGTCGCAGCGTCTGGGGTCTATTGGCTGCCCTTTCTCACCCGCCGCCCTGTCAAAAAGTGTTAGGCTTGAAGTGTCGATGAGTTTTTCCCTCAGAGGGATACATGCAACGGCGCGAATTCATCACGCTTGTTGGCGCCACGGTCCTTGCGTGGCCGCTCGTGGCACACGCACAGCAATTTCCGGTGATCGGGTTTCTTGGTGGCACATCGCCTGAGGTGTACGCGGTCCGCCTACGCGCGTTCCGTCAGGGGCTCAAAGATGCGGGCTATGTCGAAGGCCGCAACGTAGAGATCGAATATCTCTGGGCACAAGGTCGCAACGAGCAACTGCAAGCGCTTGCTGCTCAACTGGTTCGCCGTCAGGTCGCCGTGATTGTGGCTGCCGGCGGCACTCCTTCAGCATTGGCGGCAAAGGCAGCTACCACAACGATCCCGATTATCTTCGGGGTCGCGGTCGATCCAGTGAAGCTTGGACTTGTCACCAGCCTGAACCGACCCGGCGGTAACCTGACGGGCGTGACTAACTTGAACGTGGCGGTAGGGCCGAAGCGGCTGGAGCTGCTGCGCGAATTGCTGCCGTCAGCAACACTTATTGCTGTGCTCGTCAATCCGACCAGTGGAGCTATTGGTGAACCGTTTGTTCGCGAGCTAGAGCCGGCAGCCCACACGTTGGGGTTTAAGCTCCATGTCCTGCCTGCGAGCACCGAACGCGATTTCGATACAGTGTTTGCAACCTTAGTCCAACTGCGAGCGGACGCGGTCGTGATCAGTCCTGATCAATTCTTCTACAGCCGGATGGAACAACTTGCCCAACTGGCGCTCCGCAACGGGATACGCGCGATCTCGCAGCTACGCCAATTCGCCGAGGCCGGAGGCCTGATAAGCTACGGAGGTAGTGAAACGGAATATTACCGCCCGATGGGCGTCTACACCGGGAGAGTTCTCAACGGGGAGAAGCCGAGTGATCTACCGGTCCAGCGGTCCACTAAGATCGAGCTGATCATCAATATGAAAACCGCCAACACGCTTGGCCTTACAGTACCGCCTACGCTGCTCGCCCGCGCCGACGAGGTGATCGAATAGTCTTCCTTTGCTGCGTTGCGAAAGTGTCAATTCTTCACGCAATCGACAGGCGTGGGTCAACAACCTCAACTCGATCACGCAGTTCGACAAAATGCCGCCGCCGTCACCGTGACGTATCCTTGTGGCGCCTTTGAGAACTGCCGACGGACGCTGAAACTGTCCATTCAAGAAGGAAGACAGGAAGTAACCGGCGCGCGGTCAAGGCGACGCCCCAACTGCGACATAACGGTTCCTTGTCTCCGCTCGTTTTGTTCGCTCCAATTGCGCTGCAGACTGGGCACGGCCATCACAGCTATCCATACAGCGAGGTGATTGAATGAGGCGGCAGCAGGTCCTTAGCCTTCTAAGTGTTTTGGCCGTTTATCCGGTCGGGTGAACTGGGTGTGCCGCCATGGACCTCGGAGGTTGGCTGCGGAGGCTCGGCCTCGAGCAATATGAGGCGGCATTCCGCGAGAATGCGATTAGCGAGAAAGTCCTGCCCAGCCTGACGGCGGAGGACTTGAAGGACTTGGGCGTCGGCATGGTTGGGCACCGCCGCATGCTTCTAGACGCGATTGCGGCTCTGCGCGCGGAAACGAGCGCACCCTCGCCGCTATGTGACGGTCCTCTGGCGATCCATGAAGGGGCCAAGGACACCGCCGAGCGCCGCCAGGTGACCGTCATGTTCTCGGACCTCATCGGCTCAACCGCGCTCTCGGTCCGGATGGACCCAGAGGATTTGCGCGAGGTCATTACGGCTTATCAGAAGTGTGTTGCCGAAACCGTCCGCAGCTTCGGCGGGTTCGTGGCGAAATACATGGGCGACGGCGTTCTCGTCTACTTCGGTTATCCTCAGGCGCATGAGGATGACGCCGAGCGTGCTGTTCGCGCCAGCCTCGCCCTGATCGACGCGGTTGCTGCGCTCGCAGCTTGCGAGCCCCTGCAGATACGAATTGGGGTTGCCACCGGCCTCGTGGTTGTTGGCGATCTCGTCGGCTCCGGCGAAGCACAGGAGCGCGGTATTGTCGGCGAGACGCCGAACCTCGCGGCACGCCTGCAAGGCATTGCCGAGCCAAACACGGTCGTTATTGCCAAAGCCACTCGCAAGCTCATCGGCAATCTGTTCGAGCTACAGGACCTCGGGCCAATGGACTTGAAGGGGATCGCTGGGCCGGTAAGGTGTTTCGCTGTACTGCGGGCAAGTTCGGCCGAGGGGCGCTTTGAGGCGATGCATGCCGGCGGCATGACTGAACTTGTCGGCCGAGAAGAAGAGCTTGAACTGCTATTGCGGCGCTGGGCAAGAGCCAAGGCCGGCGAAGGCCAGGTGGTGCTGCTGTCCGGCGAGGCCGGGATCGGCAAATCCAGGCTCGCCGCCGCCCTCATGGAGGAAATCGCGGCCGAACCACACACGCGGCTTCGTTATTTCTGCTCGCCGCAGCACACCGACAGCGCTCTCTATCCAATCATCGGGCAGTTCGAACGGGCTGCTGGACTTGTGCACAGTGACACACCGCAAGCCAAGCTCGACAAGCTCGACGCGCTCCTGGCGCAGACTTCGACGTCCCGGCAGGATGCGGCGCTCCTGGCCGAGATGTTGTCGCTCCCCAATGACGGGCGCTATCCCGCTCTGGAACCTGTTCCCGAACAGCGCCGGCATAAAATGCTGGCGGCACTCGGCGTCCAATTGGAAGCCCTAGCGCGCTCCAGCCCCGTGCTCATGATCGTCGAGGATGCGCACTGGGGTGATCCCACCAGTCTGGAAGCCTTTGGTCGCGAGGTGGACCGGATCGCGAGCCTTCGCGTGCTCTTGTTGGTGACGTTCCGGCCTGAGTTCGACGCGCCGTGGGTCGGACAACCGCATGTTACCATGCTAACGATCAACCGCCTGGCTGAGCGCGACATCGGCACTATGATCGACCGCGTCGTCGGCAACACCCCGCTGCCGGCGAACATCAGGAAGGACATTGTCGAGCGCACCGATGGCATCCCGTTGTTCGCCGAGGAGATGACGAAGGCGGTGCTGGAGGCTGGGAGTGAGATTGAAGCGATGCAGACTGCGGCCGCGGTTCCCTCTCCGGCGCTGGCGGTGCCCGCGAGCTTGCATGCTTCCCTGATGGCGCGGCTCGACCGGCTTGGCCCGGCTAAGGAGCTGGCACAGATCGGGGCGGCGATAGGTCGTGAGTTCTCGCAGGTGCTGTTAGCCGCCGTGCTGCGGCAGTCAGAGCCGGAACTGGTCTCGGCGCTCGACCGCCTGATGCAATCCGGGTTGCTGTTCCGAAACGGCATCCCGCCGCACGCGACTTATTTGTTCAAGCACGCCCTCGTTCAGGACACCGCCTATGGCACATTGCTGCGCAATAGGCGGCATGCGCTGCATGCGCGCATCGCCCGGGCGCTCGAGGAGACGTTCCCGGACATCGCGGCAACCCAGCCGGAGGTGCTTGCGCACCACTTCACCGAAGCTGACCTTGCGGAAAACGCCGTTGCCTACTGGCAAGCGGCCGGCCAGCGCGCGGCTGAGCGCTCGGCGCACGCCGAGTGCCTTGCCCATCTCTACAAGGGGCTGGCGCTCGTCAGGCGGGTCGCCGATCCGGCGGAGCGTGCCCGCCGCGAACTCGCCCTGCAGCTCGTGCTTGCGCCGGTGCTGATCGCCACCAAGGGCTATTCGGCGCCGGAGGTGGAGCAAGCCTACCTGCGCGCACGCGATCTGTGTCAGCAAGCCGGCGATGTGGCGCAACTGTTTGCCGTGAACTGGGGGCTGTGGGTTGTTTACCAGCAGCGCTGCGAGTTCAAGGCGGCTCGCGGCCTATTGGACGGCCTGTTCGCGATCGCTCGGCAGAGCGCCGATCCGGCGCTCCTCCTGCAGGCGCATCATGCCGCATGGACGACGCTCCTCCATCTCCCCGAACTGACCGCGTGCCGGACGCATCTCGAAGCCGGATGGGCGCTGTATCGGCCGGACGCGCACCGTGCCCATATGTTCCTGTATGGCGGCCACGACGCAGCCGTCTGCAATCGATACACCTCGGCCGCCACGCTGTGGCCGCTTGGCTTCCCCGAGCAGGCGCTTGCCACGGCGCGCGAAGCGGTGAGCATGGCGCGGGGGCTGTCGCACCCCTTCAGCCTTGTTCTCGCCCTGGTGTTCGCGGCAATGATCTACCAGCATCGGCGGGAAGCCGAGCCGGCCCAGGAGCATGCGGAGACCGCAATCGCGGTTTGCGCCCAGCATGGCATCGCACCGCACCTAGCGGCGGCCGGGCACATCTTGCGGGGGTGGGCGATCGCGGTACGCGGGCAGGCGGTGGAAGGGATCGCGGAGATTCGCGGCGGTCTCGCGGCCGTCGAGCCGACGGGCGTGCGCATCCGCCGGCCCTATTATCTCGCGTCGCTGGCGGAAGCATCGGCGTGGGCCGGAGAAATCGAGCAAGGATTGACCGCTCTAGTAGAGGCTGCGCGCATTGTCGAGGAAACTGGCGAGCGGCGGTGGGAGGCGGAAATCTACCGGCTAACTGGGGAGCTGACGGTTGCCAGGCGGGGCGGCAACAGGACCGAAGCAGAAGGGTGGTTTCAGCGCGCGCTCGACGTGGCTGGTTGCCAGAACGCCAAATGCCTGGAGCTGCGCGCCGCCATCAGCTTGGCCCGGCTCTGGCGCGACCGCGGCAAGCGCAATGAAGCCTGCGAGCTTCTCACTCCAGTCTACGGCTGGTTCACCGAGGGCTTCGATACGTTGGACTTGAAGCAGGCCAGGACGTTGCTCCAAGAGTTGGCGTAAGCTCAGCTAGTCTCCTCCGGAGTTGGGACCATTTTTCTAAGAGTCGCTGGTGCACTTGGCGTTTTGGGACGTAGGAGACCTCTTCGACCTGAGCGAATTCATCCCCAACGAGGATATCATTAAGGGCTACCGGGTCGATCAGGACCGCTACCTGGAAGTCACCAAAGATGAGCTGGAAAACATTGCGCTCGAATCTACTCGCACCATCGAGATTGATGAGTTCGTCCCTCGCAAGGAGATTGATGATCTCTATTTAGTGCGACCCTATTACATCGTGCCAGACGGCAAGGTCGGCCATGACGCTTACGCAGTGATCCGTGAAACCATCCGCTCGCTTGACAAAGTTGCATTGGCTCGTGTCGTCCTGACAAGCCGCGAGCACGTCATCGCGTTGGAGGCGCGCGATAAGGGCTTAATGGGAATGCTGCTTCGCTACCCCTATGAGGTACGCGACGAAGCCGAATACTTCGATGACATCGAGGACGTCAAAATTACAAGAGATATGCTAGACCTTGCGAAACACATCGTCGAGCAAAAGTCTGGCCACTTCGAGCTGGAGAAGTTCGAGGAGATCATTACGAGAAGGCTTTGCAAGACCTTCTGCAGAAAAAGCAGAGAGGCTTGCCGATCGCCGCAGCCAAGAAGGCCACGCCAACCAACGTTGTCAATCTGATGGATGCGCTGCGTGCCAGCATTGGTAGCAGTAAGCCGAGCAGGCCTGGCATTGCGGCCAAGCCTAAGAAAGCTGCGAGGCCCAAGCGCAAGGCCAGCTGATGGAGCTCGCCTGGCACCGAAGTGCTATTCGTCCACCGAAGACAAGCCGCCGTGGCTGCCGAAAGGCTTTCAGTGAATCAGCGCGGTCCTAAAACGTAGCGACAAGCCCGCCCAACTGCCATGCTCCCCGCCGGAGCTAATGCACTTGGGCCTCGGTATGCTGGACGGTTATCGATTCGAACTCTTCGCCGTCAAAAACCTCCCATCCAGGCTCAAGGGAAATCCACTTTCCAGCCTGCGGGCTGTTGGGATGGCCGCGCCGTGCAATCCTGACGCCGTCAACCTCCACAAACAGGTCTTTACCGTCGCCGACTACCGTGATGTTGCTATGGTCAAGCAGCCCTTTATCCATTTGTGCTCTCCCGAAGTATGAGAGAAAAGGCGTTCAACACTACATAACCCCAATCCAATGGCCCATGGCGGGAACGTGGTACGGCTACGCGACCATTCGTTGATCCAGATCAACCGGCCAAAACAGCGAGCGGCGCCTCAAACCCTCGCGTGGTAACTAGGTCCGCCACGACCCAGCGCGGGGGAACCAGGTCTACGTCTGCAAGGTTATCCCCTCCTGTCGAACTGGAGGAAAGCCGATGAAATACCTCTTCGCGATGCTGGGAGCGGTCAGCCTGCTCGCTTCACCCGCTTTCGCAGACCCTTGGAAAGACGAAAGCGGCAAGGGCCGGTGGGGCGACTATGACCGTCGGTACGACCGCAGCTACGGCTACTACGACCGCGATTACAAGCAGGAATACTACCGTGGCCCATGCAAGATTGAGCGGAAGTGGGGCAAGCACGGCGAGTACAAGGAAGAGACCAAGTGCAAGGGCTATCGCGATTGAGTCGGAGCAACAACCACATCATTTGCTCCAGATGTTGCGAATGCGCCACCGCGGTATAGACCACGGTGTTGCCGATCGAGCGATGGCCCATGAAGGCCTGCAGCGTCCTTGTATCGACTCCACGGCCCGCCAGAGCGTAGCCGGCAGCATGGCGCAGCATGTGAGCATGGATCGGGAAAGGCAGCTTAGCGGACTCGCCAAGCCGCTCTATGAGCTTCTGGACGCCGTCGACCGAGAGAGGCGCCTTGCGTCGGACAAAAACACGAAGTCTGGATGGGGGTGCTCAGCCGTAGCGCCCGCAATAGCCGCAGCTCGTCACCCTGCAGCCCGTGGATTCCCGGAGTACCGTTCTTGGCGCGGCGGATATCGGTTGTCGCGCTGTCGAGATGGATCTGCTGCCAGCGAACGTCGACCAGCTCGCTAACACGCAACGCATGCCGGAAGGCCATCAGGATCAGCAGCCGGTCGCGGACAGGGTTGGTCAGCAGCTTCTCGATCTCGGCTGCCGTCATGGGATGGCCAGGTCTGCAAATGGCCTGCAAGCGGAAATTCAAGAACCACTCCGGCATTGCGTGCGTCCTGTGGGGACGCACGCAATCACAGACTGTCCGCTAGTCTTTCGCCTTGAGTATATGCGTGTGCATGGTCTCGCGGTCGGCTTCCGTCAGCTGCGTCGGCGCGAGCGTGAAGGTCACCTTTGCGATTTTGCCGGTGAAGCGAAACGGGACCTGATAAGCGTTGTCGTCTACGCCCGAGCGGGTATCGACTCCCACATCGAAGGTCTCATCAAGCGCCATGAAGAACGGGATGGTGTGCGGGATTTTTTATTAGCGACGTCACTACCGTCCACTTTCAACACACCAGTACCGCTCTTGCCGGCGCCTGGTCCATCGTAGGTGAAATCGAATACGATGGTATGCTTGCCGGGTGTCAGCGCCTGCTGGCCCTTCCCAGCGGAACCGCACTAGATCCACGAAGTTGTAAGTGAACACCGGCTTGCCCTTCAGCAAGTAGAGGCCGTACCCGCCGAAGCGGCCGCCCAATGTTGCGATCAACCCATCGCCGCCGCCTTGGGGAACCTCCACCTCGGCGGTCATGGTGTAGGACCTATTCCGGATGCTCGGTGCGTCGCTCACATCAATGCCGGATGTCTCACCAGAATATGTGAAGACGGTACGCCCGGCGTCATCGTGAGGGGAAGCGGCGCCAAAGTCTTTGACGGCGCGAGAATCAGAACGGCCCCAGCGGTTGGAGGTCACTGGAGCCGTTCAGGGGAGGCACCCATCCCACGGGAGCAGGCCGGGTGCCCAGACCAAGATTAATCCAATTGGATCGGCGTGACTAGCACCAATCAGATACGCCCTCAGTGACTCAGCGCGGGCCGTGGATTCGTTTTGTGGTCTGAGGCTAGGTAGGTGCCCAAAGCATGCAAAACGATCAAGCAGCGGCTAGTGGATGCCAGGTAGATCAGACTCTGCGTTCGAGACAGTTTGTCATTCGATAACCTGCGGGTGAGCAACGAGGCAGGTATTTCGAGGCTATTTGAGCGAACCTTTGCGATTTGCTGACCTGAATCAACAAACTTGTGATCGGCCGCGTGAGCTATTTCACACGCATTTAGCCCGACCCGACCTACGACCAGGGCGACTCCAAATTTGGAGGACCCAATGGAAAAGCTCCAACGAAATTGGCCCCTTCCGCCTGCAGGCACCAGGATTCGTAACGCCTTCAACGGCGAGACATTCATTTTCACACACGTCGACGAAGGTGCGAATGAGTTTCAGTGCGATGTTTTCATTGAAGCCGGCGGAATGAAGACAGGGACCGGCCGGCAACACCTTCATCCCGATGCAGACGAGGAATTCATCGTCAAAGCGGGAAAGTTGAAGCTCATGGTGGATGGTGAGTGGCGCATGCTCGCCCCGGGTGAAAGGTTTCGCGTGCAGCGGGGAGTGCCCCATCTCTTTCGCAACGGTCACGAGGGCGAGACGCTGTTCACCGCCAAATTCACGCCAGCCCAACAGTTTCTTCGCTTCTTCCTCAACATGTCTCTGAACACGGCAAACCATCCCGGATGGTATGACGAAAGGGGCGAGCCTCCTTTGGTGCTTAGGGCTCTAGCGCTTCACGCGTTCGCCGGACACGGTTATGGAGCCGGAATCCCAATATGGCTTCAGAAGGCGTTGTTTGCCGCGTTGACTCCACTTGCGCTGCTGCAGGGTTACAGCCTCGCGGTGCCGCCGAGAAGATTGGGGGCTCCGTCCAACAATGGGCCAAAGTAGCGAAAAGCTTGCATGAAAGTTGAGCCTTTCGCTCGTTGGTTGCGCGAGTTCCAGTTCATGACTAGCGCTACCGGCGTGTTCGATAGGTACGCAACGATAAACAAGGACGCGCTTAGCGACCGCAGCCAGTTGCAACTGCTCGACCGACGCAAGTTCACCCGGATGGCTGTGACACCGCGAATTTATTCCCTAACGAAGGTATGAGACTTTATCTTCAACTGTCCGTCGGGTTGGCGTTCAAACAGTCTCACGGTACTGCCAGAAATTGGCGCCGCCTTTTCATTCACCACTAACGTAGCCGTGAAATGGGAGTTGGTATAGACGTAGTTCCCGATGGACAACACGTCGACCAGTTCGACCTTGTGATTTCTGACGCTTCTTCCCCGCCCGGCAAAGAAGTCGCGGATTGACAAGGGGCCGGTGACGGGCTGGGCACCGGGCGGCATCAATCTGCCGTCAGCTGTATACAATGGTAATAGGGCATCGAAGTCTGCGTTATTGATGGCGGCATCCCACTTGGCAGCCACCGAGGAAATTTCATCGGCAAGTGGGTCTGCCCCTGCATGACCAACGCAAGCACAAGTAAAGATCAACAGCACGGCGTATGAAAGAAAAGAACGGCGGCTCATCTTTGCCTCCTCTGGCGGAGATGCTTAGCGCATGAGCGCATTCGCAAACGCTACCGCTGAGGGAAACTGGCCACTAGTCTAGAAAGTGGACCGGAGAGGGCGCCGCTCGGCTGGCTGAGACTTGATCGGCGGCCGCAGGCATCTCATTGGCATATTTGCTGCATGGGAACCAAGTGTGCATGTTGTTCACAAGATGCTTAGGACCGTCACTCTCGATTTTGCCGAGCTCACGCGCCCGTAGCAGCGGCATCTCGCCTATGAAAATCTGCACAAGCGTCAGCAGACTCGCATAAAGGCTGATATCGACCTCGAAGCCAGGATCATCCCAGCAGAGATCGACTTCCTCCTTCTTCACAACAAACCACCAGCGCTTCGGCCGAGCGTCCGCAATCTCGATGTAAAGCACGAAGTCGCACGGAATGTGCTTTAGATCGAACGAACGGCGCATATTCCACATCAGCCGGCCCGCGTGGAGTTCGTCGGGCGTGAGCTGGCTGCGCGCCCATCTGTAGCCCCAATAGCCCAAGGCATCGATAATTGGCCGGGCCTCTCTGGCCGCTTGGGTTGGATGGTACTCCCAATGCCCATTATCACCTGATTGGCGTGAGATTAGCCCGGCTTCTTCTAGCGTTTGCAGACGCTTAGAGAGGAGGGTCGGCGACATCTGGGGGATGCCGCGGCGAAGCTGGTTGAAGTGGCGGGAGCCTAGCAACAGCTCGCGGAGCACGAGCGGAGTCCACCGCTCAGTGAGAATTTCCGCAGCTTTGGCTACGGGGCAAAATGATCCATAGCCTTTCATGACGATGACGTTAGCATCACGAAAGCCACGAAGGTAGTCCAGTTTCTGGACTTCGCGTCGTCGCTTCCTTCATGCCGGCACGGCCGGGGTTGCGGCAACCGTCGTCGCCGCGGCACCGCCCGTTCGTGCGGCCGCCGAGGCGAGCATGCAGGCACCACCCCCCACGGCGACGGCGGCGCGGATTCTGCGCAAACCACCGCTGTCTGAATTGGAGCGCGTCGCCAGATCCTACAACTTGAATCTCAGTCGCGACGATCTGACGTCGTTCCGCAATCTCATGGACGGTGTGCTTGCATCGTACCGTCGCCTGGACCAGTTCGCGGAGCCGACATTGGCAGTGAAGTACCCACGGGACGCGGGGTTCCGTCCACCCGCCTCGGACAATCGGCTCAACGCTTGGTACTGGAGGTGCTCGATCAAGGGCGCAACGTCGGGGCCTCTGGCGGGCAAGAAAATCGCCATCAAAGACAATGTATGCATCGCCGGCATTCCGATGATGAACGGTTCCAACGTGCTGGAGGGCTACGTCCCCGATGTGGACGCGACCATTGTGACCCGCATCCTCGATGCCGGTGGGGAGATCGTCGGCAAGGCGGTGTGCGAGCATCTTTGCTTCTCGGGTGGCAGTCATACCTCCGACACCGGGCCAGTGCTTAACCCGCACGACCCGAAGCGATCTGCCGGAGGCTCCTCCAGTGGCAGCGCGGCGCTCGTCGTCGCCGGCGAGTGCGACATGGCCATCGGCGGCGACCAGGGAGGGTCGATCCGAATTCCCAGCTCTTTCTGCGGAGCGGTTGGCCACAAGCCCACCCATGGCCTTGTGCCATACACAGGTGTCTTCCCGATTGAATTGACGCTTGATCATACCGGGCCTATTGCCCGCACCGCCGGCGATGCCGCCCAGCTTCTCGAGGTGCTCGCCGGGGCCGATGGCTTCGACCCGCGTCAACCGGCGGGACTGCGCACGGAAGCCTATACCAAGCAGCTCAGCGGGCACGCCCGCGGCTTGCGAATCGGGATGGTCAAGGAAGGATTTGGCTGGCCCAATTCCGAGCCCGATGTCGACGGCATGGTCCGCGAGGCGGCACAGCGCTTGACGCGAGCGGGGGCAACCGTGACCGAGCTATCGATCCCCCTCCACCGCGACGGCATCCATATCTGGAATGCCATCGCCGTTGAGGGCGCCACGATGCTGATGGTCGCCGGCAACAGCATGGGAACCAACTGGAAAGGGCACTACACAACTTCCCTTCTGGACTTCTACGGCCGGAGCCGGCGGGTGCGCGCCAACGACCTTTCGGAGACGGTCAAGCTTGTCATCTTGCTCGGCCAGTACATGCAGGACAACTACCAGGGCCGCTACTACGCCAAGGCCCAAAACCTCGCGCGCGTGCTCCGCGCCGCCTATGATGAGGCGCTCAGTGGCGTCGATCTCCTGCTCATGCCGACGTTACCCTTGAAAGCCACGCTGCTCCCAGCCCCGGACGCGAGCCGCGAGGACTACGTTGCGCGGGCGCTCGAAATGATTTCCAACACTTGCCCGTTCGACGTCACTGGCCATCCGGCCGCCACGGTTCCGGCAGGCATGTCGGCTGGGCTCCCTGTTGGCATGATGCTGATCGGACGCCACTGGGAGGACGGCACCGTGTTGCGTGCGGCTGACGCGTTCCAGATCGTCGGGTAGACGGCCGTAGCGAATAGCCGGTTAACAGCCACGCCGGCGTGCAAGATTCGAAAGGAGGCCCGCGGGCTATCTGACGCGAGCCTCTGCCGCCAAGCCCTGCGGTATGGCCAATATGTCCGGTCGATCCGGACCAGATTCGACTGGCGACTCCGGACCTTGACTCGTTCAACTTGGCGACCGATAGCGAGCTGCGTGGCTGTGACGTTGTCGCACTATGTCAATGACACTACGTTAAGGGGGGCGAGTTATTGTAATAGGTCGGCTAGGCGTGCGGCGAGTGCACCGCCACGCCCATGAAAGCTGCCAATGCGAGCAGAAGACCTTAAGGCCCTACGTGAACACATGCTCGCGGTCATCGCCGCCTGCGCCTTCGCGCTGCGTGCCACTCTTGGCAAGAGTGCTATTGGCGAACGTGTCATGACGGCTATGGGCAAAGTGCCGCGGCATGAGTTTGTGCCCATCGAACTTCAGCCCTACGCATACGAAAATATTCCACTTCCAATCGGCTTCGTAAAGACGATCTCTCAGCCCTTTGTCGTCGCCCTAATGACCGATCTGCTCGACATCAAGGCCGACGACAGCGTTCTCGAAATCGGTACCGGGCTTGGCTATCAGGCTGCCATCCTCGCTCAGCTGGCCCACAAAGTGTACTCCGTTGAAATCATTGAAGAGCTTGGCCAAAAGGCGAAACAACGGCTCCGGCAGCAGCGCTGCAGCAATGTCGAACTCAGGATTGCGAATGGCTATCACGGTTGGTCAGAGCACGCGCCCTTTGACAAGGTGATCGTGACGGCCGCTCCCGATCTCATTCCTCCTCCGCTGATCCACCAATTGAAAGCGGGTGGGAAAATGGTCGTACCGGCCGGCCTACCCAATTCTCAGCAGCTCATTCTGGCGGAGAAGCTCGCCAACGGCAGAATGAGGATGAAGGAGATTCTGGCCGTCCAGTTCTCTCAACTCGAGGGAACTGAATCTAGCCTGCAATAAGCCCGACGGCGCATCCGTAGCGGAGCATGACCGCTATTCAAGATCGTTCACGCTGAGGAGGTTGAGTTCACGAGCTTCCTGGGAGGAAAATCTTTCTGCGTCCCAAGAGTAGAAGAGACTGGCAGTGCTCAGACCGGAGGCAACTAGATGACCAGCTCGAACGATCGCCGGCCTGATCGGTCCCACGTTTTCGTCGCAATGAGAGCGATTTAGAGCATATGGCGTCAAAAGCGGAAGTCGCTACCCAGCAAGCACCCCGTCTGGTGCATGATCTAGGAAATCAGGCGTCCATTCGGCAGGCCGTAGGAAACCGACCTGCGCAGCGCTTCGTAGTCGTTTGCAGAGCTCAACCTATGCAGGGTTGAGGTCTGCTCAACGCAAGCTCATCCTCCGGCCGTGAATTTTGTTCCGATCGCCGCTCGGGGAGCCTCGGGGTATCCAGGTTCTAAAATGCTAGGTTAGGCGCTCTCAAAGCGCAAACCGGCTTCATGTTCGACGAGCCAATGTCGCATTGTGCTTCCATGTCGGCTCTCAGGGTAGGAACGGACATAAAGTTGAGTCTGGCCGATGGCCGCTAATGATCCTCAGCCGACCTTCAGGATTGCCATTCCCCCTCGCGCGCGTCTCACTTGACGCGTTCCCATGTCAATACGTTTTCGTTCTCCACGGGCCGCAGGATCACCCGGTCATCGCCTACAAACTCGAAGCGCCGCACAACCGTCGCTGCAGCACCCGGATTGATGTTGCCTGTTCGATGGTGCGTGACGGTCTTTGCGTTAGCATCGACCGTGTAAGTCCCGAAATACGCTACATACCCGATTAGCGCTTCCTTCGCTTCTTCGGGTGTCGGCTGAGTAGCGGCGAATTTAGGCCGCGGCCGATCGGGCATGATCTGCGCGGCCATGTTGCCGCTCTTGTCATAGACGATAAAGCCGGTGGGGTTCTGACCGCGTAGGGGACTGGGGGCGGAAACAAGTCGCCACATGCCAATGAACCGCTTGGCCACTTCGTCTTGCGAGGCGGTTTGCCCAACCGCGCCCGCGAAACCGAGCTGCGTGATCAACGCAACGGTGAGCAATCCAGCTACACATCGGACCACTTTGCGCATCCGCTTCTCCATTGTCCGGTAGGGCAATGGTACATCACGAGAGTTCATCGGGCCAACAGATCGGAGCGAGTAGCTTAGGTCGGCCATTGGCCCAAAGCCGAAATCGCCGGTGGGTCCCGCCGACGACTGCTCTTGAGTGTAGAGCGGACAGGGGGCGGAGCAGGCTAGGACTTCCGGTTTTGACCCTGGCTGTGTGAAAACGCGGCGCCGCTGTTATGATTCTCCCGTGATTCTGGGGGGAATTGATGAGGCGCTTCGTTGAGGAGGCGGATCGTGGGCAATGGACGCTATTGCCCGAATGCCTCGATGATTTCATTGACGAGAGCAACCCTGTCCGCGTGATCGACGTGTTTGTCGATACGCTCGATTTGGCTGAGATGAGCTTTGCAGGGGTGGACCCGGCGGCGACTGGTCGGCCCTCATACCACCCCTCGGTTCTGCTTAAGCTCTACATTTACGGCTACCTGAACTGGGTGCAGTCGAGCCGGCGGCTGGAACGCGAGGCCGGACGCAATGTCGAGGTTATGTGGCTGCTGGGTCGGCTCGCTCCGGATCACAAGACGATTGCGGACTTCCGCAAGGACAACGGCCTGGCGCTTCGCAAGGTATGTGCCCGCTTTGTCGAGCTTTGCCGCCAGATGGGCCTTCTCGCGACAGCGAGCGTTGCCATCGATGGCAGCAAGTTCAAGGCCGTGAACAACCGGGACAAGAACTTTA
>Ga0081540_1002497_pt1 | contig 14976 bp, 16 predicted proteins | sample TabmetS2T1R1_FD_71024 | JGI IMG/M metagenome (GOLD analysis project Ga0081540, IMG submission 71024) | Tabebuia heterophylla rhizosphere microbial communities from the University of Puerto Rico - S2T1R1 | ecosystem: Host-associated > Plants > Roots > Rhizosphere ... | reverse complement strand
CAGGCCGGCGACCTCGTCGATGGCCTCCTCCCGGCCTACCAGCGACGTCATGCTCACCGGCAGCGGCCGCGGGCCACGTGGGGCGGGCCGCGAGGTCGCCGGGGCCACGGCCGGCCGGCTCGCCGCGGCGAACCGCTCGCTGAGCAGCGCCGCCAGGTCATCGCGCACCAGCCGACCGAGCTCGGCCGGCGTCTGGAAGTGGCGGTAGGAGGCCGAGGCCTCTTCCCTGATCCGGTCCAGCAGGCTCGCCAGCCGGGGGTCACGGTCGGGCGCCGGCCCCTTCACGTACAGCAGCCGCGGCAGGCCCGACGACAGCTCGAACTCCTCCTCCAGCCCGGATTCCGCCATCCCCGGCGCGGCCTCCCCGTACCGCTGCCAGTACAGCCCGATGAACACATCGCTTTGCGCCAGGTACGCGCGGTACAGATCCCGCGGCGGATGCGGCCGTGCTCCCGCCTCGAACATCACCGGCGTCAGCCGCAGCGCCGAGATCGCGCGTGACACCGCCCGCCGCTCGGCGGACAGCTCACCCATCGTCGAGCTCACGAACACCCGCAACCGCCGGTCAGGTGTCCGGATCACCGGCCCATCCGCGGGCCCCTCGTTCACTGACAGCCTCTGGCGAGCCCCACCGCGCAAGTCTGCAACCAGCAGGCCCCACCAGCAACCCGTGCGCCCAGCGGCGCTATGCGGGGTGCATAACTGGGCAGGACGGATAGCCGGGCAGGTCGGAGTCGGTCGCCAGCGACTTGGTGCTCGCGACCAGCAGCCGCTGGACCAGCCGGGTCCGGAACATGGTGTTGCGCAGCCACAGCCGGGTGGCCGTGGGCGGGGCGAGGAACTGGCCGGGGTTGGCGCCGCGCTGCCAGCGGGCGGCGTAGCCGCGCATGCGCCGCTCGTAGGCGGCGAACCCGGCGGCGTGGTCACCGGCCGGTCGCCGCGCACCTTCGAGCAGTGGGCCGAGGCGCACAGGCTCTCGTTCGCCGGGGGAATGATCTAGGCACCTTCGCCCGCGGTGATAGAGATACGAGGAGAAGACGATGACGCAACGATCCGGACCGTTCTGGGATTCGGCGCTGGGCCGGGCGCCAATGCCGCCCGCGGCGGCGACCCTCGGGCTCGAATTCATCGACTTCGACGCCGAGACCGCCACCATCGACCTCGCGTTCACGGCGACGGAGGACTTCACCAATCCAACGGGCAACGTCCTTGGCGCCTTTCTGGCGGCGATGCTCTACGACACGGTGGGGCCCGCCCTCCTCGCCACGCTCCGGCCGGACCAGTTCCAGTCGACCGTGGAGCTCAAGGCCAATTTCCTCCGGCCGGTCCGGCCCGGCCGGATCCTCGGGCGGGGAAAGGTCGTTCATCGCGATGGTGACCTGGCCTTCCTTGAGGCGGCGCTGACCAGCCCCGATGGGGTGGTCGTCACCACCGCCACCGCCACCGCGCGCGTCATCGCCCTCGGCGACGCGCGAGCCGCTGCCTGACAGCAGCCGACCCGGGCGGGCCTTCGCGGCAGCCCTCAGACACGGCGGACACCGCTGGTCAGCCCATATCGGCAACCTCCGGCTCGGCGGCAGCGCCGGTCAGCCGCCGCCGGGTCACCCGGTACTCAGCGAGACCGGCTGATGGACCGGGCGAACAAGATCGCCAGCATGCCCACCACGATGAAGGCGGCGGCCGCCGGGGCCTGCAGGCTCTCCTCGAGATAGCGGGCCGCGAACCAGACCTTGACCTGGTGGTCGACGCCGAGCAGGTTGAAGCCGATCGGGACCAGGCCCTGGGGAACTATGCACAGGATGCCGAGGGTCAGCAGGGCGCCCCGGAGGGCGGCCTTCCCGCGCGGGAGCGGGCGTCCCGGTTCGGGGCCCGTCCGCGACGGGACGCCGCGTTCCCCGGCCGGCCGCGGCCGACCGCTGTAACTCCCGGTGCCCCGGGTCCGGGCCTGCGGGCCGAGGTTGAGCAGGTCCATCAGGTCGGCGCCGCGGGTGGCCAGCCGCCGGGCGGCGATCCGGCCGCCCCACCAGTACAGCAGCACGCCGGTCGCGATCCCGGCCAGCACCCCCGCCGCCTGCAGGATCGGCTCGTGCCGGGCGGCGCCGGCGAGCACGACCGCACCGGCGGGCACGGCGGTGAGCGCCGCGAGCAGCAGCATCAGGTACTGCCGGCCGATCAGCGCACCTGCGGCGCTGGGATCGTCGCTGGTGTCGAAGGGGCCGGTGCGCCGTCCCGGATCCTTCTGCCGGATCGGCATGGTCGCCGACACCAGAATCGTCAGGCCGGCCGTGCCCCCGAGCACCGCGGGAAGCGTGGCGAGTACCCAGGGCCAGGCCCAGCCCTGGCCGGTGAGCGCCGTGACGGCGACGGTCAGCGCGACGGTCGCCGGCGCGACCACCAGCAGCCAGGCCGCTTGCCGGCCGCGTACGTCCGCCCGCTCCGTGCCGGGCGTCATCCGGGTCAGCCACAGCGCGGTGCCGTCGTCGCCATACATGTTGGCCGTGCCCATGCCGACGATCAGCGTGGCCGCCAGGCCGGCCCACGGCAATGCCGCCGGGCCGTGGAAGATCACGGCGGGCACGGCCAGGTTAAGCCCGCTGATCAGCACCGCGAGCAGCAGCAGCAGGAGGCGCGCGGGGTCACGCCGCCACACACGAAGCTCCTTGCCGACGACCGCTCCCGTCGGGCCGGCCGGAAGCAGCCGGTGCCGAGCGGCCGCGCGCCCGGTGACCGCGCGGTTGCGGGCCATCCGCGGTGCGTGCCCGGTGGGCGTGCGCCTGCGGGCCATCCGCGGTGCCTGCCCAGCGGGCTGGCGCATCGTGCGCGGCAGCAGCCACGCCCAGGCCAGCACCAGCAACCCCGCCAGCACCGCGAGGCCGAACAGCGGGCCGAGCACCAGCAGCCAGTCCGACCGGGCGGCGGCCCCCACCGCCACCGGTCCCCAGCCGGAGGGCAGCACGCGCAGCGTGGTGCTGAGCGCTGGTCCCGGTCCCTGCGCGAGCTGCTGGCCCATGACCGAGGCCAGCGACCAGCCGCCCGAGGCGAGCGCGATGACCACGGCGAACAGCAGCCCGCCCAGTTCCTGCCCATGGCGGGTGCTCAGCAGCCCGGTCATCGCCGCGACCACCACCCTCGAAAGCAGGACCACCACCAGCAGCTCCAGCAGCATGGCCGGCAGCGCCACCAGCACCGGCAGCATGCCGAACCGGCCGGCGGCGACCGGCATCGCCGCGAAGGCGACCAGCGTGAGTGCCGGTGCGACTCCCACCAAGGAGGCGCCGAGCAGGCCGGCCGCGAGGCGGCGCGGCGGAACCGGCAGCAGCGCGAACCACTCGGGCCGCAGGCCCTGGCCCGCGCCGCGGACCATGATCGGCCCCATCACCCAGCCGACCAGCCAGCCGAGGATGAGGGCGGCGAGCAGGTCCACCGACCGGTCCAGGCCGGGCCCGACCAGGCCGAGCAGGAGTGTGCCGACCGCCACGAGCAGCCCGGCGAACCGGAGCGCGAGTACCGTCTCCCGCCCGCCGGGCGAGTTGCGCGCCAGCGCCCGCCTCATGCCGATGAGCACGCTGGTCGTGGGCCAGATGCCGTCGCTGGTCGTGGTCTGCGCCGGATGACCGCTCAGGACGCCAGCCACGACAGGCCGTCCAGGGGGTTGACGCGGACCCCGACGAGCCGCACAAAGGCCTCATCCAGGGAACCGTTGCCGCGCACCTGGTCGAGGGTTCCGGAGGCGACCAGCCGGCCCCTCGCGATCACGCCGACGTGGTCGCACAGCTGCTCGACCAGCGTCATGACATGGCTGGAGATCACCACCGAGCCGCCCGCGCGGACGAAGCGCCGCAGGATGGCGCGGATCGTCACGGCCGACACCGGGTCGATCGCCTCAAACGGCTCGTCCAGCACCAGCAGCCTGGGGGTGTGCAGCAGCGCCGTGGCCAGGGTGATCTTCTTGCGCATACCAGCGGAGTAGTCGACCACCATCGTGTGTTCCGCCTCGGTGAGCTCGAGCACCTCCAGCAGTTCCTGCGCGCGCCGGGCGACGGTAGCCGGGTCGAGGCCTCGCAGCAGGCCCAGGTAGGTGAGCAGTTCCCGGCCGGTCAGCCGCTCCGGCAGCGCCATGCCGTCCGGCAGGACACCGATGAGCTGCTTGGCGGGCACCGGGTCGGCCCACACGTCAACGCCGAACACCTCCGCGCTGCCGCCGTCCGGCTTCAGCAGCCCGACGGCCATCGCCAGTGACGTCGTCTTGCCGGCGCCGTTCGGCCCGACGAGCCCGAAGAACGAGCCTCGCGGCACGGTCAGGTCGATGTGGTCAACCGCGGTCATGTCGCCGAACCGCTTCAGCAGGCCGGTGAGCTGCAGCGCAGGAGCTTGCGCCGTCACCGAGACGGTGCCGCCGGTCAAAGCCTCGCCTGCGCCCATGATCCGTGCCCTCCAACTCGACAACTATCCGGAGACGCGTTCGCTTCCCGCTTGCGATTCTGGCGGCAGATGCCAACGGGTGCCGGGCCGGTCAGCCGGGCTCGCCGGCCACCGCGGTCCGCGGCAGCAGGCACGGCAGCACGGCGCAGGCGAGGAACCACACCGCGGTGAACGGGGCCGTGTGGGTGAAGGCGGCCACGAACGAGTGCGTGCCGAGGTAACCGAAGAACACGGTGCCGACGGCGGCGATCCCGACCGCCCCGCCGACCTGCTGGGCGGTGCTGAACACGCCGGACGCCCCGCCGGCCGCTTCGGCGGGCACGGCAGCGAGGACCACGTTGACAAGCGGGATGACCAGCAGCGCCAGCCCGGCGCCGGCGACGACCAGGCCAGGCACGAGCGGCCAGGGGCTGGTGCCCGTGCCCATGTAGTGGGCGCCGACATCGACGGCGGCGACACCGGCCGCCATCAGCACGCCCCCCGCGACGAGCACGAGCCGGCCGTAACGCTGGGCCACCGGGACCGCCACCGGGGCGAGGACGAAGCTGCCCGCGCTGAACGCGATGGCGGTGAGCCCCGCACGCAGCGGTGAGAAGTGCGCCGGTGGCGGATGACGGCGGGGCGCTCGCTGCCGCGCCGTGCCTTCCGGCCGCCGCCTCACGTCGATTCCGCCGTCCTGGTCGTGCGCCGCCGCTGACAGCGGGGCGGCGCTTACTGGGCCGCAGGACACAATGGGTCGGCCCCGGGCTGTATCAGGGCGGCGGCGAGCCCCCACCTAGTGGACGGGTGCCGCAGCGCGACAGACAGGGAATGAGGGAGGAGTCAGCAGGGTGGCGGAACAGACGGCGTGACCGGCCTGATTCTGCGGGATCCACCGGCCCTGGAAAGGACACGCCATGCGCGACGACCCGTCGGTCATTGCCCTGGTCGCCCGTGCGGGCGACGGCGACCAGGATGCGTGGGATGAGCTCATCGAGCGGTACTCCCCGCTGGTGTGGTCGATCTGTGCCCGCTATCAGCTGAACCGTCAAGACATCGATGGCGTCGGCCAGAGCGTCTGGCTGCTGCTGGTCGAGCAGATCGGCGAGCTGCGCGAGCCAGCGGCGCTGCCCGGCTGGCTGGCGACGACGACCAGACGTGAGTGCCTGCGAATTCTGCGGGCAGCACGCCGACATGAACACGCCGGTCTGCCCCCGGAGGACCCGATGCCATCAGACCATGCCGCCACGATGATCGAGGAAGAGGTCATCGCGGCGGAACGCAATGCCGCACTCCGGGCCGCGTTCGCCGAGCTGCCGCGGACCTGCCATGAGCTGCTGTCGATGCTCATGAGCGATCCGCCGCCCGCCTACACAGATGTCAGTGCGACACCGGGCAGCATCGGACCGACGCGCGCCCGCTGCCTGGACCGGCTGCGCCGTTCGCGGCATCTGGCCGCCGCCCTCGCCGAGCAGGCCGAGGACATCGAGGTGACGGAGCCGAGGGGTGAACATCGTGGCTAGGGGCTGGGACGACGACGACACACTCCTCGCGGCGCTTAACGAGGCCCTGCGTGCCCGGCGGGCCGTGCCGCCGGAGTTCGTCGAGGCCGGGAAGAGCGCCTTCGCGTGGCACAACATCGATGCCGAGCTCGCGCAGCTCACCTACGACTCCAGCCGCGACTCCGAACTCGTCCCGAGCGTGCGGACCGAGTCCGCATCCGTCCGCGCCCTCACCTTCAGCTCCTCGCACCTGACCATCGAGCTCGAGGTCACCCCCGGCTCGCTGATCGGCCAGGTGATCCCGGCGCAGCCCGCGGTGGTCACCGTCCAGCCCCGCTCCGGCGCGGAAACGGTCGTCCCCTCCGACGAGATCGGCCTCTTCTCGATCCGCCCGATTCCACCCGGCCCGTTCCGGCTGTACTGCCGGACGGACGCCGGCCTCGACGTCCTCACCGGGTGGATCATCCTGTGACCCATGCTGCCGGGACGCCGGCCGCCTTCTTCCCCGGCCTGCGCCCCGGGATAGAGTGGCGGCGTGAAGCGACTTGGCGAGCTCGAACGGGCCGTCATGGACGTGCTGTGGGAGAGCGCCGAGCCGCTGACCGTGCGGCAGGTGGGGGCACGCCTGACCGACCGGGATCTTGCCCATACCACGGTGATGACGGTGCTCGATCGCCTGGCGAAGAAGGGCTTCGCCAGGCGTCAGCGCGACGGCCGGGCCTGGCGCTATCGTGCGGCAGAAGACCAGGAAACCTACGTCACCGAACTCATGATGCATGCACTCGACCAGACGGGCGACCGATCGGCCGCGCTCGCCAGCTTCGCCCGCCGCGTATCTGACTCCGAGGCACAGGTGCTGCGCCAGGCGCTGGAGTCACTCGGAGAAATCGCCCGGGGCTGACCTCCTGTGTTGCCGCCTGTCCTGCTTCTCGCCGTCGTCGCCGTTGGGACCGTTCCCGCGGCGGCGGCGCTGGCGTCCGCGCGCTGGCCCTCCCGCTCGCCGGCGGCGGCGATCCTGCTCTGGCAGGCGCTCGGGCTCAGCTGGGGTCTGGCCGCCATCGGGGCCCTAGTGGGGCTGGGGGCGGTGCACGCGAGGTGGGGCGTCGCCGGCGGGGCGCTCAGCGGGGCCGTCCACGCGCTGCGTCACGCCACGGTCGAGCCCACCGCCGACGCCTTGATCGCGGTCGGCCGGCTGGCCTTCCTGGTCGCGGGCGCGGCGCTGCTCGCCCTGCTCTGCTGGGTGTTGCTGGCCGCTTCCGCCGCCGTCCTGCTCGCACGGCGGCGCCACCGAGCCTTGCTCAGCCTGCTCGCGCACGGTGATCCGAAGGTGCCGGGTGCGCTCGTGGTGGACAGCCCCGAGGCGGCCGCGTACTGCGTGCCTGGGCTCCGTTCCCGGATCGTGGTCAGCGCGGGAACCCTCGCCCTGCTCGACGCCGCCGAGCTCGCGGCGGTCCTGGCGCACGAGCGGGCTCACCTCCGTGCGCGGCACGATCTGGTGGTGCTTCCGTTCTGCGCCCTGGGCCGCGCCTTCCCCCGCTCCCGGCTCGTCCGGCAGGCACACGCGGCGGTGTCGCTGCTGGTCGAGATGCTTGCCGACGACCGGGCACTGCGTCATCGCCCCGCGAGGGAGCTGGCTACCGCGCTGCTGCGGGTGGGGGCCTTCGCGGGCCAGGCACCGTCGGGCGCCCTCGCCGCCGTTCCGGAGCCGGATGGTGAGACCGCCGCGCGGGTCGCCCGCCTGCTCGCGCCGTCACCGCGGTTGCCGGCCCTGACGTCCGCGCTGATCTGCTCGGCCGCCGCGGCACTGGTCGCGTTGCCTGTCGTTTTGCTGGTTATGCCCGTGTGACGGCGCTACCTGGCGCCGCCGGAGCCGTGGGATGGGACCGCGCGCGGATGGGCGGGTGCGCCGGGGGCTCGTCACGCGCCCGCGACGCGGATGCGCAGGCGGCGGAAGCCCTTGCCCTTGTTCTCGATCTTGACGACCTCGATCCGGCCGACCTGGCGGGTGGAGGCGACGTGCGTGCCGCCGTCTGCCTGCTGGTCCAGGCCGACGATGTCGATGATGCGAACGTCCTTGACCTCGGGCGGGATCAGGTTGGTGGCCGTGCGGATGATGTCCGGCAGCGCGAACGCCTCGTCCCTGGGCAGGACCCGGACGTCGATGCGCCGGTCCGCCGCCACCTCGGCGTTGCATGCCGCCTCGACCGCCTCCCGGAAGCCGGGCGGCACCTCGGGCAGGTTGAAGTCCATCCTCGCCGACAGCGGCTCCATGTTCCCGCCCGTGACCAGCGCGCCAAAGTCCCGGAACACCACTCCGCAGAGCACGTGCAGGCCCGAGTGCGTGCGCATCAGGGCGGTCCGGCGCTCGTCCTCGATGGCTCCGCGCACCGCGGTTCCCACCGGTGGAAGCGGCTCTCCCTCGGCCGGGATGAGGTACAGGTCGTCGCCCTTCCTGACGTCGGCGATGCGGGTCTGGACCCCGCCCCAGAGCAGGACGCCGTGGTCGGGAGGCTGGCCGCCGCCACCTGGGTAGAAGGCCGACCTGTCCAGGACGATGCCGTCGGGACCGGCGTCGAGGACGGCCGCGTCCCAGTCCCGCAGGGTCTGGTCGTCGAGTTCGAGCCGGTGGGTCCGCCAGGTGTCCTCGCCCATGACGGAAGCCTACTGCCCGCGCTGCGGCGGGCCGTCCCGGACGGCTCGGTGCCCGTTACCAGGGACCGTAGGGCCCGGAACTCGTCCCGCCGCTCCGGAACTCCTTGACCTTGGGCCGCACGTCGGCGAGGTAGATGGCGGCCGCGACGAAGGCGATGATCGGGAAGAGCGAGACCAGCTGCACGCTGTACGCGAGACTGCCCAGGCCGATGACGGTCGCCACGCCAAGGATGATCAGCCAGATCGGCTTGGTCTGCTTGCCCGCCGCGGTGAACGCGGCGGTCGGCCGACGCAAGGCGTCGATGAAGGCCCACGCCTCGACGACGAACGCCGCCAGCATGAGCACTTCAAAGAACCAGAAGAGTGGGGTCAAAGCCCCGCCACTGAACACCCCTCTAGGTTATCCGCTATCGGCGGTATATGCGCCCGGCTAGCGCCGAAAGGGACCGTTCGGGTGTGCCCGCGCTCACCGGGCGGGCACCTGGGCGCCGGGATTCCCGGCCCGGTATGGAGGGACGTGGCCTGGGGCCGGGGCCTGGGTGGCCTCGCACCGGGCTGGGGGTGGCTTGGCCCCGTGGGGCCGGGCCCTGGTTTCCAGGCTCATCTCGTGCCGCACCCGGGGAACGCCGAGGTCAGGCCGTTCCCTGGGGGATCGGTCGGCCGATCCCCCAGGGGGCCGGGGTCAGGACTTGGTGGACCGGGAGCGGCTCTGCCTGCCGTTGAGCGCGCCCTTGGCCTGGCTGTTGCGCCCGTTGAGCGCTCGCTTCCCGCGCTTGGCCAGCTTGTCGTACTCGCTCACTGCCCGTGTCCGGGCCGTCGTGACGTACCCGTTCGCGCGGCCGGACAGGGAACCCACCGAGGCCTGGTCGCGCCACTTGGCGAGCCGGGCGGGCAGTTCCCGCAGCGTTTCCGAGGCGAGCACACCGGCTCCTGCCGCGGCGTGCACGGGCTTGCTGTCAGCAAGCTTGCGCATCTCGGTCCTGACATCTATGGTGCGATTCACCAATCTCACCCTCCTGGCCTTGCCGTTGTGGGCAGGCCTCTTTTACCTTGCGCGCCGGCGTTTGGTCGCCGGAGCCCTTTCCTCGGTCCCGTCGGGCTCGGCGTCCGCTTCGGATGCCGCCTCCGGCACCGGGCCAGTGGCCAGGGTCGATGCGGCGCCCGGTCCGGGACCCGTGTTCCCCGTGCCTGTGCTCCCCTTGCGGACGCTCCCTACGCGGGTGCTCGCCTTGCGGGTACCCCCCACGCGGGTCCCCCCCAAGCCGCTGCTCTCCAGGCCGGTGGTCTCCGAGCCGGTGCCGCCCGGACCTGTGCCCGCGGAGCGCGGGCCCCGGCCCACGGCCTCGGCCTCGGCGGCCGTTTCCGGCATTGCCTCCGCGTCGAGCGCGGTCTCCCGGCGGAACGACTCATAGATCTCCAGCAGCACCTGCTTCTGCCGCTCGGCGAGCTCGGGATCGGCGAGCACCGCTGCCCGCACGCCCGAGTCCGGCCTCCGGTCCTCCAGGATCCCCGCCTGCACGTACAGTGCCTCGGCGGAGATGCGCAGGCCCTTGGCGATCTGCTGCAGGATCTCGGCGCTTGGCCGGCGCAGTCCGCGCTCGACCTGGCTGAGATAGGGGTTGGAGATGCCCGCCGTCGACGCGAGCTGGCGAAGCGAAATCTTCGCCTGCTCACGCTGCTGGCGGATGTACTCCCCGATGGAGCTGACACTTACGGGACTCACACCTGCAGTGAATCACAGGATGCTTGCAATTGCAAGCGCAGTAGCTAGCACCTGAGGACCGCACTGCCAGGCAGGTAACGCACATCGCGCCGTACCCTGCCACTCTCCAGCAAGCGCCGGCAACGCCGGCCGGGCGCGGGAAGCCCCTTGCTCACCTGGGAAGGATCGGGCGGATATGCCCGACCGCCCGGCCGCCGCCCAGCACGGGGACGGTGGCTATCCGGTCAAGGGCCGCGACGTCGGTGCCGATCGTGCTGCCCACGCCAAGCCGCCGCAACAGCGCGACGGTCACCGCTGGCAGGCCGCGGGCCGCACCGTCCTCGATCTTGACGGCGGCCGCGTGCCCGTCGGGCAGCGCAAACGCGATGACCCCTTCCGCCCCCGACTTCAGCAGCATCCCGGGCACCGCCTCCATCAGCGCGTTTTCCGGGCGGTTCGTGCCCGAGGTCCAGTCGGGGTAGGCGCGCATGGCGTCGGCGACACGCCGTTCGGCCGATCCCGGCTCGGCCCGGACCATGGTTGCGAAGGCACGGGCCAGGCCGGTCAGGGACAGGGCGAAAAGCGGTGCCCCGCACCCGTCGACGCCGGTGGTGGCCGCCGGCTCCCCCGACAGGTGCTCCACCGTGCGCCTGATCGCCCGCTGCAGCGGATGGTCCGGATCCAGGTAGCCGCCGACCGGCCAGCGCGCGGCGGCACACGTGGCCAGCATGGCCGCGTGCTTGCCCGAGCAGTTCATGTGGACGCGGTCGGCGTCGCCGCCCTCGCGCAGGACCCGCCGCAACGCCCGCTCATCGAGCGGCAGGGCGGGCGGGCAGCCCAGGGCGTCCTCGTCCAGCCCCGCATCGGCGAGGATCTCGCGCACCCCGGCGACATGAAACGCCTCCCCGGAATGGCTGGCGGCGGCGAGCGCGAGCAGCTTGCCGTCCAGGCCCAGCCCGGCGCGGACCATGCCAGCGGCCTGCATCGGTTTGTTCGCAGAACGAGGGAAGGCCGCCGCGGTCACCTCGCCGGCGGACAAGAGGGGCTGGCCGCCGGGCCCGAGCACCACCACGGCGCCCCTGTGGCGTGACTCGGCGAACCCCGACCGGATCACTTCGGCCAGGACCACCGGGTTCTCAGCGACGGCCGCTCACTCCCAGCAAGGTGCGGGCCTCGCCCGGCCGCATGGGCGGCCGCTGTGCCAACCCCGCGAGGGTCGCCGCCCGCTCGACGAGCTCGGCGTTGCTCGCGACCGGGCGGCCGCGCGCGAAGCTGACCGTGTCCTCCATCCCGACCCGCAGGTGGCCGCCGGCCGACAGGGCCGCGAGCATGACCGGCAGCGTCGTCCGCCCGATTCCCGTTGCCGACCAGGTCGCCCCCGGTGGCAGCGCCGAAACCGCCTGTACCAGCGTGGCGGCGTTGCCCGGCATGCCACCGGGGACCCCCATGACCAGGTCACAGTGGACATGACCGCCGTGCGGAGCCCCGAACTCGCCCAGCAGACGGTGCAGCGTCGCCACGTGGCCGAGGTCGAAGAGCTCGAATTCGGGCACGACGCCCAGCTCCCTGGTCCGCGCGTAGAGGTCCCGGATGAAGGGCCACGGGTTGCTGAACACCTCGTCGCCGAAGTTGACCGTGCCGCAGGTGAGCGAGCAAGCGTCGGGCGCCGCGTCGAGGACCGCGAGCCTGCTGCCGAAACCGTCGGTGACCGCCCCGCCGGTGGACAGTTGCACGATCAGGTCGGTGCCCTCCCGCAGCGCCGCGACCGTGTCGGTGAGCCGGGCCAGATCCAGCGTCGGCTGTGCCTGATCGTCGCGGATGTGCACGTGGATCACCGCCGCGCCGGCCGCCTGGCACTCCTTGGCCGTCGTGACCAGTTCGTCAAGGGTGACCGGGAGCGCGGGGACGGCTGACTTCAGCGACTCCGCGCCGGTGGGCGCGACCGTGATCAGTGTCCCGACCTGCGCGGGAGCTGCCGGGCGGCGGGCGGGGGTGTGGTTGGTCATGACCCGCAGGATGCCTCCTTCTGGAACCGGCCGTCCAGAGGGCCCCGAGCCCCCAATCCGGACCGGCACCCGCCCCGGCCCGCGGCCGGGCTCACGTGCGTGCCGGTACTACCGGCACGCCGGTCATACCGCTCCGCGCGGGCCGACCGGATCGGGCCCCGTCGCCGGCGTGCCAGCCGCCCTCGCTGGCGCTGTGTCGTCCGTACCGCCGCTGGCCCGGGTGTGGCCAGCGCTCGCGCGTACGCGGCCATCGCTCGCCCGTGATGGCGCATCGCTCTCGCGTGCGGGCCCGTCGCTGCCTCGGGAGCGGCCATCGCCGACCGGCGCGGGCCTGCCGAGGTGCCCGCGGGTGAACTCAAGTGCCTCGGCAAGGTCGGCCAGCCGGGCCTCGCGCGAGATCGCACGGCGGGTGTTGACTTCAAGCACGACCGTGCCCTGGTACCCGTCCGCCGCCAGACGCTCCAGCAGCCGCGCACAGGGCTGCGCCCCCCGCCCGGGTATCAAATGCTCGTCGCGATTGGTGACGCCGGTGCCGTCTGCCATGTGCACGTGCACCAGCCGGTCGCCGAGTTCCGCGGCCATGGCCAGCGCGTCCGACCCCGACGCCGCCGTATGCGAGAGGTCAAGGGTGACGTGCGGGGAATCCATCAGGACGGGGTTCCAGCTCGGGGCGTAGGCGGCGACCTCCGCGCCCCCGGCCCGCAGCGGGTACATGTTCTCCACGGCGAACACGACGTCGGTCTCCTCGCCCATCCTTTCCAGTCCGGGCTCGAAGTCCCGCGCGTAGTCGCGCTGCCAGCGAAACGGGGGGTGCAGCACCACCACACGGGCGTCAAGCTTCTCCGCCATCTCCTTGGCCCGGATCAGCTTTCCCCAGGGCTCGAGCCCCCATACCCGCTGGGTGATGAGCAGGCACGGCGCGTGCACGGCCAGGACGGGGACGCCATGGTAGTCGGCCAGTCGCCGGAGCACCTCGATGTCCTGGCTGACCGCGTCCGCCGAAACCATGACCTCGACCCCGTCATAACCAAGACGCGCCGCGATCTCGAACGCGTCAGGCGTCCGGTCGGGAAAGACCGAGGCCGTGGACAGCGCGATGAGGGGCCCGGGGACCTTGACGGCGCGGCTCAACATGACTCCTTCACTCAGGCTGCCCCGGGCCCTCCAAGCTGCCCGGGGCGACCCCGCCTGGTCAGCTTATGCGGCCCGCGAAGCTCGGCCGCCATGATAGGGATATTCGGAACATATCTGGCATATCTCCCCGTTGCTGGACGGCGGCCGGCGTCGCCGGCCGCCCCTCTCAGGAGTGTCGCACCCCGTCGCTACCGTGCGGGCATGGGGAAGTCATCTACCGGCCCAGTGTTTCGCTGCGCCGAGTGCGGCTGGCGTACCACAAGGTGGTCCGGGCGCTGCGCCGAGTGCCAGGCGTGGGGAACGGTAGAGGAGACCACCGGTCCGGCCCTGCTCCGCACGCGGCTCGGGCCAGCGGCGGGCGCCATGACGCTGACCGGGGCGCCCGCAGTTCCCATCACGGAGGTGGACTCCCAGGCGGCGACCGTCCGGCCGACCGGGCTGGACGAGCTGGACCGGGTCCTGGGCGGCGGGCTCGTGCCGGGAGCGGTGGTCCTGCTGGCCGGCGAGCCCGGCGTCGGCAAGTCCACCCTCCTGCTGGAGGCCGGCGCGCTCGCGTCCGAGTCGGGCGCGGTGCTGTACATCACCGGCGAAGAATCGGCGGCACAGGTGCGGCTGCGCGCCGACCGGATCGGCGCGGTCGGGTCCCGTCTCTACCTCGCGGCCGAGACGGAGCTTTCCGCCGTGCTGGCACACGTGGAGGCGGTCCAGCCGCAGTTGCTGATCGTCGATTCGGTGCAGACCATCACCGCACCCGGCGTCGAGGGAACCCCCGGCGGGGTGACCCAGATCCGCGAGGTCACCTCGGCCCTGATGGCCGTGGCCAAGCAGCAGTCCCTGACGACGGTGCTGGTCGGGCACGTCACCAAGGATGGCTCCATCGCCGGCCCGCGGGCGCTGGAGCACCTGGTCGACGTCGTGCTCCACTTCGACGGCGACCGGCACGCACAGCTGCGGATGGTGCGGGCGCTGAAGAACCGGTTTGGCCCGACCGATGAGGTGGGCTGCTTCGAGCTCGGCGAATACGGCCTCATCGGGCTGCCCGATCCGAGTGCGCTGTTCGTGTCGCAGCGGTCGAAGCCGGTTCCCGGAACGTGCGTGACGGTGACGCTGGAAGGCCGACGTCCGCTCCTCGCCGAGGTACAGACGCTCGTGGCGGGCTCGACGCTGGAGATCCCGCGCCGCGTCACCTCCGGCCTGGACTCCGCCCGGGTGGGGATGGTGATGGCCGTGCTCCAGCGCCGCGCCCAGGTCATGCTCGGCAAGCAGGACGTCTACGCCGCCACCGTCGGCGGGGTCCGGCTGACCGAGCCTTCCGTCGATCTCGCGATCGCGCTGGCGATGTCGAGCGCCGCCGCCGACCTGAGCGTGCCGGGCTCGGTGGTGGCCATCGGGGAGGTCGGTCTCGCGGGCGAGGTGCGGCGGGTGCCCGGCGTGGCCCGTAGGCTCGCCGAGGCCGGGCGCATGGGCTTCCGGCGGGCCATCGTGCCGGCCGGCTCGGCCGGGATAACCGGGGCGGGCGGGACCGGGGGTGGGCGGGGGACGGGGCATGCGGCGCTGGCCGATGTGGGGGGAGGAGAGG
>Ga0081540_1002496_pt1:10000-14977 | contig 14977 bp, 7 predicted proteins | sample TabmetS2T1R1_FD_71024 | JGI IMG/M metagenome (GOLD analysis project Ga0081540, IMG submission 71024) | Tabebuia heterophylla rhizosphere microbial communities from the University of Puerto Rico - S2T1R1 | ecosystem: Host-associated > Plants > Roots > Rhizosphere ... | reverse complement strand
TATCGCGGTGTCCATCTCCGGGTGCCGGACCTTCACGGCAACCTCGGTGCCATCCGGCAACTTCGCGCGGTGCACCTGGCCGATCGAGGCGATCGACACCGGGGAACGCTCCAGGCTCGAAAGCAGGTCGCCGGCGCGACCACCGAGGTCGGCGCGAAGGGTCTCCTCGACCTTGGCGAAGGGAGTTCCGGGGGACTGCTTCTGCAAATAGGCGAGCAGGCGGCGTGCCTCCTCCGGCAGGTCGAGCTCGAGGTAGCTCATGATCTGCCCGAGCTTCATGGGCAGGCCCTTCAGGTCGCCAAGCCGTGCAACGAGCGCCTCGAGCTTCGCGAGATCGTGCTCGTTCAGAGGTGACTCTTGGCCTTGCCTCGAACGGGTCAGGATGGTCTGCGCCAATCCGGCTCCGCCGCGGACGACCCGCGCCATCCTGTGCAGACCACGACCGACGCCCTGCCGGGACTCGCTGCGCAACCTGTCGAGGAAGCGAGACGTCTTGTCCGATCCATCCTCGGGCATCGGGCAAGGCTCTTACCGCGCCGCGGAGAGTTGCGAGTGGCGGTCTGTACGAATCCGCGGTCACCCCCGGCTCCAGGTCCGGTCGGCGCTCAGTGGATCGTGAGCGAGAACCAGAAGCGGTACTCGCAGCCGAAGGCACGCCCATCGAGCGTGGGCGCCTGCCACGGCCCTGCGCGGATCCACTCGAGAAAAGGTGGATCGATCTCCGGGACCGACTGCTCCACGAGGCAGCCACTGATCTCGCCCGTGCGGCTGACGGTGCAGGTGGCCGCCCAGGTGCCCTGCAGCCGCCTCTCGAAGGCCGCTCTCGGGTATTCCGGAGCTGGACGTTCCTTGAGGGAGCGCACCCGGGTGAACCGCCGGTCGACGGCCGAGCACGACTCGGCGTCCCCTGCCCGGCAAGCGGCGGTGAATGCCTTGAGCGCTCCGAAGGCCTCCTCGTCGGTGGTCCAGCGCGCGGCGAGCGTCTCGGCGGCCCGGCGGCACCCGAGCGGAGCCTTCCGGCAGGACTCGCCGAGCTCCGGAGGGAGCGCAGGCTCCCAGCGCTTCGGGCGGCTTGGGGGTGCGGTCGCGCAGCCCCCGAGCCCGACCGCAAGCATCACGAGCCACCGACGGCCCCTCTCCGCTCGAGGTCTCATCGCCGGGAGCGTAAGGCGCACCACTCCCCCGGGTCGATCACCCGAAAGGCGGTAGGCCCGCAAACGGCGACGGCCGTCAGCCCCCCGGAGGGGACTGACGGCCGTCATTCGAAAAGACCCGGCGGCGACCTACTCTCCCGCGCGGTTTCCCGCGGAGTACCATCGGCTCTGGAGGGCTTAACTTCCGTGTTCGAGATGGGAACGGGTGTGACCCCTCCGATATAGCCACCGGAAAAATTGTCACTGCATACGAAGGGTAGATTCAACTTCTGCTGAGATGTGCCGTCTCGCTTCAGCGTCCGGAGCCAGGCGACGCGCCTGGAGCTCCTGACCTCGACCTTGACCTCGAATCCCGTACTCCCTCACGGATCACTCCTACAGGGAGCATGCAAGAAACAGAGGTAAAGTAAGCCTCACGACCAATTAGTACCGGTTAGCTGAGCGCATTACTGCGCTTACACACCCGGCCTATCAACGTCGTCGTCTACGACGGGTCTTCAGCGCCTTGCGGCGGGGATACCAATTCTTGAGGTCGGTTTCCCGCTTAGATGCTTTCAGCGGTTATCCAATCGGCACATGGCTACCCAGCGATGCCACTGGCGTGACAACTGGTACACCAGAGGTGCCTCCAACCCGGTCCTCTCGTACTAAGGTCAGATCCTCTCAAGTATCCTACGCCCACAGCAGATAGGGACCAAACTGTCTCACGACGTTTTGAACCCAGCTCGCGTACCGCTTTAATTGGCGAACAGCCAAACCCTTGGGACCTGCTCCAGCCCCAGGATGCGATGAGCCGACATCGAGGTGCCAAACCTCCCCGTCGATGTGAACTCTTGGGGGAGATAAGCCTGTTATCCCCGGAGTACCTTTTATCCGTTGAGCGATGGCCCTTCCATTCAGGACCACCGGATCACTATGACCTGCTTTCGCACCTGCTCGACATGTCTGTCTCGCAGTCAAGCTCCCTTATGCCATTGCACTCGCCGCCCGGTTTCCAATCGGGCTGAGGGAACCATCGCGCGCCTCCGTTACACTTTGGGAGGCGACCGCCCCAGTCAAACTACCCACCAGACAGTGTCCCGGCTCCCGGTGAGGGAGCGCGGTTAGACACCAGAAATCAACAGGGTGGTATTTCACTTATGCCTCCACCGAACCTAGCGGCCCGGCTTCAAAGGCTCCCACCTATTCTACACAGTCAATCCCTAGTGTCACTGTCAAGTTGTAGTAAAGGTTCACGGGGTCTTTCCGTCTTGCTGCGGGTAAACTGCATCGGCACAGCTATTTCAATTTCGCTGAGTCCCTCTCCGAGACAGTGCGGAAGTCGTTACTCCATTCGTGCAGGTCGGAACTTACCCGACAAGGAATTTCGCTACCTTAGGACCGTTATAGTTACGGCCGCCGTTTACTGGGGCTTCGGATCACCGCTTCGCCTTGCGGCTGACGGATCCCCTTAACCTTCCAGCACCGGGCAGGAGTCAGACCCTATACGTCGGCTTGTCGCCTTCGCAGAGTCCTGTGTTTTTGGTAAACAGTCGCTACCGCCGTTTCATTGCAACCCTCCTCGGCTCCCCCTGTACGGGTTCACCTACCGAGGGCACACCTTCTTCCGAAGTTACGGTGTCAATTTGCCTAGTTCCTTGGAGGAGAGTTCTCTCAGGCGCCTTAGGATTTTCTCCTCACCCACCTGTGTCGGTTTGCGGTACGGAAGCCCTTGTAGCTCCCTGCGGGATTTTTCTTGGAAGCGTGGTATCGACGAGTTCGCGCGAGGCGCTCCCTTTCGCTCTCGGGGATAGCTGCCGCGCCTTTTGATCGTACGCGGCACCCCTACGGCGCTAGACCGGGACATCCACCACCCGGCTCGTCTAACCTTCTCCGTCGTCCCTCAGTTCAACGCTACAAAGACTGCGCAGGAATATTAACCTGCTCCCCATCATCTACGCCTTTCGGCCTCGACTTAGGATCCGGCTAACCCTGGGAGGATGAACCTGGCCCAGGAAACCTTGGGTTTACGGCGAGGGGGTTTCTCACCCCCTTTATCGCTACTCATTTCGGCATCAGCACTTCCAACCGCTCCACATGTCCTTGCGGTCATGCTTCGCAGCAGTTGGGACGCTCCCCTACCACCGTGCGCAGCTCTATCTGCGCACGATCCGAAGCTTCGGTGCCAGTCTTGAGCCCCGTTACATTTTCGGCGCGGCCTGTCTTGACCAGTGAGCTATTACGCTTTCTTTAAAGGATGGCTGCTTCTAAGCCAACCTCCTGGTTGTCAATGACCTGCCACATCCTTTCTAGTGTTCACTTAGACTGGACTTGGGGACCTTAGCTGTCGGTCTGGGTTATTCCCCTCTTGCCAATGGACGTTATCACCCACTGACTGCCTCCCACGGTAACAGTTGGCGGCATTCGGAGTTTGGTACGGTTTGGTAATCTGGTGAGACCCCTAGCCGTTCCAGTGCTCTACCTCCGCCACTGAATTACGTGAGGCGATACCTAAATATCTTTCGGGGAGAACCAGCTATCACGGAGTTTGATTGGCCTTTCACCCCTACACTCAGCTCATCCCAGAGATTTTCAACTCTCACGAGTTCGGACCTCCACGTGGTTTTACCCACGCTTCATCCTGGCCAAGTGTAGATCACCCCGCTTCGGGTTATAATGCACGCAACTGAATCGCCCATTTCGGACTCGCTTTCGCTCCGGCTCCACCTAGCGGCTTAGCCTCGCTACGTACATTAAGTCGCCGAATCATGATGCAAAAGGTACGCTCTCGGGCTGGGTTGCCCCATAGCCCTCGAACTGCTTGTAGACATGTGGTTTCAGGTTCTTTGGACTCCCCTCACAGGGGTTCTTTTCACCTTTCCCTCGCGGTACTGGTTCACTATCGGTCGCTCAGTAGTATTTAGCCTTACCAGATGGTCCTGGCAGATTCAGACAGGATTGCACGTGTCCCGCCTTACTTGGGTACCCCGCTCGGCCTCCTCTTGCTTTCGCGTACGCGGCTATCACGCTCTTTGGCGCGCCTTTCCAGGCGCTTCCGCTAGCTTTTGGAGGTCCTACCGCGGACCCGCAACCCCGAGGGCACTTTCGTGACCTCGGTTTGGGCTAATTTTTCCCGGTTCGCTCGCCACTACTACGGGAATCACTCGTTGTTTTCTTTTCCTCAGGGTACTGAGATGTTTCACTTCCCCTGGTTCGCTCCTCCGGCCCTATGAATTCAGGCCGGGGTACCGTCGCTATTCGCAACGGTGGGTTTCCCCATTCGGACACCTCCGGATCAACGTCTGGTTGGCAACTCCCCGGAGCTTTTCGCAGCCACCCGCGTCCTTCATCGCCTCTGAGCACCTAGGCATCCACCACACGCCCTTAGTAGCTTACTTACCTTTGTATCTCGAACGCCCCCACCGATCAGGGCCGTAGCCCCGGGGGGATTGTTGAAACTCGAGATCAAGGTCCAGGTCCCCGGCTCTTCGCCGCGGGACGCTGAATTTCGAGACGTCTTGCTCCGGCAGCTCGCGGCTGGGCGCCATCACGGCGGCCAGACGAGACTCCAGAGCGAGAACTCTCAGCAGAAATTGAATTCTACCCTTCGTATGCAGTTTTCAAAGAACGCGTCGGTACCATCTGTGGAGCTGATCGGGTTCGAACCGACGACATCCAGCTTGCAAAGCTGGCGCTCTCCCAGCTGAGCTACAGCCCCAGAAGAGAAGGAGTGGTTCGCCTCCCAGTCCGCCCAATGTCGAGGAACGACAGTGGGCCTAGGTGGACTTGAACCACCGACCTCGCGCTTATCAGGCGCGCGCTCTAGCCAGCTGAGCTATAGGCC
>Ga0081540_1002496_pt1:0-7500 | contig 14977 bp, 7 predicted proteins | sample TabmetS2T1R1_FD_71024 | JGI IMG/M metagenome (GOLD analysis project Ga0081540, IMG submission 71024) | Tabebuia heterophylla rhizosphere microbial communities from the University of Puerto Rico - S2T1R1 | ecosystem: Host-associated > Plants > Roots > Rhizosphere ... | reverse complement strand
AGGCCCAGCGCGGCGAGGTCCACCCTTCCCCGCCGGCAGCGCTCCGCCGAGACGATGGCCTCGAGCTCGTCGTAGGCCCGATCGAGGGAGTCGTTCACCACGAGGTAGTCATAGGCCCGTGCGCCCTGCTCCAGCTCGGAGCGCGCGGCGAGCATCCGCCGGCGGATCGCGTCCTCGCTCTCGGTGCCCCGCTCCCGGAGACGCCGCTCCAGCTCGGCCATGCTCGGCGGAACGACGAACACCAGGACCGCCTCGGGGTAGCGGCGCTGGATGGACTGGCCGCCCTGCACGTCGACGTCGAAGACGGCGAGGCCGCCGCTGGCGAAGGCCCGGTCCACGACCGCCTGGGGGCTTCCGTAGAAGTTCCCGTGCACCTCTGCCCACTCGACGAACTCGTCCCGCTCGATCATCCGCTGGAAGGTGAGGGCATCGACGAAGTGGTAGTCCACCCCCTCCTGCTCGGCGCCCCTGGTCTCGCGGGTGGTCATGCTGATGCTGAACTCGGCCTCGGGGTGGGCCTGCACGATGCGCCGGGCGAGCGTGGTCTTCCCCGTCCCCGAGGGCGCCGAGAGGACCAGCAACAGACCGCGGTGGATGGCTCCGGGGCTCATTCGACGTTCTGGACCTGCTCGCGGATCCGCTCCAGCTCCGCCTTGAGCTCGACGATGCGGGTGGAGATCTCCGTCGACTGGCTCTTGCTCCCGGTGGTGTTCACCTCCCGGTGCATCTCCTGGACGAGGAAATCCATCCTCCGTCCGGCCGGCTCACTCGCACCCAGGAAGCCCCGGAACGCCTCGAGATGCGCCTGCAGGCGGGTGGCCTCCTCGGACACGTCGGTGCGCTCGGCGAAGAGCGCAACTTCCTGCACCAGGCGCGCCTCGTCCAGCGAGGCCCCCTTCAGGAGGTCGGCCATCCGTTCCTGGAGCCGGGCCCGGTAGGTCTCCGCGGTCTTCGGGGCGAGGGCGGCGACCTCGACGGTGAGGGTGGCCACGCGACCGAGGCGTGCCGAGAGGTCCGCCTTCAGCGCCCGGCCCTCGCGCTCACGCATCGCCACGAGCGCGTCGAGGGCCTCGGCCAGCGCCTGCTCGAGGGCGGCGTCCACCACTGCCAGGTCGGTCACCGGCTCCTCCATGCGCACCACGCCCGGTTGGCTCGCGATCTGCGCCGCGCTGGGCGCATCGGTGAGCTCCGCAGCCCGCGCCACCGCCCGCAGCGCCTCGCGCCAGGCCCGGGCCATGGCCGCATCGACGGTGGGAACGGCGCCGGTGGCGGTGCTCGTGTTCCGGCGGACCGCCACGTCCACAGCCCCCCGGGTACACCGGGCCCGTACCGCCTTGAGCACCGCGGGCTCGAGGGTGGACAGCTCGCGCGGAAGGCGCACCTTCACCTCGAGGTGCTTGTGGTTCACGGCCCGGGCCTCGACGGAGATCTCCTCGTCGCCGGCGCGCGACCGCCCCGTCCCGAAGCCGGTCATGCTCTTGAGCATGTATCCAGGGGTGCTAGGAGGCGCCGCACCCGGCCGTCAAGGCCGAACGCATGCAACCCTGGCACAAGCGACTGGAAGGCACGGCAAAGCGGACCCTGGCCAGGGCGGCGGCACGGGTCTTCCGCAGGCCGGCCCCGACGCTGCCGGCCGGGGTGCGCCGGGTCCTGCTGGTGCGCATCGACGACCGCATGGGCGAGGCCCTGCTCACCACGCCCCTGGCCCTCGCCCTGAAGCGGCTCCAGCCGGCTCCGGTCGTGGAGGTGCTGGTCCACGAGAAGACCGCGCGGGTCCTCGATGGCCACCCGGCAATCGACCGCATCTTCACCCTCGACCGGCGGGCGCTCGCGCTCGGGCCGCTCGCCCCCGGCATCCGCGCAGTCCGGGACGCTGGCCCGTGGGACGTGGTGGTCGACTGCGGAAACTGGGAGGTCCCGGGGGTCACCTCCGCGCTCGTCTCCCGGCTCGTGGCCGGCGAGACCCAGGTCATCGGGCCGGCTGTGGCACCCACCGGCCCGCTCCACGACATGCCGGTCGGGGCCCGCACCGACACCCGCTCCGAGCTCGAGCAGCGCCTGCATCTGCTGTCGCCGCTGCTCGACGCGCCGCTCCTCCTGCCCAGCTTCCGCTCGCCACGGATCTCCGCGTCACGGGAGGCCTTCCTCGACCGCCTTCGAGGCAGACCGCACGCCGTCCTGGTGCCGGGGGGCCGCCTCGGGTGGAGGCGCATCCCACCCCAGCTCTTCTCGCTCGCGGGCCGGGTGCTCACCGAGCTCGGGCGAAGCGTGGTCGTCGCCTGGGGACCGGGCGAGGAGCAGCTGGCGAGGGAAGTCACGACCGGAGTGCCCGATGCGCGGCTCGCGCCCCCCACGAATCTGGATGAGCTCGCCGCGCTCCTCGCGGCGGCCGGGTGCACCGTCTGCAACAACTCGGGTCCGATGCACCTCTCGGTCGCGGTCGGCGCGCCGACGCTCGCCTTGTTCCTGAAGATGGACCCGGAGCGCTGGGGTTACCGGTTCCCGCCCCACGGCGCCCTCGATCTCACGAGCGTGATGGGGGACGACCGTCGAGCAGCGAAGACGGTCGATCTCGCAGTGCGGGACTTCGCGGTCGCGTTGAACTGACCCGACGCAGTCCGCCGTGCCGCGAGAGTGAGGCGAGTTCTCGGCTTCCTCGCATCGGCGGAGATGCCCTCGCTCGTTGACATGGACGCGCCGGAGGTTGGGAGCTGCCCTGGAGTGACCTCGGCGCTCGTCTGCCTTCGGAGGGGCCCGCCGGGGGGACCACCTCCGGGCCGAGCGACGTTAAAGCAACAACCATGACCGCACGTAAAATATTGGAACGAGCACTCAAGCACTTACGAGGCGCGAGCTCGCACACCGCGTCGAAGTTATTGCTTTAACCTCTCTGGGCCCGAGGGCGCCCAGCCGGGGGAGGTCCACCACCTCGCGGGGTTGTTGCCACGGGACCGACGCTGCGGCGCGGCAGAGCCTGCGGACACGGGGTCTCCGCCGCCTGCCCCGGCGTCGACGTGAGAGACTCCCGTCGGGGGCTCGAGTGGAAGGCTTCGACTTCAGGGACCCGCCGAACACCGCGGCTTTCATCTGCGAGCACGTCGCCGCGGGGGATCCGATCCTCTACGTGTCCCACGACGAAGACGGCGACTGGCAATTCCTCTGCGGGCGCACTCATGGCGAGGACGCGGCCGAACGGGCGCTGCTCGTCTGCCTCGCTGACGTGGTCCGGCGCGATCCCGGTCTCAACTCCCTCGCGAGTCTCTGCCGGGACCACCACGCCGAGCGGACCGCCGCCTCCGCCCCCTGGTCGATCACCGACGACGGGGAGGAGTTCATTCGCAAGTGCGTCAAGGAGTTCGGATGGGCGGTCCAGCTCGTCGAGGAGGGTGAGGGTCCGTCGGAGCCGGCCTTCGCCTACACCATCGGGCTCCATCACAACTTCGGCCACCCCGAGCTCATCATCCTGGGCCAGCCGAACAAGCTGATGCACGCCGCTCTCAACGACATCGGCGACCGCATCAAGCAAGGCGCCCGCTTCGCGTCCGGTGACAGCCTCGAGGAGGTCATCGAGGGGTACCCCGTTCGGCTGCGCGAGGTCGAGAGCCGCGAGAGCTTCAAGGTCCACGTCGGCTACGCACTCTGGTTCTACGCGGGCCAGCCCTTCCGCCTGCTCCAGGTCGTCTGGCCCGACAAGGACGGGCGGTTTCCCGGCGAGCCGGGGGCCTGGGAAATCCTGAAGGAGCGTCAGCCCCTCCTTCCCTGAAGGCGTGCCAGGCGACTTCGAGGAACGTCCCAGCCGCTCCAGCAGCTCGCTGGTGCTGCGGCCCTTCGGTCCAGTGGGCCGTTCCGCGCCTTCTTCAGATCGGCGAAGATGGCTTCCGGAGATTGGCGTCGCCGCGACGGAGGCTGGGGCGTGCGGCTTACAGCTGGAGCGCGAGTCGGTCCCTACGAGGTGCTGGCCACCCTCGGGGCGGGGGGAATGGGCGAGGTCTACCGCGCCCGCGACACGCGACTGGGTCGCGAGGTCGCCCTCAAGGTCATCTCCGATGGGGCAATCGACTCCGAGCGGCTCCAACGCTTCGAGCAGGAAGCTCGTCTCGCCGGCTCGCTGAACCATCCCAACCTGGTCGTCGTGCACGATGTCGGCTCCGAGGGTGGTTCTCCCTTCCTGGTGACCGAGCTGCTGGAGGGGGAATCGCTGCGACATCGCCTCTCCCGGGGTCGGTTGCCGCTGCGGACGGCGCTGGACCTCGGAGTGCAGATCGCCGAGGGGCTGGCAGCCGCTCACTCCCGCGGCATCGTCCACCGGGACGTGAAACCGGAGAACGTCTTCCTCACCTCCGGTGGGCGGGCAAAGCTCCTCGACTTCGGCATCGCGAAGCTTACGGCGCCACGTGCCATCGAGGGGACCAGGAACCTCCTCGACACCACGCTCACCCCGGAAGGGCTCGGCACCCGCCCCGGCGCCGTGCTCGGAACACCCGGGTACATGTCCCCCGAGCAGGTCCGCGGCGAGCCCGTCGACGCCCGGACGGACATCTTCAGCCTGGGCACGGTGCTCTACGAGATGCTGGCCGGCGCGCCCGCCTTCCCCGCGAAGAGCTTCATCGAGAGCGGGCACGCCATCCTCGAATCGGAGCCCCCTGGCCTTCCGGAGTCAGTTCCCCCCTCGGTCGATCTGCTGGTGCGGCGATGCCTCGAAAAGGAGCCCGCCCGGCGCTTCCAATCCGCGGCAGATCTCGCGTTCGACCTCGGGGCGGCCACCGCCACGACCTCCGGGAAGGCGCGGCCAATCGCTCTCCGGACCTCGGCCTCGGTGATCGCACGTCTCGTGCGGCTCGGCGCCGTGCTTGCGCTGGTGGCTGCCGTGGCCCTGACGACGCGATGGATCTCCCGGCGGCTCGACGCATCCGAGCTTCCGACGTTCGAGCGCATCACCTTCCGTGATGGGACCATTGGCGGTGCGAAGTTCACGCCCGAGGGTCGGGTGGTGTTCAGCGCCTCCTTCGAGAGAAGGCCGGAAACGGAGGAGGTGTACGGATACGCCAGAGGCAGCCCGGGGCTCCAACCTCTCGGTCTCCGGCACGCGCGGCTTGCGGCGGTCTCGCCGAAGACGGGCGAGCTTGGACTCCTGTTGGGCGTCACGAGCTACTGGGCCGACCAATTTTATGGAACCCTGGCCCGAGTTCCGGCCGTGGGCGGAGTTCCGCGCGAGCTCGCCGAGGAGGTCGCCTGGGCCGATTGGACGAGCTCTGGTGAGCTCGCGGTCGCTCGTAGAGGTTCGGGGAATCGAATGTGGATCGAACGCCCTCTTGGGACCAAGGTCTGGGAAGGCGTCGGCCTGATCAACGCGATGCGGTGCTCTCCGGATGGAGAGCAGGTCGCCTTTCTCCATCATCAAGTCGCAAATTTGCCCGAGATCGTCGTCCTCGATCGCTCGAACAGGCCCCATATCGTCCTGGACAGCCCCACGTTCCACTCCGGCCTCGCCTGGACTCCGGACGGCAAGAGGCTGCGCGTTGCCACGGTCGATCGGTCCGGGACGACGCTTTCCAGCGTGTCACTTCGCGGGGACGTCCGACCTCTCTATCGGTTCCCGGAGTGGAGGTTCCTCCACGATGTCGCGCCGGACGGAACGATGATCTTCTCCATCTGGGATTGGGGTAGCCACATTGTGCTGATTCACCCCCCGCAGCCGAGTCAGCGCGAGCCCCTGATGCACCCTGTTCAGCCGGGTCAGCGGGAGCTTGCTTGGTCTGGATCATTCAGCTTCAGGGATCTCTCTCAGGATGGGCGAACGCTCCTCGCGCTGGATGGGGAGACCTGGGGAACGGAAGAAAATGCGGTGCTCGGCGCGATTGACGGAACCGCACCCAAGGTCCTGGGCGCCGGAATTCCGCTCGCGCTGTCACCGGATGGACGGACGGTGGCGATGACCTCGAGAGACCGGCGCAGGCTCTTTCTCGTTCCGACCGGCCCAGGGACGACGGAGGAGGTTCCCCTGTCGAGCCTAGAGGTGGGCAGCCGCGGACAGTGGTCTCGAGATGGGCGTCGGCTGTGGATCACGGCCCGTCGCAGCGACGATGCCAGGACCCAGCTGTTGCCGGTCGACGTGGCGACTCGAAGGCTGCTCGAGCCGCTCGCCGGCAGCGACACTTACCCAAGCGCGGTCATCGCGATCTCTCAGGACGACCGCTGGATCGCGGCGGCTGGACCGGACCGGGGCCTCATCGTCTATCCCCTCAACAAGGGCGAACCCGTCCGGATCTCGAGCGTGAAGCCGGATCTCTTCCCCTTCCCGGCCGGCTGGACGAGCACGGGCGAACTCTGGGTCGGTCTGCCGGGCGCCACTCCGCCGAGTCTTGTCCGCGTTGAGATCCCGACCGGGAAGATCACGCGCTCGATCGACATCGATCTGCGCCAGATGGGTGGCGACGAGATGGAAAACGCGAGGATCACCCCGGATGAATCCCTGCTCGCGGTCGAGTACGAGTTCTGGCGAGGCCGGCTCGAGCTGGTGAGAGGCATCCCGGCCGACCGTTGAGCCACACCCGCGCCTAATCCTGCTGGCGGTCGAGGCGCTCCAGCAGCTCGGTGGTGCTGTGGTCCTTCGGGTCTCCGGCGATCGCCACCCGCCCGCCCCAGGCCGCGAGCTCGTCGCGCTCCGGCACCGTCTCTGGTCTGTAGTCCGTCCCCTTGACCTGCAGGTGCGGCCGGAGACGCCGGAGCACCGCGCGCACGTCCAGCTCGCCGAAGAGGACCACGTGATCGGTGCAGGCCAGCGCCGCCACCAGCTCCGCCCGTTCCGCCGCCGGGATGCGCGGTCGCCCCGGTCCTTTCAGCGCCCGCACCGACGCATCGTCGTTCACCGCCACCACCAGCACGTCGGCCAGCGCCTTCGCTCCCTCGAGGTACCGGACGTGCCCCACGTGCAGCAGGTCGAACGCCCCGTTCGCCAGGGCCACCGTCTTGCCCGCCTCGCGCGCTGACTCCACCGCCGCGGCGACGACCTCCAGCGGCTGCACCTTCCCCGCGGTGCTCACCGCCCGCCCAGCTCCGAGCCGAGCTCATCCGCCGTCACCGGCGCCGTCCCGGTCTTGAGCACCACCAGCGCGCCCGCCACGTTCGCCAGCTCCGCCGCTGCCCGCGGCGACCCGCCCGCCGCGAGCCCGAGCGTGAAGGCCGCCATCACCGTGTCGCCGGCCCCCGTGACGTCCACCGCCGCTCGCGTCCCGTGCGCCGGAAGCAGCTGCACTTCCCCACCGCGCTCGAGCAGCGCCATGCCCCGGCGTCCGCGCGTCACCAGGAGCACCTGCGCATCGAGCATCGTCAGCGCCGTCCCTGCTGCCCGCGCCAGCGCACGATCGTCCTCCACCGGCAACCCGGTGAGCGCCGCGAGCTCGGGCTCGTTCGGTTTCGCCGCCCGGAATCCGGTCAGCGCTCCGAGCGCATACCGCGAGTCCACTGCCACCAGCGTCCCGCTCGAGGCAAGGTGGCGCA
>Ga0081540_1002495_pt1 | contig 14979 bp, 16 predicted proteins | sample TabmetS2T1R1_FD_71024 | JGI IMG/M metagenome (GOLD analysis project Ga0081540, IMG submission 71024) | Tabebuia heterophylla rhizosphere microbial communities from the University of Puerto Rico - S2T1R1 | ecosystem: Host-associated > Plants > Roots > Rhizosphere ... | reverse complement strand
TAAGGGCAGCACGTCGTGAGTCTGCGGCCCACGAATCTCAAGTCTCGTCACGCTTCACCCCGGAGATGTGGGGAAGAGCTTATCCCGTCCCAACCGGTGTTCGGGTCAGTGATTCCGGTCGTCGCCCTGACCCGGAACAACGTTTGATCACATTCGCCCTCCCCGGAGTCAGGCCGCGTGGGCCGAGCGGTGAACGCCGCCTGGCTGAACTCGGGGGAGCGGACTGAACCTCGACCCGAGCGCGGTCGGAGGCTGAGCGGCTCGCATCAGCCTCGCGAGCTCCCGCCAATGGGTTTGCGGCCCGACCACTAATGTGATATCAATCAGATATCACATTAGTGGTGCGTCCGAGCGGCATGGAGGAACGATGACCGCACCCATACAAATCTCTGAACAACCTAGCGTGACCGCGGTCGGCCATCAGGGCGCTCGCGTGGAGATTCAAGAGCGTCCGGCCCGCGCTACGAGCGGTTGGCTCGGCGTCCTCGTAGTCCTCGTATGTATCGGCGCGGTCATCGGTCTCGCGTACACGCCGGTCCGGGGTCTCATCGCGATCCCGATCCTGATCGGACTGGTGGTGGGGGCCTCGCTGGCGATCGTGCAACCCGGGCAGACCCGCGTTGTCCAATTCTTCGGACGCTACGTCGGCACGGTCCGTACGCCCGGCCTGTCGTGGGTGCTGCCGTTGACCGTGCGGCGCAACGTGAGTGTTCGAGTCCGAAACTTTGAAACGAATCGTCTCAAGGTCAACGACGCCGACGGCAACCCGGTGGAGATCGCCGCGATCGTCGTGTGGCAGGTCGCCGATACCGCTCGGGCCATATACGCGGTGGAGGATTACCTGAACTTCGTTCGGGTACAAGCCGAGTCGGCGTTGCGGCATGTCGCCACGACCCATCCCTATGACGACGCGGCAATCGACGGCACCTCACTTCGGGGCTCAACCGATTTGGTCGCCGCCGAGCTCGCGCAGGAAGTCGCGCAGCGCGTCGTCATCGCCGGCGTCGAGATCATCGAGGTACGAATCAGCCACCTCGCCTATGCTTCCGAGATCGCTCAGGCCATGCTGCGCCGGCAGCAAGCGAACGCCGTCGTCGCTGCGCGCTCCCGCATCGTCGAAGGCGCGGTCGGCATGGTGGAACAAGCGCTTACCCGGCTCAATGAAGGCGGCATCGTCGAGCTCGACGAAGAACGCAAAGCCGCGATGGTCAGCAATCTCATGGTCGTCCTGTGCGGCGACCAGCCCGCCTCGCCCATCGTCAACACCGGCTCGCTGTACACGTGACCACGGGCCGCAAGCCGGTCCTGATCCGGCTCGACCCTTCCGTTCATGACGCCCTCGCCCGGTGGGCAAACGACGAGTTCCGCAGCCTCAACGCGCACATCGACATGCTGCTCCGCCGTGCCCTGACCGAGGCCGGTCGAATGCCGAGGGGCGCGGCACCGATACCTAAACGTGGACGGCCGCCGATGTCTCAGGAGGACGATGACCGCGACTCGGTAACGCCGTCGCCTTGAGCCGCGCGGGCTCTCGAGACACTTTGCAGCTATAGGCGTCGGGCAAGGTCTGGGTAGGTGTGGACGAAGCCATCCATGTCGAACTGGATCTGGGTCGCGAAATCTGCTGCCTGAAACCCGATTCTTCCGCCACCGTGGGGGTGATATCGCTGTTCGGACGTGTGGGTCTGCAGGGACGGCACGTCCACCCACCGCATGCGATACGTGCGTTCCGGACCCGCCTCTAGGAGCCCATCCCGCAACACGGGCAACGAATTGAACAGCGGAGACAGTGCCAGATCGAAGAAATCAGCATCACCCAGATCGATCGCCCGAGGCGCCTCGCCAAGCAGCTGGACGGTCAGCCGACCAGGCTCGAGGCGATACCAGAGACCATAGCTGGTACCCACCTGCATGCCTTCTCCGACAAGCTCAGCGCCGCGCCGCTCGATTCGAGCGACTTCCATGCGCAGTGCGTCTTCTCCTACCCACGCGACTACCAGCAGATCTTTCGACATCCGCTATCGATATCACTCGATGCCGACAACATGGATCGTCGTCGGCCCTACCGGCCAAGGGCTCGCATGACGTCAACGTTGTCGACTGGCTCGGTTCTGGCGGCAGGCCACCCGATATGGCCGTCACCCTCCCATCGGGGAACCAAATGGACGTGCAGGTGCGGGATACGTTGCCCACTGGCCGCGCCGTTGTTCTGCCGGACCGTGAGCCCATCCGGCCGGAGCCGCTCGCGAATCAGCCTGGCCACCGACTTGACCGTCACCATCAGCGCGGCAGCGGTGTCGTCGTCGAGGTCCCAGATGCTCTCGATGTGAGTCTTGGTGATTACGAGGGTATGGCCCGGTGAGGCAGGACTGACGTTCAACACGGCCACCGACGCCGGATCGTTCATCACGACGTACGAACCGCTCAGGTCCCGCAGCAAGTCACAGAAGACACACGGCTGAGTCAGGGTTGCCAGACCTTTCTCTCTCGAGAATCAGTAGAACCGCAACGTCCAAATTCCCAGGTCGGAATGTGACGACCTATTCATCGAGACGGAAACCGACCTTCATGCTGATCTGCCAATCGGCAATCTGCCCATCCTGGAGGTGGCCGCGGATCTCTGTCACTTGGAACCAGTCGAGGTTGCGTAGCGTGCGGTTCGCCCGCGCGATGCCGTTCGCGATCGCGTCATCGACTCCCTGGGGCGAGGTTCCGACGATTTCGACTACGCGGTAGGTGTGGCTGGACATAGCAACTCCTTGATGAAGTCGGTACGAACGCAGGCCGATTCGGGTAGGACAGGTGACGGAGAGGCGATCATCGTGGCGGCACTACTGTCGCACGGCCGTCCCGGTCGATAGGCGGTGCGACGCGCGGCCGGCCACCGGCTTGGATGAGAGCCAGCAAGCCTCCGGCTAGCAGCAGTCGGCGCTCACCGCGAGATAGCGGCAGTCGTAATGAGACTGGCGGTTCGCCGTCGATCTCGGCAGTTAGTTCCTCGTCTTCCCTTCGCAGGGCGTCGGCGACACCCGCCACGTGCCAGTGCTGGCCCACTGCGACACGCGACCAGTCGGTCTCGTCAGCGAAGACGAACGGCACAATGCCAACGGCAATGAGATTGCGCCGGTGAATGCGCGCATAGCTGCGGGCTATGACGGCCCGTACGCCGAGGTGGAGCGGGATCAATGCGGCGTGTTCCCGAGACGAGCCCTGGCCATAGTTGTGACCGCCAATGATCAAACCGCCGCCCCAGGCCTGCGCGCGATCGTGAAACTCCGGATCCAGGCGGAGGAACATGAATCGCGCGCACTCGGCGATGTTCGACCAGACCGCCATTCCGACGGCGCCGTCCGGCGCCATATCACCAGTGGAGATGTCGTCGCCGACGACGACGAGAACGCGGCCGTCGATCCTTTCGGCCACGGCGGGAGGCCGTCTCGGCGCGATCAGGTTGTCCCCACGTTCGATCGTGATGGCGCGCCGTTCGTTCTCCGGGAGAGAGTCGGCGATGAGCTTGTCGTGGAGGGCTAGGTCCGGTGGGACCGCGGGACGCATCGGAGGGCAGTTCACGGTCCGAGGGTCGGTGATCCGGCCGGTGAGCGCACTCGCCGCTGCAGTCGCGGGCGAGCAGAGGTAGACAGCGTCCTCGGCGGTGCCGCTTCGCCCTGGGAAGTTGCGGTTGAAGGTGCGCAGCGACGGCTTGCCTTTGATCGGCGCCTGGCCGACGCCGATGCACGGGCCGCAGATCGGCTCCAACATCCGCGCTCCGGCGGCGAGCAGGTCATGGTATACGCCGGAGCGGGAAATAATGTCGAGGATCTGCCTGGATCCCGGGGTCACCGTGACCTGCACGTCCGAGTACACCCGCTGCCCCAATAGCGTCGCGGCGACCCTCGCGAGGTCGTCGTAGGAGCTGTTGACCGACGAGCCAACGCAGATCTGTACGACGCGGGTATCGACTACATCGGTGACCGGCACAACGTTGCCGGGCGACTGGGGCAACGCGACCAGCGGCTCGAGCTCCGAGAGGTCGATTCGCTCGACCGCGTCGAAGCCGGCGTCCGGGTCCGCAGCGAGCACCCGGAAGTCTTCATCCCGGCCTTGGGTGGCCAACCACTGCCGGGTCTCATCATCCGACGGGAAGATCCCTGTCGTGGCGCCGGTTTCCATGACCATGTTGCAGATCGTCGCCCGGCCGGCCGTCGAGATGTTGGCCACGCCGTCACCGAAGAACTCGAAGACGGCGCCGCGACCGCCGCGCACGCCGTAGCGACGCAACAACTCCAGCACGACATCCTTCGGCTCGACGGCTTCGGGCAACCGTCCGGTCAGCTCAACTCCGACGACCCGCGGACACGCGAACTGGAAGCCGTAGCCGGCCATCGCGACGGCGACGTCCAGCCCGCCCGCCCCGAGGGCGAACATGCCGAGAGCACCGGCCGTCGTCGAATGCGAGTCGGCACCGAGGAGCAGGTCACCGGGCCGGCCGAAGCGTTCCAGGTGGATGTAATGCGAGATGCCGTGGCCGGGCGGTGAGTACCGCACTCCGTAGCGGCCACAGAACGACTGCAGGTAGCGGTGGTCCTGCATGTTCTTGTCGTCGATCTGCAGGACATTGTGATCGACGTACAGCACGGCCAATGGCACCGAGACCTCTGCGGCATCGAGCATCTCGAACTGCATCGCGGTCATGGTGCCAGTGGCATCCTCGATCAGGATCTGATCGACGGCCACTGTGATGTCGTGGTCAGGGACGAGCGGCCCCATAACAAGGTGCGACCGAAGCAGCTTTGTAGTCAGGTTCTCTGCCATGTTCGCTCGCTCACGGGAACGGCCCGGCGCGCGGCAGCAGCGCCGGTACCTGATGCGGTGTCGGCCAAACAGAGCTCGTCCACGCCGCTGGCCGCAGCTCGTCGGGCCAGCCCGACCACTCGGTCGGCGCTCACCTCACCCTCGAAGGGGCAGCCGAACGCGGTGGCCAAGGTGAGCGTGGTGAACAGCCCGCGCCCGCGGGCGGCACCGATAACCTCCTCGGCCATCTGCATCGCTTCGTCGGTCGACGCGTTCTGGTTGCGGCGGCTGAAGGTATCGCTCACGCACACCACGACGTTGACCTCGTGGACGCCGGTGTCGGCGGCCCGGTCAAGTCCGCGCCGTTGAGGATCAGGCCGGCATATGAGACACCGTCCGGGCGAGGCACCCTCGCCATCACGTCCTCGGCGTCGGCCATCGCGGGAACGAGTCGCGGATGGGAACGAGACCGCCTCAATGCGGTGGGCCCCCGCGCCGACCAGCTGGCTGATCAGCTCGACCTTGGCGTCCGTGGTGAGGATCGTGCTCTCGTTTTCTAGCCCGTCGCGAGGGCTGACCTCCACGATCGTGACGTCGGGCACGGGCTTCCCTCCTACGCCAACGGACGAAGTTCCTTGAGCCACTTGGACGATCGGACGGCCGTGGCCAGCTCGACCAGGGCGCGCCCGTGTGTCTCGGCGAGCGCGCTGTACTGGTCGTCGAGAGCGGCGCCGTCCTCGGTAAACGCCGCCCGAGGAAAGTACAGACCCGGGGAAAGCAGCTGGACGGCAAAGAAGCCGCCCAGGATCCCGCGTACCTTCTCCACGGCCAGGAAATGATGGTCGCTCGCGCCGGTCAACACCACGGTGCATGCCTTTCCCGAAAGCGGCGCAGACGTCTCGCCGGTCATGCCCCGCGGGGTAGTGTCGAGCAGCGCCTTGAGCCCGGCCGTGATGTCGGCCCGGTAGGTCGGCGAGGCAAAGACCACAGCATCCGGGCGTTCGAGCCTAGCCACGACTTCGTCGAGCCGTCCGTCCGCGAGGTCGAGCACCTCCGTCTCGGCACCCTCCATCGCCGAGCCACGCAGTACCGCATCCACCGCGACGCGAGTGCGGCCACCCTTGTTCGGCGAGCCGATCACAGCCGTGACCAGCATGATCACCTCACTCCGTTCGTTGATCGCCGTCGATCAGTTCCGCAGCCCCGCCTCCTTCATCAACGGCAGGACACGTTCGCCGAAGTACTTCATCTCCTCGTTGTAATCGAGGAAGCCCATGATCATGCCGTCCATGCCCGCCTCGTTGAGCCGCCCGAGTTCCTCGACGACCTGCTCGGGAGATCCGACCACCGGGTAGCCGGCCCAGCCGGCGATGAACCGCTCCTGGAATGCCTTGATCTGCTCATTGAACGACTGGCTTTCCATCCCCGCGACCTTCATAACGTTGCCGGCGGCCTCCCAGTCACCGCTGTCGATCACGCTCCGGAACGCCTGCTTCGCCTCAGTCTCGGTATCCCGGGCAACGACCAGGCCATAGGTCATCGTGGAGATGTCGCGGCCGTACTCCTCCCGGGCCTTGTGCCGGATGTTCTTCGTGTACTGCGCCATGTTCTCGAGGGTGTCGAGCGAGGCGAAGTTGATGTCGACATTGCGCGCGGAGAACTCGACGCCGGACGGTGAGTTGCCGGCATTGATGAGCACCGGGCGCGGGGCCTGATGCGGCTTCGGATAAGCCTCGAGATTCTCGCCGGAGAAGAAATCTCCCTCGAAGTCGAATGAACCCGGTTCGCTCCACAGCTTTTCCACCAAATCGAGCCACTGCTGACCGAAGGCGTAGCGCTGGTCGTGCTCGCGCTGGGCGCCGTGGAACATGTCCATCTCCGGGCTGAACCAGCCCATGACGAGATTGAGACCAAACCGTCCGCCAGAGATGTGGTCGATTGTCACGGCGGCCTTCGCGGCCACGATCGGATGCACAGTGGGCAGGTGGGACGTGGCGAAGATGCCGATGTTGTTGGTGGCCTCGGCCAGACCGGCGGCCCAGGTGTACGTCTCGTAGCAGTTGCCGTTGAAGTTGGTTGTCCCGCCGAAACCACGCCACCGGGCGATCGGGACCAGTGCCTCGAAGCCAAGTTCGTCCGCGCGCTGGGCGATCTCCTTCGTGTGGTCCCAGGTCACCTTGTACGTCGTCGGTGCGTGGGTCATCGTGAGGCCGTGCGAGCAGTTGGTGCCGAACAGCCCCAGCTTCATCTTCTGGTCGTTGAACATCGGGTTCGTCTTGCGACGGTCAACGAGGGGTTCGGTTTCCTCGCGCGGCCGCGGTGCCGTTGGGTTCAGCTCTAGGGGCATGATTTCCTCCTTGCGCAGCCGGCCGTCTGGCCGTCAGCCAAGCTTGAACGGGTCGCGGGGCGCGCCGGGCAGCTCGACCCAGATGGATTTCACCTCCGTGGACTCGTTGAGCGCGTCGATGCCGTTCTCGCGGCCCAAGCCGCTCGCGCCAAAGCCGCCGAACGGGGCGTTCGGCGCCAGCACCCGGTAGGCGTTCACCCAGACCGTGCCGGCCCGTAGCTTGGCGGCGACCCGGTGGGCGCGGTGCACGTCTTTGGTCCAGACCGCTCCGGCCAGTCCGTATGGGGTGTCGTTGGCCAGCTTGAGCGCTTCCTCTTCGGTGCTAAAGGTCAACGCAGCCACGACTGGACCGAAGACTTCCTCGCGTACCACCGTGTGCGACGGATCGACATTGGTGAGCAGGGTGGGCCTGACAAAGAGGCCGCCGAACTCCTCCGCGGCCCCGCCGCCGCAGGCCACCGAAGCACCTTCTGACTGGGCCGTGCTGAGGTAGCCCAGCACCTTCTCGTACTGGGGCTTGTTGGCGACCGGGCCCATTTCGGTTTCCGGATCGTTGGGGTCGCCCAGCTTGATCGCGTTCGCCCGCTCGGACACCAGCCGGACCAGCTCGTCGTGGACACTCTCATGTACCACAATTCGCGAACCCGCCATGCAGGTTTGACCGGTCGCGGCGAACACACCCGCGACGATGCCGTTGGCGGCTGCCGCTAGGTCGGCGTCCTCGAAAACTATCTGTGGTGACTTGCCGCCCAGCTCGAGCGTCACCCGGTTGAGATTCTCGGCGGCGGCGTGAGCGACGGCGCGTCCGGTCGCTGTCGAACCCGTGAAGGCCACTTTGTCGATGCCCCGGTGACTGGCGAGCGCGGCCCCGAGCTCTCGGCTGGATCCGGCGACTGCGTTGAAGACTCCGTCCGGGAAGCCGGCCTGGGCGAACACTTGGGCGAACGCCAGAGTGGACGCCGGTGAGTGCTCCGACGGCTTCACCACGAACGTGTTGCCGGCTGCAAGCGCGGGCGCGAGCTTGAAGGTCATGAGCAGCAGTGGGGAGTTCCACGGCGTAATGGCTCCCACCACACCTACCGGCTCGCGCCGCGTATACAGCAGGTAATTCGGCTTGTCGGAAGGGATGAGCCGGCCCTCGATCTTGTCGGCCAGACCGGAGAAGTAGTAGTACCACTGCGGTAGATACTCCAACTGCCCGATCATCTCCCGATACAGCTTGCCGTTGTCGCGTACCTCGACGCGGGCCAGCCGCTCGGCGTTCTCCCCAATCAGATCCGCGAGTCGTCGGATGCAGGCCGCCCGCTGGAATCCGGTCATCTGGCCCCAGGCTCCATCAAAGGCGCTGCGGGCCGCGCCGACGGCGTGATCGATGTCCTCGACGCTGCCCTCGGGGATGCTGGCCCAGGACCGGCCGGCGTATGGGTCGAGGGAATCGAATGTTCGGTCATCCGACGCGTCGACGAACGAACCGCCGATGTAGTTCTGGAACTTCTCGAGCCCCTCGGTCATGATCTCCTCGCTTCTGTCTGCCATTGAGATGCGGATGCGTCAGAGCGCGCCACCGGCCCGGTCGATCAACTCCCGGACAAGTGCTCTGACCTGGTTGGTGTGCTGGTTGATCAGCTGCCTGGCCCGGCCGACATCCCCGGCGCGGCAGGCGTGGCTGAGCTCGGCGTGGTGCTCAATGTCGAACTTGTTCCACCAGTCCTTGTCGGCGATGGCCTGCCGCCACAGCGACGATATGCCGAGACGCTTGTACATCTCGGCGAGTTGCGGGCTGCCGCCTAGACCGACGAAGTACATGTGGTAGCGATGGCTAACATCCAGGAACTGGGAAAGATCCGGCGACTCCTCGGCGACGATCTTGGCCAACCTGGCCGCGTAGTCGTCCAGCATGGCCAGTTGCTCAGGCGTGATATGCCCGACGCAGGAGTCCGCCACCCCGAGCTGGATGGCTCGCCGCGCCAAGAACAGGTCGTCGGCAAGCTCGACGGTGAGCGGTGTCGCGACGTATCGGCCGTCGCTGGTTCGGCTGACCAGGTTCTCCCCGGCCAGTTTCATCAGCGCGTACGCCACATTCGCCGGCTCGAGTCCGGTGCGCTCGGCCAGCGTGGTGAGCTCCAGTGGCTGGTCGAGGGGGATCTGCCGGGTCAGCACCAGGTCGCGGACGGTGCGGTAGGCCGTGTCGTCCTGGGCACTTTCCAGGCGACCGAACCGGCCGCGATAGTACGTTAGGGGGGTTCCCTCGTGCCCGGTGGCGACGCTGACCCGGCCCATGAACACGGTGTGCGTGCCGCCGGTGACTGTCTCCTCAATACGGCATTCGAGGTGGGCTAACGTTCCGCGCAACACGGGTACGCCGGCCAGGCCCTCGTCGCACACGACGTTGGCGAACTTGTCGCCTTTCTTGGCGAACTGGTAGGCCAAGTCTTGCTGCTCTTCGGCCAGGATGTTGACGCAAAAGGCTCCGGCCTTGAGGACTGCCGACTGGGTTTCGCTCGACTTGTTCAGGCAGACCAGGACCATCGGCGGATCGAGCGATAGCGACGACACCGCGCTCGCGGTGGTTCCAAAGCGCGCTCCGTCGACCGCGGTGGTAATTACCGTGACGCCGCTTGCGAATCGGCCGATAACGTCACGGAAGATCTGCTGCTCGACGACGGCTTGATCAGGCCGGGTCGGGTCGCCGGTGCCGGTCACTGGGCCTCCCCTCTGCTCGCGGGCCTCTGGTTAGATCGCACCCTTCATGCGTAGTCGGTCGATTTCCTCGTCGTCCAAGCCGAGCACGTCCGACAACACGGCATCGGTGTGGGCACCCAGCGCGGGTCCCGGCCAGAGAATGGATGGCTGCGTCTGACCGAACTTCGGAACCACGCCCTGCATCATCAGCTCGCCGTGCCGTTCGTCTTTGACCTTTGTCACGGACTCCCGGGCCACGAAGTGCGGATCCTCGAGCATGTCTTGCGGCTGGTACACGAGACCAGCCGGAACTCCAGCGTCGTGCAACAGGTCAAGCAGTTGCGCGGACGTGTGCTGGCGCGACCAGTCCCCGATGATCGAATCAATCTCCTTCATGTGCCGACCGCGGGCCTGGTGGTCGGCGAAGCGCGGATCGTCGGCAAGCTCGGGCCTGCCCATCACATTGCTCAAACGCTGGAATACGGAGTCCTGGTTGGCCGCGATCAGCAGTTGCCCGTCACTAGTCGGGTAGACATTGCTCGGCGCAATTCCGGGCAGAGTGGGACCCGTGCGCTCCCGGGAGACCTTACGCGCGTCCCACTCGGTCACGAGGGATTCAGTGACCGCCAGCACCGATTCGAAAATGCACGCGTCGATGACCTGCCCACGCCCGGTTCGGTGTCTGGCTTCGAGTGCGGCCAGCGCGCCGAGCGCCCCGAACATGCCGGTGAGCGAATCCCCAATGCTGATACCGACTCTCGTCGGCGGCCGGTCGGGATAACCGGTGAGCGCACGCAGACCGCCCATGGCCTCGCCGATGGCCGCGTAACCAGCGCGTTGCGAGTACGGGCCCGTTTGGCCATAGCCGCTGATCCGGACCATGATCAGCTCCGGACGAATAGCGGCCAGGTCGTTCCAACCCAGGCCCCAGCGTTCCATCGTGCCGGGCCGGAAGTTCTCGACCAGGATGTCGCTACAGGCCACCAGTTGGCGAACGAGATCTTGTCCCTCGGGCAGGCGCAGGTTAATCGTGATGCTGCGCTTGTTGCGGGCGGCCACACTCCACCACAGGGAGTCGCCGGTCGAATCGACCCGTCCCCACTGGCGCAGCACATCGCCGGTACCCGGAGGTTCAACCTTGATGATCTCAGCGCCGTAGTCACCGAGCAGCTGGCCACAAAACGGCCCGGCAATGACCTGCCCCAGCTCTACGACCCGAATCCCGGCGAGCGGTCCCATGCCGTTCCTCCCGAACAAGGCGCTTGTTGGCCTTGATCGTCGTGACGCTTGAAGCGGTCGCGATGATGTCTACATCTGGCCGCCCTTGCCCAGTGTCGAACGGCTGTGATCGGTCGGCTAGCCGCGATGCGCAATTTGGTAGCCGCAGAGTGCACGGTTTCCCCGCAGATTCCCTCAACAGAGGCCCACGATGGCGATGATCTCAGACTTATTGATGTCGGAGAGCAGTAAGTCCGAGATCATCACATTGGGCGTCCAGCACTTGTGATCTTGGACGTTCAGCTCGCGCGACGGCGCAGCGTTTCGGACGGCAGCTCGCCGAATCGGTCCTGATACTGCTTGGCAAAACGGCTGGGATGGAACAGTCCCCATCGCATGGCGACGTCACTGATCTGCCTCGTTGGAATCGAACCGTGCAGCAACTCGACCCGTACATGATCGAGTCGCAGTCGGCGCAGATGGGCCATCGGCGATACGCCGAGCTCGCGCTGGAACGCGGCGTGCAGGCCGCGGACGCTCATACATCCGACGCGCGCCAAGTCATGCGGTGACAGTCGTTTTTCGAGATTGCGTTCCATGTAATCAAGGACATCGGCGATCGGGTTGCCGGTGGACCGCTGCCCCCTGTCGGTCAAAGCATCGGTGTACGGGCTGCGAGCCGCAAGCAGGACCTGGGTCATCACGAAGGTTTCGAGCTGCTCGCGGGCCAGCGGCACATCCCGCAGGCCGCCCGGGCGTTCCAGTTCGCCGGCCAGGAATTTCACGGCGGCGAGCAAGCCGCGGCCGCGCGGCGTTGTCAAATCGAATGCGAGCTCGAACGGCACGACATCGAGAACCGGCTGACCGATCAGCTCCGCGAGATGGGACTCCAACCGGGACCGGGGGATCTTCAGAACGAGCTGCTCAGCGTCCGGCGTCCAGTGCACGAAGCTGGCCTGTTCGGGAAGGAGCACGAGCCCGCTTGCCCTGTCCGTCATCGTCGTCGAGCCGTCGGCTCGTTCGGCAAAAGTGCGGCCCTTGGTCGTCAGGTTGACGTGATAGCACGTCTCGGTGGGCGGCGTCCGGAACGAGGTTGGCGGCCCGTGCACGAGCAGTGCGAGCGTGTGCCGCCTCGCGGCCACTCGGTGTCCGGTCCCGGCCTGCGGGCGTCCCTCGGCCAGTAACGAGGTCATCTCACCCACCGCCGGTGTCGGCCGCCCGCAGCGCGGTGTACCTCGCCGCGAGGATGTGGCTACTCATCGCGGTTTGCGCCAACGGTTCATCGCGATTCTGGATCGCGGTGATGATGTCGCGATGTTGAACGACGCTGCGTCGCTGGTCGTCGTCGGTGTAGTGCCGCCGGGCCCGATGCACAAGCGGGGCGTTGGAGACCGTTGCCACCAGAGCGGCAAGTCGGCCGCTGCCGGACGCGGCGAGGACCGCCGCGTGGAATGCGTTGTTGCACTCAGCCGACGCGATCGCGCTGTCCTCGCCGGACTTCACCGCCTGCTCGTACCTGTCCTCCACACGGCGCAGCTCTGCCAGCTGCTCGATAGTGGCGTTGCGGGCGGCGAGAGTAGCGCCATAACCCTCGAGCAACGCACGTAGTCGGTACACCTCATCGATGTCCTCCGATGTCCAGGCGATGACCCGGGCGCCGCGGTTGTGTTCGAGTTCGACAATGCCTTCGGCGGCCAGCGCCCGTAGGGCCTCCCGAACCGGCGTCCGGCTCAATCCGAGTGAGCTGGCCATCGCGTACTCACGCAGCCACTCGCCTGGCGAGATCACGCCGGACGTAATGCCCTCCTTGATGGAGTCGTATGCCATCTCGGTGTGCGCTTTCGGCGCCTCGCTCGTGGCCCTGCCGTTCGGCTGTTCGGTCACCGCGCTGTCTCGTCTCTACTAACCGGTAGGGGTGGAGTACTGAACGATATCGCATGCAATCAATCTTCGCCAGCCTCATACTCGTCCGATTTGCTTGCCTTATTCAACAGTCATATGACAAGATCGCATGCAATCAACGGTCCCTACTCTTTCGAGGACGCCGCTCGTGACCATCCCTGCTACTGCCTTGTCCGACAGCGCCGCGACCGCGGACGCAGCTCTGGAGCGCCTGGACGATGTGTTGGCGCGCATCAACGACGGAGACCTCCATCTCGCGACGCCTGGCGGCGGCTGGACGGTCGCCCAGGTGATCGCGCACATCACCGTCAGCACGCTGGTGTGGCTCGGCGACATGGAAAGGCTCCGGCAAGACCCTGAGCTGACGTTCTTCTTCCGAGAGGAGATCGGTCACGACGCGTTGGGCTACCCTCCGCCCACCGTTGCACTTGCCAGAGGCCGCATCGCGAGTACCCGCCGCACGATCGCGACGTGCCTGCCGGCAACCGACCCGGCGATCCTCAGCCGGACCGTCGAGATTCCGGATCTCGGCACGAAGACGGTATTGGACTGGATTCCCATCATCGTCGGCCACCTCACCGGGCACGTCGAGCAGGCTCTTGACGTGCTGCGCAGCCGGGATGCCCTTCCGCAGGAGGCCTGACATGCGCGCCGTGGTGCTTACCGGGGTCGGTCGGGTCGAACTGGAGGATCGTCCGGAGCCCGTCGCCCGGCCGGGCTGGGTTATCGTGCGCGTCGAGTCGGCGTCGCTGTGCGGCACCGACGCGCATCAGTACGAGGGACGGGTCGACACGCCGTTCCCGAGGGTCCCGGGCCACGACTTCGCCGGACGAGTGGAGAGCGTCGGCGAGGGCGTGGATCCATCGCTCATGGGGACCGCGGTGGCGGTCAAGCCGTCTCTACCGTGCGGCGTCTGTGCCGCCTGCTCGGCCGGCCGCCTGGCCGACTGCGCAACGAAGAAGCTCATGGGCCTCTGGTCGGACGGCTGCATGACCGAGCTGGTCGAAGTCCCCGAGATCAACCTTGTTCCGCAGCCTGACGGTGTCGAGGCCTGGCAGGCCTCCCTACTCGAGCCGTTGGCAGTTGGTTTGAACACTGTCGACCGGCTGCACATTCAGCTCGGAGAAATCGTGCTCGTTCTCGGTCAGGGACCGATTGGGCTGGCGTTGACCCGCTTGTGCGCGCTGTCCGGAGCCGGGCGGCTTATCGTCACGGATGCTCGCGAGGCACCGTTTTCGGTGGCACGGCAGTACGGCGCAACGGACTGCATCAACGTCACCACGACCGACGTCCGGGCGGCTGTCGCCGAGGTCACTGGTGGCGGGGCGGACGTCGTGATCGAGACATCCGGTTTCCCCGCGTCCTCAGCGATCGTCCTGGACGTCGTGCGGAAGGAGGGCAAGGTCGCGCACATCGGCTGGGCGAACGACCTGCCGCCACTCCCCGTGATTCCGATCATGGCCAAGACGCTGACAATCTTCGGTGTCGGTGGCAACGGTGGGCGCGGACAGTACGAGCGCAGCCTGGAACTCGTCCGCTCCGGGCGAGTGGACCTGACCCCGCTGGTGACCCACTCCTTTCACATGGATCAGGCGGCCGAGGCGTTCGAGACCGCGTCGTCCAAGAGCGGCGGGGCGATCAAGGTGCTGCTCAGGCCGTAACCGTGGGCGTCACCCAGACGCGCGCTTGTACGGATCGGGCGGGAACCAACCGCGGTCGACGATCTGCTGCGACCACGAGTTGAGAGAGCTGGTCAGCGACTCGAGGTCCTCGCCGATCGCGTCGATGACCGGCTGCATGAGCCGGTCGGTCGTCGCCTCGATCTCGTCCCGCAATTGCTTGCCCGCCGGGGTCGGGGAGCCGTTCGCAGCCAGCCCCTGGCTGGTGAGCGCGGCCGTTCCGGCTTGCATGGCCTCGACCGACCAGCCCCGCGACGCGGTGTAGGCAAGGGGCTCCCAACCGACAATGAGTTCGGTGAGCAGATTGGCCTCGAGTCCGGTCAAGCCGGCGGCCACGTAGGCATCGACGTGCCCGTCGCC